>OHIR01000190.1_pt1 | contig 51387 bp, 50 predicted proteins | sample 1568301 | NCBI WGS metagenome assembly OHIR01 (sample SAMEA3879539, study PRJEB24766) | human gut metagenome | biome: human-associated habitat; feature: feces | place: USA | collected 1985/1987
TGCGGGTCTCAGCGGGCTTTTCAGTCACGGGCTTATCGGGGAAGATCTTGATCCAGACCTGACCGCCACGCTTGGTGTAACGGGTCATGGCAATACGGGCAGCCTCAATCTGGTTTGAGGTGATCCATGCAGGCTCTGTAGCCTGAAGACCGAAATCGCCGTAAGTAACCTTGTTACCACGAAGAGCCTTACCTGTCATACGACCTCTGTGAACTCTTCTATATTTTACTCTCTTAGGTAATAACATTACTTTCTGCCTCCTTCTCTGCGGGGCTTTCTTGACTTAACTTCGTTAAGAACCTCGCCCTTGTAAAGCCAAACCTTAACGCCTACTTTACCGTAGGTTGTGTTAGCTTCTGCAAAGCCGTAGTCGATGTCAGCACGAAGTGTCTGAAGCGGAATAGTACCTTCGTGGTACTGCTCTGAACGAGCAATTTCAGCACCGCCAAGACGGCCTGAACACATGATCTTAATACCCTTAGCGCCACGACGCATTGCGTTGCCGATTGACATCTTCATTGCACGGCGGAAAGAGATTCTCTTTTCAAGCTGCTGAGCGATGCTTTCTGCAACGAGCTGTGCATCAAGCTCAGGAGCCTTAACTTCTACGATATTGATTGCAACGGGCTTGCCGAGCATCTTTTCGCACTGTGCTCTGAGCTTTTCAATCTCAGAACCGCCCTTACCGATTACAAGACCGGGCTTAGCACAGTGAATGCTGATTTTAACCTTTTTGCCGTCACGCTCAATTTCAATCTTTGAGATACCGAAGTTGTAAAGCTGAGCCTTCAGAGTCTTACGGAGGTTATAGTCCTCAACGAGTGTAGCACCGAAGTCCTTCTTGTTTGCAAACCAACGGGAATCCCAATCTTTAATAACGCCGACACGGAGACCGTGCGGATTAACTTTCTGACCCATAATCTAACCTCCCCTTAGTCGTCTTCTCTTTCCTTGAGTACGAGGGAAATGTGAGAAGTTCTCTTGTTGATTCTGAACGCTCTGCCCTGTGCTCTCGGACGAATTCTTTTAAGGATGGGGCCTGCTGTTGCATTGCACTGAGCAATGTAAAGCTTGGATACATCCATGTCATGGTTGTTCTCAGCATTTGCCATAGCTGAATTGAGCAGCTTTAAAAGCGGCTCGCAAGCGGCCTTGGGAGTGTGCTTAAGAACAGCTTCCGCATACTTAACGTCTTTGCCTCTTACGAGGTCAAGAACTACATTAACCTTGCGGGGTGAAATACGAACAAATTTTGCATTTGCCTTTGCTTCCATCTGCAATACTCTCCTTCCGCTTATTTGCTTGTCTTTGATCCTGCGTGACCTTTGAATGTTCTTGTCGGAGCAAACTCACCGAGCTTGTGACCAACCATATCTTCGGTTACATATACAGGAACATGTTTTCTGCCGTCATGAACGGCAAATGTGTGACCAACGAATTCAGGGAAAATTGTTGAACTTCTTGACCAAGTCTTGAGAATTCTCTTTTCGCCTGCTTCGTTCATTTCGATAACCCTTTTGAGCAGTACAGGCTGAACATAAGGGCCCTTTTTAGTACTTCTACTCATGTTTTAGCTCCTTTCCGCCTTACTTACCGTTTCTTCTTCTTACGATAAGCTTGTTAGACTGCTTGTTCTTCTTTCTGGTCTTTAAACCAAGTGCAGGCTTGCCCCATGGAGTACATGGTCCTGGACGACCTACCGGAGCCTTACCTTCACCACCACCGTGTGGATGGTCATTAGGGTTCATAACAGAACCACGAACTGTTGGGCGGATACCCATGTGACGCTTACGTCCAGCCTTACCAATATTTACGAGGTTGTGGTCACCGTTTCCGATAACACCGATTGTTGCTCTACACTGAATTGGAACCATTCTCATCTCGCCTGAAGGAAGACGAAGTGTTGCATACTTTCCTTCCTTAGCCATCAGCTGTGCGCTGAGTCCGGCAGAACGTACTAACTGTCCGCCCTTACCTGGCAGTAACTCGATGTTATGGATCTGTGTACCAACCGGAATATTCTCAAGTGGTAAACAGTTTCCAACTCTTACCTCTGCTTCTGGTCCGTTCATAACCTTCATACCGTCGGTTAATCCTGCAGGAGCAAGGATATATGCTTTCTCACCATCTGCATAGCAGATCAGTGCGATATTTGCTGTTCTGTTCGGATCGTATTCAACACCGATTACGGTTGCCGGAATACCATCTTTTCTTCTCTTAAAGTCGATGATTCTGTATTTTCTTCTGTTTCCACCACCCTGGTGTCTAACTGTGATTTTACCCTGATTGTTACGACCAGCGTTCTTCTTTAAAGAAGTAACAAGTGACTTCTCAGGAGTTGTCTTTGTAATCTCTGAGAAATCTGAACCAGTCATATTTCTTCTGGAAGGTGTATATGGGTTATATGTCTTAATTCCCATTGTTTTTCTCCTTTCGATGTTTTCATTATCGTGTCATCGCTGACACATAGTTCGTGGTGCATCTCTGATGCATCACCTACGCACTTGCTTGCGAAGCAACTCTTATGCAAGTGCTCCTTTTGGAATTATAATCCAGCGAAGATCTCGATATCCTTGCTGTCCTCTGTTAACTGAACGATTGCTTTCTTTGTCTTAGCAGTCTTTCCTGTTACCATTCCACGTCTTCTGTTCTTGCCTTCACAATTCATTGTGTTGACCTTGGCAACCTTTGTTCCCTCGAACATTCTCTCTACGGCTTCCTTGATCATAGTTTTATTTGCATCCGGATGAACAAGAAATGTATATTTCTTCTCAGCCATTGCATTCATACTCTTCTCAGTTACTACTGGTTTGAGGATTACATCATAGTACTGTACGTTTGCCATTATGCATATACCTCCTCGATTGTTGCTACAGCAGCCTTTGTAACTACTACTGTGTCATATTTTAATACATCGAATACGTTAAGCTCATTTGTCTGAGTTGTCTTAACTGTCGGGATGTTTGCTGCAGAAGCGATAACCTTCTCGTCCATATCATTTAATACAACGAGTGCCTTCTCAACATTGAGGTTCTTTAATACTTCTACGAATTTCTTTGTCTTAATCTCATCAAGCTTAAGCTCATCTACTACAACGAACTTGTTCTCAACAACTCTTGATGTAAGTGCAGACTTAAGAGCTGCTCTCTTCTCTTTCTTGTTGAGCTTGAATGAGTAATCTCTAGGAGTAGGAGCGAATACAACTCCACCACCTGTCCACTGTGGAGATCTTGTAGAACCCTGACGTGCATGTCCTGTTCCCTTCTGTCTCCATGGTTTTCTTCCGCCACCGCGAACTTCAGAACGTGTCTTAGCTTTCTGAGTTCCCTGACGTTTATTTGCAAGCTGCTGAAGAACAGCCATATGAACTAAATGCTCATTAATTTCTACGCCGAAAATGGAATCATTTAACTCGATCTTGTCGACTTCTTTGCCTTCCATGTTATATACAGCTACGTTAGCCATCGTAAAGTTCCTCCTTTCTTACTTTGCACTATTTACCAGATTTTGTAGTCTCTTTTACTGTAATGAGAGCTTTCTTAGCTCCTGGAACTGCGCCCTTGATTAACAGTAAGTTCTTGTCTGCGTCAACTCTTACAACCTCAAGATTCTGAGTTGTAACCTTTACGCTACCCATGTGTCCAGGCATTCCTTTTCCCTTGAATACCTTACTTGGTGAAGAACAAGCACCGTTAGAACCCTGATGACGATGGAATTTAGAACCATGAGCCATTGGTCCTCTGTGCTGACCTAATCTCTTGATAGCACCCTGGAAACCTTTACCTTTTGAAATAGCAGTTACATCAACCTTGTCACCCTCTGCGAAGATGTCAGCCTTGATCTCATCTGCTAAATTGTACTCATCTGCGTTTTCGAATTTGAACTCGCGAACGAATCTCTTTCCTGAAACACCTGCTTTTTTGAAGTGTCCCATCTGAGCCTTGTTAACACCATGTCTGTGTGCTACACTCTTTTTACCGTTGGCATCCTTCTCAACGACTTTCTCTTTCTTGTCGCCGAAACCAACCTGAACTGCGCTGTAACCGTCATTCTCAACAGTTTTAATCTGTGTTACAACACATGGACCAGCCTCTAATACAGTTACAGGTACTAATACACCATCTGCATTGAAGATCTGTGTCATACCGATTTTTGTTGCTAAAATCGCTTTCTTCATTTCTTTACCTCCTGTTTTCTACAGCGGAACGCCTCTTGCCTGTCAACCCAGCCCGCGAAGAATTAGCCGGAACAAGTAGCGGAACCGTTCATCCTAGAGCAGCCTACTAGATCGTTATGCTTTCGCACTGTATCTTCTATATAAACCATTCGGGGATATACTAATTAATTGTTGAAGCTTATTTCTGCTTCATTTTGATATCAATGTAAACACCAGCTGGCATTTCAATCCTTGATAAAGACTCTGTTGTCTTCTGTGTTGGATTGATGATATCGATAAGTCTCTTATGAGTTCTCTGCTCGAACTGTTCACGAGAATCCTTGTACTTGTGAGTAGCTCTAAGAATTGTAACTACTTCCTTCTTTGTTGGAAGAGGTACCGGTCCGCTCACCTGTGATCCATTCTTCTTTACAGTCTCGATGATTTTCTTTGCGCTTGAATCTACTAACTCGTGATCATACGCCTTGAGAGTAATTCTCATTACTTGACTTGCCATAAAAAAAGTCGCCTCCTTTTCGCACTTTTAACTTCAGTACGACAAGCGGTGACTGTACACATCTCCGTGTGTGTCCTGTGGACTTTCACACGTTGTTTCTACATTTTGTAGACCATATCTGTTCTGTACAGTGACTTGCCGTCAGTTTCCTAACTTGACATTCGCTCCGCCGAATTCTCTGTCTCATGGACAGTAACTTCAAACTTCATAGCTATCATGCCACAGCAAGTGATATTATACATGACGTTTCCAATAATTGCAATACTTTTTTCAAAAAAAATTTATTTTTTTATTTCGGGTAATATTCCATTGAAAAATTACACTTTTGCACGTATATTATTATAGAAGAAACACGATTAAATGCAAGCAACGTGTAGTTTATTTTTTACACGCAGATAAGAAAGGAATATAAACATATGTGGTTAGCAGATAGATGGAAAGATTACGAGGTTATTGACTGCTCATGCGGTGAAAAGCTTGAGCGTTGGTCTAAATATATTTTGCTGCGTCCCGATCCTCAGGTAATTTGGGACACTCCAAAGACTAATAATAACTGGAAAAAGCTTAACGGTCACTATCATAGAAGCAAGAAAGGCGGTGGTGAATGGGAGTTTTTTGATCTGCCGCAGGAGTGGACCATAAACTACTCTCTTCCTATTAATAAAGAGCTCACATTTCACTTAAAACCATTCAGCTTCAAGCACACCGGTCTGTTTCCTGAGCAGGCTACTAATTGGGACTGGTTTTCAAAGAAGATTTATGATGCAAAAAAAAGCGGTCGTGATGTAAAGGTATTAAATCTCTTTGCATACACCGGAGGTGCCACTCTTGCTGCCGCTGCCGCAGGCGCCGCTGTCACACATGTGGATGCTTCAAAGGGCATGGTCACATGGGCTAAGGAAAACGCTGTAAGCAGCGGTCTTGGTGACGCACCTATCAGATGGCTTGTGGATGACTGTGTGAAGTTTGTTGAGCGTGAAATCCGTCGTGGCAATCATTACGATGCCATCATAATGGATCCGCCGTCATATGGCAGAGGTCCTAAGGGTGAAATTTGGAAAATTGAGGAAAGCGTATATCCGCTTGTGCAGCTTTGTGCAAAGCTCCTTACCGACAAGCCGCTTTTCTTCCTTACTAATTCCTATACGACTGGCTTGCAGCCTGCAGTGCTCACCTATATGATAAGCACTGCGCTTAAAAAGTTTGATGGTAAAGTAACCGCAAGCGAAATTGGTCTTCCGGTTTCTTCAAACGGACTCGTGCTGCCTTGTGGTGCAAGTGGACGCTTTGAAAGTATCTGCTAATCAGTTCTAAAATAAAATCAGCCGCAGTATTTCATTATTTTCTATGAAACACTGCGGCCTTTTAATGAATACGCAATATATTACAATATTCTTTTTTTCTTCAGTAAAATCAGTATCAGCACACATATGACAACCATAACACCTATTATAATCATAAATCCATGTGCTGTCGTCGCAAGCGGTACCCACTTTGAGCTGACATTCATACCATAGATTCCTGAGATAACCGTCGGGATAGCCATGATAAGTGTGATGATTGTGAGCGACTTCATGACATTGTTAAGTCTGTTGTCAATGACCGTGCTCATAAGCTCTCTGGTACCATTTATGATGTCCCTGTAAATTCCCGTCATCTCAATAGCCTGCTTATTTTCGACAATTACATCTCCGAGAAGCTCCTTGTCCTCCGGATACTGCTCAAGGCGCTTGTATCTGGTCAGTCTCTCTAACACAACTCCATTGGCACGAAGTGATGTGGCAAAGTATACCAGCGTAGATTCCAGCTCGTGAAGCGCGATCAAATCGTCCTCCTCTGTATCCTCTCCTACTCTCTCCTCAATCTCAGTACGCATCTTGTCTATGATGCGCAGATCGTTCTGATACAGTACAGATATCCTGTAAAGAATCTGGTATACAAAGCGCATCTTTTTCTTGGTGGAAAATTCCTTTACACGGTTATTTAAAAATACCTGAAGCACCGGTGTATCCTCTGTACAGACTGTCACTATCTCATCATCTGTAAGTATGATGCCAAGTGGGATTGTGGTATATGACTCCTTGTCATGCCTAGTCTCTATCGAAGGTATATCCACAAGAATCAACGTATACCCATCCTGCAGCTCTATACGGGAGCTCTCCTCCTCATCGAGTGCTGCAAGTACATCCTCAATATCAACATTCAGTTCATCCGCTACCATCTGTCCCTCTGCTACAGAAGGGTTGACCATCTGTATCCAGGTACCTCCCTGTAGCGTATCAAGCTCATGTATTAATTTGTCATCTGTCCTGTAAAACTTGAACATGGTGCCTCCCCGTGGCTTTTATGACACACATAATGCCACAAAATATTTTGACATCACTAACGTATTGTCTTTGAAATAAAAGATATTACTTCTCAGCGTATTTCTGACTCTGGCTCTTTATAAGCTCTGCATCCTCAAAGTAATTTATCCTCATGGCGCGCTTGACCTCTGCCATTGTCTGTGCTGCAGTCTCTCTTGCTGTCTCGCTGCCCTTCCTTAATATCTCATATACAGCCGGAATATCCTTCTCATACTCTGCTCTTCTTGCGCGGATAGGTGAAAGCTCCTCCTGCATGATGTTGTTGAGGAATTTCTTAATCTTCACATCGCCAAGACCGCCCCTTGTATAGTGATCCTTAAGCTCCTGAAGGTTAGCATACTCCGGCAGATACTCCTCAAAATGTCCCGGCTTAGAGAAAGCATCAAGATATGTGAATACTGTATTGCCCTCCACATGTCCCGGATCTGAAATCTGGATATGTGTCGGATCTGTATACATGCTCATGATTTTCTTCTTTACATCTGCCTCTGTATCTGCCAGATAGATACAGTTGCCTAATGATTTGCTCATCTTCTGTCCACCGTCTGTACCCGGAAGTCTGCAGCATGCCTCATTCTCAGGTAAAAGCACATCCGGCTCAACGAGCACCTCATCATAGATAGAATTAAACTTTCTGACAATCTCCCTGGTCTGCTCTATCATTGGGAGCTGGTCCTCTCCAACCGGAACAGTTGTAGCCTTGAAGGCAGTGATATCTGCAGCCTGACTGATTGGATAATTGAAAAATCCAACCGGTATACTTGCCTCAAAATTTCTGAGTTTAATCTCATTCTTTACTGTAGGGTTTCTCTGAAGTCTCGATACTGTAACGAGATTTGAGTAGAAAAATGTAAGCTCAGTAAGCTCCGGTATCTGTGACTGCACAAACAGTGTAGACTTGGCCGGATCGAGTCCTGCTGAGAGGTAATCAAGTGCTACCTCTATGATATTCTGTCTGATTTTCTCAGGGTTGTCAAAATTGTCTGTGAGTGCCTGCGCATCGGCAATCATGATAAATATTTTGTCATACTCTCCTGAATTCTGAAGCTCAACTCTTCTGCGAAGTGAGCCCACGTAATGTCCTATATGGAGTCTTCCTGTTGGTCTGTCTCCTGTTAAAATAATTTTTTCCATCTCTATTATTCCTCTGCTTTAGTTCTATTATTACGATTGCAATGTAGGTTTATTCGCCAAACCGTCTGTCTTAGCAATCGCCAGCTTTCTTTATTATAACACACTGACGTGTAAAAGCCTAGGAAAAAGAACTCTCATTTTAATTATTTTATAATATCTGCATACTCTGCCTTTGCCGCCCTGCACAAATCATCCGGTGACAGCGTAATCTGAAGTCCAAGCCTGCCTCCGCTGACCGTGATTTTGTCCTGTTCCTTAGCTGCCTCATGAATAAATGTAGGATACTGCTTTTTCATGCCGATTGATGTACAGCCGCCCCTTATATAGCCTGTAATCTTTGTCAAATCCTTGAGATGCAGCATCTCTATGGACTTCTCACCTGCTGCCTTTGCGGCTTTTTTGAAATCAATTTCGTCATCTATCGGTACCACAAACACATAGTATCCGCCGCTTTTGCCGACTGTCGTGATAGTCTTGTACATGCCTGCGTGGTCAAGCCCCAGCTTGTCTGCTATCTGAGCTGCATCCACAAAGTCATCGCACTCGTATGTGCGTGCCTCATATGGAATCTTCATTGTTTCCAGTATTCTTATTGCATTTGTCTTTGCTTCTTTTTTTCCCATTATACTATCTTTCCTCCAATAAGCTTAAGATATATTAGTATAAGGATATGTTCCTTGTTATTATAATACACCGGAAATTTGATATCGTAAATACCTTATAAAGTATCTAAAAAGCCACGACACACTGAAATGTATGTCGCAGCTTTTTTATTCAACCACTATAGCTATTCACAAACACCTGCAATTAGAGAAACTAATATGTCATATCTTTATGCAATTCCTCATTTTACTGATTGTCCGCACTCTTATCGGCATTTTTGTATGCTTCCTCAAAGAACTGCTCCTGCGAATCTATCGGTGTGCTGTTTATCTTTCTGTCCATATACTCACCATCAGCGCAAAGCTCCTTGCCCTTCTCGTCATCTGTCATGATTGTATCGAAGATATGGCGGATCTTGTCCTTAGCATTTGCATCGTATACAGGTGTTGCAACCTCCACACGTCTTACTGTATTTCTGGTCATAAAATCTGCTGACGCAATGTAAATCTTCTCATCATCGCCCACACCAAATCTGTATATACGTGAATGCTCAAGATATCTTCCTACAACGCTTATTACAGTAATGTTTTCTGTGGCACCCTCAACCTGCGGCTTCACACAGCAGATTCCTCTGACAATAAGCTCAACCTTCACGCCTGCCTGTGATGCATCGATAAGCTTGTCTATAAGCACCTTGTCAGTGAGAGAGTTAATCTTAACTCCGATGTATGCCGGTTTTCCTGCATTCTTATTGGCAATCTGCTCATCAATCATATCAACAATCTTATTCTGCAGGCATTTTGGGGCAACAAGCAGATGTTTTACATCTCCGTCCGAAACAGTCTCACCTCTCTGAAGCGCCATAAACACCCTTGATGCATCTGCTCCAATCTCCTGATTTGCAGTGATGAGGGATAAATCTGTATAAAGCCGCGAGGTCTTCTCGTTGTAGTTTCCTGTACCAATCTGAGTGATGTACTCAAAGCCATCACCCTTTTTCTTTGTAATGAGGCAGAGCTTTGAGTGGACCTTGTAATCACCGAGTCCGTAAAGTATCTGACAGCCTGCATCCTCAAGGCGGTGTGACATTTCTATGTTGTTAGCCTCATCAAACCTCGCACGCAGCTCGACAAGCACGATAACCTCCTTGCCGTTTTCTGCAGCCTCTATAAGTGCATCGATAATCTGGCTCTTGTCTGCCACTCTGTATAGTGTCATCTTGATAGAAACTACATCAGGATCCTCTGCTGCATCGTTAAGCATCTTGATAAACGGTTTCATGCTCTCAAACGGATATGAAAGAAGCACATCCTTTTTCTCAACCTGACCGAGTATGCTCTCCTTAAGCGAAAGCTCAGGTGTGTCACGCGGTGTACGCTTCTCAAAGAAAAGCTCCTGCTTGTCTCGCAGATAGTGCTGAAGCTGGAATACGAATGACATATCAAGCGGTGTTTTTACACTGATAAAATGCTTTTTGCCAATCTCAAGGAAGCTCGAGAGCTCATCAATCGCCTTGCGGTTGATTTTTCTTGATAGCTCAACTCTTACAGGGTCAAGACGCACTCTCTTCTTGATGAGCTCCTCCATCATGTTACGATAATCCATATCCTCATCATACATGCTCTGCGCATCGATATCCGCATTACGTGTCACACGCATGATTGATTTCTCACGGATTACATACTTTGGATAGAGCTTGGATACAAAGTGTAAAATAAGCTCCTCTGACAGCATAAATGTGCCCGGTCTTGTAGGTATCTCAATCAGACGCTTGAATACGCTGTTTGAGCATGGCACGATACCTGTCTTTTTCTTCCCCTTCTGTGTAGTTAAAAGCACTACCGCATAGAGCTGTTTATTGGCAAGGAATGGGAACGGCTGCTGCTTTCCTATAATCATCGGAGAGAGGAAAGGTGCAATGTGTGCATCAAAATATGCCTCCAGCAAATCTCCCTCATCCTTTGACAGCTTGTTGAAATTGATTATGCGCACACCCTTTGGCTCGAGCTCACCCATGAGCTGCTCGTATATCCTTGCTTTCTTCTTCTCAAGCTCACATACTCTGTCAAGTATTGCCGATACCTGCTCCTCACTCGACATCTTTGTCTTGTTCTCGAAAATCTTTTCCTTTGAATTCATCTGCATCATGAGTGATCCGACTCTTACCATGAAAAACTCATCCAGATTTGTCTGGTAGATTGATGCAAAGGTCAGTCTCTCCGCAAGCGGTACTCTTGGATTGCTCGCCTCATTTAATACTCGCTCGTTGAACTGTAACCATGACAGCTCCCTGTTTGTGTAAACTTCTTCCAGTTTTTTCATCTGCATATATGCTCCTATTCTATATGATATTGTTTCATTCGCGTTCGCGTCTTTTGGGTCTGTTTTATTTTGTGCCCACTGTATTTCAAGCTGTCTTGCACGCTCTATCAGCTTGTCCTCCCGGCGCCTTCTTCTGTCTACCAGATGAAGCTTATTTTCCACCGCAACCAGCATCCCCGCAAGTTCCTTCAAAACTCTTTCCCTATGCAATACGTACCTCTCCGTTGTCATCATCATCTATGAAAAATGACTGCATGGTCACATTATCATTGGCGACCTCCACGAGATTCACACAGCTGTTTCCGATTCGGTCTATATTGTGAAGCATCTCGTTGTACTGAGCTGTAAGCTTTGAATCACATTTGCCCTTTCCGACACGGGTGATATGGTTTTTACGCAGCCTCTCATCAAGCGCCATAACCTCATCCTTCTGTTTCTGAAGGGCCTCAATATCCATGCTTCCATCACCTGAAATGGCTCTTATTGAAGCAGTATATATCTCATGAATCTGTGCCATCGCCTTTCTCAGCTCTTTTAATGCATCCTTTGAATATTTGTGCTTGCTCTTATTTTCCACAGATATGGTATTGACTATTTCGTTTAATAATATTCCAATTCTATCTATATCGCACAGTACATAAAGCACTCCCGCACTCTGTGATGCCTGTTCCTCTGTCAGTACACCCTCTGAGTACATGGAAGCCAGATAGTCGTTTATTGACACATAAAGCTTCTGTAATGTCTGTGCACTCTCTTCAAGTTCATTTTCGATATTTTTGCCGTTTTTGTCAATACATTCATGCAAATTTACAAACATTTCTTCAACAATATCAGCACATCTGAGCGTTTCCTTTGCAACAAGCTGCATTGCGGCCACCGGCTGGCTGATGAGCTTGGTATCGAGGTACATTGGCTGACCCATTGCAATCTCTGTAACGCTGGTTTTTTCCGGCACAAGCTTCATAACTATCTTTACCATTACAGGGATAAGCGGTATCCAGATAAGCGTCATTGTCAGGTTAAAGCCTGTATGTGCATTTGCAATCTGTCTTGAGATGACATCCACCTCATTTCCCTTTGGTGAAATAAACTGTATCAGGGCAGCATATGGTTTCACAAGAAAAAGGAATAAAATTGCTCCGGATATATTGAATACACAGTGTGCAAAGGCTGTTCTTCTGGCATCCTTTGACTGTCCGATTGACGCAAGCACTGCCGTAATTGTAGTTCCGATATTGTCACCGAGGAGAATCGGGATAGCTCCTGCCAGTCCTATGATGCTTGTCACTCCGTCAGGTCCTGCCTGAGATGCAAAGTTCTGCAATACTGCGATTGTTGCACTTGAACTCTGCACCACAAGTGTCATGAGTGCTCCAACTGCAACACCCAGTACAGGAATATGTGCTACCTTTCCAATCATATCTACAAAAAATGGGCTTGAAGCAAGCGGCTTCATAACACTTCCCATAGTCTCAATTCCCAGGAATAAAAGACCGAATGCAAATATTGTCTGTCCGATATTTTTTACTTTTTCCTTTTTACATACAAAGCTTAATATGAAGCCTGCAAATATTATCAGATAAATATAGTCAGATATCTTAAATGCGATAATCTGTGCTGTCATCGTCGTACCGATGTTAGCACCTAAAATAATTGAAATTGCCTGCGGTAAGCTCATAAGTCCCGCGCTGACAAAGCCGATTACCATGACTGTTGTAGCACTGCTGCTTTGAAGCACTGCTGTAGTAAGCGCTCCTGCAAGCACTCCAAGCACCGGGTTTTTGGTGAGCATCGCAAGAATTGCCTTCATCTTCTCTCCTGCTGCCTTCTGCAGGCATTCGCTCATCATGTTCATGCCGTATATAAATACTGCCAGGCCTCCCAACAGGCCAAATATAATTTTTACCGTTTCATTCATCTACTTATCCTCCGCTTTGCCGTTTAGCTGTGCCCATTCGGTTAACTTTCCTGTGTAAATCTCTCCAAGCTGCTCTATCGAAATCCTCTCAATCGGATTTTCCTTATTTACAATCACATGTACCTCATCCTTCGCAATCTCAACCTTCGTGAGAAGCTCATTCTCATATGATTTAAGCTCACGCGATGACATTCCGATGTCATATGTTCCCTCCATCGCTCCTGTCAGTCCGTTGCCTGAATCAGTCTCTGTAACTGTAATTTTAGCATTTGGATTTATCTCCATATATTTGTCGGCCAGTTCCTTTACAAGTGGTGTCGCTGATGTAGAACCGCCAATCTTAATCTCTCCGCCGGCCTTGTCTGACAGAAATGAGCCCGGCTTCGCAACTGCAGTATACTTCTCACTGACCACTTCCTGTCCCTGCGTTGATATGTAACGCACAAAGTCATCCTCAACATCGTTTAGCTCTCCCTTGTAAGCCAAATAAAATGACCTTGTAAGATCGTTGCCATATATGGTGACTGTCTTTACCTTGTTATCATCAAGCTCCACACCCGATGACACATATGCGATAGCATTTTTGTCCTCTGCGGTCTTTTCATATGCTGTTTCATTGCTATCTGCTACAATGCTTTGGTCTGTAGCCTTATCCTTTCCGGTTGTCTCATCCAAAATCCCTGTCTTTTCTGCAAAGACATTTCTCGTTCCGGATTCCTCTTCTCGCGAAACAACCTCAATTTTTCCCAACGAATTAAGGCCGTCCACATTGGTAGTTTGTACCTCTTGTGAACAGCCTGTTATCATCGTTGCCATCATTCCTATGACGACCGTTTTCTTTAGTAATTTCTTTTTCAACATAATTAATCTCTCCATTAGCATGATAAATTATTAAAATTAATCAATAACTATTCAACAAGTTAATAGTATCAAGCTAATGTAAAGTCCAAAACGCAGTTATGTAAAATCATGGTAAAAACTTTACATTTCTTTACTCAGCTTTACATAAATTAATTTTGTGTGCATTTTATATATCTTTTAGGCATTTTTAACTAATTCTACGGCAATATCCGGATAATTTGTGATAATTGCATCTGCTTCTGCCTTGACAAGTGCCTTCATCTCATGCTTTTCGTTTACAGTCCATACATGAGCTCTAAGTCCTCTTCCGTGCGCCTTGTCAATGTAGTTTTCATCCTGCATATGGTAGGTTGCCGGATGGAGCGCATCCACATGAAGCTCGCTTGCATACTCTGCCGGATTTACTATAATGTCAGAAAAAAGCAGACCGCACCTCATATCAGGGCAAAGCTTTTTCATGCGCACAATCGACTCGTGATTGAATGACGAGCACCAGATTCTGTCAAGCATATCATACTCTTCCACGAGCGCCAGTACCTTTTTCTCCAGATTTTTGTACTGTACGATACCGTTTTTGAGCTCGATATTTATGGTCATCTCTGTGTTTTTGAGCAGGTCAAACACCTCATCGAGTGTTGGAATGCGAGTCTTCTTGTCATAGGACGGCATGTGCTTTGACACATTGAGGCGCTTTAGCTCCTTTAATGTATAGTCCTTTACAAAGCCTTTCTCTCCACTCACTCTGTCCACGGTCTCATCGTGTATGACCACAAGCTCTTCATCCTTTGTGAGCTGCACATCAAGCTCCACTCCGTCAGCCTTCATCTTTTCTGCCTTCTTGAATGCCTCAAGTGTGTTCTCCGGTGCATATCCGGATGCTCCTCTGTGTGCCCAGACCTTTGTTCCCTCTGTATTTATCATGCTTTAAGCCTTCTTTCGTTACTTTTTATTTTAGTTATTTTCATGCCTCGGTGCATCATATCTGTCTGCAAGCCTTAAAAATACAAATCCCACTGCAAAGAATATTGCCATAGTTGCAACCGCCACATTTATCGTGCCGCCTGCAAGCTTTACTGACGCTATGACAAGCGAGCCTAAAAATGAAGCTCCCTTTGCAAAAATATCATAGATTCCGAAGTACTCTCCCGAGTTCTCAGGAGGAATAATCTTTGAAAAATATGAACGTGACAGCGCCTGCAATGAGCCCTGGAAGCATCCCACACCAAATGCCATGATTCCAAAGCCAATCAGATCATGCAGTGTAAGTGCATATAGACAAACTGCAAAATATCCCGCAATGCAGACATACAAAAGCGTTGTAGTTTTGTACGTCTGTGACAGTCTTCCAAAAACAAGTGAACCGATGCATGCCACTATCTGTGTAAAAAGTAAAAACACTACCTGTCCCACTGAATCGAGCTTTAAATCAGTTCCTATGTTTATACAATTATCTATTATAGTTCCTACACCATCTATGTAAAGAAAAAAAGCAACCAAAAACAATCCTACTTTTTTATCTTTTGTAGCTATTTTTTTGATTGTTCCAAAAATCTGTGCAAATGCGTCAGCTATAAGTCTTAGGACTCCCGGATTTTTCTTTGTTTTGTTTTTCTCTTTGATATTGTCTCTTATAAATGCATCATTTTCAAAATTCTTATGAATATCTTTGTCTGCTGCATCCGATACATAATTCACCTGTTTATAGCTCTTAAACAATGGAATTGTAACAACAAACCACCAGATTCCTGTAACCGCAAAGCCTATTATCATCGATAGGCGGTTTGATATGTATCCAAGCATATCCGGTCCACAGATGTACGCTGCAAGTGAAACAAGAAACGGCACACACGAGCCCAGATATCCCCAGGCATAGCCGTAGGAAGACACCTCGTCCATTCTATCCTTTGTCGTCACATCGACAAGCATCGAGTCATAAAACACCAGCGATGCATTGTAAAATATCTTTGTAAGCACATAGATAACAAGAAACAGCACCCATGTAGGTGTAAAACCGTTAAGTATGCATGCCGACACTCCAACAACTACGGTCGTTGAAAAAATAGCCTTTTTGATGCGCATATGGTCTGCTATCGCACCACAGACAGGCCCGATAAGTGCTGATACAACTGTCATCACAGCTATTGCCACCGCATAATACGCGGTTGCCCTGTCAGATGAAATCTGCCCTGCACCATCTCCAACGGCAAGGCTTTTGTACCATATCGGTATGAGCGCACACGCAAGCAGTGTGTATGCGGAATTTCCCACATCATATAATACCCATGAGAGCTCCTTTGATGAAAGCTTTTTGCTTTTCTTTTGTGTATTGTCCTCTTTTGATTTCATAAATTATACCTTCCCTGTTTTGTATTCCTCAGACTACGATTTTATTTTTTTTATGTAAAAACCGCTACCACCCATTTGCAAAGTTTATGTAAATAATCCATCCAATATTAAATCAGCGACTCCCTCGCAATCTCCACATAATGCATGGCATTGCGATGATTCTCCTCTATCTCATCAGCGGTCAGTGCCCTGACCACCTTTGCCGGAGAACCAAATGCGAGGCTTCCGTCAGGAATATCTGTGCCCTGGGTGACAAGAGCGCCCGCACCTATTATGCAGTTTTTACCAATCCTTGCTCCATTTAACACGATGGCACCCATGCCGATGAGTGTATTATCACCTATAGTACACCCGTGAACAATTGCGCTGTGTCCTATTGTCACATTATCACCGATTCTGACACTGTGGCTTAAGTCCACATGTACCACTGCATTGTCCTGTATATTCGAATTTCTGCCTATTTCTATCGGTTCTGAATCGCCTCTTACAGTTGCATTATACCATACGCTTGCTCCGTCAGCCATTGTCACCTGACCCTTAACAACGGCACCTTCTGCTATATAATATGCCATATCTATCCCTCCATCAATTTCAGATAATCGCCCTTGTCTATATGCATCATAGAAATCTGATTATTATGCCGCCTGAAGCCATAGACACAGTCCACATTTCGGATAAGCGACTGCAGACGTTCATCCGGTACACAGACAATCAGCTGCAAGTCCATCTTCCTTGCATACTTGAGACATACCGCACTTCGCTCCTGATCCATCTTGGAAAATGCCTCATCCAAAAGCACCAGCTTAATCTTTGAATCACGATTGCTCTGCTGCATATAAAGCATCGCAAAGCCCGCAAGAAGCGCAACATATTTAGGGTTCTGTCCCTCTCCGCCCGAATCACGGCCTGCCATGTCATCTACAAAGTTTTCCCTGATGACACGACCGTTTTCGTCCGTTACCTGCTCATACATGCTGAATGACAGATAATTGCGGTAATCCGCATACTGCTCCATTTCCTTGCGCTTCTGCATTCGCAGATGCTCATCCTCATCCCTTGGCGGCATGAACTTGTCTGTCAAAAGTTTAATTTTCTGCTCATATTTCTTATAAAAATCATCCTCACCAAAGCTTATCTGTCCAGCTATTCCGCCATTATCCGGATTTTTACTGTCCAGTTCTTCCGCCATAAGCATATCATAGAACTGACCGTTTTCGTTCTTTGCCGGCTCTATCTTAATCTGATAGGTACTGTCTGAGAAATTAGTCTCCCTAAGAAGCCTGTTTATCTCATAGGCATGGCGCTTTGCAGCCTTGATATCACCGTGGATTGTACCGATGACATTCTCTCTGAGACTTTTATAAATCACCTTGCACTGCTCCTCAAACTCACTCTCATATTCCGGCTCATAATCCTTCTCGTACTTCTCCAGCAGCTCCTCATATGCCTTATTTGACTTCTCGGCTCCGCTGAACTGACCTGACGGAAACTCCTTTATATACCTGTAGCGGGCAGTCTGCAACGTCTCCACACACGACTGCTGCCTGCCACCATTTCCGTCTGCGCCTTGCAGCTCAATAAGCTTCTCACGCTGTTTGCTCTTGACCGATGCTCCCGAGCTATGCTGCAGCATATCCTGCACCTGCTTCTCAAGCTCCTCTCTGGCAACATAGCCCTGTAACATATCTTCCAGCTGTGCTCTTCGCTGTTCGTTTGCACCTATGATTTTCTCATGCTGGCTTATCTTTTCATTTATCTGCTGCTGATTCAGTGAAAAAGCACTCTTAAGTGCATCAATGTTTTTCTCAAGAAGCCTCTTTTTCTCCTTTAGCTCCTTGTACTGCCCATTCTCCATGGTCCTAATAATCTCTTCGAGCTCATTTTTCTGCGAATTAACTGCTTTAAGCTCATCTGACGCCTCAGAAAGGCCCACAAAATACTCCGGTTCCCCCTTTAAGCACTCAAAATCTCTCTGTGCCTTGAGACTTGAAATAATACCCATAAGCTGTATCTGGTCCTTCTCAAGCCTCTCCACATCTGCCTCATACTCGGCAAGTCTTGCCTTGGATACCCTGCCTCCGATGCAGGCATTTGTAGTATAATCGCGCTTCTTCAGATGTCTGAAAATAAAGTTGCTGTATGAGTAGCAGTCCGGTGTAACTCCATCTCGTACCTGCTCAAGCTCGTCAACACTCCGACACTTTATAATATGTCCCAGATATCTTTTCAGGCAGACATCTACATACTTTTCCTTTGTATCCACCGCCTCATAAAGCGAACCATCCATGGCCTTTGGTTCACTGTCCATAATAGCCTTGGAATTTATGAGGTCAACATCCTCAAACTGCTTCATGTCCCTGAAAATAACAGCAGCAGTATGCGCATAACGCGGCTCTGTGATAAGTGAGAACTTGAGCCTGCCCATACGTCCTTCTATGGCATTCTTCCATTCCTCGTCCTGTACGTCAAACATATCCGCAAATACCTGTACCTTCACAGGCTCGCCAAATCTATCACTTAAGTCTCTCTGCAGCGCAGTTCTTGCCGAACGCAGGCTCTCACTATACGACTTGCGGTTGTTCTTCATATCATCGACCAGACGTTTTTTCTCTTTAAGCTCTTTTGTTATCTCATTTTTCTGCGAAGTATTGTCCTCGAGCTCATCCTCGATATCCTTCTTTATAGACTCAAGCTTTAGATGAAGCTCCTGACATTTTGCCTTAGTGACATCGCCATCCACAATCTCTTCAATGAGGTTTAAAACTGCATTGCTCACATAATCTGTGATGACCTCATCCTCATCCCAGGCCTTTAGTCCGTTTGTGATTTTAATCCACTGACGGCTGTTGTCGGTAAGCATGAGACTTCTCTTCTCAAGCTCCCTAAGCTGATCCTTTTTGCTTCCTAAGTCGCTCGATTTCAAATCTGCACATACCTGGATATACTCCTGCTGCAGATTCGCCTGCTGCCCGGCTATATCATCTGCCTTTTCTGAAAGCCTGCCCTGTTCTTCTTCGATACGCTTTTTATCATCCTCAGCTGCCTGAATCCTTGCACGCATATCCTCGATATCTATGCACCTGATCATTGTCTCTGCCATGACAATATCGCTTTGGATATTTACCAGTTCCTGCCCTGACTCCTTTATTTCCTTGAGAAGCTCAATACGCTTGCGCATATCCTCTATTTTTTCCCTGATTTGTCTGTATGCATCAAGCTGCTCACTGATAGTCTCTATCGTGCCCGAGTCACTCTTTGGAAACATATAATCACGTATAAACTGACCTGTTCCATTTGTCATCCTGAGTGCAATAGCACTTTTTTCCATTGTGATAAAACGATTCGGGTCAATATATCCTAAAATCACATCATATAATGTGCCAAGGTATGCCTCCTTCGATGCGTAAATACGGTTTACATCCCCTCTGGCGCGTCTGTCAGCTGACTGTGAGCGAGTATTTACAAGCTTTTTAATATCATTATTTGAATAGCAAAAGCCGTCCGCTGTCACATATGAAGGCTCCGGCATCCTGCCCGAATGACTGAAGTACACAAATCTCTTAATCTCAGAATCGTTTTTTCGTACCTCAAAGGCTATTCCTATACATGTAAACGTATGACTGCCTGTATCCTCTATCTCAAGCGCTATGACCGAACAAAAATCACAGTCGCCACGATTTGCGGAGCCATCCTTCTGCTCACCCCTCAAATAGCTCAGAACACTTCTCCTGTTTTTTGCATCATCTGCAGCCTTGTTCAAGAAGGTGGGGCTGAAGCTGCCGTAGAGGATTACCTGAATCGCATCCATGACGGTTGATTTTCCCGAGCCACTCTTACCACTGAACAAATTGACATACTCATTAAATTGCAAAACCTTGTGATTTATTCCGCCCCAGTTGTTTAGACACATTCTGGTAAATATCTTCTTAGACTGACTCAATTGGTAACTCCTCCATTTCACTGTTCTTGGCAAATTCATGTGTATGGTTTACAGAACTGCCTTCTGTATTCAATCCGGCAGCTTCAAGTGTTGCAGCCGACTCGTTATCATACTTAATCAGCTCCACCTCATCACTGTACATGCGCACAAGCTCATTTATATCCATGGCTGAGCAGAATATATTTACTGTGCCATAAATATAGATTGGTGTGTTGTCCTCCAGGTTTGCAATAGCCCCCGGCAGTTCAATCATCTGATGTGTTTTCATAAGCAAAAGAGCGTCTGACCATTCCTGATTAGTGAGCTTTCTGGTAATCAGATTGGTATTTCTGCCATACTCACGAATCTCCGCCAGATTCGTTGTTGTCGCATTAAGCCCCTCGCCCATGATTTTATCCCTGTATATCATCTTCATTATAATGACAATCCTTGCAGTAAGAAGAGTCATCTTCTCGAGCATGACACCATCACCCGTTATCCTGAAAAGATGCTCCTGCTGGTCATGAACCAGCTCACAGTCAAGCACAGCCAGATAATCAGAGATAAACTCTCTGTTTCTAAGACACACCTGATACCTTGGATTGTCTCTTTGAATCAATGTAACGGGGTCACACTTCATTTGCAAAATACAGGTCTGCCTCAACAGATCCTGAATAGTTTTTCTAATATTTTCTGCCTCATTTGGCGAAACATTCTCCATATATTCAAACATACATTGCTCTCTTTTCTATGCTTCTCGTTTAGAGTCCGATTTGGATATTACAAGCCTTGAGTAGCTTACACCATCACTCTTTGTTATCTCTCCATCCAGACTCACCGTATCCTCACCCATGCGCTCATTGGTCTCCTCCTGCCATAAAAACAGAAGCTTTTCCAGATCCTCCATGGATTCTACAGTTTGTTCATCTGTCACAAACATGCCATCACGCATATTTTTATCTCTGAAGCTTTGAAGCTCCTTTTTGGTATACAATGGCTTTGGCACAAAATCTGCCATATCATCTTCGCCTGCCGAAGCATCGTCAATAACAAACGGAACAAACTCACTTCTTCCTCTCTCTCTTCTTCCCGGAAAACTGTCGTCCGTTACATTGTAAAACTGTCTGGTGAACTTCATTCTGTTTCGAAGAGCCCCAAGTATCTCATCTGTTTTATCACTCTTATCTATCAGGTTAATGAGCTTTACTATATTATCCTCGTCATCTGCGCCTTCCTGCAGGATATAGTGTATCCTTGCAAGCGCCCTCTTTGCAAAAATCGTCTTCTGCTCAATAAGCTTGTTGTACTTTCTCTCAATCAGGTCAAACTCATGCTCCACCTTATAGACAAGCTCACTTGCCTTATCACAGTACTCCACGCTGTACTCATAGCGTTTTCTCTCAAACGTACCGGGTGTAGTCTGCGAAAGAATTCCCTCAAGCTCAGCCCTCCTATCATCGTTCTGATTAAGGATTTTACTTATAAGCTCCTTTACAGCCTCCTTGTAACGATAAAAGCTATCCGTGGTTGTAAGGATGGCATAACGTCTGCTATCACTGTTATTAATTTCCTTAATCAGCACCTTCTGTATACCTATAAAATCCTTCATACGTGACAGCTCATCAAAATATGCCCTCATACCATCCTGCATATTTGATAAAAGCTGACCAAGATTTTTTGACGTATACAACGCATTTTTCAGAATATCATTATTTTTTTCCGGATCTGAAAAGTATGTAAAAAGCGCACTGTAAACAGCCAAAATGCTCTCGCGCTCCCTGCTGTCATCATCCACAAGCAGCTTTTTAAACAGCTCAGCATACATCTGGCTGTACTGAGGAAATGCAATCACATATGTGTTGAGCTTTTCATCAAAATCACTCCTGATCCAGCCCCAGTTTATAAGCCTGCCCAATATAGCTGATGGTGTCAGGGTGTATGCGAAAGTGGCCTGGTCATATATAACATCAATTTCGGAATCAGGATTATAATCATCATGATTATCCATGCTGCCACTATCTTTATCACTCTCATCTTCATTATAATCAGTCTGCCATACAATGCCTGTTTTTGATATGGTATCCGCTATGATTATCTGACACTCCTCACGTGTCAGTCCCAGTGATGCATAGACCTCGTTATTCTCCTCATATAACGCAACAACTATCTGCATGTATGCATCCATATTTTTCGTGCGGAATAAGCTATAAAATTCTTTTGGTATTCTATCTTTTAATGTCATACTCATATAATAACATATCCCCACGTTTTTCGCCATATACATGGAAATAAACGTGGGGATATTAATATTGCTGCTTCACACCTCAGTCTTAACAGTAACATCCGGTTACCATCAAATCACTCCTGATTGTGACCATCAATAATTCTATTCAATATAATATACTTACTGCTCAGCAACTCTCAGATGACGGATAAGCTCATTTAAGCTCTCTGCCTCACTGCTCATCTCCTGACTTGCAGCTGCGCACTCCTGTGAAGAAGCTGAGTTAGTCTGAACTACATCATTAATCTGCTCTACACCATTATTAATCTGCTTGATAGCATCTGTCTGTGTCTCAAGTGTCTCTGCGATTCCATTAACCTCATCTGTGATAGTCTTGGAATTGCCTGCAACCTCCTCAAGCTGCGATGCTGTCTTGCCTGCAATAACCATTCCTTTTTCAACAGCCTTGACTGAAGACTCAATAAGAGCTGCTGACTCCTTAGCAGCATTTGCACTCTGCTCAGCAAGTACAGTAACCTGGTCTGCAACAACTGCAAAGCCTTTTCCTGCCTCTCCTGCTCTGGCTGCCTCGATAGAAGCATTGAGTGCAAGAAGGTTTGTCTGGGATGCAATCTCATTGATTGTTGCGATGATTTTACCGATTTCCTGAGATGCCTCATTGATTTCATTCATGGATGTAACCATCTCGTGCATCTGTCCGTTGCTATCCATAATCTCAGTTCCGAGTCCGTCAACCTTCTGGCTGATTTCCTTTGCATGCTCAGCATTCTCAGCTACCTGATCCGCTACAGAAGCAAGTGTTGCTGTAAGCTCCTCAACAACAGCGGCCTGGTCTGTTGCGCCCTGCGCAAGGTCACTAGAGCTGGCAGCTACCTGCCCAGCACCGTTTGAAACCTCATTGGCAGCTCTCTGAATACCACTGACTGTATCTGACATGCTCTCCTCGAAAGCAACGATTGATTCCTTAATTCCTACAAAATCGCCTTTCCACTCCACCTGTGGCTTAAAGTTGAAATTGCCATCAGCAAACTGTCTCATAGTCAGGTCGATATCATCAATATATGAGCCAAGTGTCCTGATAGACTTTCTAAGGTCATGTGCAAGTTTGCCAATCTCATCATCTGAATGATACTCCAGATTGCTGTGAAGATTTCCATTAACAAGCTCTCCTGCCACTACCTCAATCTGCTGTAACGGCTCAAGCACAGAATCAATAACCTGATCACTGATTTTTTTCGCAATCATTGTAGCTACAATTCCAACTATTATTACATTGGCCAGTCCTATAACCAGGAAAAATGTAGCAACTGTTCCCGACTCGGCACCAAAGATATTAGCCTTTGCACCAAAATAAACCAATAAAACTGCAACAATTGATATGCCTCCCGATACAAGCAGCATATCCAATACTTTCTTATAGCCATATTTCAATCTCTGCTGAAGTGGCATTTCCATTATTTTGCTTTTAGCTTCCTCACCCATATGTAATTCTCCCTTTCTCATTTAGGTTTCGTTCTATACAGTAAGATTATTATATCATTACCATAGTACTATTTCAATGATAATTTGACAATATTCGTCATTTTTGACATATCGCCTAATTTCGGAAATGATTTATAGTCAAATACACTAATTTCCCGCTTATTACACCTCGAAATCCATACATGCCCTATTTGCAGTAAATGGTCTCACCCTGGTATCCGCCACTGCAACATGCTTAGGATTCTTTGCATACGCTGCAAGTGCATCAGCATCCTCAAATGTAGTATCAAGCATCACATCTACGGTAGATGTCGGAAGATAATCTGTGCGAACTGAAATGTCGATCATTCCCGGAATCTGTCCCTTAAGTCCCTCTAAGCCTTCCTTTATGCCGGCACGTATTTCAGCCTTCTGTGCCTCTGTGTACTCATCCTTGAGTGTCCATAAAATAATGTGTTTAACCATTGTGTTCCTCCTGAGTTTATCAGGTCTTTCGACCAGTCCAAACTATAACATAATAATTTCTTTAATGTTCATCTCTTCTATAGTTCAAAACCATAAGGTGAATGGAGACCTTTGTATGAATAATATGCCATTCAGACCGCTATGTCAATTACATATTCTACCCCATCGCTTCGTTTCCTACCCCATTTTGCACCTTTTGTGGCAGAAAACATATTAGGCAAATATTTTCTCCACCAATTCTTTATAATGCTTTTTCAACATTTCACACGCTCTGTCAGCTTATAAATATCATACAAATGTCTTGCATTTCTGTGAGCCTTGCCCTGTAGGTAGTAATCGCATACAGCAAAAACTTTATCAATCAGAGTCGAAGTTACGAATCACAAGCCCTAACTCATCCGCAAGAGGCTTCAATATGTTATATTTCAGTTTCTTTATGCAAGTACATGATCTAACTCCAATTCATATATCGTCACTAATATAGCTTCCGCATTACATTCCTTTGCAATGGTATGTATTTGCCTAACGGCATTATCTTGTATCGGCGAATATTTTATCTCAATACAATATTTAATTTCATTCTTTTCAACAAAATGTCTATTTCCATGTTCTTCTCTGTTCTGTATTGCCTGGATACAACAAGTTCTTCTTCGGAAAACATTTTTGCCACACATTCTTCAAAAAGGTTATACTTTTCGAAATTCATAGTTCTTCAATGCTCCTTTTCATTCCCCATACGGATAATTATGCTCTGCCTTCGACTGAAACTCCTTCAAATCACAAATCTTCATATCCGCATCAAACTCGGCAATAGTAACCCCATCAAAACCATCCACATTGCCCTCGTAGTCACACTCAAAATACCATTCCACAACAGCTGTATTCCCTGACGCAATCACACGCTTTATATCCCACTGCAAAACAGTACCTTTCCGGTTCCAATCATCAAACCATCTGATTATCTGTCCAATGCCTTTATATACTGGACCATAACACTCACTGTAAATAATATCATCGCTAAAAATCTCTTTTACATCATTAATATCTTTATCCAACCAGCATTGAAAATATTTTCTTATAACATCTTCCATTCTGTTCTTCCCCCCCTTCATCCTCTCAATCGTTTCCTCCACAGAAATACACTCCGCATCCCCGATATTTTTGATAATATTCGAATTTGATTCCTATTTATATGTTCATTCTTTAAAACAAATAATTGATATAGCTGTGTATCTAGCATAATGTCATCAATCTTTGTTGTGATTATATTCCATCCACATTTCGGACAAATCAACCCACTTACATTGTCTTCTTGCATTACTGTCATTTCTGTATGACATTTTTTGCACAGCATCCTCATGTCCTCCTCCCCCAACTAATAAAAATTCAATTTAATTCTCTTCAGAATTTTTTTCATAAATCGTCTCAATCACTTCTTCATTACACACTTCTAATTTAATGATTTCATCTCCTAGAACTTCACAAGTTATGTATGTTTTTTCATTCGCTCCCTGCGTAATTTCATAAACAAATTCATCATTTATCAGTTCCCCATTGGGCTCACCAATCTCATTCTGAAGTTCTTTATAACTTGTACTTCTCTTCAAAAAGTTTTTAAAATAATCAACGGAAAGTTCTCTGTCAACCGTATAATATTCTCTTACATTTCCATATATCAACATTGATTGATAATCTTCACAAGCCTTTTCCTGCGCATAGATTCCCTGTTTTGAATGCCACAGAAAATATCTGTCATCATATGCTTTTTTCGTTGCTAAATCAATAATCTGGATTCCTTTATTTTCTGAATTTTCCTTATCCGCTGTAACAACTTCCATATAAATGTAATAATTCTTATTATCTTTTTTTAATTCTATCGAAGAATGCATGACACGATAAAGATCTCTATCCTGACTTCCCGTTACTCCTAACAAAATATCATCCTTATCCCATGTCCCATCTTTTGCTGTTTTGTTGTAAAATTCCAAAAAATCATCCACTTCTTTTTGAAATTCTTTTCCCCTTATATTAGGAGCAAATAATTCTTCTATTTTCTTTGTATCATTTTGATTTGCCGCAGCCAAAAAAGCCGTAAGAATTTCAGCATATTCTTCATGTTCTGATTTAAATAATCTACTCAAAAATGTTTTCCCACAACCTGACAGCAATACTGTAGACACCAAAAGTATCAACATAAGTATTTTTCTTTTTTTCATCGTCTATCCTCACCAGAATATTAAGTTGTTATTCTTGTGTTTCTTTTAGCCATTGGTATTCTTCCTTAAATTTTGCTTGGATCTGTTCTTCAGATAAATCCTTATCTTCAAAGCTAATCCTCACACTTGTTTTGGAAGTATGATAGGTAATATCACACAACAATGTCCCCATGCAAGGGCGACTATAATAATTAACTTCTCCCGTTGAAAACTCAGTATCCGGATCAACAACCGTTGGTGTCTCCACGACATTTAGAATTTCATACACCATTTTTGAATAATATGAAAAATCATCTGTTTGCTGAAAATCTTCCGCATATTGGATAGATACAATTTCATTTTCTTCATCATATGCTAAAGCATATCCATACTTTGTAGCTATATCTGATGCCTGGCTAATATAATTTTGTTCATTTAAGATTGTTGCCAAATAATCATCTTCACAACCAAAATGATATGTATTATTATAAATAAGATTGTGTACCCTGAATTTTATTCCTTTTTCGTCAGAAAAAAATCCTTCTCCTTTATCATTGTCAAACGAATTTATTGCTGAAAAAGTGTGTTCCGGATATGTATCTTCCAAGGACATAACAATTCTTTCATCTGTACTTTTTCCACTCAAAGGATTATCATTATCAGTAACCCGATTCATAATATCAAAAAGATTCTCCACTGGCGAACATGCAGTCACAGATAGGCAAATCCCAACAATTAATAACACAGAAATTATTCTTTTTCCCATATAGACCGCCTTTCTTATACATCATTATTTTTTCTAGCATTTCATAGTTATTGATGCTTCATCTATCTAAATAAATATAGATTTTTTCTTACATTCTATCACATTCTACCTCAAAACTCTATTCTCAAATTATCAAAGAACAGCCTTGAAAAATGAAACAGAATCCCCCCCAAAAACACGAGGCTTCTGGGATACCTTACGTTTGGACACAATGTTATCTTGCGCTAACAAATCTCTTGTATATGCGCCAATCTCATTATTTTCTGTGTTTTTCGTGTCCTTATTATCCTGTATTACGGATTTTCTGCGTTATATTTTTATTCTCTTTACTTTTTAGTATCAAAATGGTATCACAACTCCATTTTTATGCACTGACAACTTTCCGGCTGCGGATTCCTGCCCTGACTGTTATAATCGAAACATGGGTGCTACCATAACGGTAGGCGGTTAGTCCTTCAACAGAGGGACTGTGGTCTACACTTCGTTACGATCGGTGCTGAGTGCCACAGGCACTCAGCACCCCTCTGATTACATCGAAACCCGAATGGGAATCCGCTGGAAAGGAGGGCTAAGCCAATGAGTATTGTGGACTTCATTGCAGTTGTGAACTTCGGTATCACCTGCTTTTGTGCCGGATACACATTCGGCAAAGATAATAATAATACACAAAAATAACCGCCCCAGCCTCGCAAACTGAACGGTTATTTTTAATCAATTAAGTATGTGGACTAACCATCTATCGGTAGCACTCTTTTTCTATAATCATATTATTACGCATCTGTGGAAATGTCAAAATGTTCTTACCTTATTTCAAATAGTCCTGGCATGCCTATTTTCTCAGCTATTATATTTGCTTTTGAACTTGTGATGTTTGATAACAATTTTGTTGGCAAACTTTTCGTTTTTTGCAATAACTCTCCCGTACTCATTTCCAAATTGAAAGCCCTTTTTATTGTTACCAATCCTTTTACTCCTTCTTTCGGCATTTTTATTAAATATAGATCACCATAGTCAACTCCTCTTACGTCTTCTCCATCTATATCTTCGATTTCAAATCCTTTTTCCATCCATTTATTAAAATCCACAATAATTCGATACGGACTTTCCAAATCATAATCACCCGCATCTACCAGATAAACGGTTTTCGCTTCTTTTTCCTGCTTCATCAGAAAGACCAGATCACCACCATCATCTCCAACAGCAACGGTATCTGGCTGATATATATTTACCTGCAAGTCTTTATTCATAGCATCTAATTCTTCAAGCGAATAGAATGTGCAGCCATTCTCTAAGCTCAGACCATCATATTTACATATGAACTCTTTATATACTGCTGGCACTTTATATTTTTCTTCCTTTAATTCAAATGGTAAAGCCTTACTTTTTTGCAAATTATCAAACAAGTTTTTTTCAAATCTTTTTCCGTCATTTACATACATTCTTCCTGATTTACTGAAAGATACTTCCGGTATCATTTCTGTCTTTATACTTAAATTTATAAACTTTGCAATCGGATCAAAATTAATTAAATTATGCGGTTCCGGAAAATTCTTCTCTATATTAAATTCTTCATATTCTTTTATAAAGCTCTTATGTTCGGGCATCTTAATCTTATCAAGCAATGGACTGTCTTCCAAAAATTTCATAGCTATATGATACAAACCATGTATAAATATTGCCACCATCTTTCCCAAAGTTTGAATGTCTTTATCCAGCCCATAAATGTGTTCATTAATCCATTTACATTTTCCCATAAGATCACACAATTCCTGTAATCCGCAATTAACTCCGTCCACATCTTTCTGATATAAATCATAGAAAAATTTTGCTAGTTTTAAATCAAATTGTGTCCGTTTTTTCTCCATAAATGTACTTAATTCTGCCTGAGCTTTCTTTCCCACCTCATCATCATGATATGTCATGGCATAAACCATATTATAATACGGAGCTGAATAACTGTAACTAGCAGGCCCTGCCTCAAACGGCATGATTTTTTCCAACAGCTTGTAATCATTACAAGAATAAGCAATCACAACTTCAATGAAATTAATTGTCTGTGCTCCTCCGCTATTCGCTCTATTTCCATAAATGCAATTGAAACGATTTTCCTGATAAATCCCATTCAACATATAAGCCATATCACCGGTTATAAAAGCTTTATTTATTCCTGCAAACATAAGTCTATTGCTGCGCAGCAAATTATAATACATATTCCAGAAGTATCCGTCTGCTTTTCCAAATTCGACTTTCTTTTTAAATTCAGCTATATCCCTTTCAATATCACTCCAAAGTTCATCTTCACTAGACTCACCCATTATTTTTTCATATTTTTGTTGATAACTTTTTGCTGCCTTTACCATAACTTATCCCTTTCTCAATTCTACAACCCGCAATTATCTGACATCTAATTATATTAAATTTCTTTTACCGATTTTTGAGGAACGCAATTTAATTTTTTTACCATAAATTCAAATATTTCCGCTTCATATCCAGATGAATACAATAACTGAAAGTTATTACATCGATGAATAATAATATACTTTTGTGTATTTCCCCAAAATTCAACTTTAAAAGTTGCTGTCAATATTCCATTAAAAAATAATCGTTTTATACCTTTTACTTCAAGAAAGTATTCGTTATTTTTTTCAAAAAAATCATACTCTAATGTATCATTTGCATTATGTGTTTTCAATTGTTGAATTATTTCACTTTGAGACATTTCTGTTTTAAAAATCAAATTCTGTCCTGCATTTATATATGTCCCGTTAGAATATTTCGTATATCTCTTCCAGCGTGTTACGATAATTATCACCGAACTAATCAACATTATACAAAAAAATATATAAAAAATAAGAGTACTGTTCATGTTACTCCCTTTCCTCGATTTATTTTTGTAATATCAACTGCGCACCTCTGCAATCCTGCCGGATACTATATCAGCTAGGGGATTGACTCCCACCACTGATACCAGCTTGTTTCTCACCACCTATAGAAGTGGGAGTCATCTCCCAGCTGATATAGCAATTTTTGTATTTTAATAATTTATAAATCAAGTTTATCTAATTACTATAATCGGAACTCTTGCTTCTTCCTTCTGATCTTTAAACTATTATAAATTATCAATCTCAATATCGCACTGCATTTCTTTTGCTTCTTTCATCGCCTCGCTTAAAACGGAAATCAAATCTCTTCCATCACTGGTAACAAAATAATTAGACAAATCTGTAATATCTGAACTAATATTATTTCCCCAAGGCGGTGTTAAACTTAAGTCTTCAGCATCCCATATTACATCAGAGGGCGAAAAGTTTTTCAGTTCTTTTCTTACTTTACGCAATTCCTCCAGCCCTTCATTTAAATCCTGATTTTTCAAACAGCCTTGATATAATTCTCCCATTAATTTGGGATAAACACGCCCCCATTTCCCATGTTCGAGCCGAATACATATCGTTGAAAAAAAAGAATGCAAAAAATCACTTGTTCCAACTTGAAACCAATAATAGCCTACTTTAAATCCTACCGCCATATCATCCCTCCACTATTTGCTATGCAATGCCACCGTTATCTGACTTTTTTTGTAAACTCACAATTTCGTTAAACTATTAAATCGTATTCTCTCGGGCTTTGAGCACCTATAGTTACAAATCGTAACTGCTCCTTTTTACTATAAGCATTTTTTAATATCATATATCCATTGATAGTTGTAGAAGCATATCTTTTCATAATTTTTCTTAAATCATTGAAGATTTCCTTGCTAATTTTATTGTCATACCATATTGTAGATACAGTTGTAGGCACAATTGTATTTTCATCATATAATCCGCCAAGATTAATAGCAACACTCGTTTCATTCAGATATTGAGATATATGTTTATATTTATCAAAGCATATTGATTTGTCATCTTTTATAACAAGATATTGATTTCCTATGTGACTTCCATTGAGAGAAATACCAAAATAAATAGTTTTAGTAATATCATCGATTTTATTCTCATTTCTACCACATTTATAATATTTAACTAAATTAGGTTCTTGAAATTCATAAAATACACTTTCTAAATCTGTTCTTGTTCCAAATACTCTAAAACTTCTTGAAGCCATTTGTTTTTTCCCCTAAAGCCAAGTTTGCATTGCGTTTTTCTAAGTATACCATATCACATAACAAAACTCTATTCTTATCTTTTTATGCAACTCAAACGAAAAAAACCCGAAGCCTAAGCCTCTAGGGTCTATATCTTGAGTTAATATTCTGATAACAAATCTCTTGTATATGCGCCAATCTCACGACTTCTTCGTTCGCGGGCATTCGTAAAATGCCCACTTCCAGGGCGAAAAAAAAAGAGACTTGCAAGCAAGCTTGCAGTCTCTTTTTTTATCGCCTTGATTGGCACTTTATTCAATGCTTTCGCGTATATTACTCGATAACTGTAGCAACACGTCCAGATCCTACTGTACGTCCACCCTCACGATACTTTAATATCATTTTACCTCATATTTTTTATGGTTTTCTCTCCAAAATACAGTGAAAAACGACTGATTTGTACTATTTATTTTTATTTGCCTGATTTCTTGGCACCGTTTTGGCACCGGAAGCCTCAGTCAAAAAGCTTCTCTTCTGTTGTTTATACTCTTCTCTATCAGCTTTAATTTATAGCCAAAAAGCAGCCAGTTTTTCATATAAATAATTTCTAATAACTTTTATCGCCTTTCTTCAAAGGAGAAAACGTAATCTTATTTGCCAAAAGAAAAAGAATTATTATTACAATACCAAATCCCACAAAAAGTGAACTTGTATCAACAACAGTAACTTTGTATATAATACTAATCACAAAAGATACCACTGGCGCGCATGCGTATGTAAGTGAAAATCGAATTGCAGAAACACGTCCTATATATTCTTTAGTAACTTCTTTTACAAATTTCACTTGTACATAAGTAATCATTAATCCCAATGCTGCACCAATTATTATCGAACCGATTAGCAACAGTAATTTTTGAGTTATAGGATTTGCAATATATTTTGAAACAAATGCAATAAAAACATAGTATACACCTAAAACAATTCCACAAAATGTAACAAGTGTATTATTTTTTTTCTCCTCTTTCATTTTTGCAAAAGTCAATGATCCCAAAATAGTACCAATAGTTACGCTTACACTTAGTAATGAAACAATTTTGGCATCTCCACTAAACATTTCTCTTGCAATCGGGGCGAGCAGTGCATCAAATGGAACCACTGCTGAATTAATTAGAATACATAAAAAACATAGTTTTAATAGCTTCTTATGGTCAAATACATAACTAAATCCATCTCTAAGCGAAATTAAATATTCTCTGCCAATTATTCGGTTTGTCTTCTTTTCTTCTTGAACAGAAAATTCTATTTTTACTATAAGCAACGCTGATATTAAAAATATCAAAGCATCTATCGCTAAAGAAATACCTATTCCAAATGAACTAATCACTATGCCTGACAAGCCAGTTCCAACTAATACTGCTATTTTGGTACAAGACACATTGACACTTACACCTTTATCATAATGTTCATTAGGAAGTACATGCTGAATAACTGCTACCCCTGCTGGCATATGAAATGCTTCTATTAATGAAATGGATATTGTCATAAAAACCAATATTAATGGTGAAAGCATGTTTTGTGTATATACATATAATATATACAAAACTAACAGAACTCGAGCTATATCTGAAAGTACTAACACTTTCTTTTTATTCATATTCTCGACTAATGGACCTATAAATGGTTGAATAATTACAGAAGTAGCTTGATTAATACCAAAAATAATCGCAGACCACCCTGCACTATTTGTAAGTAAATATACCAACCATGTAAAAAGTATTGTATCTAATGAATCACCACAGCGGTTAATAATATTAGAAGTCAGCAGATAAACATAATTGTGGTTATGATATAACTCATGTTTATTCATATTTGTTACCTCTCTAATCATAATTTAGATTGTTTAATTTCGCAAGCTATCTTATAAAGATCCTGATGTTTTAAAGCCGCTGCTTTTTCTATAACATTATCAATTTCTGATATATCATTAAGTGATTCCAAATATTTTTTCCATTTTTTCATTTCAACATTATATGCACAGTATCTATTTTCACTTTCAAATGAGCCGTTAATGCAATAACGACTATTACTACATCCTCCTAAGCATCGTTCTGTATAACGACATTCTCTGCAAAATCCTTTTAACTTACTACTATCAAAATTTCTATTCCACTTAAAAGAGTCCGGACTTTCCCAAATCGACTTTAAAGATTTTTCACGAATATTTCCCGCTACTAATGTTTTATCTCTAATAGAAGTACAAGCAACAATATCTCCATTATGCAGAATACCAATTACATGCTTTCCTGCTCCACAACCTGTCCAAGACCAATTATCATTAAGAAAATTCTCATTTACTTTTATATCTTTATTGCTATAATAACCTATGCAATCTGCCAAAACAATTAACAACTTACCTCCAATTTTATTATATGCAAAATCAATAATAGAAAGAATATCTTGAGGTTCTATAAGCCATTCTGGGCGTTTTGCAAAATTCCCCATTGGTAATGCAATCTGTAACTGCCAACTATTAACTCCCAAATCACTTAATAATTGATATAGTTCTTCCAATTCACATATATTTTCTTTATTTATTGAAGTTATTACTGATGTCGAAATATTATTTTTTCTTAATTCTTTCAATGCTTTAATACTTTTATTGAATGATCCCGATCTCCGTATAAAATCGTGAGTTTTTTCAAGACCATCAATACTTAAACAGACACTTCTAATTCCTGATGTTATCGCATTATGAATAAAGTTTTCATCAATCAACCAACCATTTGTAATAATACTTGTTATTATGCCATTATCTACTAATCTTTTCGCAATAATATGCCAGTCACTACGTGTCGTAGGTTCCCCTCCAGATAATGTAATAACTTTTAATCCCAAATCTTTTAATTGGTCACACACCTCAAGAGCTTCTGATGTATTCAACTCATCGGGTAGCGCTTCTGCACAACTTGAACCGCAATGTTTACAACGCATATTACAACCCATTGTTATTTCCCATACAGCTGTAGTTAATTTATTCATATATTCTCTCCTATAATCCTTTTTAAATAAAAAAGACCTACTCTATATTTCTTTTTACATAGAGCAAGTCTTTTCTACAAACTACATTCTCACACCTGTTCCGTACATAACTGGTCCAAATAAGTTCTTAGAGGTTTTTAATTCAGAAATCTCTACAAACTCCAAGCTCAATTCTTCAAGATTAAACATTTTTATCCACCTCCCATTTATTGAATTTATCTTAAGAATACATCTCTTATTTTCAAATGTCAAGTTATTTTCATTATTTTTCCCAAATTTCGAGTTCAAATTCTCGTTTTATTTGTAACATATTTTCCATTTTCTACGCATACATCAGATCTCTTAACCACTTATAAATGTCCGTAAAATTGCAAAAGCAACTGGAATCAGTGCTACAACCTTATATTCAATCATTCAAAAAGATTCCAATATTCGATTTGATTTTGCTTTAAGACTTGCAAACGAATTGCAAATTGATGTGAATGAGATATGTTCTGCCAGTCCATTTTCTGACACAATTAAGGAAGAAGAGATTTATCCTACACTTCCAGACGGTTTTGAACGGAGCCTTAGACGCAAGTCGTGTAAAGACTTACTTAAAAAATTCTATGTATCCGTTGATGTATCTTTTTGGCAAAAATAGTATGCCTGATGTAGATAATCTACTTACATCATTCTATCAGCTTGATGATGAAGCCAGACAGGAAGTTGTAGAAACAATCCGTCTGAAACTGCAATATCATCGAGATCCGAAACGTGCTGAACAGATCAAGCAGATTAAAGGTTGGTAAAAAATCACTCCTGTGAATGGCAAACATTCGCAGGAGTTTCTTTTTGGGCACCGTTTTGGCACCACTGGTCTTATTTTTCAATTTTAAATTTATCTGTATTTTATCTTGCTGATAAATATTTCGCTATTTCTCTACTTATAATTTTTCAAATCATTCTCTCTTTAAGATACAGAAAAACCCGTAGAACCGAAGTTCTACGGGTATCTTACGTTTAGACACAACGTTATCTTACGATAACAAATCCATATTAAGATTGTATTACTCAATAACTGTAGCAACACGTCCAGATCCTACTGTACGTCCACCTTCACGCTTCGTTGGATATAAAATCCTATTACTTTTAGGTGTATTTCAGGCACTTTTTTATCTGTATTATTCCAAATATGCCCTCTTATTTGAGGTTTTGAAATTTTTTAGAACCATAGTAGAACCACGCATGTACAAACTAATGTTTATTCATCCACTGGTAAATCTTGCTGAAAAATATCTAATGCTGGTCCCATGTTCTCAAATTCTTTTAATCTTTGTATATACTCCTCCTTCATTTCAGTGATACCTACCTTTACAGTTCGTGATGCTTCATCTACCCAACAAGAAGAAACAAAATTTAATTCTTTATTAAGCATGGCCTGCGAAATATTATCACGAAGTGTATCAAGATAAGCTAATGAATTCTCACCATTTTCCCCTCGTGAATCCAGCTTCATACTACTTAGCCCTTGCGTGGATGGTTCGCCATCATCAATGTAATAAAAAGACTCTTCAAGATTCTCTTTATCCATACAGTAGTTGTAAATGTTTTGCACACGCTCCCAGATCTGTTCATCGAAATATACATCGCTTCGCTGAGAAATCATGCTTTCTACATGAGTTCGCAAATCGGTATAGAATAGTTCTGTTACATTGAAGCAAATATATTTTTCATCTTCGTATACCTTGTACTGCTCCATTTCAGCAAATGTCAGAAGTTGCCCACGGATAAATGCGTAATCTTCAGAACTTTGAATGGAATCCACTTCATATGTCATGATATAGACCAACGGAACATCTACACCACCATCAAATTCTCCCCTGTGCTGAGGAACATAGGCACTCAACACCAATGCCTTTTCATCTAAAGTAGAACCAATCGGCAGATTGTATCCATCAATGGGTTTATGGTGTTCGCCAGTAAGCCAATGCTGTTTATCTGCCGGAACTGTTTCGTCAAAAATAACCCCGGGGTTCAACATATCGACAAGAAGATGTGGTGCAACGGAAGGAACAACATTCCCATCCAGATCGTTGAGAAGCTGCGCACAATCGGACAGATATTCCTCGTTCCTCGCTTGCCACTCAAGCGGGTCAGCAATGTAGGTATCAAAATAGTGCTGGAGTTTTTCTGCAACTTTAGATACAGACACTTTATCTACTTCAACGGGATTTATTGGGGTGGGTTCCTGTATAGGAGTAATGATAGGCTCGGTAAATTCGATACTGCACATCCAATCCTGCCCAAACAGGAAATTATTATTGGTCAACACAAAATAGTAATGGTCATCAACCAGCGGCTGTTCTAATACAGAAAAATCATATGCGGCAGATAGGTCAATGGTCATCGTGCCGCTGGTATTTGCTTTAATTTCCGTATTCTCAAAGATGATGTTGTCGGACAGTGGGACAATTTCTTCACTAGTAGACCAGCGCATCAGTTTGAGTTGTTTTTGAAAATTCAAATCTTTATCAGATTTGTTTTCAACTTGGATAGACACAATTCCATTTCCTTCATAGGTAGAAGAGAGGCTTAGATCGTCACCCGACAGTGAAGAAAACAAGCTTGCTGCGAATGCCGTCATAGTGAAGCTACATACCAACACAGCGGCAATTACCACATATTTTTTAATCGAATAACGCCATACAGGAGCGCTCTCCAATTCAACTCCGGTTTTTTCTTCAAAAATATTTTTTATATTTTGCAAATTAGATTTGCGAAATGAGTTCATGTTATTCCTCCTATTCAATTCGAAAGCGCTTCACGCAATTTCTGTTTTGTTTGATACAGGCGATTATTCACCTGCTTCACACTCAAGTTCAGCGCAAGAGCAATTTCTTTTGGCTTCTGTTCGTAATAGTATCGTCGCACCAGAATTTCACGGTCAGGTTCTCCGAGTGCATTAACTGCTGCAATAAGCACTCTCCGAGTTTCTTCTTGAATCATATCGTCAACAATACCGAGGTCACTAACAAGAATAGTGCTTTCTAATGAAATTGTGCGTGTCTTTGCAATTTCTCGGCAACGGTCAATGGCTTTTGTTCGAGCAATAATGGAGAGCCATGATTTTAACTTGCCTCGAGAGGGATCGAATTTATGAGGATTTTCCCATAAGTAGATAAATGTATCAGCAACACATTCCTCTATGTCTTGAACAGAGCCAATATTATTTAGAACCTTTCCTGTAATAGACCACAGAAGTTTAGAGTATTTGTCGATAGTCTCATTGATTGCACCCTCACTTCTGTTTCTAATTATAATTTAAAATTCAATCTTCCAAATTTCCTTGATTTTTCAAGGCTTTTCGCCTGTTAAATACTCAAATTTTATGTATTTTCCCTTGTTTTTGCCCTTATGAGCCGAAACAAGGGAAAGTTTTTTATGCTTCTCCGACTACCTTATCAAGCAGTCTTGCGGAAGTTCGCTTCGCTTCCCTTGTAGAGTGAGCATAGATGTTCATTGTGGTACTTACATCGGAATGTCCCAACAGCTCCTGCACATCTTTCGGTTTTGCACCGCCCACGAACATATTGCTCGTATAAGTGTGCCTGAGCGTGTGGAAATGAAAGTCCTCCATACCCTCGATGGTCTGTTTTGCCCTGCGGCAGATTTGTTCCACAGCAGGCGTACTCACAAACGCTCCGTCCTGCTTTAAGCAGACAAAGGATAATTCCCTGTAATCTTCGGGTACTTCCTCTGACCTTTGCAGCTTGTAGACCTCGTAGTAGGTTCGACCTTTTTCCTTTACCGTCTTGCAGTAGTTCAGATAATACAGCTCCCCGTATTTGAAGCGATTCTTGTGCTGCTGTGCCTTTGCCTTTCGCAGAATGTCTGCCAGAGTGTCACAGAAGTCCACAGTGCGGATTTTACTGCGTTTGGTAGAGCCAACCTCATACTTGTGTCTTGTGCCGTTGTATCGCATACTGCGACGCACCGTAAGATACTGTTCCTCAAAGTTGATGTCCTGCCAAGTCAAACCGCATACCTCCCCGATACGCAAGCCTGTGTAATAGGCTATCTGTACCGCAAGGAGAGCAGGATTTTCTTTTTCACTCAGATACTCCTTCAGCTTCTGATACTGTTCGTGAGTGATGACAGGGATTGCTTCTGTTTCGGTATTTTCAGCGAAAATATCCGTTTCCTGCTTTCTGCCTCTCAGCTTCACATACTGCATCGGGTTAAATGTTATGAACCTTTTTGGGAACACAGCAAAGCGGAATGAATTTTGCAGGACTGCCGAGAACTGGAGCATATAGCCTTTGCTCATCGGTTTGGAAGTTGTTCCATCTGGATTAGTCCCTCCATAACTCATAAGGTCAATGAACGATTGCAGATGTTCCGCAGTAACAGTCTTTAACTTTCGGCTGCCAATCGGATATTTCTTTATCTTTTTAACAGCATTGATATAAGCCATTACTGTACCGTTGCTCAGATTGCCGGGTTTCAGTTCTTCTTCCACCCACATATCAAGCATTTCGCCTACTGTGATATTTTCGGCTTTTCCGATGAACTTCTTTGCTTCGTAATCCTCCATTGCCTTGCGGAGCAGACTTTCTGTTTCAGATTTGCTTTCTGTGCCTGCAAACTCACGCTGTACCATTTTTCCGCTTTCATCTTCTACATAGAAGCGGTAGTACCATTTCTTGCCCTTTTTTCTTACAGATCCTTTTGCCATTGATAAATAGTCTCCTTTCTATCCGTGGCAATCGGAACTGTGACGTATGGTGTGCGTAAAGTAAATAGTGTCACTTCTGCCGATTGTTGTCAATCGGCTTTTTTCATTGTCAAAGAGCCACGGAATTATTCTTTTTCGGCAAGCCTTGCTTCGGCTTCCGCTACTATCCCGAAAAGGTCTCCCATCTTCACAGCGGTACGACCTTCATCGTAGATATGTAAAATTCCGTCTAAGAATCGTTTCATATCCTCAATCGGTGCTTCCATTTCTTTATGGTAAACTCGTTCCTTAATCGCTCCCGACTCAATCGCATATCTCATAAGAGACTGTTTCAGTCCTTCATCTTCTGCAACACGGTCAACCTCTGTCATAGCATCGGAGAAGTGGTGGCAGAGAACGGAATACAAATCAATCATCTTTCCGAGGAATGTGGTAAGGAGCTGTTGGTGTGGTTCTCCATTCACAACCGTAGACACAGTATCAATGTACTTTCTGATATGTTCTTCCAAGTCCTTTTCACAGAGCGTTCTGCTGTCATATTCCTTATCCTCTGAAAGACCTGTAAGCCATTCGGGAGTGGTAAGCAACGCTTCTGCCAGTCCATTGATAATCATTGTTCTCTTTGGGTCTACGCCGTCTGCTTCGTATCTCTGTATCGTTGACTTGTTCACTCCGATACGTTTGCCAAGCTCCGGCATTGTGAGATTCAATTCTGTTCGACGTTCTTTTACTCGTTCACCGACCTGTTTTGCGGTGAATGTGGTTTCTTTTTTCAAGGTTTCCACCTCCTATCGAATCTAAGTATAGTACATCAAAGCCTATTTTGCAACTGTTTTTCCGATAAAAATTAAAAAATATCTTTAACGGGTTGTAAAATGAGTTGACAACAGATAGCAAAATAAGTATAATGATAATTGCAAAGTTGCAAAATGAGTATTTTAAAAGGAGCGGTGTGAAATGACAGCAATTAAAATGGGTTTAACTATCGAAGAAGCAGCAGAATGTACGGGTATCGGTAGGAACACAATGCGAAAACTGGTGGACTGGGGCAAGCTGCCTGTTCTGAAAGTCGGACGAAAGACGATTATCCGCAGGGATACGTTGGAGCGTTTTATGACGGTCAATCAGGGTAGGAATCTCCTCAATCCCAATGATGTACGAAAAGTGGAATAACCGTTCTCCAAAGCCCTCGGCGTTTGAGAGCGAAATACACCCCTCGCACAAATCTGCGATTTGTACTCTGGGTATTTCGCCCCTGCGGGGAGCCTGTATCACAACTTCGGACACTACCACCTCAGTTATGATACAGAGGAAATTGCGGTGCAATTTCCGTTGCTGCCCCACCAATCACCGATAGCTGTGACAGCCGCACCCGACAAGTCGGTTGCGTAATGAGTACGGTATTCTCAGCGAAGAAAGGAGCAAAAGGTTGGCAAGACATTCTTTTATCCGAATGTCGAAACTGCCCAATGTCAAGGGAAGAATCTCATATATCACGAGCCACGCCAAACAGGAATACCTTTACGCCACCTATCGCACCGCCGACAATACCTTTTGGAAAAATCTCGCCAGGGAAAGTCAGCAGGAGTTCCAGCGAAGCGGAACAACAGGAAAGTGTATCGAAGCAAGGGAGTTAATCATTGCCCTGCCGGAGATTTACACCACCTTTGACCCACAGCAGGTGCTTGAAGAATTTTCGAACAAATTCCGACAGCAGTACGGAGTGGAATGTGTATCGGCTCTGCACCACAACAAACGCAAGACCAACCACCACATCCACCTCATATTCAGCGAAAGGAAACTGCTTCCCGAACCTGACATCAAGATTGCCACCAGAAGCGTATTTTACGACGAAACAGGAAAAAGGGTACGAACCAAGAAAGAAATCACAGACGAAAACGGGCAAGTCCGAAAAGGCTGTACCGTTATCAAAAAGGGGGAAGTTTACGAAAGCCACTTATTCACAACCAAAGACGAGCGTTATAAAAGTGAAGCGTTCATAGCAGAAGCAAAAGAAGTTTACACGGAACTTATCAATTCCCACATTTCAGATCCCGAACAGCGACTGAAAGTGTTTGATAAGAACAGCGTGTATCTCCCAACAAAAAAGATAGGCAAGAATAACCCCCAAGCTGCCGAAATCGAAGCGGACAATACCGCAAGGCAGGAATGGAACAGGACGGCGGATTTGGCTCTTGTATCGGGCATTGAAGAAGCAAAGATAATGGAAATCAAGCAGACCATCCACGACAAAGCCGGTCAGTCCATCCGTGAAAATGGTTGGCTTCCAAACCTGTTCCGAGGTATCGTAGGCAAGGCAAAGGAATTTCTGCAAGCCATCATCCGTGAAAAGGATATGCCGCCCAAACCAGTCCTCAATATGGATATGGACGAGTTCTGCACAATGCAGAATCTTATGCTAAAGGTGCAGAAACAGGCGAAAGCAATCAAGAAGATACAGGAGGTCACACTCCCGAATCTGCGAAAACAGCTTGCAGAAACAACGGGTATCTTCAAAGGCAAGGAGCGTAAGGCTCTGGAAAAACAGATACAGCAGACCGAAGCCGAACTTGCTGAAAAGCTGGATAAACTCCCTGATATTCTGACAGATGACGGTTATCCTGATGTACAGGCGTTTATGAAAACTTACCGCAAAGCAGAGGCTATTGTGACACAGTATAACCAAGACCTTGCAGAATGGGAACAGACAGTCAAGATCGGACAGAAACCTGCTGAAAAGCAGACCAGACCGCCCGAAAGACAAAGTGTGCGTAACAGGCTCAGACAGCTTCAGGAAGAGAGCAAGCAGAACTCTCAGCCAAAGCAGAGAAAAAAATCCCAAGACAGGGACAGATAATCACGACATAGGAAATCACTACCGCAGGGCAACCTGCCTTGCGGTCTTACATATATCAGAGCATAAGAAAACACCCTGCAAGATTTTTGCGTCTTGCAGGGCATAAATTTATAACTGCACAAAACTGAAATTTGTCAGATTATTTGATTCCATCTCTCAACAATAATATTGCTATTGCTTTCAAGATCGACTTTACCGTCCAATTCAATTTTCATACAAGACATATTGTTCAACCATTCTCTCTGCTCGTTAAGATTCGGAGAACCATTTTTTTCGTACCGTCGATTGTCATCTAAAAAACGCAAATGACTCTCATACAAGTCTCCACCCTCAAGGACTCTTTCACCAAAGCGTTCAACTGCACGTTCATGCACTCTCTGTATACGCACAGCAGGCTCCGCATAGAGAAAAACCATCATATCGAACTTGTCATCAAATGCATAATGGAAAGAACTCATTGAACCTGCCATTACAAAGTGTTCATAAGGGAAAATATCTTTGCTTAATCTATTTATCTTCTCTTCACGACTGTACATTACAGTGTACGGCTCTTCGGTATCTCTTCTCCAAATGTAATCATCTACATCAAAATAAGGATATCCCAATTTATCAGCCACCATTTTTCCTAATGATGTTTTTCCGCTTCCAGATGGACCAATAATCATGATTCCCTTTGACATATAATATTCTCCTCCTAACGACAAATTCAAAGTTTCCGCAGATATTATATCACTAAGATGTGAAAAAATAAAGATAGCAATAGCAAAATACGGCAATAGCGTCAATGGTCTCGATGAACAGTGCAAGCACTGCCATTGACGCTATTTCTTTATTTTGCTCACAAGCAGACAAGAGCGATAAGCCAAGAACTGGCTTACCGCCCCAATCCTCACTTATTATGCGAAGATAATCTCGCTGTAAATGATTTCCCTAACTCTGGACTGAATTTCATTCATTTTCTGCATCCACAACATAGCATTATCGGCTTTCAGTTGCTCGGTCACGTTTTCCTGCTCTGCAATCTGCTTTGTCGGCAGGAGCAAACGCTCCTGTGCCTGCCTGTCAATATCGGCAAGGTAAGAGTTCAGCGTACCCTCAATCAGCATTGTAGTGTAAATGAAGTGCTTATGCTCCTTTAGGTACTGCTTGTGGCGTTGTCCCCATAAGCCGATAGACTGTGTTTCTTCTTCGGGAAGTATCAGACAAGGGATATAATAATCACCTTGCAACTCATACCACAAACCGTTGCTTTCATCAAAAATGTACTTGTCCATATAATAAATCCTCCAGTATAATATATTCGCACATACGTCACAGTTCTCCGATTGCCACATTCTGTTATATCTTGTTATCAGATTTTCTTGCCCTTGTGTTTGCCCTTATCAGCTTCCAAGGGAAGAATAAAACAGTGTGAAATTGTATAATAAGTTAAGGTGAGCATTTTGCGATAAATCCTTTGTTTTCAAGGCATTTGGAGGATTTTATTAAAACCCTGTGAGGGTTAATAATCACATACAAAATTATGAATTGCTAATTGCAATTATAATTTTTTCGTCATTCAACAATGTCACCTCTTTCCATGTAAATTAACCGGTCATATATAGTACGGAAAAAAACACAAAAAAACTTATTTTTTTGGGGAAGGTATTTTATTCTGAAATCGTATTCATTTTATCTTACCTCATCCGATAATTCAAACTTGGACTCAAGCAAGTGAAAAGAGAGAACTTGTATGCATGATGTGTACAAGCTCCCCCCTTGGAGTTAGCTATAAATCAATTCGTTTATGATAATTTCTTCTGCACGGTTCCGGATACTATTCATAGCTCCCAGCCATGCCATTTGGTCAGTAGCTTTCAATTCCTCTGTCACGCCCTCAGATGCTTTCATCTGCTCCACCAACCGTTCCATCATCTGATAACATTCCTCGTCTGTCTGGTGCAGATATTCATTTAATTTACCGCTTAACAGCAAGTCCAGATACAATGCTCTGCGGTTCTCTTTCAGATACTCTACCTTCATCCGTCCGTATCTGCCAATTTCATAATGCGTTCCCTCCGGGAGCCGGAGATCTGGATAATACAGACCATCCTCTCCCAAAGTGTAACGGATTCCGTTTTCTCCAATGATGTGCTTTTCCAATACTTCTGTTTCTTTGATTTTATCTGTCATATCCATCAATCTCCTTATCTGCTCACTCTGTTCTGGTAGCTTCTCTGCAATCGGTTCTGCTCTGCATGTAACCGTTCCACTTCTTTCATGCTGTCAATAATGTCCTGCACCTTATCAGCTCCGGCATACTGTTTCACTCGTTCCAATTCCTCTGCTTTCTCCTGCAAATGCTCCATTGTGCCTTTCTGTTCTTTGATTTTATTCTTGTACCATGCGATGTCATCTTCCTGCTGATTTACCTTTGCCGTCAGCTTCTTAACCTGCTCCATCAGACCGACACACTTGATTGTCAGGTTTTTTACAAGTTCCTTTAACCTTGTAATCAATGGTAGTGCCACCTTTTCACGATAGGCTTTCGCCGACTGCATCACTCCCGGCTCTGGAAGCTGCCATTGTTTTTCCTCGTCATAGGCTCTCACATTACGCTCCAGAGCGACCTTAGAACCTGCCATAGCTTCCAGTTCTTTTTGAAGCTTCTGCTGTTGCTTTTCTAATTCCCGGTTGCCGGACAACCTCCTTTCCTTTTCCAGCTCCAAATCCTCATTCTCGAAAATCAACTGACTGTTTTTTGCCAACAAACTGTTATAACTCTGCTTTGTATCTACATACGTTTTTTCCAGTTCTGCATTATCTGCCTTGATTTCCTCGTTCCGTCTTTGAAACTTATCGCCCATCTCTGCCAATTCTTCCACACGAGCAAGCTGATTGTCTACCATTTTACTTGCTGTCTGCAATGCCCGTTCTGATTGTGCAAGCTGACTGTCAAGCTCCGCAACCTCTTTTGCTCTCTCCTGCTTCTCATAATCCAACACCGAAAGATGTTTATTGTGCGTACCCTTCTGCAGCCATTCGACACCATACCGCTCCATGACTGCCGCAAGTTCCTTTTTCTCGGATTCTATCCACTGGTTCCATTCTGTTGCTCCTCTGGTGCCGCCCTCAAATCCCTGCTCCGCCAATGCCCCTTTCAGTGACACTCTGGTATCAAGTCCTCGCTTACTCCCGGTAATAGCAGGGACAAAATCAATGTGAATATGCGGCGTTTCCTCATCCATGTGCAGATGTGCCGAGAATACATGAAGATTCGGATTCCTGCTTTGAAAGTCTGTCATAAAATCAATAAGTATCTGCTTTGCCAGCTGCCCCTCCTCACTCCGTGCATTCATATCATCTCTGTTACCTATCTGGAAAATCACTTCGTAAAACAGTTTCTCCTGCTTCCCCTGCCGGATTTTCTCATAATAGTTTTCAATCTTCCGGTCACTGCGTTTCTGCTTCGCATTGTACCGTTCCAGAGCTTCGTCAAACAATTCATGATACACTGCCTTTATATCCTTGTGGCAAAATTCCACATTGTCACGGCTTCTTTCTTTATCTACATTCTTTGCTGAAAATGCTCTTGTATTGTGATTCACAGAGCCTTTCCCCATCATTCCGCTAATCGTTCTCTCCAATAAAAACCACCTCGCATCTTTTTTTATCTGTATCTTTTAGTGCCGGATACGGCACAGGCTTTGTTACTTTCGTCGAAAGTAACGCAAAAGCACTTTTGACAGCTACCGCCATCAAAAATGCAACCCGATAAATCGGTTTTTGCGTCCTGCCGGAAGCTTTTCTGCCTGCGGCAGTTATGCCCGTTCCGGTCACATTGTCATCGCTACCACCGTACCATTTTTCCTTAATCGTATCATACGGGTGCGTGCCACGCTCCCGTTTTATTCGTCTAAGGAAATTACCATCGGAAGCTGTCCGGCACACCACGCCTGTCAAGATATTCCCTGCGTGCCTTTTCCTTTTCTTCCTCTGTCGGTGCAGTTTTATACTGCGTATATAGCTCTCTCATAACCAGAGCGTCCACCTTTTTCTCTAATGCCTTAGCTATCTCCGGCTCCGTTTCTTCCTGCCCTATGAGAAAATATCTCACGAGCAAAAAGAACAGTTCCTGCGAAATCTGCACATTCTTCATTTCAATCCACCAATCCTTTCTGCAAGACCGCAACAACGCAATGTCTATATATTTTGCAACCTTGCAATGTTCAAGACCGCATTTCTGTATACTCTGCATTGTTGCATTCTTCCCTTATTGCTGCTTTACTTTATCCAGTTCCCAGTACCATGCGTTGTTGATTTTCCTTGCCCGGATACCCAGCTCTTTCTTTGCATTTTCCAGTGTTCGTTTAGAAATTCCCAGTTCATCTGCCCGATCAAAGATTTCGTTGCTCAAAACCGCATTCTGTGTTTCTGCAAGTTCCCGTAACATCTGCTTTGCCTGCTCCATTTTATTTGCCTTTGGAGTAATACCTCCAAGCACCTCATCCACCGTAATCTCATAATCTCCAATCCACTGAAAGCCTTCCTCTGATAAGGCAAATGCTTTCGGGTGTCCGAATGCCGCAAGGTTGTTTTTTATCTGAACAACTGCTCTGGTATTCGGTTCTCCTTCTACCCTGCCGACCAATAACACACTCCTCGCTACCGCAAAGAAATCTATGGAACCCATGCCCCGGTATGCCGCTTTATTGCCGGAAGCCTTATTCATATGACCGATAAGGATAATGGCACACTTTGTTTTCTCTGCCAATGCTCCTAATTTCTTTGTCATATCCCTTGCTTCGTTCGCCCGGTTCATATCCATGCCACCGCCCAAATATGCCTGTATCGGGTCTAAAATCAAGAGCCTTGCACCAGTCCTTACAATCGCTTCTTCCAATCGTTCATCTACCATAGACAGCGATTTGTCGCTCTCATCAATAACAATAATTCTCTCACAGTCTGCCCCTGCAAGTTCCAGTCTCGGTTTTACTGTATCTGCAAGACCATCCTCCGCAGTCTGGTATATTACATTGACTGGCTCCGTGACTTTCATATTTTCATCTAGTGCTTCGCCCTTTGACAGCTTTGCCGCCAGATTCAACACCATCGTTGTCTTTCCGTCCCCCGGATCACCTTGAATAATTGTTAGCTTCCCATAGGGAATGAACGGATACCACAGCCACTCAATCTCCTGCGACTGTACTTCCGACATTCTAATCATCTTTAACTCAATCTTCTGTTCTGTCATCTTTTCCTCCAAATTTCATTTAGTGATTGCTACCGGAGAAAACCTCTGCTATACTTGTCTTGTGAATACATAGGATAACAGAGGTTTATCCGGTTATCTTAAGTCCTGACAGTTGCCGCTGTTGGGACTTTTTCAGTTCTCTGTTGATTCAGCATATCAGCCACCTGCCTCTGCTGATTCGGGTACAAGTGCCCATAAGTGTTCAATGTGATTTTTATATCCCTATGCCCTAACCGCTCTTTAATAATGAGTGGCTGCACTCCCTGATTGATGAGATAAGCAACATGACTGTGTCGAATATCATGAACTCTGATTTTCTTAACCCCAGTCTTTTCACAGTTATGCTTCAACTTGTGCTGTACTGCCTCTGCCACTATCGGAAATATCCTCTCATCGTCCGGCAATTCATAGAGCTTATCCACATAATCCCTTATCTCCTGTGTCAGAAATTGCGGAATATCAATCACTCTGACCGATTGCTCCGTTTTAGGTGTAGTAATAACATCTTTTCTTTCTGTCCGGTAATAGGTTTTGCTAATACTGATTCTGTTTTCCGTAAAATCAATGTCTGACTTTGTAAGGGCAAGCATTTCTCCCTCTCTGCAGCCAGTCCAGAATAGGATTTCAAAAATCACATAATATCTGCTTCCCACTTCTATTCCGCTGATAAATCTGTCATATTCTTCTTTCGTCCAAAACTCTAACTTATCCGCATCTGCTTTTCCCATTCTCTTAACCCGTTTGCACGGATTATTGGCAAGGTTATAAATATTGCTTGCATGGGTAAACAATGCTGTAATCTGATTCTGAATCATCCGAAGATAGGTCTGCGAAAATCCCTTTGCTCTGATTTCATTCTGCCATTGGATAATGTCCGATGGCGTAATGCTGTTCATTGGTTTATTTTCAAAATACGGAAGAACATGAGCCTCAATCATATATCTCTTATTCTTTGCTGATCGTTCCTTCAGCTCCCCTGCTTTATCCCGAAAATAAATCTCTATAAATGCTCCCATTGTCATATCCATATTTGCATTGGCAGACAATTTGTAATTTTTCTCCCATTCCAGAGCTTCTTTCTTTGTCTTAAATCCTCTCTTCTGCTTTTTCTTCTTGTTGCCCTGCCAGTCCTCATAATAGAACTGGCAGTACCAAGTATTTTGTTTTTCGTCCTTGTATGCCGGCATATATGCCCCTCCTCTCTACGCTGTCTGTACCGTTGCCTGATAGCCAAAGAATTTCTTTTCCCAAAATGCTCTCGGCACTTTTCCGGCTACCACGATGAATCCCGAATTTTCCAATTCTTCATTAAGCTGACGAATCAGCTTATACGCATGACCTTTGGAAATTCCTAACTCTGTTGCCACATCTTCTGCAGTCATCATATAGTTTGTTTTCATAATGCTTGTCCTCCTCCTTCCATTCTAGTTTTTGTTTCCCTTGTATCATTACAAGTTTTCTTGTAACTATAATTTATTACATATTATCTTGTTTGTCAATATAATTTATTTAATTCCTTGTAACTTTTACATTGATTTTTGTATCTGCATGTGCTAGAGTATTCTAAAGGAGGCTGAAATCATGCGTTTAGGAGAATACTTTGAAATTGGAAAAAGAATGAAACAAGCTCGCACCAATGCCGGAATCAATCAGCGTGATATGTCCGTAAAACTTGCTTTGACAAATTCCTCATACTCCAATTATGAGAATGGATATAGTGAACCGCCTGTTGAAACAATTCTGAAATTTTGTGATATACTTGGAATAACCTTGAATGATTTATTAGAAGTAAAGGTTGTTGCACCCAAAACAGCGAGTATCAAAACCTTTGCAGATTTTCTTGCTATCTTAATAGACTTAGATCGTCGCGGATTGCATATAAAGGGAAATACCACTTATTCACAGGAAAACAATCAGCTTATAGCACATTTATCGTTAGATATACCAAATGCACAAATTGCTACTTTTATTCCGGATTGGAACAAGGTGAATCAGCAGCTTGCCGATGGACTAATAGATGCGGACGAATATAAGATGTGGTTGGAAGATACCTTGAAACTGTTCAATGTGCCAATAGAAGATTTTGTATAGTAAAAAACGCGCAGAATCAATTTGACTGATTTTAAGAAAGGGTCTGGCAAGTTGCGGGGTATTCAAAGTTTTTTAGGGTCTTTCGTTAGGGTTCTTTATTCGGGTTCTTCAGTAGGGTCTAGTTTTAGGGGTTTTCGTGAGGGTCTGTGAACCTATAGCAATAATAAAAACAGGGTATGTTAGTTCGTATTGTACGAGCTAATCTACCCTGTTTCCTTTTTGTCCTGCCTTATATATGATTATTTTGCGGAAATATACTTTTAAAGGAGGACACATGAATAATATCACAGATTTACTAGACCTTGAAGACTCTGATATAAAGATTTCAGACGTTATTGTTGAAGGTCAAACCAAAACACTCATTATCGAAACTCCACCTGTTGCCAGCTATTGCCCAGTCTGTGGATTTCGCATGCACTCTCGTGGTGTAAAGAAAAGGACTATTAACCATCCTATTCTTCAGGATGGCTATTCCCTGATCCTGTTACTCAAACAGCGCCGTTGGCGTTGTTCCAATCCAGACTGTCTGTACGAGGTTAATGAATCCTTCCGCTTTGTTAACAAAGGACGCAGAACCACCAATGCAACTGACATGCTCATTGTAGAGGCATATCGAAATCTTTTAGAAACATCCGCATCTATCGCTAAAAGATTCCATATGTCTGATTCCTATGTGCATGAGGTCTTTGACCGCTATGTCAAGCTGGACAGACTTACACTTACGGATGCCATTTCCATTGATGAAGTGCATCTGGATATGGACGATGACTGCAAATACGCATTGGTCATTCAGGATTTCCATACCGGAGACCCTATTGACCTGCTTCGCAGCTGGAGAACTTCTGTAACAGAACCTTATTTTGTTTCCATTCCCAAAGAGGAGCGGTATCAAGTGAAGTACCTCATTTCTGACATGTACAACCCTTACATAGCCTATGTGGAAAAATACTTCCCTAATGCGGTTCCTGTTGTTGATTCCTTTCACGTAATCCAATGGATTACACGTTCCATTGACAACTATATACGGTAGCTTCTTAAAAAATACAGGCAGCATGACCGGGAATATCAGGATATACTTTCCTTCGAACAGCAGAGACCGATATCCCTGCCTCCATCGGATGAAGTATACCTGCTGCAAAAATACAGATGGTTGATTCTGGCTAATCAGTCTAACATCTGTTACCGTAATGACCCTCGCATGGATTCTCATTTTCATGCGCTGATGAATACCTACGATTATGAGGATGCACTTTTTCGGATTGATCCTAACTTGAAGGATTTTCGAGATTTAAAAGAGATGTATGTACAGTTTAATTCCAGAAACGGTGGAAATCCTCTCCTTGCCCGGAATGAATTAAAAGATTTGATTCAGACATACAAAAGCTCTAGGTTTGAAATTTTTCGTGACTTTTGAATATTCTTGTGCGATGAAATCGCACTTCCGGAAATTTGGGAATCAGATGTCCGGAAGTGGAAATCACCTATGTAATTATGCGAGTTTACTCGCGTAGTTCTTTATCCAAACCATATACCTCACGCATTGATCTATCATGTTCAGCATCAATGCTTGTGATATTTATTCGATAGCTGTCGTGGGCAATACGGTCAATGATTGCATCTGCCAGAGGACTGTCTCCACCGCCGAGCTGCTCATACCATTCCTCGAATGCATACTGGGAACAGAAAATCGTTGAAGATTTCTTGCGTCTCCTATGAAGCAGTTCGAAGATGCCCCTTTGTTCTGAATTCGTTGGTTTCAATAGAAGCCACTCATCCAGGATCAGAACAACTGGATTGGCATACTTCGCCATGACTTTTTTGTAGTTACCATCTGTCCGTGCTGTCTCCAGATCAATAAGCAGATCAGGGAGTCGGACATACTTGGTATTGAAATACTGCTTACAAGCCTCCATGCCAAAGGCACAGGCCATGTAAGTTTTACCGCAGCCTGTAGCACCGGTGATAAAAAGATTCCGGTGTTCAGATATATATTCGCAAGTTGCAAGTCGGTTAATAAGTTCCTTGTTAAGCTTGCGTCCGGAAGTGTAGTTGATATCCATGATATTTGCTTCCG
>OHIR01000260.1_pt1 | contig 42383 bp, 38 predicted proteins | sample 1568301 | NCBI WGS metagenome assembly OHIR01 (sample SAMEA3879539, study PRJEB24766) | human gut metagenome | biome: human-associated habitat; feature: feces | place: USA | collected 1985/1987
TCATCTTCGATACATTTTACCGTACCATCAGCAAACTTCTCATAATGTAAATTATACCGTTGTTAAGTATATTCGTTTTTTAGAATAAAACGCATATTATTAAATAAAGCACAGCTGAAAAATCAGCCGTGCTTTCACAAGTTTTCACTTTATTCTTTCTTCTTCCTATTCGGGAAGCTGCCCTCAAGCCATGCTTCAAACTCCGCAAGGGTGATTTTGCCGTTGGAGCATTCGTCGCGCTTTGTCATCGCCTGATACTTCCACTTTTTGAAATCGGGCTCTTTAATCTGTCTTACACGCACACGGGCGGCATAGCGCTTGTAATACTTTTGATATAACGGAATGGCGGCATTGTCCGCCATTTTCCTTTTATAGTTCTCTTGTGCGGCTAAGTCCTGGCAGTTGCGGGCTTCACCATCGGCAATGCGGTCGCAGTAATTGGTGTCGTAATTGCCCTTCATAATGAAATATTTACCGCAGCGTTTGCATTTACGCATTCCGATATCGGACTTCAACAACTGTATCAGTTCAAACTCAATTTGCTGTTCAATACTTTCACAAATACAAGTTTCGTACTCGTCGGCTTGCATTGCAGACAGGGCAATCATTTCCAGCATAGTAAAACCGAGCTTATCCAAATTCTTTTGAACGCTCGGAGAAACTTCCGAAGCGGCAGCCATTTTTATATCCAAATCAAAATCACTCTCTACACAGTCTTCAAGTACATTTTCCACCTGATGTTCTGCGTCAACAATGCTGATGCTATGCACAATCGTTCGCTTTTGCTCTGTCGGCAATCCGTGCTTACGGCAGTAGCCTGCAAATCTCGTTTTGTGGGTTATGCGATTGAAAAATCCGTCGCAAAAATTCTCGTCAAATGTCGCTTCGATTAAATGCAATAGATTATTTTGCATTTCTTTAAGGTAGTGATAATAGTCCGTCAACTCCTGCTTTGAGCAAAGAAGCAGAATAGGCGGAAATTCCGCTGTAAACAGCGAAGCTTCTATCAATGGCTTAAAGCGTTTTTGCGTTTCGATTAAAGCCAAATAATAATACAATTTCTTTTCTTTTTCGGTCAGTAAAGATATATCAAGACTTGTCTCATCAGACAGGTCTTTTTTTGTGCGATTCAGGCATTCATTATATGCCGAATCAAAATCAGCATAGAGATAATTCAAAATCCCTTCGCCCGGTGAAAAAAAGACAGAAGCGGTGTTCATCGGTGAGATATAAGCTCTGCTGTCGCCCATAGGAAGAAAGTCAAATGCAGAGTTTATTTTTTGCGTTACAGCTCGCAAAAAAGCGAGCGTATCGGCAGTATCCTGCTTAATTTGAGCAAGTTCACCGTCCGATAAAACAAATTCTTTTTTGCCGATAACAGCCCAAGCAATCGCTTCTCGTTTATCGACTTCGATAGCGTTATACAACTCAAGAAGTTTTGAATAGTTGTATTCGTCTTTTACGGAAAGTACACAAGATTTTTCGTCGTTAGTTACGTGCCATCTGTTTGGAGCAAATCCAAAGGACATGGCACTGTATTTATCTTCTGTTTGGAGTATGTTTTCGCTCATTGCTAAGACCTCCGTTTTAGAAAATGAGAATTTTCGAATAATTAGCAAATCCATATCACTACAAATAACATTATACAAAAGTATTGCCTTCGTGTCAATACACAGCTATAATAAATTTGCGAATCAAAATTATATAGTATTTGATTTTCTAAAATCGAATGACCGTCCGAATGGGATATGACTTTGCGATGATACGAGCAGGGCAACGCCGCTGAGATGGGGGCAGGGATAACAAAAACGACATTCGGGCAGAACGGCAAAAGGCGACAGAAAGAAACCTCCATTCTATCTGTTGCCTCGTACATAGCTGTACATACCGTACAGCTTTTTTCTCACAAAGGAGGTTAAGAAGATGAGAATAACAGAATTGAAAGAGCTTTACAAGATGATGTTCCCGGACTATCCGGACATTGTTACAGTGGCTCAGCTTCAACAAATGCTCGGCGTAAGCCGACACTTGGCATACGACCTGATTAACAACGGATATATCTCCGGCGTTAAAATCGGAAACGCTTTTAAGATTCCGAAGGTCAATGTCATCAATTATGTTATGGAAGAAGGTGTGAAGAATGCAAGTTGAAAAGCTGAAAACAATCGATGCGGACACGCTGCTGTCAACGCCGATGAGAAAAACTTTATTTGTGGTTGACGGCTTGATACCGCAAGGACTAAGTGTGCTTTCGGGTTCAAGTAAAATCGGCAAGAGCTGGCTTATGCTTTGGCTCGGTATTCAAGTGGCGAGAGGACAGCCCGTGTGGGAATTTGAAACCCACAAGAGCGATGTACTTTATCTCTGCTTGGAGGATACCTACGCACGAATACAAAGCCGCCTGTATCAAATCACAGACGAAGCACCGCCCGAACTTTGCATTACCACAACAAGTTTTCAAATCGGCAACGGCTTGGAACAGCAAATCGAACAGTATCTTTCCGACTTTCCGAAAACAAAACTTGTCATTATCGACACCTTTCAAAAGGTTCGAGATTCAAAAAGCACCGGCGGAAAAAGCGGAATGTATGCAGGCAACTACGACGATGTAACGGCACTGAAAAATATTTCGGATAAGTACGGCATTGCTGTTTTGGTTGTTCATCACGTCAGGAAGCTGAAAGATGTAAGCGACCCATTCAACGAGGTTTCAGGCTCCACCGGTATCACGGGTGCGGCAGATACGAATTTTGTTTTGAAGCGCAGCCGTGCCAATGGAACCGGAACGCTGCTTGCCACCGGTCGAGATATTGCATATCAGGAGCTGACCTTGAAGTTTGACAACCGCAGTCACTTGTGGAAATTGGTCGAGCGAAAGGATATGGAGGATATTCACCGTGAAGAAATACCGAGGTTTATTTTCCGGCTGGTTGATTATATTTCGGAAGTAAAAGAATGGCGAGGCACTGCAACGCAACTTATAAAGCAGATGAACGAAACCGAGGTTGCACCGAATGTCCTGACCAAAATACTTGCCCGATTTTCTTCGGAAGTTTTTCAGCCGCAAGGCATCGAATACAAAACAAAACGCACAGGGACAAGCCGACTGATTTACTTAAAAAAGAATGACGGCAATGACGGCGATGACAATAAATACGCCATATAGGAAAAAGTCGTCACAGCCGTCACTATCGTCATATTTTGAGAAACTGGACATAAGGCTATACAGGTAATGCCAATCCGTAAGGATAGCGAGCATAGGTTTTGTGTTGCCTTTGAAATCCACAAAACCGGCGGCAAATTACCGAAAGGGACTTGCCGCCCCTGTAACCCCAATTATACAGAGAAAAGAATGAAAATATATGAGACAAAGGTCTACTGCAATCAATATTCGAGTGACTGAGGGAGAGAAAAGAAAGATGGAAACTGCCGCTAAAAAATGCGGACTTTCGCTCTCTGCTTACCTTAGAAAACTCGGATTGGGCAAGGAGGTTCAGGCAACCTTGCCGCAGGAATTTTACGAAGCTTACCGAGGTTTGACCTCACTTCGTGACAATTGGAAGTCGCTTTCAGAAGCCAATGTAAATGCAAACTTCAACGATGTTGTGAGCAAATTTTTGAAGGCTTACCACTCAATCGGTGAGCCGGAAAGCGCAAGTGATTCGCCGTGGCAGTAACAAAAATATGGGCTATAACCGACAGTGTCAGCCGTGTTTTGAGCTATGCTGCGAACCCGGATAAGACGATTTACAGCGATATTTGCAAGGCACTTCACTACGCAAGTGACGAAAGAAAAACCGCAATCGATGAAGAAAAAGCCATATATGTGACAGGTATAAACTGTGCCGCAGAAACAGCTTTTGCCGAGATGAATGCAGTGCAGGAACGCTTCGATAAAACGGTCGGCAATGTGGCTTATCACGCATATCAGAGTTTCAAAACAGGCGAAGTTACACCTCAGGTTGCTCACAAACTCGGCGTTGAACTTGCCAAAAGAATGTGGGGCGATCAGTATCAAGTGCTGGTCGCTACGCACTTTAACACCGGCACATATCACAACCATTTGGTCATCAATTCGGTGAATATGTGGAACGGTAAGAAGTTCAACTGCAACGAGGGAGCATACTGGAAACTGCGCAGTATTTCCGATGAACTTTGCAAAGAAAACGGCCTGACAGTTATTAAAAATCCTAAAGGAAAGACTCCACGCAAGCTGTACTTTGCAGAAAAGAACGGCGAACCGACCCGATACAATTTAATGCGTGAGGCGATAGATAAAGCTCTTACGATGAGTACAAATCCCAAAACTTTTACCTATGTTATGAAACAGCTCGGATATGTAGTCGATATGAATCCTTATCATAAGTACGCCACAATTTGCTCTGTTAACAGCAAAAAAGCGACTCGTTTGTACCGCTTAGGAGAAGCCTATGACCGTGATGCAATCTATGAGCGAATGAGAGATACACTGAAAAACAACCCACAGGAAGCTTACCGCTTATACTATGAGTTTACCGAAAAAAAGAGCTTTGGTGTAACAATTCAAAAGGCGCACTTTGTTAAAGGCAACTTAAAAACCGCCAAAAAGATTACGGGTCTTAAAGCGTTGTATTTCAGATATTTATATCTGCTCGGCGTGCTTCCTAAGAATGAAAAACACAAGCCGTTATCGCCCGAAATGCGTGAAGCCTGCCGTTGGCTGGACCGCCAAACCGCACAGGTGCAGCTTGTTTTCGACAACCGCTTAACCGATATTTCCTCTGTGGAATCGTTTATAAAAAGCGCAGATTCGGAAATAACCTCATATCGGATTACCGCAAAATGCTCTACCGAGATATTGATTCTTGCCACGATCCCGACGAAAAAGCAAAGCTTGTTGCCAAGCGAGATGACTGCACAAAGGCTCTGGCTCAGCTCCGAAAGGACAGGAAAACAGCGGCAAGGATTATAGAGGATAACCCTAAAATCAAAGAAAACATTCTCATTGAGGAGAATATGCGAAGTCGATATTTCGGATTCAATAAATCAAGAAAGAGAGGATACGAACGATGACAAAACGGAAATCAGATTTTACTTTACCGACACTGGACGACCTATTTACAACGCAGGCGGAGCGTGACCACGCAAAGCTTGAACGTGTGAAGAACATACTTCTTGACGAACTTCACCCTTTTAAGAATCATCCATTTAAGATATTGAATAACGAAGATATGGAGCGAATGATTGAAAGTATACGCAAGGTTGGAACGATAACTCCGGCGCTTGCAAGACCGCTGCCTGACGGCGGCTACGAGCTTATCTCAGGGCACAGAAGGCTTGCGGCGTGTCAGGTGCTGGGGATTGAAACAATGCCTGTAATCGTCCGTGAAATGTCAGACGATGAAGCGGTAATCGAAATGGTGGACGCAAATCTGCAAAGAGAAACAATACTGCCAAGCGAAAAAGCCTTTGCGTATAAGATGAAGCTGGACGCCATAAAACATCAAGGTGTTACTTCTCGCCAACTTGGCGAGAAGTTATTGAGTGTAACACTAGTGAGCAAAGACAGCGACGATAGTGAGCGACAAATCCAACGCTATATCCGATTAACTTACTTAATTCCCGAACTGCTTTCAATGGTAGACGAAAACAAAATCGCTTTCAACCCTGCGGTAGAAATCTCCTACCTTGACCGAGAAGAACAGCTCACTTTGCTTGACGCAATCAATATGAATGACTGCACGCCGTCACACGCACAGAGTATCAGGCTGAAGAAAATGTCACAGGACGGCTTGCTTACCGCCGATGCAGTCTACGCTGTTTTATCGGAAGAAAAACCAAATCAAAAGGAACAAATCAAACTGCCTCGTGATGAGCTTCGCAAATACTTTCCGCAAAATTACAGCGATGAGCAAATTAAACGAGATATTCTGAAAGGCTTGGAGCTTCTGAAACGCCAACGAGAGCGCAACAGAGACGCCCGTTAATTCGAACCAAAGTGTACAGCGAGTGACTTTTGCAGAATGGAAAGAACTATGCCGGCAAGCTATAATAGGCTTGTCGGTGTAGGTCTTTCCTGTGATGTACAATGAAAGGAGTTAAAAACAATGGTATCAGGACACCTACAAGTTAAAAAAGGTTTTTATTATGTAGTGCTGAGCTACTATAACAACAACGGAAAACGCCGTGTGAAATACTTTTCCACGGGACTGCCCGAAAAGGGAAACAAACGAAAAGCCGAAGCCGAGCTTGTGCGAATCAGAAGTGAATTCGTGCCGCCGCAGGAAGTCGGCGAGCTTGCTTCCGATATGCCGTTTGCAGACTACCTGCTTGAATGGTTGGAAATCGTCAAGGTGCGTGTTAAAGCAACCACATTCAGCTCTTACGAGCAAATGGTGAAATCCGTGATTGAGCCGTATTTCCGAAAGAAAGCGGTAACGCTTCAGGGTTTGGAGGCAAGACACATTCAGCAATTCTATTCCGAAAAGCTGAAAACGGTCAAACCAAACTCGGTTATTCACTATCACGCTGTTATTCATCAGGCGCTGAAATACGCAATGAAAACCGACCTTGTTACGCAGAATGTGGCAATGAAAGTAGATCGCCCGAAAAAGAATGATTATCAGCCTGTATTCCTTGATGCAGAAGAACTGCAGCATTTATTTGAAGTAGTCAAAGGAACAAAGCTGGAACTTCCTGTTTTAGTCGCCACTTTAAACGGGCTGAGGCGAAGTGAAGCTCTCGGCCTGAAATGGGATGCGATTGACTTTGAGCGCAATACCATCACCATCAGGCATATTGTAACCGAAGCGGAGGTGGACGGCAAATCTGTGATCATCAGCGAGGACCGCGCCAAAACAAAATCAAGCTTACGTTCGCTTCCGTTGGTAGGACATTTCAGAGAAAAACTTCTGGAACTGAAAGAGCAGCAGAAGGAAAATAAGCGCGTCTGCGGAAACTGTTATAGCTACGACTACGACGGTTATATCTTTGTTGACGCTATGGGAACGATCTTCAATCCCAACGCGGTAACAGAGAACTTCAGCAAAATTCTGAGGAGAAACGGTCTGCGACATATTCGATTCCATGACCTCAGACACAGCTGCGCATCCTTACTTCTTGCAAACGATGTTCCGATGAAGCAGATACAGGAATGGCTCGGTCACAGTGATATCAGCACGACGGCGAATATTTACAGTCATCTGGACTACAAATCAAAGATCACTTCCGCGAACGTTATGGACAATGTTCTTGCGCTTCCGGACACCAAAAGTCAGGGCTGGTACGCACAGTTCTTGCAAAAAAATCAAGGCAACCCCGAAAAGCCTTGATATATAAGGCTTTTCGGGCATTGCCGGTTCTAACAAACGTGCAAAAAACAGCCGAAAAAGAGCTGGATTTCCTGCATTTTTCGCAAGATCAACACCTTGCCGAGAAAAAGGAAAAGTCCAGAAAACCCTTGAGTTTACTGGACTTTTTGGCGGAGAGGATGGGATTCGAACCCATGTGTGATTGCTCGCAAACTGATTTCGAGTCAAGTGGTAAAAACCGAACTTGGCGGAATTTGACGGAAGATAACGGCAGATGCGAGAACCCCGAAAACGCCGTGTTTTCAAGGCTTTTCGCACCCGTTCGCATCGAAAACGCAGTGAAAATCCGAGTCTGAAAGTCTCCTCCGATTTCGCCGAGTTCTAACGGATTTTCGGAAAAGCCTATTAGAATTATTGATAGAACCGAGCGATTTTTCGCCCCAAAATTACCCCTTTGGCAGTGCAATAAAAGCACCGGTTGTGCCGGATAACACCCAAAATCGTGTAGGTTAATTCGCTTCAAAAAGTGAATTTTCACAGAGTTTTCACTTTTTCGCTCTTGAAAGTGAAAATTTATTTTAAACACTGATAACACATATCCCCGACTAAAATAGAAGATTTATTCATTTTAGCTGGGGGTTCCATCTCTTTGTTTTGAAATGTCATAAAAATTATCGCAAGTTTGTGTTGAAATGTCATTGTTATTGTGCTATAATACATTTGAAAAGTTTTGACGGAGGAATTTTTATGCTATACCGTAAGATAGAATCTCTCATTGAAGAGCATTTAAAATCTGATTCTAAAAAGATTCTTTTAATCGACGGCGCACGTCAGATCGGCAAAACCTACATCATTAATCATGTAGGCAAAAAACTTTTTGAAAACTATATAGAAATCAATATGATTGCTGATTCTTTGGGCGACCGCCTTTTTGAAAATACTAAAACCGTTGAAGATTTTTATCTGCAAGTCAGTATGCTTGCAGGAAATAAAATGAAGAATAAAGAAAAGACGCTGATTTTTATTGATGAAATTCAGGCTTATCCTCATTTACTCACTCTGCTCAAATTTTTGTCGCAGGATGATAAGTTCACTTATATTGCAAGCGGATCGCTTTTAGGTGTTACGCTGTCGCAAACCACCTCGATTCCGATGGGGAGCATACGAAAGGTCAGAATGTTTCCGCTGGATTTTGAGGAATTTCTTTATGCTAACGGAATGAACGAACTTGCAATTTCCTCAATGCGCAAAAAGTTTGAGCGGTTTGAAGCATTAGATGAGTCCATGCACAATAAGATGATGGATTTATTCCGCAAATTCTTGCTTGTAGGCGGATTGCCCGATGCGGTCAATACCTATCTTGAAACAAAAAACATTCAAGCAGTCCGCGATATACAAGATGAAATTCACGATTACTATGCTGCAGATGCTTCTAAATACGATGATGAAATGAAGTTGAAAATTCGCAGAATTTATGACCTTATTCCCTCTAATATGGAGAATAAGAAAAAAAGAATTGTTGTACAAAGCATTGAGAACAAGAGGGGTAAGACGTTCAATAATTATGCAGATGAATTCGATTATCTTATAAGCGCAGGTATCGCACTGAATGTTCAGGCGATTTCTAATCCGACATTCCCCCTGATCGAATCTACCGGAAAGAATCTGCTTAAACTTTATCTGAATGATGTCGGTATTCTTACGGGTATTCTTTACGGAAATAACATCCGAGCTGTGCTGAATGATGAGAGAAGTATCAATCTGGGATCTGTTTATGAAACAGTTGTTGCCAGCGAATTAATCGCTCACGGTTATAAACTCTTTTATTATGACAATCGAAGCAAGGGTGAGGTTGATTATCTTATTGATGATTATGATAGCCTTTCTGCCGTGCCAATTGAAGTTAAGTCCGGTAAGGACTATACCGTGCATAGCGCATTGAACACATTTGTTCAAAACGAAGATTATCATATCAAAAAAGCATTTGTTGTATCTAACGAAAGAAATGTCACACAAAACGGCAAAATAACTTATATACCAATCTACTATATTATGTTTTTTAACGCTGATTGGGGCAATAAAAATTTGCAGTTCTAAAATGAAAGTGTTATCAGTAAATCGCCCTTGGTGCTCGGCACATCCGCTGTCTCTGTATGAGCGACCGCCTCTCTGCCTTTGACAGAGATAACCTCATCGTCCCGATTGGGGTGATATGATGTTTATTGAAAGTGAGGAAAATAAAATGAGTTACGGAATCTATACACAAGAAGGTATTAAAAAAGGTTTAATTCATATTACGGAAGATGAAAACGTTATTACGTATATTCATCACAATATTACTCGAAATTATAAAAATCCTGAGGAAAAAGTTCAAGCAGAAATTTTTTGCAAATTAGTCCTTTGGTATAAATACCCTGTAGAAAAAATCGGGTTATATGTTCCTGTTACGGACGGTTCCACAAAAAAGCAGGCGGATATCTTTGTCTATAACGATAGTAACCATACGTCTCCACTTATTGTTATCGAATGCAAAAAAGAAGATGTTTCTGAGCAAGAATTTGCACAAGCTACCAATCAGGCTTTTTCGTATGCTCACTTTACTGCAGGAACTATCAAATATGTATGGACTACATCAGGAATCAAAAATGCATATTTCAAGTTTGATAAAGAAAGCAGTGTTAGGGAAACTGTTTCCGATATCCCTCAGCACGGTGTTAAAAAGCTTAGTTCCTACAAATATGCCTATAATGGTGGCTCTACAGCAAGTGGTCAACAATTGTTTCCTCTCGCAAAAGTTACTGAAAGCGAATTGACTAATATATTCAAGCAAGCACATCAAGCACTTTGGGGTGGCGGTGAGCTTAACCCCTCTGAAGCTTTTGACGAGCTTGATAAATTAATCTTTTGTAAAATATTTGACGAGAAAAAAGATCGAGATGTTGGAGAACCCTATGATTTTCAGGTAATTCCCGTTGAACTGGAAAACAACACAGAAGAAGCAAAGGCTAAGGCTGAAGCGGAAACCAACAAGCGACTTCTTAAGCGATTGACTGCTTTATATGAAGAAGGTCGTCAGATTGGCGAAAGAAAGAACGATCCCGAAATCTTCAAGGATAACATAAAATTAAACGCATCCAAAGCAAGAACTGTTGTAAGTTATTTAGAAGGTGTTGACTTATTAAGTACTGACCTTGATAGTAAAGGACGTGCATTTGAAACCTTTATGGGTTCATTCTTCCGTGGCGATTTTGGACAGTATTTCACACCGAGAAACATCGTATCTTTTATTGTCGATAGTCTTCCTATTACCAATAAAAGCAAAGTAATAGATACTTCTTGCGGTAGTGGTGGATTTTTGTTGCACGCCTTAGATAAAGTGCGTAAAGCTGCAACTGATAAATACCCTGATTACAAAACCGATATTAAACAATATCAAAGATGGTGGCCGTTTTGGCATAATTTCGCAGAGAATAATCTTTTTGGAATTGAGATTAACGAGCAAATCGCACGTACTGCCAAAATGAATATGATTATTCACGATGACGGTCATACTAATGTCGTGGCATCTGATGGTTTAGTGTCTCCCGAAGTTCTGCAGGAGAAAACGGGCAATTCGGGCTTTAGACGGAATTCTTTTGAGTTTATTATTACGAACCCTCCCTTTGGTTCTGTTATTAAACAAACAGAAAAAGCTTATTTACATCAATATTCTTTAGCGACTAAAGATGTGGATTGGCTCAATCCGGCGAGCAAAGCCGCAGATCGTCCGAGTCAAAGCAGCGAGGTTCTCTTCATTGAACAGGCAGAGCAATACCTTGCTGATGGCGGTTATTTGGCAATTGTTTTGCCCGATGGTATTTTAACAAATTCCAGTATGCAATATGTTCGTGATTATATCAGTGACACATTCCGTGTTGTCGCTGTTGTTTCTATGCCTCAAACTGCATTTATGGCAACAGGAGCCGGAGTAAAAAGCTCTGTGGTGTTCTTGAAAAAGTACAGCAAAAAAGAGAAAGAAAAACGTCAGTCAGTTAGAACAAGCATACAATCTTCTTTGTTGGCAGAATCCGATAATGGCATGGAATTATTTAATTTGTTGGAACAGAAGAAAAAAGAAACAGCTAAGTACAATAAATTAATTAAGACCGCCGAAAAGGATTCTGATGAAGACACAAAAAGATTCAAAGACGAAAAACAGGCTGTTATTGATGGATTTGATGAAAGAATAGAAAAAGTCAAAGAATTATTAACGGAATCTTATGAGGAGCAATATAAGAAATCGTTAATTAATTATCCTATTCTCATGGCAATTGCTGAGGATATAGGCTTCGACGCCACAGGAAAGGAAACAGGAAATAACGAACTAATAGAAATTTCTAAGGAGTTAAGTAAATTTATAGAAGCAATTGAAAACGGCAAAGATCGTTTTTTTCTCTAAGCCCCAATTTTGATGAGAATAAATTGTTTTTAATAAATTGGGGCGAATTGGAAGGAAGAACTGATGTTGAGTTCTATGTGCCTTCAGTTTTAAAATATATTGAAAGATTGAAAGGCATGGAACACCAGAAGTTGTTGTTTATCTCACAAAAATTTGCAAATGGCTCTACCCCGTCTGAAGGAAAATTTGAACAAACTGGTGTTTTGTATTATCGATCACAAGATATCGGTTTAATGGAGATGCAAAAAAAACAATACATATCGGAGGAGTTTGATGAGAAACTATCTCGATCAAGATGTAGAACGGGAGACGTGTTAGTTGCCATTGTTGGAGCGACTTTAGGAAGAATAGGTTTTATTGAGAGAGATGAACAACAGGGAAATATAAATCAAAATATAACCAAAATCACAATTTCAGATTTGCGATTTTCACCTAAATTTGTTGCCGTTTTTTTGGACTCAAAATTGGGTCAAATTCAGCTTTACAGATTATCAACCAAAACAGCACAATCGTATCTAAATAATGAACAATTAGGTAAAGTTATAATACCTACTGTTTGCAAGTCGCTACAAAATGATATTGTTAAGGCTATAGAAGAAGCTCATCAACAAGCCGAAAAGAAAAAAAGCGAAGCAGATGAATTACTTAACAGCATTAATTACTATATGCTTAATGCGCTTAATATAGCATTGCCTTTGAAGCCATGTGACGATTTAGCAAACAGGATATTTTATATTAATGCTAATGATATGTTAGGTGGTAGGTTTGATCCTCGAAAATATAGCCTTAAGTATAAACAATTATTTGAGGCAATAAAATCAGCACCATACAATAGAATGTTGCTGAAAGAAGTAGTATTAAATGATGTTTCAGGAGATTGGGGGTTGGATGACACCGTTGAAGATCCCGATTTAATTTCTTGTTTAACAATCAGAGGAACAGAATTTGATAATAAGTTCAATTTGAATTTAGATAATAACAGGACTAAATTCAGAAAATACAAAAAGGCATCGTTTAGTAAAATTGAACTGAATGAAAAAGACATTTTGATTGAAAAATCAGGAGGTAGCGAGGATCAACCTGTCGGACGTGTTGCATTTGTAGAGAAAGATATGCTTGATAACTATCCGTTGGCATTCAGCAATTTTATTCACCGTATCCGAATCGATGATAAAAAAGCTGTACCGGAATATGTGTTTGAGTATCTGCGTTTAATGCATAATATTAAAATCACTGAAGTTATGCAAACTCAAACAAATGGCATTAGAAATCTAATAATGCAAGAATATTTCACACAGACTATTCTTCTGCCGGAACAAAAGAAACAGGAAGAGATTGCTGTTCATGTAGCTCAAATGAGAAAACGTGCATTTGAATTGCAAATGGAGGCTGAAAAGATTGTTTCGGATGCAAAAGGAAAGGTCGAAAAAATGCTCTTGGGGGATGAACAATGAGATTAACAGGTGTTATCGATTATTCCATGGGCAATTTCCTCTGTATAAGAGGTTTTTGCCCAATGATCAAGTTAGCAAATATATCTGAAACAATTCCGGAAATTCAGCGTGATTTATTATCCGAACATGCTGGAGAGATGGATAGGTTTTTGTCGAGTGGTGAGTTTACTTTTTTTCCCGAAGTGATCCTCTGTTCTGATTTGGCAGCAAACGGTGCTGAATATGATGCTATTACTTCATTGCGGGTTGCAGTTCGTCAAAAACAGAATTTTAATGGCTGGGTTGGCCCATTCAAATTTGCTACAAAAGGATACGAACTAAAAAGCAAAGAGGATGAACGCAAAAAAGACAATGTGCAAACTGTTTATATGGATTTTGACGTTACAAAAACAGCTAAATTTTTACGTATAGATGGCAACCATAGATTAAGTGCTGTTAATGAGCATTCAGCCTATAAAGATGCCACTATCCCTTTTTGCTTATTGTTGTTCAACGGAGCAAGTGAAACGGACAAGTTTTGTCGGGCATTGTTTCACAACATCAATACCAAGCAAATTCCCTTGAAAGACGAGGAAAACTTGAGTGTTATCATTGAAAGTGTTGATGTTTTTTCTGACGATGATCTTGCAAACAATTTTGGCACACCATACTTGTATACTCGTAAAATTTGCGATAGGATTAATCTCTCGCATTATCCGCTAATTGAAAAGTACATTGGAAATAGCCAATACACATATTTCGTGGGTATCTTTGAGCATCTATTGAAAGAAGGATTGATTAAAGATAAGCCGAAATGCGTAGATGTTATTATTCAAAAATTATCAGATATTAACACTGCACTAAGAGAATCCGGTATTGCAAACGTGACTGAAAACATTGCGGTTTTAGGAGCGATGACTTTCTACAAGTTGCAAGATCAGGTTAAATACAGAAGTTTTATTAACTGGGTACAAAAGAATAATATCGGCATTGCCGACAAATTGCATATTAATGATGTGATTTCAATTTATGATTCGGTATATGCTCATACGCCTAAACGGGTATTTTTAGCACGTTGGTATCCGGATAGTGAACCACACTTAAGTAAAGCCGAAGGCAGATTGGCTGTAATTAAACGAATTGTGGAACAAGATTTCGGATTAGAATTAATCGACTTGGGAACAAAAGGCGGTGGCACATACTCTATTAGAGATTTGATGTACAGAGAAATAGAAGCTTCTGATATATTCATTGCGGATCTGACAAGCAACAGGCATAACGTTATGGTGGAAGTCGGATATGCAATAAAGAATGTGGGTTTAGAAAGAATGCTTTTATATTTTGAGCCTATGGATGGTGCTGAAAATCCGCCGTTTGATCTCAATGGTTTTCGTTATGAACAAATAGCGGATTCGAACGATATCGAACGCAAAGTTAAACCTAAGCTCAAGGATATTTTGGATGGTGTAGCTTTAGGTGAGCTATAAAAGGAGTCAATTGTGGGAGTAATATACATACTTACAAATCCCTCATTCAAGGAATATGTAAAAATCGGTTATGCCGACAACGTGGATTCTCGGTTAAAACAATTGAATAACAGTGAGTGTATTCCGCTTGCTTTTCGCATTTATGCTACATATGAGGTTGAGGAACGACTTACGGATCTTAAGCTCCATGCACTGATTGACCAACTCAATCCGAATCTGCGTTCGATTGATAATGTTGACGGTAAAAAACGAATTCGTGAGTTCTATGCTATGTCGCCCGAACTCCGCAAAGCACATCAGGAAAACGATAAAGCCGTTATGCGCGCATATGGTTTTTGGTGCAAACTCAATACCGAATCCGAATGTGTCGCAGAGCTTATGAAGATGTATCAAAAACTGGTCGGTGGTTGATATGAAAATTGAAGATATTAATTTCACACTCCCAACCGCCGAAATATTTGAGAACAAGATTTGCACGATTTTTGCTTGATTTGGCAAAAATTAACCAACACGAAACAGGAAAGACATATCAGTTCATTCCGGTGCAAGATTTCTCAATAGCGTGGACTGACGAAGCTCTGTATGCCAAGTACAGACTGACAGAGGAAGAAATCGCATTTATTGAATCTATGATTAAGCCGATGGAGTGATAATAATCGGTTGAAAACCATATGAAAGCAGGAGTTCAGTATGAACGAAAAACTAAATGGTATTTTTTCATACCTTGACATTGATGATAAAACTGGTTTGGCTTCTGAAAACAATGTAGAAAGTCTATCCGCTTTTCAAAAATTGTTTTACGAGCAAGCAAGAAGTAAGATCGGTGTAGATGCAGTATATTTTTTGAGAGACGAGGAAGGCGTAGCAAAAATCCCATTAATCTATTTTTCAATGCTTGAAGATGATAATACTGCTAAGGCGGCACAACTACATAGATTGTCTTGGAATATGGGTGAAGCACCACTGCTTTTTATAGTTACGCCAACAGAATTAAAAATATATAATAATTACCAAACGCCTCAAAAGAAAGATGGCACTTTAGATCCGGAAGCGGGTTTAATAGATACCATCAGTTTGATTACTGATCTTGAAACTCAAAGACAAAAGCTTGCTCCATACAACCGTATGTTATTAGAAAGCGGTGAGTATTGGAGGCGTGCTGAGGGTCGGTTTAATGTCAACACAAGAATAGACACAACATTAATGAATAACTTGCGAGTTATGCGTAGAAGGTTGATTACTCGAATCAAATCAAGAGTAAATAATGTTCAAATTTCTACTGAGAATATCGTTTCAATTGTTCATGGGTTGTTAAGTCGTTCTATCTTGATAAAGTATTTAGAGGAAAGAAAAGATTCTAATGGCGAATCGGTTTTCCCGAAAGACTTTTATGAGCAATTTTCTTTCGATAACACTGTGTGCAAACAGTATACAGATGTCCTTGGGAATAAGGATGCTACATACAACCTGTTTAGCGTTTTAGAAAGCAAGTTTAACGGTGATATGTTACCGCTCATTGACAACGAACGCGAAATTATTACCAAAGGTGATTTACAAGAGCTAAAATCTTTTTTAATAGGTGATTCAGATTTAGAAAGTCAACAGATGACATTATGGCCCTTGTATGACTTTAACATTATCCCAATTAAAATAATAAGTAGCATATATGAACTTTTCTTTCATCTCTCTGATGTTGGAGATGATGACAAGGGTACGTATTACACTCCTTTACATCTTGTTGATACACTGTTAGACGAAGTGTACCCTTGGGAAGGTGGGTATGAACCTATTTCCATTATTGATCCATCTTGCGGATCAGGCATCTTTTTGGTTGAGGTTTACCGTAGAATTGTTTGTCGTTGGATGCGCACAAAAGGTGTTTCTCAAATTACTAATGAGCAACTGACTGCTATATTAAAAGAATGTATATACGGTGTTGACTTAAATGAGGAAGCAGTAAGGGTTGCTTCGTTTAGTTTGAGTTTGGCATTATGCGATTTCTTGGATCCACGCAGTATATGGAGTGAATTATCTTTCCCCAAGTTGGTAAATACAAATTTAATTGTAAGTGACTTTTTTGATGAAGAATTAGATTCTCGCTTAAAAAAATACGATATCGTTATCGGTAATCCGCCATGGCAAAGTCAACTCACGGAAAAGGCTGTTGAGTATATTGATAGCAATGATTATATCGTGGGAGATAAACAAATTGCTCAAGCTTTTTCAATAAAGTGCACTAAAATATGCAAGGAAAACGGCGTTATCTGCCTTTTAATGCCAAGCAAGGGATTACTTTTTAACAGATCATCCCAAAGTTCCATGTATAGGAAAAGGCTTTTTGATGAAAACACTGTTTCGGTAATAATTAATTTTTCTATTTATCGCAGAGTACTTTTTGACAATGCAACCGCGCCTTGTACCGCAATCATTTACTATCCTAAAAAGGAAAACGAGAGCGACACCAATATTTTTTATTGTACTCCTAAACCGCAATACTCTTTACAAGATACTAAGAAATTCTCGATTGACCCAACAGATATATGCAGAATCCCAAGTGATTTGGTTTATGATGATCGAATTTGGAAGATTGCCATGTGGGGAAGCCCCAGGGATTTAGAATTGATCGATAAAATGCAAAGCACCTATCCGTCAATGGAAGAATTTATATCAAATCACAATATGTGCAGTGCTGAAGGTTTCATTAGGGGGAGAGGCGGTTATTCACATAAAGAACTTTTGGGATATCCAATAGTGGATGTTAGGGGTTTTGTACCATTTTACACTTCAAACGAGGGATTAATGATCAATAAAGATGATCAATTCTATCGTTGCTCTTTAAATAACCGCGAAATATTTAAAGCGCCACATTTGATTATGAAGCAAAGCCACAGAAAAGGACGATTTTTTGCTTCAGTTCTGGATTATGATGCCATATTCAATCATAGTTTGTTGGGTATTTCAGGCGATGAAAGAGAATTAAAATACTTATGTTTGATTATTAACACAAAGGTGTTTTCGTACTATCACCTTTTAACAAGCAGAACATGGATGGTAGAGCGTGATGCATTGGAAGCAGGAGATATAAGAACCATTCCGATTCCGGAACCATCGGAAGAAATGTTGGGAAAAGCTGTGGAACTATACGAACATATAAAAATATCTGGTGATGAATCTTTATTGGATGCTTTTGTGTTTGATGCGTATAGGCTAAAGGACTATGAAACATATCTGGTAACAGATGCTTTGGATTACATTTATAACTATTTTGATAAAAAATCTAACTCCATTGCGTTTAAGAAACCGTCTATAGAGGTGTATAGAAAATACTATTCTACTTTTATGGATGTATTGAAAAATTCCTTGGGACAGTCATTTACTCCTAAAGCATCATTTTATATTGGAGAATCTCCCTTGTCCGTCTTAGTATTATCGATTAGCGAAAATAATAATGGGAATTTGATGTTTTTTGATAATAACAAATCCACGGAACAGTGTCTCTCTCAATTGGATTCGTTGTTGACAGAAGAACGATATAACATTTATATTCGAAGAAATGTCAGAGTGTACGGAGAGAATTCCATATATATTGTTAAACCAAAACAAGAGAAATATTGGAATTATTCATCTGCTTGTAGGGACGCAGATGAGCTGTTTTCCGATATCATGAAAGCAAAGGGGTGAAGTTTAAATGAGTAGTATTATAAAAATCACTTCTTCTACACCTATGCCTCCGGATTTAGCTAAGAAAATTGGGGTCGGTGGTGTTAACGAAATCATAGACGTCTTTTGGAAAGGATATCGTGGATTAAAAAGTGATACGTCGTTCGTAGTTAATGTTTCGACAGAGGAAGATGATATTACGCAGAAGTGGTATGAAAAAGTTGTTTGCATCTGGGATTCAAGGAATAGAGCTACATCAATTGCTCTTAACGGACTTTGCCCTATCCACCAATATGCAGATAACACAATGAAAAAACGAAGAGGTTCTAAATCTCCTACTATTGACTTTTGCTTCAAAGATTGGACAACCGATAATAGTTATTTTGGAGCTGAAGCTAAAAATTTATATGAAAGTCGTCCGGATAAAATCACACGATATGTGTCTACAGGTGTTAACAATTATACGAAAGGTAGATATGGTTTACAATCTTCCGAATCATCTATAATCGGGTACGTACTATCGGGAAAAATTCCGGACATTGCGAGTGAATTGAAGGCGGAAATGGCAAAAGAGACTCCTATAGCAAACCTCGCTCGAACTACAAGTTCGAATCCTCAATATAAAAGCTGTCATTTAAGAACGTTTGATAATCAAGAAATTACTTTGCATCATCTATTTTTTGATTTTGTGTCGGCTTAAATTACCAATAAGGAGAAAATAGATATGAACATAATAATTAAATGCGACTGCGGTAACGAAATAACTGTTCCTGCACCGGCAGGTAAATACACTCAATTTAGAGATTATTTAAAAACAAAACATTTCCATTTCGGCAAAACTGAAATAAAAAATGGAGAGTTAAAGGAATTCAAACTTGAATGTGATAAATGTAAAAGACAAATCACGTTAGGTGTAGATTAAGGTGGTTGGAAGTTGAAATATAATTTCTATTACGACGAATCCGAGCACAGCCGGTCAATCGGGTTCAAAACAGTTACGGCTGAAAACTTTTACGATAATTTTATTACAGTTATCGTGGGTTGGAAGTCTCAAAACGAACAAAAAATCCAAGAACAATACTGCGACTTCGAACAGAAATACATCGATCGTCACTCGGATAAAGAATTGAAAAATAAAACGATACAACCAAAACAACTGCGGTACGGTTTTGCTTCTACAGCTAAGGGAAACATTGCGTTTTTTGATGATTTCCTAAAATTGTTTTCTAACGATGTTTATATCTACATTTCAACTTTCAGCAAAGTCGAATATATTGTAAATCAACTGTTCAAAGATTACAAAAACAGCCTTTTGTTTGATATGGATATGATGAGATATTCCATTATAAAGGCATTGGTTATTTACAAACCTCGTGAACTTGTTGACGCCATATATAACAATCCGGAAAATATTGTTGGTGCAATGAAAACATTCTTCAAGGATAGAATCGAAAAAAACAAAATTAACCCATCTTTGAAAGAAAGAGAAACAGAGTCGTTTGAACAAATTTTATTAGTCCTTGATGATGTAAAACCAATCGATTGTATCGAGTGGGACTATACTCCGCCTTTTGTCGGTTTCCGGCACTTTTTAGACGAAAATTCTATTAGCGACTATTCTTTGACAATTGATCGTGAAGGAGAACATCAAAAAACTGTTTTAGCTGCAAGAAAAGCAAATCTGAAGAATGTTGATGATGAGGAATCGGATAATCACTTTGGCATTAGAATGGCAGATATGCTGGCAGGTGTGCTCGGAAAGTTGATGAAATCTCTGTGTAAAAATCTTCATCCAACGAATCCCGACGTTGTGCAAAAAACTATTCTTCCTACCGAATGGTTCGATCTATCTGATGCTCAACTTGCTTTGTATAAGAAATTACATCATATTGTTTGTGAGCTAAATAATGCATGGTATAAATCATTTGCTGGAGTTTATGCGGATGATCTGGTATGTATAAACACTCTTTTAAACTTTATGAGCCATTTTGTAAGCGCAGAAGAAATAAAATCGAACGTGAATATGCAAGGAGAGTATTTCAACGCCTATACATGCCAGGCATTATCGGAAGATTATAGAAAGAAACAAAACAAACTTCCGATAGAGCCTGTTCCGTCAGCAAATTTAAAGACAGAGTATTTTTTTAATCAGCGTGGTGCTAAAGTTTACATAGATGCGCAAATACAACCCATGATTTCAATTCCCAACGGAAGTATCAGGTGTAAAGTGCTTTCAGTTGGAGCTGATAAAAACATGTTACTATTAATCACGGTAGAAGAAGATGGAAATCCCGTTTGCTACAGGTTGCCCCTGCAATTGTCGGAATGGGCGTTTACAATGGTAGCCATATCTAATATGGGACAAAATCTTTTCCCTTCTGAAGTGGTTTTTTCAAAAAAAGAAAACAATTATTATGCTGATATTATTTAAAGATATTACATCAATAAGGTTTTGAAAAACCACTGGACTTGTGAAAACCTTTGTGGTATGTTGTTGTACTGCAAAGGAGGTGCGGAAATGGCACAGATGAGTTTAGAAGACTTGTACCGCAGAGAAGGTGCGGGAGAAAAGTACGGTATCCTGGGAGAACTGATGAAAGACTTCTTCAAAAATGGGTGCCCGTCGAAGTACGATGAGCGGACATGGCTTGATATGCTGCTTGTAAAGCACGCGCTGATTGCGGCAGAGAAAATGAAAAATGAGGGCGACACGGTGTCGGGTATGATCGATGACATGTCGTCCTCTTCTTATGTGAGGTGGGATGAAAATGACAACACTTGAAGATTTATACTACGGCAACATCAGTCCACACGAAAGGTATATCAAGCGAGGCACAAAGGTGGACAAGCTTGTTAAGCTGATCTGCAAAAATGAGGAAAGCCTAACGGCAGGTCTTACCGAGCAACAGAAAGAAACCTTCGAAAAGTTCAAAGACTGCCAAAGTGAGCTTTCAGGTATCACCGAGCGTGAAGCGTTCAGTTCGGGATTTATCCTCGCAACACGCATAATGGTCGAAGTAATGGAAGGCTTAGTAACGGTGGAAGAAATATAAAAATACCCACTGGAAGCGGCGGTCAGGCACTGAACCTTGCCACGATATCCGGTGGGAAATTTTTTGTTTTGCCTTTGTAGGCGTTTGTTTTATCTGAAACGGCCTACGGATCGATAAAACTATTTCTGTTCGGTTGTACGGGGCTTTTTATAAAACGGCAGCTTGGGTTTAGTGTTATGCTTATTCACTTTGGATAGTTCCTCCAAGGGAATGGCATAAAACTTTTCTTTAATAAAATTACCGTTCATATAGCCGATAATTTTTGTAACTTGTTCAGCGTAAGCACCGGTCATATCAAATTCCGCAAGGCGGATGAGCTGAAAGCGATATTTCCCGGCAGCGGTATACAGAATCTCTCCGGCTTTTCCGTCGCCGTAAGGCGTATAGGCGTATCTGGCTGACTGCACTGTTTTCTTGTCTTTTTTTTTATAACCGTTATATCCGTTTGCTTTAAGAAAACGCCGTCGCAAAAGCCCATGTCGCAAAGTTTCTTTGCAAATTTTTCGATTGCCGCCTTGCGCTTTTTCACAATGCTTTTTTCTCCCGACGCGCCTTGTTTTAACGCAATTTCTGCATAGGTGCTGGGCTTGAAAATACCGAAACAGTCAAAACATACGCCGAGGGAAAGAGATAAAATCTGCTTATCCTTAGGTCTGATTCTGTCGGCGGCATCGCGGAAGTGTGCGCGATAAATACTGCGCAGCACTTCATCGAACAGGGATACAGACGGATCTTCAATCAGCTCGTCCGCAACGGTGCCGTTCGCTGCGTTTTCGTTTTCGTCTGTCGGGACAATGCCGACAGGATATTCGCAAGCTTTGCCGACAGCGACAAGCTCGGTAACTTTTTTCTCGGTAAAGCCGGTTTCCTTTACGGCAAGCGCAATACGCGCATCAGCGGAAAGTTCGGGAGCGCTGTTATAAATGCGCATAACCTTGCGCAGCTCGGCATACCCGTTTTGCGTCGGCACGGTGCAGGCGTTTTTCGTTGTGCGGATATAATCCAGTTGTCGCATTACCGCCGCTTTTTTCACATACTGCAAAAGCGGAATGGGATCGGCGGCATCATAGCCGAGGAACGCAAACCACAATGTTTCCAAAAAGATTTGCTTGATGTCCTCGGTATCGTCCGCAGACAGATTATAATGCGAAACAAACCGTTCGGCGCGGCTTTGCAGCACCGGCTCGTAAGCGCGGATAAATGCCTCAAAATATCCTTTATCACGGCTCTTGATTTCCTCAACAAAATATGCGTTCAGATCATCGAGCCGCACGCCGCTTTTATCGCTTTCGGTAAAGGCAGATGCGCGTTCGATTTTTTCTTTGCAGAAATATTTGATACGCAGAATTTCATCGTTGATTTTCCAAAGCCGCAGCTTACCCGAACGGACAGAAGAAAGAATATCGTTCCATATCGCCGGCTCGTGCAGCCGCTTATCCGTAATGCCGCAAAGCAGTTTTTCGGCGGCCTTTTTGTATTCGACGTCCATACGCGCACCTCCTTTCCAAAGAAAAATTAAATTATTTTTTACCCAGTGCCGCTTTTGCCTCGGCAATCAGGTTCAGCAAAATCATATCCTGCTCATACTGATTTTGCGCATAATCAAAATCAATCTGCGCTTCCTCATAATGCCGTTTGGCAAGCTCGATCGCCTTATCGCACACATCTATATCGTATTTGGCGGACGGCAGATTTTTATTGGTTTTGTGTTTTTCGTTGCGCAGAGAATCATATCTCTTTTTCCAAATAGCGTAGCCGAAACCGTCCTTTTTCTTTTGCTTCGGCATATTCAGTTTATTTTTTGCAACGTATGCGCAGGGAACGCCGTACTCCGGATTGACGGTGCTGCAATACAACTGCTTATGCGCCGTTTCCATAAAGAAAAATCGGTGGCAGATTCCGCATTGCCATGAATAATGTCCGGCGGCGAGTCCTTCGAATAGATCGGTAACATAAAAATTGAGCATACGGTCAAAATGGATGCGGCGGCCGAGCAAAGCCGAGCCGTCCTTGTTTTCAAGGACAACCGGTGCCATCCAAACTCCCGGTTCAAGCGTAAAATTGTGCGTAATTTCAGTGGCGTTCAGTTCATCAATCCATTCCGCCACCTCTTCTTTTCCGAAGAATTCTCTTGTAAAGCCGGCAAGGAGCACTTTATCCCGAAATCCGTTCTCGGTGAGGTTTACAAAATACATCATCGCAACCTTATAAAAATTGAAGGTGTCGGCGCAAAGATAAATGTAGGATTTTATGAATTCGGTAAGAACGATAATGTGGTCATGCATAGCCGTGCCTTCGGGAACAAAATTGATATTCGGTATCGGCATGGAAGAAAAGCCGCGCTGCCACTCTTTGATTTTATCATCACCGAGAAGCAGATCAATATGTTCGTACTCTTCGCTGATATTAAAATACGAAAACGGTTTTATTTTTTCGATAATATCAAGTATTTTTTCTACGGTATCCCGAATGCTTGTAAACAGTTCATTGCTGTAATTTTCCGCATTCAATCGGTTATACAAATCATTGAGTTTATCGCCCGTCTTAAAAATGTAGAGCAGCTTGTCGGCGGGGATGTTTAATATATCGTGCGTGATGATTCCGAGCGGCAAAGTTTTGCCGTCTAAAACAAAATCATCGCCTACAAAATCAACAGAAAATTTATAAAAATTCGCATCGCCCACGGGTTTTGTTTCAATCAGATTCATGCGGCACACCTCGTTTCTGTAATCAGTATACCATAAAACCTTTTCGCTGTCACCGGAAATTACAAAAAAATCAGAAACGAATTTTTGCGTTCACAGTATTTTATGTGATTTTTCTGTTTTCAGCCATTAGATAGATAGGAGAGCCAAAGCATCGGTTCCGCCGCCGCTGCTTTTGCTCTTACTTTTTTACAAGGAGATTTCAGTATGGCTGACGAAAAAACAAAGCTCGCCGTTATTGACGGCGAAACCTTAATGGACATGAAACTTCCGCCGACAAGGTTTTGTGTCGACACGCTGCTGCCGCAGGGCTTATGTATCCTCGGCGGCGCGTCAAAGATCGGCAAATCATGGTGGGTGCTGGATCTGTGCGTGCGTATTGCAAAGGGCGAACCGATGTGGGATCTAAAAACAACCGGAGGAACAACGCTGTACCTTTGCTTGGAGGATACGCTGCGCCGCGTGCAGAACCGTCTGCTTTGCATCACCGACGAAGTGCCGCCCAATGCGTTTTTTGCTACCTCTGCCGGAACGCTGTCCGACGGTCTGTGCGAACAGATACGGGATTTTGTGAAAGAGCATCCCGATACGGTTTTTGTTGCGGTGGATACCTTTCAGATTGTGCGCAACAACAGCATCGATACCTCTTACGCAAACGACTATGAGGAAATACGGATATTAAAACAGCTGGCGGACGAACTTGGTATCTGTCTTCTGCTGGTGCATCACCTGCGCAAACAGGGCGACAGCGATCCGTTCAACAAGCTGACCGGCACCACCGGAATCGTAGGCGCAGTGGATACCGCTTTCGTGCTGGACAAGAGCCGCCGCAATGCCGACAGCGCAACCCTCTACTACACCGGTCGTGATGTGGAGGACCGCCAACTTGAATTGCGGTTTTCCAAAGAGGAATTTGTTTGGAAAATGCTCGGCGACAGTATGGAGAACCGGGAAATGCTGCTGCCGAAGGAGATGGAACAGTTGGTCGAATTTATGAAAGTGCAGAAAAAATACAGCGGCAGCAACACGGAGTTTTGCGAACGGTATAACGAATACGCAGGACAGGCGGTATCGGCAAGAGGACTCAAACGGCTGATGAATCTTTGGGAATACCGCCTTGCCGATTTCGGTGTGCGCTTTCGCAGTCACCGCAGCAACGGCGCCCGACTGCTGGAAATCGAATATTCCTTTTCTGCCGGTGACGAAAGTGCCGTTGGTGACGGTTAAATCGGTGTACCCCCAATCGGTTCGTCCCAAGCGTTCCTTTCGTCCCTGTCGGCGGTTTACAGGCGGTTTGTGCCGCTTTCGGCGGGGAGTAGGGATAAACACACCGATGCGAAGGAAACAACGCGAATTCGGGGCGTTTGCGGGAGCGTCGGTTTTACCGATTTCCCGGACTTCGTCCGGGGCAAGCAGAGCGTCCGGCTGTCCGCTCGGCGCAACTCGCCCTTTTTGCTCGTTTTGCCGCAGGCGGCAAAAGCTTCGCTTTTCGGGCGGCAGCCCGAACCCACTGAATTTAGAAACGGAGAGTGATATTTATGAGTAAACAAAGACGGCGTGACACCACGCTGACGATTCGGCTGACCAAAGCCGAAAAAGAACGCATCGAACGCAACGCCAAACGCGCCGGGCGCAGCATCACCGACTATCTTGTTTTACTGTCGCTGGAAACGCCCAACCATGTTGCGGAAGATGTGAAGCCCCTGCCGATCGAACTCAAACGCATCGGCAATAACCTGAATCAAATCACGGCAAAGATCAATGCGGGCGCGTTTCGGTCACACAACTTCGAAGATATGATCGACGGGCAGAAGAAAATCTACAAGCAGCTGCTGGACATTGCGAGGAAAGGATAATGGCAACGGTAAGTTTTATTCCGGAATCTCATCAAAGCATCAGCGCAATGAAAGCGGTGATCGAATACTGTTTGCAGCAGAAAAAGGTTGCGGACGAGGACAGCGGCCGCCGATTGGTGAGCGGTGTAAACTGCAACGGCGAAAATGCTTTCACGGAATTTATGGCGACCAAGACTGCGCATCACAAAAAAGGCGGAATGAATTTTTATCATTATGTGCAGTCCTTTTCGTCGACGGAAAGCGTGACCGCCGAGCAGGTGCACGAAATCGGATTGGCGTTTGCGAAAAAGGCGTGGCCGGGGCATGAGGTGTTGGTGACCACGCACACCGATGTTGCACACCTGCACAACCACTTTGTCATCAACTCCGTGCATTACGAAAACGGAAGGAAACTGCGCCAAAGCCCCGGCACGCTGACAAAGCTGCGCTCACTCAGCGACGGTATCTGTTTAGAGCACGAGCTGAGCGTTCTCGAGCCGTATAAAAAAGACGGCGCAAAAATTTCAAGCCGCGAATACCGCGCCGCGGCAAAGGGTGACAGCTGGAAGTTCAAGCTGATGTCCGATATTGATTTTGTGATGAACCGCAGCGGCAATCGTGCGGATTTTATACGGGAGATGCTGCGGCTCGGCTACAAAGTCACATGGACGGACGAGCGAAAATATATCACCTTCACTTGTCCGAACGGAATAAAGTGCAGAGATATACGCCTGCACGACGAAAAATATTTGAAAGAGGTATTGGAACATGAATTCACAATCAGAGAACAACACACAGCAGAATTCGGCAATGGATATGCTGAGGAGGAAAAACTCACGGACGCTGTCCGAACTGGAACAGATCCCGTATCAGCCGCAGGTGTATGCGATCCCGATAGAGCAGCGCAAGCGGGAGAGCAAGCTGCTGGCGGACGCGGTGGAGTTTCAGCCGAAACTGTATCAGATGATCGAACGGCTGGCGACGGCGGAGGAACTGAGCGACCACTGCACACAGATACAGAATATCGAGGCGGAATATATAGAAAAGACAGTGCGGGAAGTGGTGACGGAGAACCGCAAAACGGCGGCGCAGATGCAGAACCTCGTCGAACAGGCTGGGAAGAATCAAGAGCAGTTTATTTTGAATTGCTCCGAAACCCTTTCAAAGAGTACCGAGACTCTGGACAGCACGATAGAGAAACTGCACCGAAGAATTTTGGAAATTATGATAGCCACAACGGTATCGGCAGTGGCGCTGTCGCTGCTGGTTTGCGCGGTATTCTGGAAGCTGGCAGTATAATTGAAGGCACTGCCTAAGACCCGGAGGAACGCCGAAAGCGCATTGAGGCGCAGGAAAATGCCTCCAACCTCGGTGCCGTTATCGGGCTTGCGGTCGGTATCCTCACCGCCGCAGCCGACAGTGAGGAAGATATAACCGCAGAGGAAAATGACGTACCTACCATGAAGATGTAGGAGAAAGGAATTGCCTATGACGAAAAAAGAACACGAAAAAGAATTGCGCTGCTATCCGGCAGCGCTGACTGCCGCCGAGGTCGCGGAGATCCTGCGGGTCAGCACCAAGACTGTATACAAGCTGATAAAAGAAAAATCTCTTCCGGCGGTGAAGGTCGGCAGAGAAAACCGCATTGCCAAATCGCAGCTCATTGACTATCTGCGGCAAAGAGAAGGCAAAAGTTCAAACCCAAAGGTCTGTTTTCTTGAGAAAACTCCCGAAAAAGTCTGGACTTGTGCGGTGAGTTGTGATATTGTTCGTGTCGGCAAAAATAAAAAAGGAGTGAAAGCAAATGAATGCCGCAACCACACTTGCAGCCAGCGTACAGGCTAAGAAAGGCCGACTCTATGCCGTGATACAGGTAAGAGAGAACGGCAAGATAAAACCTGTATGGCGTGCGCTGGGACTACCAGAGAGCGCCAACAAATCAAGGGTGAACAAAGCCTACCGAGAGGTGGTGCAAGCCTTTGAACAGTCTTATGCCGAGCAGATCGCGCAAAACAAAAAGCCAGCCTCGGATATTCCGATCTACGATTATATGTGCGCCTACTTTAAAAAGATCGAGAAAAACATTCAAAAGAGTACCGCCGAAAGCTACCGCGAATGATAAACGGTAGAATTCGGCGGTATTTTACTGCCCGTAAGGAATTGACGGTCGGCAACATCACCGCAAAGGACATTGAGGATTTTTATGATTGGATGTTTGCCTCAGGTGTTGTTGCCAACACTGTTATCCACTACCACACCGTTCTGCACAGCGCCTTCAAACGGGCTTTCAAGGACGGGCTGATTGACTCGAACCCCTTTGACCGCATCTACCGCCCGAAGAAAAACAAGTTCACCGGAGAAAACTATTCCGAGGAGGAGCTGATCGCCATGCTCGGGCTTATCCGCGGGGATATTATCTATCCGGCGGTTATGCTGGCGGGCGGCTTGGGGTTGCGCCGCAGCGAGGCGTTGGGCGCGCGGTGGTCTAGAGTAGACTGGGAAAAGAAAACCATACTGCTCGACACCAAAATCATTGAGTATAAGGAAAACGGCAAGGTCATCATCGAATCCGTAGAGGAAATGAAAAACAAATCCAGCCGCCGCACGCTGCCGCTGCCGGACCCGGTGTATGAAATGCTGTGCGAGGAACGGGAAAAGCAGGACCTGTACCGCCGTATGTTCAAGGGCAGCTACAACCGCAAACATGACGATTATATCTGCGTCGATCAACTCGGCGGGCTGATACGCCCGAATCGGGTCACACAGCGGTTCGCCGACCTGATCAAGCAATACGGTCTGCGCAAGATTCGGTTCCACGATCTGCGCCACACCTTCGCTAGCATCCTCATCAATCAGGATGTTCCGCTGCTGAATGTATCGACCTTCCTCGGTCATTCCGATCTGTCCACAACGGCGAATATCTATGCCCATCTGGACAAATCCAAAAAACAGGAAAGCGCCGATGTGATCAGCAGTATCTTCAATAAAGCAAAAGAATAATGCGTCCACGGCGGGCGCATTTTTGCTGACAGAAAGGATGATTTTATATATGGCTGAAAAGAAATATATGAGTGGATGTCATCTCCGTCAATACCTTCACATCTCCACTCGTAAGATGAAATATCTAATGGATCATAATTATATTCCGCATGAGAACACGGGTCACGCAACACACAAGTATAGAGTGCTCGTAGAGGATGCGGTGCGGTTCAAAGCCTGTATGGATACCGAGCCGGGATTTTTATCGGAACTGAGTGGCATGTTCTCCAACCGCACAAAGTGGCATCCGCTCCCGATGTTTGAAGCCACCCCGGAAAACTGCGAGGCCTTTCGGCGGTGGCTGAACTCACAGTGGGCAGAGCTGCCGGAGGCTCTGCCTACACAAACGGCGGCGGAGCTTGTCGGCCACAGCCCGCAGCGCATTCACGAGTGGATACGGGAAGAAACCTTAACCAGAATCAAGCTCGGCACCATACAGTACTGCGCCAAAGCGGAATTTATCGGCTTTATGGCGTCACCGCAAAGGCTGGCGCACCCGCGCACGGAAAAATATAAGGAACTCATTCGGGAATTCAAGTACATACAGCGCCGTGAGCGTGAAAACGAACAGCGGCGGCAGAAAAGAAAAATGATTAAGGAGAGTACATAACCTATGCCTCACCGGAAACGGTGGGGCAGCATTTTTTTGTTTCTGACGGGTCGAACTATGAGAACAGCAAAATAAGATTCCCTTATTTTGCACCGTGCTTTAAGGGAAACGCAATGGAAATAAGGGAATTCCTTTATTGGGGTCGGTTTTCACAGTGTCAAAACCGCAGCCCCGCACTTTTTGAATGAGGTGCGGGGCTATTTGTGCGTTTCATTTCATAATCTTTTCAAAGCGGAACATTTCATCCGGCCCCTCGCCGTGGAATGATTGTTCGTCTTCCTCCGCCGGATCCGGCTCCGGGTGCATGGCGGAGAAAAACTCAACGGCGTGAAAACCGCATTTGTTGATATAAAAATGAATATTGCGCTTTTCAAAATATGGCGTGCAGGTCACCCAGACCTTGGTCTCGGGGTGCAGAGCTTCCACGGCAAGCCAAGCGCCGTAGCCAATGCCTTTGCTGTGTTCCTTCGGCGAAACGAAAAGGAGCTCCAGCTCGTTATGATGTGTTTCTTTGTTGATTTTCAGCACTACACCGCCAACCTTTCTGCCATCATACAGAATTCGATATGCCTCGCTGTCGGGTGCATCAATGCTTTGCTCAATCGTCGCACGGGAAATGATTTCGCCGTCCTCCTCAAAATGATCGTCCCGCAGCCTGAATTCTTCAACCGCACCATACTTGAAAGACTCCTGATTATCAAGAATGAACTGCTCACGGTCATCCGCTTCCAGCGGTGCAAGGGTTACTTTTGCGTTCTTCATAATTACCTCCGAAAAATAAAAATACCCGGTCATTACAAAGTAATAACCGAGCGCACTCGACACCTAATCCGGTATGCGGCCTGCAAGGCTTGCGCCTTACGATCCCCGAGCGTTACGACGCTCTACCTCCGGTGACATAAATATGAATCAGCCGAGTCCCGGAATAACCGGGATCCGGCTGACTGTTTGGCGCAGACGGTGAGATTCGAACTCACGTGCGGTTGCCCGCAAACTGATTTCGAGTTTTATGGGTTAATGGCTGTTTAGCGATTTTTGAAGGCAGTTTCGGGATACTTCGTATTCGCCGAAAATGCTTGATATTAAAGGCTTTTTGGCGGTTGTGCCGCCGAAATCCCGAAAATTAAAGGAAAGTTCGAATAACGGCATTTTCGCTGTTTTCGGAAAGAACAGGCACTATTTTGGAAAGAACTGCGGAAAGAACAGAATTAACACATCAACAATGGCAATACACGGGGTAAACCCGCACCGGCTAAAATATTTACGAGGTGTATTCCTATGAATGAAACCGCAATCAACTGGGATTCGATTCCCGATATTATTACCAAAGACCAACTCTATCAAATCTGCCACATCAGTAAATCAACGGCCTTGTATCTGCTTCGAAGCGGAAAGATACCGTGCGAGTATACGGGCAAGAAAACTCGCTGTTACAAAATCAAAAAGGCTGATGTTATTACATATCTTGAAAAGAGAAAAGTATTCCCCGAATCCTATTCCGCACCGGCAGGTTGGTACAAGGGGAACTACGCCGTCAAAATGAACGCCGAAGTACCCGAACAGACTCTTGAAAATATGAGGCTGTATTACACGGAACTTTTTGCGCAATACCCCGATGTGCTGACTGCGACCGAAATTTCAAAAGTTATTGGTTACGGCACGACATCTATCAATAATTGGTGCAAAAAAGGACATCTTAAAGCCTTCAAGAGGAACAATGTGAATCACATTCCGAAAGTCTATTTAATAGAATTCTTTTGCTCGAAATACTTTCGCACTATCACCCGCAAATCCGATTGGCATATCCGGGTGCTTCAAGAATTCCCTCGCTGGCAAGTTATACGAGGATTGAAAACAAAAGAGTGATTATTCGCTGAATTTTCACTTCGAAGTGAATTTTCGCTGAATATTTGTTATGTTCGCTGTAAAAAGTGGCACAAGTCCGGAAATATTCGCTGTAATTTTTGGCACAAGTAGATTTGCAAATTCATAAATCGCACATTCGACTTTTATTCGCCTCCTTTGTACAATATAGGTGCAAAGGAGGTTTTTACTATGACTGACACATTATTTGAACAATTCGGCGGTACTTATACACAGGTTGGCGACTATCTCTTGCCGTACTTGTCATTACCGGCGGAAAAAGAAACGGGTAATATCAGCGGGTGGGCATTAAGACACAAACGATATTTGAAACAACATCATAAGGTGCTGTACTATAATTTACTCACATCCGGAAAGCTCCATTCCCACCTTGCCGACATCGAAGAACAGGCACAACAACTTTTTCTCCGGCTGGTAAAAGAACTCGCCGAAAAAGAAGGCGTAACCGAACAGCTCAAAGCTGCTGACCAAATGGCATGGGTGAGGGGAATGAATAATATTCGAAACAGAGTGGCAGAAATGGTAAATAATGAAGTCATATATGGGCAATTATAACGAATAAGCCATATTATCTGCTTATCTAATTAAGATCAGTGCTAACTTTGAAATTAATTCATCGTTGGCACTGATTTTTTATTTTCATAGCTATCCCAAAGTATCAAATTGATACTTTGGGACTTTGAGATGATACTTTGGAATAACAGAATTAATAAAGTAAGAGCGTTTTTGCTAAGTTCGCTGTAAAAAACGGATTTATTACTCAAATAATCGTTGCATTTTTTGGCATATAGTGATATACTAATATTGATTTATAATATGGAGGTGCAGTATGTACCGAATTGCGATTGAAAAATTATATAAATGGAAAAACAGTAAGCGCCGCAAGCCGTTGATTATTGAAGGTGCAAGACAGGTCGGCAAGACTTGGCTGATGAAGGAGTTTGGTAAACAGGCTTATGCGGATACTGTATATATTAACTTCGATTCCAATTCAAGAATGGCGGATTTGTTTTCAGCAGACTTGGATACAGACCGCCTGATTATGGGACTGGAATTGTATGCCGGACGCAAAATCAATCCGGACAACACCCTGCTGATTTTTGACGAGGTTCAAGAAGTTCCGAGAGCACTTGCTTCTCTTAAATATTTTTATGAGAACGCCCCGCAGTATCACATTGTATGCGCCGGTTCTCTTTTGGGAATTGCTTTACATCAGGGCACCTCATTTCCTGTCGGCAAGGTCGATTTCTTAAAGCTCTATCCTCTCTCTTTCAGTGAGTTTTTAATGGCAACCGGCAACGAACGTTTTGCAGAGCTTTTGAAAAATCAGGATTATGAAATGATCACAAGCTTTAAGCAAACTTATATTGATGCATTTAAACACTACTATTTTGTCGGTGGTATGCCGGAAGCAGTTCAAAGTTTTGCCGAAAGTAAAGATTTCAATGAGGTTCGTGCGATTCAGAAAAGAATACTTGCGGCATACGAACAAGACTTTTCAAAACACGCACCGAACGAGATTGTCCCGAAAATCCGTATGCTTTGGAACAGTATTCCGTCGCAGCTCGCCAGAGAGAATAAGAAGTTTATTTATGGCCTTGTTCGTGAAGGCGGCAGAGCAAGAGAATATGAAACTGCGATTATGTGGCTTTCCGATTGCGGACTTGTGCACAAGGTCAGTCGTGTTAATGCGGCAGGTATTCCGTTGAAAGCTTATGAGGATTTGAAAGCATTCAAACTTTTCATAGTCGATGTGGGACTCCTCGGATGTATGACAGGTCTTCGTCAGCGTACACTTCTTGACGGCGATGACCTTTTCGTTGAATTCAAAGGAGCTTTGACCGAACAATATGTTTGCCAGCAATTAAAAACGGTAGAAGATTTAGGCATTTACTATTACACCAACGACAGAGGTTCTTGCGAAATTGATTTTGTCGTTGATAACGGTGAACAGATTGTTCCTATTGAAGTAAAAGCCGAAACGAACCTGAGAGCAAAGAGTCTCAAAACCTATCGAGAGAGGTTTGGACCTGAATTGTCTGTTCGTACTTCAATGGCTGATTATAAGAAGGAAGATTGGCTTTTGAATCTGCCGCTGTACGCAATAGAAAATATCACGGTCGAATCATAATGACAAATAAAATGATATTAGAGAACAGGTTGAACATTACCGATTCAGCCGAACTTGCCTGTGATGAAGAACGAATCAGCAAAAAGAAAGCTGTACAACTATTTGATAACAAATTTCTTGATTCCTTTCCGGCAGGTAAATTCGATACATTGCAGGCAATCCACAAGTATATGTTCGAAGATGTTTTTGGCTTTGCCGGCGAAATCCGCACAGTACATCTTGCAAAAGGAAATTTTCGCTTTGCGCCGCTTATCTATTTGCAAGCGGCTCTTGATAACATTGATAAAATGCCGCAATCGACCTTTGATGAGATAATCGAAAAGTATGTTGAGATGAACATTGCCCATCCTTTCCGTGAGGGAAACGGTCGCAGCACTCGCATTTGGCTTGACCACATCTTGAAAAATGAAATCGACAAGGTTGTCGATTGGAGCAAGGTTGATAAGGAAGATTATCTGCTCACAATGGAGCGCAGTCCGATTAAAGATGTGGAAATCAAAATGTTGCTGAAAGGTGCGCTTACAGACGAAATAAACAGCCGTGAAGTCTATATGAATGGCATCGACCAAAGTTATTACTATGAAGGATTTACAGCCTTTAAAACGGAAGAATTGTAAAATTCCAAAGTGCCGTTATACAGTCCCAAAGTGCCAAATTGGCACTTTGGAAGTACTTGACGTGTTTGATTTAATAAAAAAGAACCCGTCCGTTAACCAAACTGAACTTGCAGGACAAATAGAAAAGTCCGTCAGAAGCATAATACGCATCATAGACTCTCTTAAAGAGAAGCAATTATCCGTAGAGTTAACGGCATATTGGAAGTTTTGGTTAACATATAAGAATTGAGGTATTGATTATGAATTTAAAGACTTTATCTTCAGAAGGTAAAATCGCATATTTGATTAAACCTATCTTGAAAGTATTACAGGAAGCTGGCGGTCAGTTAGAGCGTTCTGAAATCAAAGAACGCATTGCAGATATGGATGACCAAATTGCTGAATATTCTGTGCTTGAAAAGAAATCAAAACAAACCGGCAACACATATAAAGAGTTTAATTTCAAGTTTAATTTTGCGATTAAAGATTTGTATTTTAATGATTTGTTGACATACACAGATTCATCTCCTGTTACATTAACAGAAAAAGGATTATATCTTGATGTTGATAAGCTGGATGTTCAAAAAGAAATTATTGAGCCGTCCAAGAAGCATTGGGAAGAACTCAGCAAAAACAACAAAAAGAATAAAACTGTTAATGTCAGCGACAATGAAGAAGAAACTCAAGCCGAAGAAAAAATCAAAGACGATTTCAAGGAAAATTTGCTTGCCGCCATTGCTAAAATGTCACCAAAAAAGTTTGAAGCTTTTTCAAGAGCGTTATTAAACCGTATGGGTGTTGAGTTCACTGAAAAAGGTGTTCAAATCAGCAATGACGGAGGAATCGACGGATACGGCTACCACATTGATGCTAATGATTTCAGAACAACGAGAGTAGTCATTCAGTGCAAACGATACAATGTCGCTCCCGTGTCCGAGCCGGAAATCAACCAATTTTTAGGTGCTATGAATAAGTATCAAGCAGACTACGGTGTGTTTATCACAAACGGTAGATTTACTAATGCTGCAAGAGTTGCCGCAAGAGAAGGCTCACCTATTACTCTTATTGACGGCAACGAATTAGTAAGGCTCGTTATAAGATATGAGCTGTACATAATCCCTGTGAAAACTTATGTGCTAGATGAGTTTTACAGTTTAGACGAATAGTCCAATATGCATTTTACCTATTAACTTCCGATAATTTTTTATTATCGGAACCAAGGAGGATATTTATGAAATCCAACTTTGAATATTTGAAAAGATATTGGCCTGCATTGGCACAAATCGGTGCTGCTGCAGAAAACTATCTTTATTCCGATCCTAATGCTTGCATATATAAGCTTGGTATGTTTGGAGAGCGTCTGATTCTTGAAATATTTGTTTTTGAGCATATTCCCGAACCGACAGTTGATAATACCCACTCTAACCGTATTCGGCTGCTCAAGCGTGAAGGTTTGATTCCTAAGAAGATAGACGATATTTTATATGCGATAAGAAAAACAAGGAATAATGCTGTCCACAGCGGTGAAGACTCTGTTGACGATGCAAAAATTTTGCTTCAAATGACATATAACCTTTCTACTTGGTTTATGGAGGTGTATGGCGATTGGGGCTATATTCCGGCTGACTTTGTTATGCCTGAGAAAGTTGTTTTGCCTGATTATGAGGCTATTATAAAAGAACAAGAAGATACGATTGCAGCCCTCTCCCACAAAGTAGAATTTATATCTACACAAGCATCTAATAAAAGCACAACTGAGCGTGTTCAAAAAGCCGAAACCACTTCTGAAAATATGGAACTCTCCGAAGCTGAAACACGCTATCTCATTGATGAACAACTGCGCAAATACGGTTGGGAAGCAGATACAAACAACATTCGCTATTCTAAAGGAACACGCCCTCAAAAAAGCAAGAATTTTGCCATAGCAGAATGGCCTACAGATTCAAAAGTATCTAAGAATGGATATGCCGATTATGCTCTTTTTGTCGGTTTGCAGCTTGTCGGCATTGTAGAAGCTAAAAAAGCAAATATTGATATCCCGTCAGTTATTGACTATCAGTGCAAGGATTATGCTCAATTGATTAAGCCTGAGCACAATGAATATGTGATTAAGCAGTGGGGTTCATATAAAGTTCCGTTTGTCTTTGCAACCAACGGCAGAAAGTACTTAAAGCAAATCGAAACAAAGTCGGGTATTTGGTTTCTTGACTTGCGAAACAATTCCAACGCTCCAAAAGCATTACAAGGCTGGATAAGTCCTCAAGGTATTATGGAACTACTTGAAAAAGACATTTCAAGTGCAAATGCTACGCTTCAAAATACACCTTTTGACTTGCTTCGTGATCCTGACGGATTGAATCTGCGTGAGTACCAAATTCGTGCGATTGAAGCCGCTGAAAAAGCTGTTATAGACGGGAAACAAACAGTATTGCTTTCAATGGCAACCGGTACAGGTAAAACAAGAACAATTCTTGGAATGATTTATCGTTTTATTAAAAGCGATCGTTTTAAGAGAGTACTGTTTTTGGTAGACAGAACCGCTCTCGGTGAGCAGGCAGCAGATGTATTCAGAGAAGTCAAGATTGAAGAATTGATGACCTTGGACTCTATTTATAACATCAAAGGTCTTGATGAAAAAGAAATTGATAAAGAAACTAAAATACACATCGCAACTGTTCAAAGCCTTGTAAAGCGTATTCTTTATCTGGAAAGTGACACAATGCCTTCCGTTACCGATTATGATCTGATTGTCGTAGATGAAGCTCACCGTGGCTACATTCTTGATAAAGAAATGAGCGAAACGGAAATGCTCTATCGAAATCAGGACGACTATATCAGTAAATATCGTACAGTTATCGAATACTTTGATGCAGTAAAATTGGCTCTTACAGCTACCCCTGCTCTCCATACCACCGAAATATTCGGTAAACCTGTTTTCAATTATTCATATCGTGAAGCTGTTATTGACGGATACTTGGTTGACCACGATGCCCCGCATAATATTAAAACAAAGCTTCGTGTTGAGGGAATCAACTACCAAAAGGGCGAACAGCTTGCAATATATGATCCTGTAACAGGCGAAGTTATGAATAGCGCTGACTTGGAAGATGATATGAAGTTTGAGATTGATTCTTTCAACAGAGAGGTAATAACCGAACCTTTCAACAGAACTGTTTTGAATGAAATTGCTTGGGATCTGAACCCTGACGGCAAAGGTAAGACACTTATCTATGCCGTAGATGATAACCACGCTGATCTGATTGTCAAAATCTTAAAAGGAATTTATTCAGAAGGCGGGGTTGATAACGACGCTGTTATGAAGATTACCGGCAGTGTTGCCGGCGGAAACAAAAAGAAAATTTCAGAAGCCATTAAACGATTTAAAAATGAATCTAACCCCAAAGTTGTTGTTACAGTTGATTTGCTTACCACAGGCATAGATGTGCCTGAAATTGTAAATCTCGTTTTTATGCGTCGCATAAAGTCTCGTATCCTATTTGAGCAAATGCTTGGTCGTGCGACAAGACTTTGTCCTGCAATCGGTAAAACCAACTTTGAGATTTACGATCCGGTTGGCGTATATGAATCTTTACAAGATGTCAGCAATATGAAGCCGGTTGTCACAAATCCGAGCACTACATTTGAGGATTTACTGAGCGGTCTTTCTGTTGCGAAAACAGATGATGAAAAGGCATACTTAATTGACACTATCGTTGCAAAATTGCAACGTAAACGCTCTAATGTCAGTGAAAAAGCACTTGAGCAGTTTATTTATCTGACAGGCGGACAAGACATTGATAGCTTTGCAAAAAGTATCCGAAACAACAATGTAAAAAGGTCTCCCGATTTTCTTGAAACAGTTGGCGTTCCGCTTGTTTCTTCAACTGAAATGAGCAGTTTGGTGGATGATATTATCAAAAATAAAGAAGCGTTCCTTATTCTTGATAGAGATAAAGTACAACACAAACGCCCAGTCATAATCGACAATCATCCCGATGAGGTGATTGAACGCACAAGGGGTTACGGCGAGGGTCAAAAGCCTGAAGACTATTTGGAATCATTCAAGGAGTTTATCAGTACGAACCTCAATACGATTGCTGCCTTAAAAACAGTTTGCACAAAGCCGTCTGAGCTTACGAGAGAGAGTCTTAAAGGCTTGAAGCATGAACTCGATAGGCATAATTTCACAGAAAATCAACTGAACACGGCTTGGAAAGAAATGACTAGCCAAGATATCGTTGCGGACATCATTGCTTTTATCCGCCAACAGGCGCTTGGGTCAAATCTGATTAGCCACGAAACCCGTGTCAAGAATGCTTTTGCAAAGCTGAGACTAAACCATACCTTTAACAAAACGCAATTAGATTGGCTCAATCGAATTGAAAAAGCAATGCTTGAAGAAACTGTATTGGACAAGCAGATTTTTGAAATCGGTGCTTTCAAAAATGCTGGCGGATTCACAATAATTGACCGTCGTTTCGGCGGCAAACTTAATGAAATAATAGTTGAGCTAAACAAATATCTCTATGAGGACGGAGGAAATGTAGCGTGAACAATCAGGAAATTGTATCAAAGCTATGGAATTTATGTAATGTGCTGCGTGACGACGGCATTACCTATCAGCAGTATGTTACCGAACTTACATATATTTTATTCTTGAAAATGTGTAAGGAAACCAATACCGAGGGAGCAATCCCTGAAAAATATCGTTGGAGCGAGCTTATAAAAAGACAAGGTATCGAGCTCAAACGCTATTATAAAGAGCTTTTGGAGCACCTTGGCGAGAATTGCACCGGTCGTGTTCGTGAAATCTATCAGGGCGCTCAAACAAATATTGATGAGCCGAAAAACCTTGAAAAGATTATTACCACTATCGACCAGTTTGACTGGTACAGTGCAAAAGAAGAAGGACTCGGCAATCTTTATGAAGGATTGTTGGAAAAGAACGCAACCGAGAAAAAGTCAGGTGCAGGACAGTATTTTACACCCCGTGTGCTCATAAATGTTATGACAAAATTGGTTGCACCTCAGCCGGGCGAGCGTTGCAACGACCCTGCTTGCGGTACTTTCGGCTTTATGATTGCCGCAGACAGATATGTAAAAGACCATACAGATGATTTGTTTGATTTGCCTGTTGATAAACAAGAATTTCAACGCACACAAGCTTTTTCGGGCTGTGAGCTTGTTCACGATACTCACCGTCTTGCCCTTATGAATGCAATGCTTCATGACATAGGCGGTCCGATCTATTTGGGTGATACTCTTTCTAACTTCGGACAGCAAATGAAAGGCTATGATGTTGTATTAACAAACCCACCTTTCGGAACTAAAAAAGGCGGCGAGCGTGCTACACGTGATGACTTCACATTTCCTACAAGCAACAAGCAGTTGAATTTTTTGCAGCATATTTACCGTAGTTTGAACACCCACGGAAATGCTCGTGCTGCCGTAGTTTTACCTGACAATGTTTTGTTTGCAGATGGTGACGGAGAGCGTATTCGTAAAGACTTGATGGAAAAATGCAACCTCCATACAATTCTCCGCTTACCTACAGGTATTTTCTACGCACAGGGAGTCAAAACCAATGTGTTATTCTTCAACCGTGGAACTTTCGATAAGAACAATACGAAGGAAGTTTGGATCTATGATCTTCGTTCCGATATGCCTTCTTTCGGTAAAACCAATCCTCTCAAAGAGAGCCACTTTGATGAGTTTGTAAAATGCTACAATGCAGAGGACATTACTGCCCGCAAAGAAACATACAGTACAGAAAATCCCAACGGCAGATGGCGTAGATACACATACGATGAGATCTGTGTTCGAGATAAAACAAGCCTTGACATCACTTGGATTAAGAGCACCAACGGCAATGATGACCGTACTCTTAACGAACTTCTTGAAGAAATCAAGGAAAAGTCAAATAATATTGTTTCTGCGATTTCAGAATTATCAAATTTAATTGGAACAATTGAAGAATGAGGATATCAAATTCTATGAGGAAAGAGGGTAATTAAAATGTCAGATGTAACAAAACTTTATGCTGCGTTTAAAGCTGGATATTTAGGAAATAATATTCTTGATACATACTTCTCATTTTTTGCAAATATAATTATGAGTAATGATTCCACCATAGTGGAAGATGAAGATGTTGCGAAGAAGTTTTATGAAAAATACGGCATAAAGTTACCATTGCCATTTGTTAGGCAGGTGTTGGGTGTGGGTTTAGAAAATCACTCAATAATAAGCGACCACGGAAAATATGTTTCGGTAAAAAGTGAAATGAAGAAATATCGTTTTAACGAAACCGATTTTACCAATCGCTTAAATGAATTAGTAGATTCATTTGGCAAATATTGTTCCAAACTTGATATTTCTACTAAGAATATAAATCTGCAAGATTTTATTTTATCTGCTATTGATAATACTGACTATGTTTTTGATCAAAATGCAACAACAGATAGTTCGCAGGGATTAGATCCGTTTGAATATGCGTGGTTTTCATTTGTAAAGAAAGAAGCACTTGAATCTACAGATATGTATACATTTATCGCCTCTTTATCGTTATGCAATATTACAAATCAATTATTGTTCTATGTCGGCGATCAAAAATTTGATTACACAGGTCTTAATGTATATTTGGATTCTCCAATTGTTTTTGCTCTACTTGGTATGGATGAAAAATCCAGAATTGAGTCATATAAAACTTTGGTAGAAGAAATGAAATCAGTTCAGTGCTCAATATGTGTTTTCGAACATAATTTTAGAGAGATACAAGGAATTATTGAGCGTGCATCTATGTGGGCAACAAGTACACAGTACGATATGGCAAAAGCAAATAAAGTGGCACGTTTTTTCCATGACTCAGAATTTACAGACCAAGAAATAACTGAATTTTGTGGAGAAATTGAAGAAAAACTTAATGAGTATGGAATTAATGTTGTAAAATCGGACTATGACATGACCGAAAAACAATTTCAGGAAGATGAAGAAAAAATCTATGAAATGATAAAAGAAAAGTATCATGAAAATGGATATGAGTTGCTGCCTGAGAAAGAACAAACTGTTCGCACGGATATACGCTCGATTATTATGATATATCGCAAGCGTAGGGGGAGTGTTTCTACAACAATTGGGAAATCTGGGCATATCATGCTTACATCTAACTCAACAATTGCAAATGTAAGTAAGCGATATGAAAGTAATCAAAGTACAAATTCAGGGCATATACCGGCTTGTATTTCTGTAGATATTTTCGGTGCCGTTCTGTGGCTTAATCAACCAATGAAAATGGTGAAATATCAAAAAAATAGATTGCTGGCAGATTGCTATGACTTCTTAAACCCAAGCCAAGAAATGTTAGAATTATATATCAAATCTTTGGATGACGCACGAAAGTCAGAAAATATTGATGAAAAGAAATTTTTGTTTTTAAGATCACATCCTGTTGTAAGAGAATCGTTAATGAATATCACCCGAGGGGATTATGCTCGTTTTAATTCAAACACCTATAAAGAAGTCTATGAAGATATTGAAGCGCGTTCTTTAAAACAGTATCGTGATGAAAGCATAGCCCATGAGACAACAAAAAACGAGTTGCAAAGAATAAAAGAAGAATCGGCACGAGAAAAGCACCGAAATGAAGAAATAATTCAAAGTTTGCAAAATAGAGTTGAAAGTTTAGAAAATGAAAAGACCAAATCCCAAAAAGCCAAAATTGAAAATAGAATAAAAGTTTTGGGATGGATATTGACAATCATCTTTGCAGTAATACCATGCTTCGTGATGAGCATTGTTATTGAGATTTGTAAGCTGATTTATATTAATGTATCTAACTCAAATAATTTGACATGGCATACAATAGCATATATTGCTCTTTTCATAGTTGCTGGCAGTATTTTGTCTATTATGGGAAAAAAATTAAAAGCTTTAAGTTTTGAAAAGGCAAGAGCGATTGTTGAAAAAAGGATGTAGAATAATGGATACAAAAGCATTACGACAAAAAATCTTGGATTTGGCTATCCGTGGCAAGCTTGTACCTCAAGACCCGAACGACGAACCTGCTTCTGTGCTGTTAGAGCGTATCAGAGCCGAAAAACAGCAGATGGTCAAGGACGGCAGGCTGAAAGCTAAGGATATAAAGAACGATACTGTTATATTCCTCGGTGATGATAATTTACATTATGAGAAGTTTGCTGATGGTACGGTAAAATGTATCGAAGATGA
>OHIR01000384.1_pt1 | contig 32511 bp, 26 predicted proteins | sample 1568301 | NCBI WGS metagenome assembly OHIR01 (sample SAMEA3879539, study PRJEB24766) | human gut metagenome | biome: human-associated habitat; feature: feces | place: USA | collected 1985/1987
GTTTCGGGATCAGCAGAATGGACATCGTGCGGCCCTCGAGCACCGGCGGCTTATCCATGCTTGCCTGGGGCAGAGCCTCGGCAAAGCGTTTCAGCACGTCAGCACCCAGAGCACTGTGCGCCATCTCACGGCCGCGGAAGCGGATCGAAGCCTTCACCTTGTGACCAGCGGCCAGGAACTTGGCAGTCTGGTTCAGCTTGGTGTTGAAGTCGTTGGTGTCAATATTGAGCGAAAGGCGGGTCTCCTTGACCTCGACCACTTTCTGGTTCTTCTTGGCTTCCTTCTCCTTCTTCTGCTGTTCAAAACGGTATTTGCCGTAATCCAGCACCTTGCACACAGGCGGGGTAGCCTGCGGTGCGATCTTGACCAGATCGAGCCCGGCTTCTTCTGCAGCGCGCATGGCCACCTGAATGGACACAACGCCCTTCTGCTCGCCATCGGCACCGATCAGGCGAACTTCACGATCACGGATCTGACCGTTGATCTCCAGTTCCTTCGACTTTCCAGCGGTAGCGATAATGAATGCACCTCCAAACAAAATCCATTTTGTTGCAATATTTGGCATAGAAAACGCGGCCGCCCATTTGCAGGACAGCCGCGCGAAATTTCACACAAAAGCGCAGTTCGTTCAAAGAATCGAACCGTGTTTGGGTATAGCCCGGGGATTCCGACCCCACAAGGCGAGCGCGGCACAGGCCGTAGCTGCTTTCTTTACCGGAATAGTTTACCACACCCACAAAGCCCTGTCAAGCACTTTTACGCGATTTCAGGGAAAAATATTCTGAGACGGATCAAATCTCTCAGTCGCGCTAACGCGCGCCAGCAATGACGGAGAGGTTGGACAGAGCATCACTTGACCTCGATCAGTTTTCCCAGTTCCAGCGAGTAGATGCCCTTATAGGTCACCGGTTTTGGGGCAAAGCGCTTGCTGATGGCAAGGGCATAGAGGTCAAGCTGGGCGCGATAGGCGGCAAGGAAGTCATCCTCGGATTTTCGGCGGTCCGTCTTGTAATCCAGCAGCTCCAGGTGATCCGGGAACACCAGCACCAGATCAGCGATGCCCTGCACCAGCACCTTTGCCTGTGCCACGGCAGCGCTGTCGGCGGGGGCAGTGCCCTGAGCGGTCAGCACCTCGGCGGCAGGCAGGGCCGTGATAAAGTCCAGCTCCCGCAGCACCTCATCCGCGGCACAGATGCGCGCAAAGGCTTCGCTCTCCACAAAGCGGCGGATGCGCTTTGCATCCAGCTTCTCCGCAATTTCGGGTGCGGTGAGCTTTGCTTCCACCTGCCGGTCACGCTCGGCGGGGATCGCCGTTTCCAGCGTGCCTGCCTGTTTTGCCGCTGCAAGAGCCGCAAAATCGGCGTGCTCCAGGAAGGCGTGGAGGGCCGTGCCCATCTCGGCGGCGGTCAGGCCGTCCTTTGCCAGAAAGCCCGGGCGCTCCAGCGTGGTCTGCTCTGCCTTGTGGACAATGCCGGTCACGCTGACCTTGGCGGGCACTTGGGCCAGCTCCGCCGCAGGGTACTGCCAGGCAAAGCCCTGCCGCAGTGCCTCGGTCAGGGCCGGGTCTGCCTGGGCCAGCGGCCTTTTCTCCAGTTCCGGGTCGGTCGGCTCCACGCCCTCGGGCAGCGCCTGCTGCACCGTCAGGGTGATGGTGCTCCCGGTATCCGCAAAGGGCAGTTCCAGATCCTCGGCCAGTCGGCGCAGAGGGCCGCCGTTGGGGTGGACAAGCAGGGCCGCGCGGAGCCAGTCGGCAAAGCTGTTTGCCTGTCGGCAGAGCGTCTGCCCCGCCCCGGCTTCAAGGAAGGCCGCTGCTCTGGTAAAGGGGTTGGAGGTCTTCCCGATGCCCAGCGGCACGGTCAGGATCAGCTTATCCTGCGCGCGGGTCAGCGCCACATAGAGCAGGCGCATCTGCTCACTGCGCATCTCGGCGGCGTGGACATTGGAGAGCGCCGTGTAAGCCGCCGTCTTGTAAGCGCCCTCGCCCTCCTCGGGGCGCAGGCGCAGGCCCGCCCCATACATCCGATGCAGGAGCACCGGCTGGCGGGTATCGGCGGCATTGAAGCGACGGGCCGTGTCGGCCACGAACACCACCGGGAACTGCAGGCCCTTGGAGCGGTGGATGGTCATCACGGTCACACAGCCGGGGCGGGAGCCGCCGGGCACGGTATCCTGCCCCGTGGAGCCTGCCAGCGCCGCAGCGTCAATGGCCCGCACCAGCGCCGAGATGCCGCCGGAGCCAGCCCCGGCACAGAAGGAAGCAAACCGCCGGGCATCCTCCCGGCGGCGGGCACCGTTTTCCATCACACCCAGTGCAGCAAGGTAGCCGGTGGAAGCAAAGATCTCCTCCAGCAGCTGTTCTGCCGGGGCACTGCGGGCCATCCGGCGCAGCTCGGTCAGCCGGGCATAGAACGCCCGGACTTTTCCGGTAAAAGGGGTGTCCTCCCCGCTGTTCACGGTGAGCAGCAGCGCGCCGTAGAGACTGATGCGCTGGGGGGCGTTTTCCCCCTGCTGCTTCTGGATCTCTTCGGCTCTGGCCCGCAGGCGGACAAGGTCGTCATCGGTGAAACCGAACAGCGGGCCCAGCATGGCAGCGGCAAGATAAATATCCTGCGCCGGGTTGTCAATGACCTTCAGCAGGGCGATGAGGGGCCGGATGTGGGGGGCATCCAGCAGGTTTTCGCGGGCATCCGCATACACCGGGATACCCCGGGCGGTCAACGCTTCCACATAGGCCGGAAAATCAATGCGCGCCGCCAGCAGGATGCAGCAGTCCTCGTACTGCACCGGGCGGGTGGCACTGCCGTCCCGCACCGGCTCGCCGCTCTGCACCATCTCCTCGATGCGCCGGGCGATCCAGCCCGCGTCCGTTTCGGCGGTGTCATCGGGCAGGAAATGCGCCTCCACGCTGCCCGTGTATTCCCCGGGTGCCCCGCAGACCAGCCGCTGGCCGTCGCCGTAGGCCGTGTCACCGAGTTCCGGGGACATGAGCCGCTCGAACAGGAAATTGATCCCTTCCACCACCTGCGGAGCCGAGCGGAAGTTGGCATCCAGCGCCAGCATGGCATCGGTGCCGGGGATACCTTCTGCCGGGCGGGGCCGCGCTGCGCCGCCGGGCAGGGCGGGCCAGCTGTCCAGCTTTTCCCGGAAGATGCTGGGGTCTGCCTGCCGGAAGCGGTAGATGCTCTGCTTCAGATCTCCCACCAGGAAGAGGTCGTCCCCCGCCGGGGATGCAAGGCACCGGTACAAGGCATCCTGCAGGGCGTTGGTGTCCTGATATTCATCCACCATCACGGCGGCATAGTTCTGCCGGATGACCCCGCACAGCGCAGTGGGAGTGCCGTCCGGGTCACGGAGCAGGCGGAGGGCCTGATGCTCAAAGTCGCTGAACTCCAGCAGCTTCCGGTCCCGCTTTTTGGCCGAAAACCGGGCATCGAAATCCCGCACCGCCGCGAACAGGGCCCGCAGGCGGGGCTCCGCGGCCCTGCGGTCTGCCTCAGCTTCCTCCTCACTGCAGGGGATCAGCTCAAGGATCTGCGCAAACAGGGCCGCGCCCTCATCGGCGCGTGTGCGGATGACTTTTTTGTGTTCGCCGTTCAGCCGCTTTTTCATCCCTTTCAGGCCGGGCAGCTCCTCCATGCCCAGCACATAGGGGGTCAGCAGATCGTAAAGCGGAGTCCATTCCCCCGCCACAGCCAGCTGTTCCACCCTGCCCAGCAGGGCGGCAGCCTTGTCCAGCCGTTCCTGTGCATCGGTATATTTTTCCAGCACGGCATTCTTTGCCTTTTCCCGGGCAGAGGGCGTTTTCTTTTCCTCGGCATCGGCCAGCTCCTGCTCCCGGTCGCCCGGGCAGTCAGCCAGCGCGGCGCGGAACAGTTCTCCTGCTGCCCTGGCACTGCGGGCAGCTTCGGCCAGCAGCAGATCATGCCAGCAGGTGGCGGCAAAGCCATTTTCCTCCTGCCACGGAGCCAGAAATTCGTCCAGCTTTTTGTCGTAATCGGGCAGGGCGCGCAGGAAATCGTAGACATGCAGGATCGTCTCGCCCGCCGCACGGTCGGTGCGGCCCTTGCCGTAGAGGTCGGCAAAGGCGCAGAAATCCGGGTCGCGGTAGGCATTTTCCAGCGTCTCGCTCAGGGCAGAGGCCCGCAGGAGCTCCACACTGCCGGGGTCTGCGGGGGAAAAGTCCGGCGGGATATCCAGCGCCTGAAAGTGCTTGCGCAGCAGGTCCAGACAGAAGGCATCGATGGTGCAGATGGGCGCGCGCTGCAGCAGCATCCGCTGGCGGCGCAGCGCGCCATTGCCGGGTTCCGCCTGGCTGCGCTTCAGAAGCGCCTGCCCGATGCGGGCCCGCAGCTCTGCCGCCGCCGCATTGGTAAAGGTGACGATGAGCAGACGGTCCGCATCCACGGGATGCTCCGGGTCGGTGATGAGCCGGACAGCCCGCTCGGTCAGAACAGCCGTTTTGCCGCTGCCCGCCGCCGCGCTCACCAGCAGCGCGCCGCCCCGGTCCTCGATGGCGGCCTGCTGGGCGGGGGTCCACTTGGGTTCACTCATGCCTGTTCCTCCTCTCCTTCTTCGGGCTGCCCGGGAGCCTCAAAGGGCTTTGCGGGGGCCTCCAGCGCCCGCTCCCCGATGCCGGTCTCGTGGCAGCAGACAAATCCGTAATCACACCACTGGCAGGGACTCCGGCCCGTGACCAGCGGCTCGGCGGCGATCTGCCCCTCATAGAGCTGCTGGCCCATCCGGGTCACAAGATCATCCAGATGCAGCTGGATGCGGTTCAGCTTGGCGATGTCTGCCCGCTTGTCCTTCTGGTAGGGGCTGGGCGCGCCTTTGTAATAGGAGAAGGGCAGGTATCTGCCGGTCTCGTCGGCATCCATAGCATCGAACAGCTTCTGCTCGTCCCGCACCAGACCGTCCAGCTTGTATTCCACACTGTGGGCCGCCTTTTCGCGGGTGGTGGTCTCGGGGGCCGGGTCGGCCAGCAGGTAGAGCACACCCGCCGGTTCCGCCCCCGTAAAGCGGCCGCTTTTATCCCGGGTCAGACTGAACAGGTAGAGCAGCATCTGGCAGTCCAGACCGCAGTAGACTTCCTTCAGGTCCAGCTTTTTGGTGCCGGTCTTGTAGTCCACCACCCGCACCCAGCGGGTGCCGTCCTCCTCCACCCACTCGTCGGCACGGTCCACGGTGCCCACCAGCTGGACGGTGCGCCCGTCCGACAGGTGATACACCTGGGCAGGCACGGCATCCTCGCCCCGGCCGATCTTCAGCTCACAGGCCACGGGCTTGAAGCTGGACTGCCGCTGCTCATCCCGCAGGTAGAGCAGCAGGCTTGTCATGCTCTTTTTCAGGCGGGAGAGCAGATAGGCAAAGCGGGCGGTATCCTCGGGCAGATAGCGTTTGGCGTACTCGTCCACCAGCAGCGCGGCAAGGCTTGCCATGGCCTCATCGTCCAGCTCCATAAAGGGCTGCAGCGCCGCCATGGGGTTGTCCGGGCCGGGGTGAGGGTCCAGCGCCATCTGCAGCACCCAGTGCATCAGGGTGCCGCTCTGGTCGGCGGAAAGCTCGGCCCGGCGGCGGGGCCTGAGGCCCAGCACATACTGCAAAAAGTAGCCGTAGCGGCAGGTATAATATTTTTCCAGCTGACTGGGCGAAATGCGCAGCTTCCGCCCCAGCAGCGCTTCCAGCGCAGGCAGGTCATGCACCTGCCGGGGGGCCGTGTCGGCCATCCGGCGCAGCAGGGCAAGGCCCTGCGGCTCGGTCTCGCCGGGGGTGTGCAGAGCTTCTGTCAGGCTGGCACGCTCGGTCTCCGTCAGGGGCCAGCCGCCGCCCAGACAGTCCAGCCCATCTGCAGGGGTGGCCGCAAGGTCCGTCAGTTCCAGCTCCGGGGCAGCGGGGGCCAGTGCTTCCACGAGGGGTTCCAGCGCAGCGCAGAGGGTCTGCCCCTGCCCCTTGGGCCAGCTGAGCCACAGCCCCTTTGCAGGGGCGGTCAGGGCCTTGTAGAAGCAGACCTGCTCACGCACCACACGGTTCTCAAAGCAGTCGGGCAGGTCGATCTCCTGCGCCATCAGGGCATCGCGGTCGGCGTGGGTCAGCAGACCCACCTCGCCGGGCGCGGCCGGGAATTCCCCCTCGGCCAGCCCCAGCACGAACACATAGTCCGGCGCGTCCAGACGCATCTTGCCTGCGCTGGCCAGCACCACCGCATCCACAGTCTGGGGAATGTGCCCCAGGTCGGACGAGCGGAGCAGCAGCCCGAACAGGTCCTCGTATTCGGCCACGGTAACGGTCTGCTCCCCCAGCAGATGGGCCATCTCGTTCAGCAGCCCCATGACCACGTTCCACTCCCGGGCGGCTTCCTCCGCCGCCGGGATGCCCCGGCCCGCGCGGATGGCCTTTACCTGAGCAGCCTGCTGTTCCTCAGCTCCCAGCGTTTTCAGGCAGAAATACACCGCCCGGCTGATGGCCTCGGCATTGACCCCGCGCACCTTGGCCCGGAATGCATCCACTGCCCCCACGAGCAGGGCACGGGCATGTTCTGCCCGCTCCCGGTTGCGGAGGTCCTCTTCGGTCAGCTCCTGTTCCCCAAAGCCCTTGGGGCTGCGCTCAAACTTCTCCCGCCAGGCCGCCGCCGTGGGGGCCCAGGTGTAGGCATAGTTTTCCAGCGCGCAGACCTGCTCCTCGCTCAGGGCACACAGGCCGGTCTTGGCAAGGGTGGTCAGGTTCTCGGTCAGGTCGGCTCCCCGGGCGATCTCCAGCAGGGCCCGCACCGCCGTGGCCGGGGCGCTGAATTCCGGGGTGGTGGGTTCATCGCAGTACAGGGGGATCTCCGCCATCCGGAATTCATACCGGACAGCGGCACGATACTTGGCGATATCGCGGCAGACCACAGCGATCTTTCCGCACCGCACGCCCTGCCGCATCAGCCGCCGGATGGCACCGGCAGCGGCACGGGCCTCCTCCTCCCGGCTGGGCGCGGCAAAGAGCCGCACCTCGCCCGCCGGGGCATCCGCGGTGCAGCTGCCGGTCTCCAACAGCTCTGCCACTGCGGCAAGACCCGGGGCGTTCCGGTGGCGCAGATCCTTGCGCAAAAGCTGCGGAACGGCCACCTCCGCCCCATTTTTCCGGGCCAGCTGGCGCAGCTGCGCCGCCACCTGCTTGGCCCCGGAGAACAGGCTCAGGTCACCGGGCAGCAAGGGGGCTCCGTCATCGCAGAGGGCCACCGTCACGCTGGGCAGCGCCGCCAGCAGAGCCCCCAGCAGCCGCTTTTTGGGCGCGTTGAAGGTATCGAACTCATCAATGAACACCGCCCGGTCCCGCAGAAACTCCGGCAGGTTGTGCCTGGCCAGTGCTTCCTCCAGCCGGGCTCCGGCCAGCTCCAGCCGGTCAGAGGGGTCCATGCCGCTGCGGGCCAGCAGGGTCTCGTAGCCCTGAAAGATGAGGGCCAACTCACTGAGCTTACCGCTCTCGGCTCCGCAGGCACCGGCCAGCTGTGCCAGCTGCCGGCCGGAAAGGCCCGCGCTCTTCAGCTCGTCGATGGTCTGAGCCGCCATCTGGCAAAAGGCCGCACTGCGCCGGTGGCGGTGATAATAGTGGACATTGTCCTGCAGCTCCTCCAGCGCCCGGCGCACCAGCACGGCACGGCCTGCGTCAGAGAGGGTCTGCACCGCCGCGCCGCCCTCGGTGGAAAGGATCTTTTCTGCCAGACTGGTAAAAGAAAAACTCTCCACCATGCCGGACAGGGCATCCCCCAGCTCACGGTAGATGCGGCCCTCGGTGCTGGAAGTGAATTGTTCCGGCACCAGCAGAATGCTTTTTTCCCCTTTTTCGGCCCGTGCGCGGATGCGCTGGTACAACAGCGTTGTTTTTCCGCTGCCGGAACCGCCTAATAGTAGTTGTAGCATAAACGAATCAAACCTCTCAGTCTCGCCTTCGGCTCGCCAGCTCCCCTGGTAGGGGAGCCCTTGGCATATTGGGTCAGTTTCACTATCTGCTTGGATTTTCTCTCGCGTCAAGCAGCGGGTCCACGCTCCTCGGAAAGTAATCACTTTATTCTACCGCAAAATTGAAGAAAAATCTATTCTGTGGTAAACTGAGGAAAAACAGCAAAACAGGAGGGGCACTTTCCCATGAAGATTCTAGCAGTTGATTACGGTGCCAGCCGCACGGGGCTTGCGGTCTGCGACCCCACCGAGTTCCTGACCACGCCCATCACCCCCCAGATCACCCTGAAGGCCCGGCCCAAGGTGGCCGCCGAGGTCTGCCGCATTGCCCAGGAGCAGAAGGCAGAGCTCATTGTGGTGGGCCTGCCGCTCAACATGGACGGCACCGAGGGCGAGCGCGCCGAGAAGAGCCGCAAGCTGGGCAAGACCCTGCAGATCTGGAGCGGCCTGCCCGTGCGGATGTGGGACGAGCGGCAGTCCACCTGTGAAGCCGCCGACATCCTGGACGAGGTGGGGACTTTTGGTGCCCACCGCAAGGCCATTCTGGATTCCGTCAGCGCCACGGTCATTCTGGAAGATTACCTCGCCTGGCGCAAGGAGCACCCCGGCGAAATTTGAACCGGAAGCAAAAAGAGACGCTTTTCAGCGCCTCTTTTTCGTTTATATGGGTAATGTCACGGTAAAGCAGCTGCCCTGCCCGGGGGCACTGTTCACCTGGATACTGCCGCCGTGGAGCTCCAGCACCTTTTTCACCATGGCAAGGCCCAGACCGTTGCCCTGGGTGGTGTGGCTGGTGTCGCCCTGATAGAATTGTTCAAAGATGTGCGCCTGCGTGTCGGCGCTCATCCCCTCGCCCTGATCGGTCACCGAGACCATCAGGGCGTTTTTTGCTTTGCGCAGGTTCACGGCCACGGTGCCGCCCTCAGGGCTGAACTTGGCGGCGTTGTCCAGCAGGTTGAGCCAGACTTCTTTCAGCAGCCCCTCGCTGCCGGTGTACTCTGCCGGGGCAAGATTGGCATCAAAATCCAGCTCCTTCTGCCGCCACTTCTGCTGGGTCACCAGCACGCTCTGGCGCAGCTGTTCATCCAGCGGGAAGGCTGCTTTGTCGGTCAGGATCGTCTGGCTCTCCACCCGGTTCAGGGTCAGGATATTCGTTGCCAGGTCGGCCAGCCGCCTGCTCTCGTCCCGGATGATGGTCAGGTATTCCTTCTGGTCCTCGGGCGGCAGCTGCTCTTCCAGCAGCAGGTCGGCAAAGCCGCTGATGCTGACGATGGGCGTTTTGAACTCGTGGGAGAAGTTGTTGATAAAATCCTTCCGCAGGATCTCAGTGCCGCCCAGCTCCTCCGCTGCCTTGTTGAAGCTCTGCTCAAACTCGACCATCTCCCGGGGCACATAGCCGTGTTCCGCGTGATTTACACGCACGGTAAAGTCCCCATTTGCCAATTTTTTCATAGCCTCAATGTTCCGCTGCAATGGGTGGATAAAGACCATCCGTATCATCACCACCATGCTCACAGCGATCAGGATGCAGACGGTATAGACAAAGGCCAGTGCACCACCGAGCTCGACCTGTCCATCGTGATAGAGAAATCCCTCGTCCACACCGGCCAGGACCAGCACGGTGCAGACGGCCAGCAGCAGAAAGACCATGAAAAAGAGGTTCAGGATCAGAAGCATGGTCAGGTTCAAGGTCTCCATGCCGCTGCGCAGCCGGTTGAATGCGTTTTTCATTGGGTCACACTTTCTTCACGGCCCGGTAGCCAAGGCCACGCACGGTCTGGATCTCAAACTCCGGCCAATCATAAAAACGGTTGCGCAGGCGGTTGATGTGGACATTCACGGTCTTGTCATCGCTCTCGCTGTCGATGCCCCAGATCTCGTCCAGCAATTCCATCCGGGTAAAGGTGTGCTCCGGGTAGGCCAGCAGTTTGTACAGCAGTTCAAACTCCTTGGGCGGCAGGGTCTGCACCTCCATCCCCCGACGGACAGTGCGGCTGTCCATATCCACCACCACATCCCCCACCGTGATCTTATGCTCGTCCACGATGCGGGCCCGGCGGAGCAGGGCCTTGATGCGGAGCAGCAGCTCGGTCTTATCCGGCGGCTTGGTCATGTAGTCATCCGTGCCCACCAGAAAGCCGGTGTGCTTGTCCTCAGGCAGGGCCTTGGCCGTCAGCATCAGGATGGGCATCATGCTGCCGCCGTCCCGGATGGCCTGGGTCAGGGCAAAGCCATCCATTTTAGGCATCATCACATCGCACAGCAGCAGGTCAATGTGCTGGTGGTCGATGATATCCAGCGCCGCTTCGCCGTTGAAGGCCGGGATCGCTTCATAGCCGTTGATCTTTAAGATGGCGCAGAGCAGCTTGTTGGTGCTCACGTCATCTTCCGCAACCAGAATTTTCAGCATGGCGTTCTCCTCACTTTCTATGGTATGGCTCTATTATACACCCAAAGATAAACAAAAGATAAACAGAAATATTCACCTTGCGTTTACCTTGGTCGGGTATCCTTTAGCCATCGCAAGGGAGCACGGAGCTCCACAAGAAAAACAAACAACAAACATTCATACATAAAACGGAGGATACTTACCATGATGAACCGCAAGAACATGACCGCTTCCACCCTGGACGAGACTGCGCTGGACGCTTATTACACCCTGACTGAGGGCGGTGTAAACTACGGCATCGGTCTGGCACTCGCTTCCACTCTGAACAGCCTCAAAAACCGGAACACCTCTTCTCCCGTTCGTATCGACGAGGACACGATGGATGCCTATCTGGCTGTCTCTGAGGGGTTCGACAGCATGGGGCTGGGTCTGGCCGCAATGCTGTAAACCGTATCGTACACTTTGAGAGAAAAGCGGGAGGAAATGAATATGAACATCAACACCATTTATCTGCTGACCGGCGCGGCCGGTTTCCTGGGCATCAACATCTGCACTCAGCTGATTAAACGGGGGGAGCACATCCGGGCCTTCGTCCTCAAGGGGGATTCTGCCCGCAAGTATCTGCCCGCTGAGGTCGAGGTTTTTGAGGGCGATCTGTGCAGCGCCGAGGACTGCGAAGCCTTCTTCAATATCCCCGAGGGCAGCCAGAGCGTCTGCATCCACTGTGCCAGCATGGTCACCATCGACCCGGGTTACAGCGAGAAGCTGATCGCCGTCAATGTGGGCGGCACCGAGAATATGCTTGCCGCCGCCAAGCACCACCCGGAATGCAGGAAGTTCGTGTACGTTTCCTCCACCGGTGCTATTCCTGAGCTGCCCGCCGGGCAGCCCATCCGGGAAGTGAATCAGTTCGTCCCCTATGAAGAGGAAAAGGTGGTAGGCTGGTACAGCCGCAGCAAGGCCATGGCCACCCAGAAGGTACTGGATGCCGCCCACGCGGGCCTGAACGCCTGCGTTGTCCACCCCAGCGGCATTATCGGCCCCAACGACCCGGCCATCGGCCAGACCACCCGCACCCTGACCCAGATCCTGAACGGTGAAATGCCCATCGGCATGGCGGGCAGCTTCAACATGGTGGATGTGCGTGACCTGGCCGCAGGCACCATTGCCGCCGCCGACAAGGGCCGCAAAGGTGAATGCTACATCCTGAGCAATGATGAAGTCACCCTGAAGGAAATGTGCCGGATGCTTAAAGAGGATACCGGCTGCAAGGGCTGCAAGTTCTACCTTCCCCTTTCCTTTGCCCACCTTGCCGCAAAGCAGATGGAAAAGTCTGCTGCAAAAAAGGGCACAAAGCCCGTGCTGACCGAATTTGCGGTCTACAACCTGGAGCGCAATAACACCTTTGACTGCTCCAAAGCCAAGAACGAGCTGGGCTTTGCACCCCGTCCCTACGCCGAAACACTCCACGACACCGCTGCCTGGCTCAAAGCCACTGGAAAAATTCACTGAGGAGGTGCACCATGAAACCTGTCTGTGTGATTACCGGCGGCGGCAGCGGCATGGGCCGCGCCACGGCCAAGCTGGTCTGTGAAGCCGGATATCATGTAATTTTGGTAGGCCGCACTGCCGCAAAACTGGAAAGCGCCGTGGCCGAGCTGACCGAAGCCGGACACGAAGCCGAAGCCTTTGCCTGCGACCTCTCTGACCGTTCCAGCTGCGAAAAGCTGGCACGGCACGCCGTGGAACGTGGGCAGGTGAAAGCTCTGCTCCACATTGCTGGCATGAGTCCCCACATGGGCAGCCCGGAAGCCATCCTGCGCGCCAACGCGCTGGGCACAGTCAACATCAATGATGCCTTTTACCCGGTCATGGCCCCGGGCGGCTGTGTCATCGATACTTCCAGCATGAGTGCTTATCTCTCGCCTTCCTTCATCATGCCAAAGCGGGTCTATCCCCTCGCCCGTACCGACCGGGAAAAATTTTTGAAAAAGATGATGGCCCGCATCAACCTGATGCCCAAAAACGCCCGCACCGGTGTGGCCTACTCCATCAGCAAGCATTTCGTCATCTGGTTTGCCAAAACCGATGCCGCCCGCTTTGGTGCCAAAGGGGTGCGCTGCCTCAGTGTGACCCCCGGCAACTTTAATACTCCCATGGGCCAGTTGGAAAGCGCCGAAGCCCAGACCTTTACCGCCCATTCCGCCCTCAAGCGGAACGGCAGGCCGGAAGAGATCGCCGCGCTGTATGCCCTGTTGCTGGACGAACGGCTCGGTTATCTCACCGGCACGGACATCGTCATGGACGGCGGTGTCATTGCCAGTGGGGTCAGCGGCCTTTCCCGCTGACCGATATATCCCCCATTCTCTCCATTCAGCACAAAACCGGCTTTCCTGCTGCCACGGGAAAGCCGGTTTTGTCATTTTCAGTTGTTACTGCGCCTGATATGTCTCAATGCTGACGCTGTTGATGGTGATCGTTTCCGTGGGCTTCTGGTTCTCATCCACGGCGACCTGAGCGATGGTGTCCACCACGTCCATCCCCTCGTACACCTGACCCAGCACGGTATCGGTGTAGTCGAGGTAGGGTGCGCCGCCAACGGTCTGATAGGCCGAAACGACCTCAGCGCGGTAGCCTGCACTGTTCATCTGGTCGGTGAGTTCCTGGGTGACGGAATCCCCGCCGGGCAGAGTGGACATGATATAAAAGACGCTGGCGCACTTGCCGGAGGAGTCCGCCGCCATGCACAGGGCACCGGAATAATGGTGGAGCTTGTCGGTGGCCTCAGCCGGGTAGCGGCTGCCATTCCAGATGGTGGTGCCCTTGCCGTCAGCACCCTGACCGGCTTCCACCACAAAGTCCTGCTCCACACGGGTCACGGTCAGGCCGTTATAGTAGCCCGCCTGCACCAGACCCACAAAGTTATCATAGGCCTGCGGGGCCTGCTCCGGGAAGAGCACCGCCCGAAACACGCCCGCCGTGGTATCGAACACCGCCACGGGTTCCCCCGCCGCCGGGTGGGTGAACTGCAGCTCGGCCGATTCCACCGCCGGGCGGGTGATGGTCTTTGTTCCGGCTCCGCTGCTGCCGCCGATGTTTTTCACAAGGCTGCAGCCGGACAGTGCAAAACTCACGGCCAGCAGCAGCGCCGTCAGCCGGACACGGGTCTTATTCATAAACAGATCCCTCCGTTCATATTCTGATAGCAGTTCCCCCGCACGCGGGAGATACGCAGAATTCAGTATAGCATATTTCTGCCCGGGAAGCGAGAGGGAAATGCGTGAAAATTTGTCGTGCATTTTCTGTGCGAAAAACATCTTGACGAGCAGGCAAAAAAACGCTACACTATAAGCACAGCAAGGGACGGCGGGAACGCAGCAGATTCCGGGCTGTGGGCGTAATTTTATTTGAGTACCATCCCTTTGATTGGGTTTGGATAGACAGGAGAACGTATCTTATGGCAGAAGAGATCAAGAACCCGAACACCGAAGAGGAATATCAGCCCGATCTGATGACTCTTGAGGATGAGGACGGCAATGAGGTCACGTTTGAAGTGATCGATGCACTGGACCATAAGGGCGTGCATTACCTTGCAGTTGTCGAATACGCAGAGGATGAAGAGGATGTCAACGAGGACGCACAGCTGGTCATCCTGAGCGTGGGCGAGGACAGCGAGGGTGAATATCTGGACGTTGTGGAGGATGACGAGACTCTGATGGAAGTCAGCAAGCTGTTTGAGCAGCGCCTGAGCGACCAGTTCGAGATTGAGTAATTCCCCAGCACAGACAGATTCCCAGGCAAGACTTCCTGCCCGGCGCGATTTGTTGCGGTTTATATGATCCTACTAATCATTCAACGGGAGCCCGGAGTTCTCCGGCGGATTGCAGACCTCCCCGCCATGGGTCGACCATGGAGGTTCGATGAGGAAGCGTGAATCCGGCGACAGGGCACCCACCTGTCCGTAAGGGTAGGTTTGATTGCCGCAGACGACCGGGCGGGATCTTTTTATAGCATTGCATCCACCGCTGGCCTGCCACAAGGCCAGTGTGTGGATTTTTTTATAGGACAACCTCTCAGGCGCTGACGCGCCACCTCTCCTATTAGGAGAGGCGGCATTGCGCAGCAATGACAGAGAGGTTTTGGTGATGATGGAAAGGATGTGCATTGCGGTATGAAAAGCGAACATCTTGTGGGGACGAGCATCCCCCGTTTCACCTACGACACCCCCACGGTGCCGGGCAATGATTTTTACGCCCTGTGCGAGGGGGAGCATCCGCTGTGCATGATCTTCCTGCCCGGGTTCGACCACCCTGTCAGCCGCGAATATATCACCCGCTACCTGAAAACGCTGCCCCAGCTCAAGGGGGCACGGCTTGTCTGTGTGGTGCGTTCCTCGGCGCAGGCGGTGGCTAAGGCCACCCACGGCTCAGATTTCCCTTTTCCTGTCATCTGCGACGGCCCCGGCGTACTGTACGGCTACCTGGGCGTAGAGCAGACCCGTGGCCTGCTGAGCTGGAGCTTTGCGGCCCAGAAGATCTACAAGGCCGCCAGAGATGCCGGTTACCACTACGACACCAAAGCCCCTCAGCTGCTGCCGCTGACGCTGGTGGTGGGCCATCTGGGCAAGATCCTGTTCACCCACTCGGGCCGCAGCCAGACCGACCTGCCCGAGGACTGCGCCGCCATCAGCGAGATCGTGCGGGCTGTGGAAAAGGCCACCGCCCCCACCGACGGCCCCGCAGACCCCCACTGCTCGGATGAGACCCTCACTCTGCCCGATCTGGTGGGGTGGGATAACTGAATGATCCACAAAAACGGCTGCTGCACATTTTCCGTGCAGCAGCCGTTTTTCATTCTTCCGTTTCCTCTGCAAACAGCCCCGGGATGCCGCAGACAGCGGCCACGCCCACCACCGTAAACACGATGCGCGACCAGATAGAGCTGCTGCCACCCAGCAGCCAACCCACAAAGTCAAACTGGAACAGGCCCACAAGCCCCCAGTTGATGCCGCCAATGATCATCAGGATCAGGCACACTTTATAAAAGGTCTGCACAAAAAGACCTCCTTTCCTTTGGGCAGTTTTCCCCATTGGAAAGGAGGTTATACATATTACAGCATCCACTTCGGGCTGATGACCCGCGCGCCGCCCCGATCGGGCCGGGCCACATACACCTGCGGCCACTGCGCCCTGACAGCCTCGGCGGCGCTTCGGGCAGCTTCTTCGCTCTCAAAGATGCCAAACACAGCCGCGCCGCTGCCGGTCATCAGGGCAGTGACAGCGCCGTTCTCTTTCAGCGCGGTCTTAATGGCCTCGTTGTCTCTGGCTCCGCTGCATTCCTCCAGTGCGTTGCCTGCGGCGGCACACACACCTGCCAAATCCTCGGCGCGGATCGCCTTTTCCTGGGCTTCGCAGTCGGGGTGGGTGCTGCTGCCCACTTTGTCATAAGCGGCAAAGGCTTCCGGGGTGGAAACGCCGTAATCGGGCATGACCACCGTGAACCAGCAGTCCGGGCAGGGCGGCAGGGCTTTCATCACATCGCCCACGCCCTGCACCCGGCAGGTGCCGCCCATCAAGGCAAAGGGCACGTCCGCACCGATCTTTGCCCCCAGCGCGCAGAGCTCACTCATGGAGAGCTTTGCGCCGTAAAGGACGTTCAGGCCCACCAGCACACCGGCGGCATCGGCGCTGCCGCCCGCCATACCGGCACGCACCGGCACATTCTTGTAAATGGTGATCTCTACACCCGCCAGCAGGCCGGTATAGTGGAAGAAGGCCAGCGCCGCCTTGATGGCCGTGTTGGAATCGTTGGCGGCCACCGGGCTGCCCGGCAGGGTCAGGCTCAGGTTCTGGCTGCGGCGCAGCACCACCCGCTCGTACAGGGTGATGGCCTGCATCGTCATATCCAGGTTATGGTAGCCGTTGGGCAGCAGGCCCACCACATCCAGCGCCAGATTCAGCTTGGCCGGGGCCAGAACGGTCACGCAGTTCAGTTTTGCCATCGCTCTTCCTCCTCACTGCTCTCCGCTGTTGATGCCGTTTTCTTTCAGGAACTCCCGGATGCGCTTCATGGCCTCGGTCAGGTGCTCCACGCTGTAAGCATAGGAAACACGGCAGTAGCCCTCGCCGGATGCGCCAAAGGCATCGCCGGGCACCAGCGCAACATGCTTCTGCTCCAGCAGCTTTGTGCAGAATTCCTGGCTGGTCATACCGGTGCTCTTGATGCAGGGGAAGGCGTAGAACGCGCCCCGCGGCTCAAAGCAGGTCAGGCCCATAGAGTTAAAGCCGTGCACCACCAGGCGGCGGCGCATGTTGTACTCGTCCCGCATCTTGTCGATCTCACCGTCGCACTCCCGCAGGGCGGTGATGGCCGCATACTGGCTGGTGGTGGGGGCGCTCATAATGGCGCTCTGGTGGATCTTGGTCATAATTTTGATGATGGGAGCCGGGCCGCAGGCATAGCCCAAGCGCCAGCCGGTCATGGCATAGCTCTTGGAAAAACCATTCACCACAATGGTCCGCTCGGCCATGCCGGGCAGGGTGGCAATGGAAACATGGGGCCGCAGGCCGTAGTTCAGCTCGGCGTAGATCTCATCCGAAAGCACCATGACGTTGGTATCCCGCAGGACCTCCGCAATGGCTTCCAGATCCTCCCGCTCCATCACCGCACCGGTGGGGTTGTTGGGGAACGGCATGATAAGGAGCTTGGTCTTGGGGGTGATGGCGGCTTTCAGGGCCTCGGGCCTGAGGCGGAACTCATCCTCCTGGCGGCAGGGCACATGCACCGGCACACCGCCGGACAGGGTGGTGATGGGCTCATAGCAGACAAAGCAGGGCTCCGGGATAATCACCTCATCCCCGGGCTGCACGATGGCGCGGATGCACATATCAATAGCTTCGCTGCCGCCCACGGTCACCAGCACCTCCCGCAGGGGGTCGTAGTGCAGGTGCATCCGGCGCTCCAGATATCTGCAAATCTCCGCCCGCAGCTCTTTCAGGCCTGCGTTGGCGGTGTAGCGGGTGCGGCCATGCTCCAGGCTCTCGATGCCTGCTTCCCGCACAGCCCACGGTGTTTTGAAATCCGGCTCGCCCACGCCCAGACTGATGCACTCGGGCATATCAGCGGCCAGATCGAAGAATTTGCGGATGCCGGAGGGGCGCATCTCCCGTGCGGCAGGCGCGATCAGTTTATCGTAATCCATCACAGAACCGTGCACTCTCTTTCATCGATCTCTTCGTCCTGATACAGGCGGCCCTCTTTTTTATAGGTGCGCAGGACAAAATGGGTGGCAGTGGACAGCACATCGTCCAGCGGGCTCAGGCGCTTTGCCACGAACAGGGCGATCTCCTGGAAGGTCTGGCCCTTGATGACCAGCTGCAGGTCATAGCCGCCGCTCATCAGCAGCACGCTCTCCACCTCGTCAAAGGCAGCAATGGTGGCTGCGATCTCATCAAAGCCGCGGCTCTTCTTGGGGCTGACATTCAGCTCGATGACTGCTTCCACCCGGTTCACCCCGGCCTTTTCCCAGTCCACAAGGGTCTTGTAGCCCTTGATGATGCCCTGCGCCCGGGCCAGGTCGATCATAGCCGCCACCTCGGCGGGGGATTTATTCAGCATGGTGGCAATGTCCTCAATGGGCAGCCGCGCATTGTCTTCCAGAATCTTCAAAAGCTGTTCCATGGTCGTTTCTCCTTTGTTTTGCGCGGGTGGGCGCACCCGCCCCGCTGTTATTTTTCAGTATAGCACAAGAATCGCCGCTTTGCATCTTGTTTTTTACATCAAAGCGGTATAGAATGTCTTTTCCGCCTGAAAACTGCTCTTTTTTCCAAAAAGAGTGTTCAAAAATCGGCAAATCTGCTATACTGGAATTAAACCCTTCCGTCAAAGCCCTCCGTCAAAGCCTGACGGCTTTGCCACCTTCCCTAATAGGGGCGGCCTTGGCAGAATGATACAGTTTGTGCGGAACGGGGAACTTGCAAAACTCCACGCAACGCCAGAGGCCCCACTACCAGGGGGGCTGGCGCGAAGCGCCTGAGGGGTTTTTACCAGAAACAATGGGGGTAAGGAATATGAAAGCGTTTATCACTGTCATCGGACACGATACCGTGGGCGTTGTTGCCAAAGTGGCCGCCCTTTGCTGCGAGCTGAACATCAACATTGAGGATGTGACCCAGAGCGTTCTGCAGGGCATGTTTGCCATGATCATGCTGGTGGACATCTCCAAGTGCAGCGTCAGCCATGAGGAGCTGCACGCCCGCACCGATGCTCTGGCCAAGGAGATGGGGATGCAGATCAATCTGACCCGTCAGGAAGTTTTTGACGCGATGCATACCATCTAACAGACAAGACCTCTCAGACGCTTTGCGCCAGCTCCCTTAATAGAGGTGGCATTGCGAAGCAAGGACGGAGAGGTTCAGAAAGGATACTCTTATGAGCATGATGAATACCGGCGACATCCTCGAGACCATCGAGATGTTCACGCAGGACAATCTGGACGTGCGCACGGTCACCATGGGCATCAGCCTGCTGGACTGCATTGATCCGGACCCGAAGAAGGCCTGCGAAAAGATTTACAACAAGATCACCACCAAGGCAGCCGATCTGGTGCCCGCCGTAGAGCATATCAGCGCCGAGTACGGCATTCCCATCATCAACAAGCGGATCAGCGTCACCCCCATTGCCATGCTGCTGGGTGCCTGCCCCGATGCAGACCCCGTGGACTTTGCCAAGGCACTGGATGCCGCAGGCAAAAAGGTGGGCGTGAACTTTGTGGGCGGCTACACCGCCCTTGTGCACAAGGGCTTCTCGGCCGGTGACCGCCGCCTGATCGAGTCCATCCCCCGCGCACTGGCCGAGACCGACATCGTGTGCAGCTCGGTGAATATCGGTGCCACCAAGGCGGGCCTGAACATGGATGCCATCAAGCTGATGGGCGAAGCCGTGAAGAAGGCCAGTGAGCTGACCGCCGACCGCCAGTGCATCGGCGCGGCAAAGCTGGTGGTGTTCTGCAACGCACCCGAGGACAATCCCTTCATGGCCGGTGCATTCCACGGCCCCGGCGAGCCCGACTGTGAGATCCACGTCGGCGTTTCCGGCCCCGGCGCTGTGCGCGCCGCGCTGGCAAAGCTGCCCAAGGATGCTCCCATCGACGAGGTGGCGGAGCTGGTCAAGCGCACCGCCTTCAAGATCACCCGCGTGGGCCAGCTGGTGGCCAATCTGGCTTCTCAGGCACTGGGTGTGCCCGCCGGCATCATCGACCTGTCGCTGGCACCTACCCCCGCCATCGGCGACAGTGTGGCCAACATTCTGGAAGAGATGGGCCTTGAGACCTGCGGCTGCTGCGGCACCACGGCCTGCCTGGCCCTGCTGAACGATGCTGTGAAGAAGGGCGGCGTGATGGCCTCCAACCATGTGGGCGGCCTCTCCGGTGCCTTTATCCCCGTCAGCGAGGACGACGGCATGATCCATGCCGCCGAGTGCGGCTGCCTGACCATCGAAAAGCTGGAAGCCATGACAGCTGTCTGCTCGGTGGGCATCGATATGGTCATCATCCCCGGCGACACCACCCCCGCTGTCATCAGCGCCCTGATCGCCGACGAAGCCGCCATTGGCATGGTGAACAGCAAGACCACCGCTGTCCGCGTCATTCCCGCCATCGGCCGCAAGGCAGGCGAGATCCTGGATTTCGGCGGTCTGCTGGGCTATGGCCCCATCATGCCGGTCAATCAGCGTGACCCCTCGGTGTTCATCAACCGCGGCGGCCGCCTGCCGGCTCCCATGCAGTCCCTGAAGAACTAAAAGGAACAACCTTCTCAGTCAATGCTTCGCATTGCCAGCTCCCCTGAAGGGGGAGCCCTTGGCATTACAGTCAGGCTTCACTGCAAAAATCAAGTATCAGAATAAAACGTGTCAAGCAGGCCCATTCTCTGGTTATCATTTCCAGAAAAGGGGTCTGTTTTTTATGCTGCCATTCTTTGCCCGCACGCTCACCCGCCGTGAGATGGCGCTGGGGTGCGCTGTGCTTTCCCTTGCGCTGCTCTTGAGCGCCCTGCCTGCTGCCCTGCGCTGGGGGCAGGCGCAGCTGGACACCGGGGCCCTCCTCTGCGCCGACACCCTGCGCTTCCACATCCGGGCCGACAGCGATTCCCCTGCCGACCAGACCGCCAAGCTCGCCGTGCGGGATGCCGTTCTGGCCTACGCCGATACCCGCTGCACCGCACAGGACAAGCCTGCCGCCCTGCGCTGGGCGGCAGAGAACCTGCCCGCACTGGAGCTGACGGCCCGGGCCGTGCTGGCAAGGCGGGGGATCTTTTCCACCGTTACGGTACAGCTGGTGGAAATGTACTTTGATACCACCCGCTATTCCACCGGCATCCTGCCCGCCGGGCGGTATCAGGCCCTGCGCATCGACCTGGGCGGCAATGCCCGCCACGGCAAAAACTGGTGGTGCGTGCTCTACCCGGGGCTGTGCCGCTCTGCCTGCGGCACCTACGCCCTGCCGGAGGAAAACGATCTGGTGTGTGGGTCGTATGTGGTGCGGTTCAAGTGTGTGGAGTGGTGGCAGCGGGTGACGGCAAGCCGGGAGGATAAGGTGCTGGTCGAAACCTCTCCGTCATCCCTTCGGGATGCCACCTCTCCTAGTAGGAGAGGCAAGAGCACAGCAGCGTAAACTTGGCTCCCCTACTAGGGGAGCTGTCGCCAAAGGCGACTGAGAGGTTGTACAAGGGCACACCTCCCCACAGCGCTGCATACGCTGTCGTGGAAGGAGTGTGACCACAATGGCGATCCCCGCTTATTATTCGTTGATCCAAAAGGGCTCCTACGGCCCGGACGAAGCCCTGGTGCAGACCTGGCTGAACGGCGTGCGTGACCAGTGCAGCTATTACCCCGCACTGACCATAGACGGCCGCTTTGGCACCAGGAGCGAAAACGCCGTGAAAGAATTCCAGCTCCGGAACAATATGAACATGGACGGCAAAGTCGGGGCAAACACCTGGAACGTCCTCTACGCAAAGTACACCGCAAAGCACGGGCTGGCGGTGCCCTATCCCGGCATCGTGATGCGCACCGGCATGTCCGGCGGCACCATCCGGCTCATCCAGCAGAAGCTCAACACGCTGGGGGAGAAGATCGGCACGGACGGAAAGTTCGGCTCCCGGACTGCCGCCGCTGTTCAGCGGTTCCAGCGCCGCAACGGCCTGACCGCTGACGGTGCCGTGGGCAAGGCCACCTGGGAGAAGCTGTTCCCCGCTAGTTAAAAATTTCAATCGGCTCCGGGCAAAAATGCGGTTAAGAGATCTTCACGCCGACAGGCGGGAATCTCCAGCATTTTTGTTCGGAGCCCTCTGCTTTGGGGTTACTAGGGGCGAGCAGCCCCTAGTTCGTGCCTCCCGCGCTTCGAAAGTAGCGGGTGCTTTTCTGGTTCTCTTTTGGCACGCAAAAGAGAACATTCCGTGGTATAATAGAGCCATCCTTTTAGAAAGGGGGCTTCCCCATGCGTTTTCTCCACCTCTCCGACCTGCACCTGGGCAAACGGGTCTGCGAGTTCTCCATGCTGGACGACCAGCGCTATATTTTAGAGCAGATCTTATCCCTGCTCGATTCCCACCCCGTGGATGCCGTGCTGCTGGCCGGTGACCTGTACGACAAACCCGTGCCGCCTGCCGAGGCAGTCCGCCTGCTGGACTGGTTCCTCACCGAGCTTTCCCGCCGGGAACTGCCGGTGTTCGCCATCTCGGGCAACCACGATTCCGCCGACCGGGTGGCCTTTGGCTCTGCCCTGCTGGCCGAAAGCAGGGTCTACGTCTCGCCGGTGTTTTCCGGCCCGCCGGAGCCCATCACCCTCACCGACGCACACGGCCCGGTCGATCTGTACTTACTGCCCTTTCTGAAGCCCACCATGGTGCGGCACGTCTGGCCGGACGCGCCCATTGAGAGCTACAACGATGCCCTTGCCTGCGTGCTGGATCACTGTTCGCCTGACCCGGCCCGCCGCAGTGTGCTGGTGGCACACCAGTTCGTGGCAGGAGCTGCCTCCTGCGAGAGCGAGGAGCCCAGCGTGGGCGGCATCGACTGGGTGGATGCCGCCCTGTTCGACAAGTTCGACTATGTGGCGCTGGGGCATCTGCACAGCCCCCAGAAGGTGGGCCGGGACACCCTGCGCTACTGCGGAACGCCGCTGAAATATTCCTTCTCGGAGGCCAGCCAGCACAAGAGCGTGACCTTTGTGGAGCTGGATGAAAAGGGCAGCGTGACCATTGCCACCGAACCGCTGGTGCCCCGGCACGATCTGCGGGAGCTGCGCGGCAGCTACATGGAGCTGACCGACCGCCGCAATTACGAGGGCACCGCCGTGGACGACTACCTGCACATCACCCTGACCGATGAGCAGGACATCCCCGAGGCACTGGCCCGCCTGCGGGTCATCTACCCCAACCTGATGCGGCTGGATTACGACAACCGCCGCACACAGACCCGGCAGGAGCTGGATGCCCCTGCAAAGGCCGAACAGAAAACGCCGCTGGAGCACTTTGCGGATTTTTACCAGCTGCAGAACAACCAGCCCCTGACCCATGAGCAGGCGGCATTCTGCCAGCAGCTCATTGAAAGCATCTGGAAGGAGGAGGACGCATGAGACCGCTCAAGCTGACCCTCTCGGCCTTTGGCCCCTATGCAGGTACCACCACTCTGCCGCTGGAGCAATTGGGCAGAGGCGGGCTCTACCTTGTCACCGGTGACACCGGCGCGGGCAAGACCACCCTGTTCGATGCCATCACCTACGCCCTGTATGATCATTCCAGCGGCGGCGTGCGGGATGGGGCCATGCTCCGCAGCAAATACGCGGACCCCGGCACCCCCACCTTTGTGGAGCTGGAATTTGAGGTGCGGGGGCAGCGGTACACCGTCCGGCGCAACCCGGAGTATCTGCGCCCCAAGACACGGGGCGAGGGGTTTACCACTGAAAAAGCGGATGCCGCCCTGACCTATGCCGACGGCCGCCCGCCTGTGACCAAAGCCAAAGAGGTAACTGCCGCTGTCATTGATATCATCGGACTGGACTACAACCAGTTTTCCCAGATTGCCATGATCGCGCAGGGACAGTTCACCCGGCTGCTCAACGCCACCACTGAGGAGCGGAGCAAGATCTTCCGGAAGCTGTTCCGCACCCAGCGCTACCAGAAACTGCAGGAGGCGCTGGCCGAGGAAAACTCCGCCCTCACAGCCCGACGCGCCGCCCTGAATGCAAAGCTGGACGCAGTGCTTGCGGGCATCTCGTATGATGCCGCAGACCCGGAGGCCGAAGCACTGGGGGCGCTCTCGGCGCAGATGCCGCCGGATGCAGTGGCCACCCTGCTGAAGGGACTGACCGCCCGGCAGGAAGCCGCCGCCGCACAGGCCGCAGACGCGCTGGCTGCGCTGGACAGGCAATTGTGCACGTTACAGACCACGCTGGGCGCGGCAGAGCAGGCAGAGCGCCAGCAGCAGGAGGTTGCCGAAGAGCTGGCCAAGGCCCGAAGCACCGCCCAGCTGGAATCCGCCAAGGCCAACACCCGGCGCAAAACACTGGAAGCGCTGGATGCGGCACTCACGGCCTCTGAAGCAGAGCTTGCCGCTCTGGCCGATGCCGACACCCGCCGGGTAGAGTTGGAGGCAGAAGCGGCCCGCCTTGCCCAGCGGGAAACCGCACTGAACGAGCTGGCCCGGAGCCTGACAGAGTGCCAGCACCGGAGCACAACCGCACGCACCGCGCAGGAGGCCTACCGGCAGGCGGCGGGCAGACAGACCGAGGCCCATTCTGCCCGTGACACGCTGGAACGGGCTTTTCTGGATGCGCAGGCGGGCCTGCTGGCTCAGACGCTGGAAGAGGGAGCCGCCTGCCCTGTCTGCGGCAGCACCCACCACCCGGCCAAAGCCCACCTGCCCCGCACCGCCCCCACCGAAGTGCAGGTGAACAAAGCCAAGCAGGCCGCCGCACAGACCGACAGCGCCGCACAGGAGGCCAGTGCCGCCGCGCGGGAAGCGCTGACGCGGGAGCAAGAGGGCCGCGCCCAGCTGCGGAAGGATGCCGAAGCGCTTCTGCCCGAGCGGTTCACTTCGCCCGAGGGGCCGGTGCCTCTGACCGTGAGCCTGCTCAAGACTGCGCTGGCCGAGGAAAATGATGCTCTGCACACCGCACAGGCTGACCTGAAGCAGCGCCAGACCAAAAACCATACCGACTGCCGCCGCAAAAAAGAGCTGGAAGCCCAACGCAAAGCGCAGGCAGAGCAGCGCACCGCTCTGGAAGCACAGGTGACGGCAGCCCAGCAGGCTGCTGCCGCCGCCCAGGCTGCGGTGCAGACACTGGAAGCCCGGCAGGCTGCGGAGCAGATTGCACAGCCTCAGATGATCGCGGCGCTCAAGGCAGAGCAGAACGAGCTGCTGGCCCGGCGCAAAGCCCTTGCCGCACAGGAGAAAGACCTGAACGCCCGGCTGCTGCCCAACCGGAGGGCGCTGGCCGATCACCGGAAGCTTGCCGACCAGCGGGACGCGCTGGATGCCCGCTGGCAGTGGGTAAACGCACTGGCCTCCACGGCAGGCGGCACCCTGAGCAGCAAGCAGAAGATCCGGCTGGAGGCCTACATCCAGATGAACTACCTCGACCGCATCCTTGTCCACGCCAACACCCGCCTGATGCAGATGACGGCGGGCCAGTACGAGCTGGAGCGCATCGGTGCCGAGAACCAGCGCAGCCAGTCGGGCCTTGACCTGGGAGTCATCGACCACTACAACGGCACCCGCCGCAGCGTCAAGACCCTGTCCGGCGGCGAGAGCTTCAAGGCCTCGCTGGCGCTGGCCCTGGGCCTTTCCGATGAAGTCCAGAGCACCGCAGGCGGCATCCGGCTGGACACCCTCTTCCTCGATGAGGGCTTCGGCTCGCTGGATGAGGAATCGCTGGAGCAGGCCATCCGGGTGCTCTCCGGCCTGACCGAAGGCGACCGGCTGGTGGGCATCATCTCCCATGTCGCCGCCCTGAAGGACCGCATCGACCGGCAGGTGGTCGTGCACAAGGAGCGGAGCGGAGGCAGCTGGGTGGAGATTGTGACGTAACCCCACCGACAAAGCCCATCGGCTTTGCCACCTCCCCTGGTAGGGGAGGCCTTGGCAGAGCGGTTCAGCCTGCGCACAAAGGGGAACTCACCAAACTCCATGCAACGCCAGAGGCCCCACTACTAGGGGGGCTGGCAATGCGAAGCATTGACTGAGGGGTTTCACCCCTTTCCCGCATAAACGGCCACACCTCCGCACACATTAAGTGCGGAGGTGTTTCTTATGTCCCACAAGCAAAAGCATGTCGGCCCCACATCCAGCCGGGTGAGCCCGCCGCTGGGGGCGCTGCCCAGCCAGCCGGACAGCCCGGAGGTACAGCTTCCGCCGCCGGAACCGGATCTGCCGCCGATCCAGGCGGTCCCCATGACGGACGGCACACCGGCAGCCTGTATGCAGAAAAACGCCAAGGAATTTCTGGCAGGAAATACACCCGGGGTAATGGCACAGTATGCCCCCGGGCTGTTCAGCACGGAGCAGAAGCGAAACAGCCGCCAGCCCGCACCGGATGACCCGGAGGCGGTAAAAGAACTGGTTCGTCTGCGGGAAGAGGAGCCTTATGGTTAGCTCCCTCCGTCACGCCCTGCGCGCCAGTTTCCCCGGCGGGGGAGCCTTTGACAGAACGTGCCGTTCTGTGAATATCGCTTACTGCTCCTGCAAGTAAATTTAAAATTTTCAAATTATTTTCCAATTACCTGTTGAAATCTTCGCCGCGTTCTTATATTATGATAACAAACAAAGCAAAGGCAGGTAAGGAAACATGGCAGAAATCAAATACGAAGTGGTCCAACGCATTGCAGTGCTGTCTCAGCGTCCCCGCGGCTGGGAGCGCCAGCTCAATCTCATCAGCTGGAACGACGGCGAACCCAAGTACGACATCCGTGATTGGTCCCCGGACGGCACCCGCATGGGCAAGGGCATTTCCCTGAGCGGCGAAGAGCTGGCCATCCTCAAGGGCATTCTGGAAGATCTGGAGCTGTAAGATGGACTACCGTGAGGAGTTTTTGCAGATCTGGCACCAGTATGTCTCCCGCCCGGGCAGCGAAAAGCTGCTGGACTGGCTGGACAACAAGACGGATTTCTTCTCGGCTCCGGCCTCCACCCGGTTCCATGGGGCCTGTGACGGCGGCCTGTGTATGCACAGCCTGAACGTCTACCATGCCCTCCACGACGGCTTTTTCACCGAGGGCGAGAGTGAGGAGAGCTATGCCATCTGTGCTCTGCTGCACGATCTGTGCAAGGCCAACTACTACAAAAAGGGCACCCGCAATGTAAAGAACGATGCCACCGGCCAGTGGGAAAAGGTGCCCAGCTACAGCGTGGAGGATCTGTTCCCCTATGGCCACGGCGAAAAGAGCGTGTTCCTGATCGAGCGGTTTATGAAGCTGAAGGTCGAGGAAGCGGTAGCCATCCGCTGGCACATGGGCGGCTTTGACGATGCGGCCAAGGGCGGCTGCTTCGCCATCTCGGAAGCCTACGACAAATACCCGCTTGCCGTCAAGCTCCACATTGCCGACCTGAAGGCCACCTACCTCATGGAACACCGCACCAGCGCCGTGCGGTAACATCCCCAAGACGCAAAAAAGACGATGCACAGCGTTTGTGCATCGTCTTTTTGTTACACAGTCATTAAGCTTTCCAGCTGATGTACCAGATCCACCGCCTGATGGTCGAGTGCCGTGGTGGGCTTCCAGTCCGGCTGCTCAAAGGGGCGGCGTTCTTCCTCCGGTTCCGGCGGTGCGGCCTGCGGGGCAGGCTCCTGCTCCGGTACAGCATCCGGCTGGGGCTGCTCTGCCTTGGGGGCATCCGCCGCCGGGTGGAACACGATCACCGGCAGGCCGGGCTGTTCCAGCACCTTGGGCTGCGGGGGCACGGGCGGCAGCAAACTGTTTGCCCGCGCCTGCTCACACAGAGCTTCCAGCTCGGCGTTCTCCTGCCGCAGTGCCACCATCTCCCGCTCACAGGCGTAAAGCCGGGTCTGGTAACGGCGGATCTCCGCATTGGCAGCGGCAAGACGGCGGTTCAACAGCTCCGCCTGAGCGGGCTGGCTCGGGAGCCGTCTCCCGGTTTCCGGTTCGACCTGCGCCATCTTTTCCTCCACTTCCTGCACCCTGCGCAGAGCGCGGCGGTATTCACGGGCAGCGGCGGCACAATAACGCTCCACACAGCGCAGCACACTGGTCCTGCGGCAGCTCAGCCATTCGGTGCGCAGCCAGATGTCGTTTGGTACCATCTCTGCTCCTCCCGCTCACGCGCGCAAGAGACCACGCCCCCTCCCGGGCGGTTCACACTGTAACTTACAAACTTACTTGCGCTTATTCAGGATTGCCAGCAGCTCATCGTAGTAACGGTTGTCACTACTCTCTTCCTCCACCGGCTTTGCAGCGCTGTTTGCGGCGGCAGCAGGCTGCTGCTTTGCGGCACCCGCGCCAGACACATCAGAGCTGAACACTGCGCTGGGGGTGGAAGCACCGGCACCGGCGGCGTTGTTCAGGCTGCTGCGCAGGCCATCGGCAGCCTTGTTGTCAAAGCCGGTGGCCACAACGGTAACGCGCATCTCATCGGACAGGTTCTCATCGAACGCAGTACCCCAGATGATGTTTGCATCGGGGTGAGCGCTCTGGGTGATGAGGCCGGCAGCAGTCTCGACATCCTCCAGGCCGATATCGGGGCTGGAGGTGATGTTGATGATCACGCCGTGTGCACCGGCAATGCTGGTTTCCAGCAGCGGAGAGGAGATTGCAGCCTTGGCAGCATTCTCTGCCTTACCTGCACCCTTGGCGCTGCCCACGCCCATGTGGGCGTAACCGGCATCCTTCATAATGGAGCGCACGTCGGCGAAGTCCAGGTTGATGAAGGCGGGCACATTGATCAGAGCGGAGATGGACTCCACGCCCTGACGCAGCACATTATCGGCGGCCTGGAAGGCGTTCATCAGGGTGATCTTTTCCTGGCTGATCATCTTCAGGCGCTCATTAGGAATGACGATCAGACTGTCCACATGCATGAGCAGGTTTGCAATGCCCTGCTCTGCCAGACCCATCTTGCGCTTGCCCTCAAAGGAGAAGGGCTTGGTGACGATGCCCACGGTCAGGATGCCCAGATCGTGTGCCACCTCAGCCACAACAGGAGCCGCACCCGTGCCGGTGCCGCCGCCCATACCGGCAGTGATAAAGACCATCTGGGAGCCCTTCAGGGCATTTGCGATCTCGTCCTTGCTTTCCTCGGCAGCACGCTGGCCGATCTCGGGATCAGCACCCGCGCCGCGGCCCTTGGTGAGCTTGGAGCCCAGCTGCACCTTGGTGGCAGCATGGTTCTTGGCCAGCGCCTGCTGGTCGGTGTTCATTGCAATAAATTCTACGCCCTGCAGACCGTCGCTGACCATGCGGTTGACTGCGTTGCCGCCGCCGCCGCCCACACCAATGACCTTGATCGTCGTAACGTTTTCATCCATTTCTTCGTCGAGCATGAGTGCCATAACTTTTGTCCTCCATCGGATATGTTATCGTAAACCTGCGCTTTTCGCACAAGAAGAGTTCGATACTATACTTATATAACTGTATCGTATCATCTTTTTGCCCCGATTGCAAGACAAATTTGTTTTTTTGCAGAGGTTTTTTTCACCGTCCCGTTTCCCGTGGCCGATTCCCGCCGAATTTGCGCCCCCAAGCCGGCCAAAATCTCTGTAAATCCGGCATAGCCCCGGTCGATATGCGCCGGGTGGGTGATGACCGTGGTTCCCCGGGCCGCAAGCCCCGCCAGAACCAGTGCCGCCCCACCCCGCAGGTCGGGGGCCTCCACCACGGTGCCGCACAAATGGCCGCCCGGCACAATGGTCAGCACCCTGCCCGCCGTTTCGGCCTGTGCACCCAGGCGGCAAAAACCCTCGGCACAGCCGAACCGGCGCTCAAAGATCACGTCCTCGATGCTGCTCTCACTGTCGGCACAGAGCATTGCCGCCGCCAGCAGCGGGGCAGCATCGGTGGCAAGGGCCGGATAGGCTCCGGTGAACACCCGGCCTGCCCCGTGCAGCCGCCCAAAGCGGGAAATTCGCACCGTATCCCCTGCCGGTTCCACCCGGCACCCCATTTGTCCCAGAATTTCCAGCACCGGCGCATAGAGCGCAGGGGCGCAGCCGGTCAATTCCACCCGGCCACCCGCCGCCGCACAGCCGCAGGCCAGTGTGGAAGCAAAAATACGGTCGGGCAGGGGCGAAAAACAGCACCCGGAAAGGCCCCGCCGCCCTTCGATGCGGATCGTGGAGCTGCCTGCCCCCTCGATGCAGCCGCCGCACCGGTTCAGAAAAGCGGCAAGGTCGGCGATCTCCGGTTCCCGGGCCGCTCCCCGCAGGATGGTCCTGCCTCTGGCACAGGCAGCGGCCAGCAGAAGTGTCTCGGTGGCTCCCACGCTGGGGAAACGCAGGGTGATCTCGGCCCCGTGCAGGCCTGAGGGAGCCGTCAGCACCAGCCGTCCTTCCCCTGCTTCCAGCTCCACCGCCCCCATTTTCGCCAGCCCTGCCAGATGCAGGTCGATGGGCCGGGCCCCGATGCGGCACCCGCCGGGCAGGCTGGTCTCGGCGCGGCCCAGCCTTGCCAGCAGGGGCGCGCAGAACAGAATGGAGGCCCGCATTTGTCCCGCTGTTTGCCCTAGCAGGGTGCTGTTGGCAGGCGGACCGGAGAGTACTGCATCACTGCCCTCCCACCGGGCGGCACAGCCCACGCCCCGCAAAAGCGCCATGCAGTGTTCCACGTCCGCAAGGCGGGGCACAGCCTGGAGCCGCACCTCTCCCGTGCAGAGCAGCGATGCCGCAAAAAGCGGCAGAACGCTGTTTTTCGCTGCCGGAATTTTTACGTTCCCGTTCAGCGGGCGGCCCCCTGTCACCACGATCCGTTCCTCCATGTCCGTGCCCCCATTCCGCAAAAGATACCCCACCGTATGCAAAACAGTGCCGGAGTGTGAGGCGGACAAGTTTGTTTGGCAATTTCTAAACCTCTCCGTCACGCTTCGTGTGACAGCTTCCCTAATAGGGGAGCCCTTGGCATTCCGTTACGTCTTCTTTTCGTCAGGTCTCCCCTCTCGAGACCGAGAGCACGATCCCCATTTCGCCCAGCAGCATCATCAAGCTCGTTCCTCCGGAGGAGAAAAAGGGCAGGCTGATGCCGGTGTTGGGGATGGTATTGGTGACCACGGCCACATTGAGGACAGCCTGCAGGGCCACCTGCACGGTAAAGCCCACCACCAGCAGCGCCCCAAAACGGTCGGGAGCATGGGCGGCAATGGTAATGCCCCGCCAGAGCAGCAGCACGAACAGCAGCACCACGGCGCAGGCCCCCACAAAGCCCAGTTCCTCGCAGACGATGGAGAAGATGAAGTCGTTCTGGGGTTCGGGCACAAACAGATGCTTCTGGCGGCTGTTCCCCAGCCCCAGCCCGGTGGCCCCACCTGAACCGATGGCGTACAGGCTCTGGATGGTCTGGTGGCCATCCCCCAGCGGGTCGGCAAAGGGGTCCTGCCAGGAGCGCAGGCGGTCGGCAGCGTAGGGCACAAGGTCCGGCATAACGACCACCGCCGCCCCGACCACGCCCGCCAGCACGAACCACCGCAGACCTGTGCCCCCCACGAACATCAGCACTGCCCCGATGCCCAGGATCAGCAAAGTGCCCGAAAGATGGGGTTCCAGCAGCATCAGCGCCGCCACCACCCCCAGCACCAGCACAAAGGGCAGCACCCCCACCGCAAAGCTGCGCATCCTGTCATGGTTCAGCGAGATGATGTGCGAAAACACCAGCACCACCGCAAATTTTGCGATCTCGCTTGGCTGCAGGGTACCCACCCCCGGCAGCACCAGCCACCGTTTGCAGCCGTTGTATTCCGGCATAAAAAGCACCACCACAAGCAGCACCAGCGAGACCCCCAGCAGCGGCCAGGCCAATTTGTGGAAAATGTGATAGTCCACCCGGCTGGCCAGCCACAGCCCCGCAATGCCCATGGCGGCGTAGAGCAGCTGGGGGCGCAGGTAGGCAAAGGCATCGCCCCGCCGGTAAAGGGCCACCGCCCCCGACGCACTGCCCAGCATCACCAGCCCGAACCCCACCAGCGTGAGTACCAGCACCAGAAACGGCAGGTCCATGGCCGGCAGCGGCCGCAGCGGTGCCCTGTGCCGCCCGCCCCGCGGCAGTGCCGCAGCTTCTTTCATCTCGTCACCCCCAGTTTCACTATTGTATGTCAAAACCGGGGCTGCTAGTCTATTTTCTTGAGGTTCTGCGTAAAGATAGACAGATTCTCTGTACAACCTCTCAGTCTCTGGCAAAACCGAAAGGTGGCTTGGTTATGCCCAAAGTTCTCCGCACCCTGCCCGAGCGGGGATTCCGCCGCCGGGCACGGGCCGTGGCAGTGCTGTTCTGTGCCGTCTGCCTGGGGCTGGCCGTGCGGCTCTTTTTCCTGCAGGTGCACACCGACGGCTTTTATGCCGACCGCGCACAGGGCCAGCAGCTGCGGGACACCGTGGTCCCCGCAGACCGGGGGCGCATTTACAGCGCCGACGGCCTTTTGCTGGCCGCCAACAGCAGCTGCTGGACCCTGCGGGCCTCGCCCCGGGAGATGCCGGAGGAAAAGCTCAGCCTTGCCGCCCACGGCCTTGCGGAGATCTTAGCGCTGGACGAAGCGGCCCTGCTGGAAAAATTCAGCGACCGCCGCTCCAACGACTGCCTGCTCCGCTACCGGGTGGACCGTGCCGCAGCCGATGCTGTGCGGGACTTCTGCGAGGAAAACAGCATCACCGGCATCCGCATCAATCAGGACAGCAAGCGCTGGTATCCGCAAGGCGCGTTTCTGGCTTCGGTGCTGGGGTTCACCAATGTGGACAACGCAGGGGTGGCCGGGCTGGAGCTGAAATATGACGATCTGCTCACCGGGGAAAACGGCGTGGTGCTCACGGCTGTCAACGCCTGGGGCTACACACTGGAGCAGAGCTACGAGACCGAGCGTTTTCCCACCGAGGGGGACGGCCTGCGGCTCACCATTGACAGCTGTATCCAGCACTACCTTGAAAACGCGCTGTCCTACGCCGTGCAGGAGCACCATGTGGCGGCGCGGGCC
>OHIR01000391.1_pt1 | contig 32031 bp, 32 predicted proteins | sample 1568301 | NCBI WGS metagenome assembly OHIR01 (sample SAMEA3879539, study PRJEB24766) | human gut metagenome | biome: human-associated habitat; feature: feces | place: USA | collected 1985/1987
GTTCTCTGTTCGACGCTACCCAGACCATGGTCGCTAAGATCGACGACGACACCTACCAGGTCCAGGTCGTGTCTTGGTACGACAACGAGAACTCTTACACTTCTCAGATGGTTCGTACCATTAAGTACTTCGCTGAGAACTGCTAATGACGTTCCGTCGTTAAAAATCGCCTGATTTGTCTGCCGGAGTTTGTCTTGCTCAACTACGAACAAGCCTGACTAGGTACGACAACCATATCTAGGAGTTTTTCGCCCTTCTTTTTGTGGTCCGCCGCAAAAGGAAGGGTGTTTTTTTATGTGTTTGAAAGAGCTCCGGGACGAATTTTTGTATGACTGTGAATGCCGCCACCTGGCAAAGGGGTCTCTGCGGAATTATCGGGCATCTACCCGGTTCTTGCTGGAATTTCTGGAGCGAAAGCAGATCACAGAGTTGGAGGATGTGCGTCCACGGCACCTTCGGGACCTGATGAAGGAAAAGCAGGATGCAGGCAATACGCCCCGGTACATCAACGATCTGCTGAAGGTCTGGCGTACCTGGTTCAATTATCTGGTGGAGGAGGGCTATTTGGAGGAGCGAGATAACCCTGCCAAAAAAGTAAAGCCACTGCGGCAGCCCCGGACCATCATTGATACCTTTACTGCAGCAGAAATGAAGCGGATGATCCAGTTCTACGACGGCAAGGACTTTCTGGAGGTGCGGAACAAGACCATCATCATGTTGCTGTTTGACACAGGAATGCGCTGTAACGAGATGATCCTGATGGAGCCCGAGGACATCAAACCGGATTACATTCTGGTGAAGCATGGCAAGGGCGGCAAGGAACGTGTGGTGCCGAAATCTCCGGCACTGTCCAAGCAGCTCATCAAATACTGTGCGCTCCGGGATGGCTACCGGAAAGAATGCCCCACCTGCCACAGAAACCTTTTCCTCAGCAAAACAGGCAAGTCCCTCACGGATGAAGCAGTTGCCCGGATGTTGAAGCACGCTGCAGAGGAAGTGGGAGTCTCCTCCTCGGTACGGGTCAGCCCCCACACCTGCCGCCATACCTTTGCTCAGATGCAGCTGAAGAATGGCCTGGACCTGTACAGTGTCTCTCGCCTGATGGGGCACGTCAATATCATGATCACCCAGCGGTATCTGTTGGGCATCAAGGATAAGGACATCGTGGACCGGGGCATCCAGACCAGCCCCTTGATGAACCTGTAAAAGAATAGAAGATCGTGTGCTTGGGAGCAGTTCCGCCGGGTGGTGGAGCTGCTTTTTTGATAGATGGGCATAAAAATACCCCCATTGCTCTGCGGAGAGAGTAACGGAGGTGTAAGATCAGTCGATTTCTTGGTCTAAAAGTTTGAGGAGTTCGATGGAACTGGGGGTGGCGTATTGATCGTTGAAGCTGTCTATAAAGACAAGATTCGCAAGAGCCTGATTCAACTGATAGACGGCCTTATTATTGGAATGCTTCAGCAGGAAGATGAATTGACGCCGCAGATCCCCATCAAACTGATGGGCCCTTATGGTAAGCAGAAGTTTTATGGTGACTTCTTTCCCGAGAGCGTTTAGCCGGTCAAAATTGCACAAAGTATCGTATCTTTTGTCACCTATATCAAACGGAATAGAATTGTCCGTTTCAGTGTTGTTAGGAAGATGATTGCCGGTATCTTGTGAATCTTCGGATTCGTGTTCGGGTGGGCGGTGCTTGGAGAGGGCTCCGTTGCTGGATGGAGAATAATGGCTGCCCAAAATCTCGGTTAAGGATAGCTCTCCCGATTCCAGTAGTGCTCCAATGGGTACGTCAAGAGAGTGTGCAATGTCCTCCAGCAGACCGAGGTCGAACCGATCGGTGTTGCGATTCACCATATTATACAAGGTGGTATAGGGGATGCCGACCATGCGGCTGAGTTCTTTGATGGAAATCCTCTTGGCTTCTGCAATCGTCTTGATGTTCTGACCGACGCGCATTTCGAAACACTCCTTTCTAATAGATGTATATATAATACTACGAAATTCTAAAATGTCAATATTGACAGAAAGAGAAAATGAATAAAAACCAAGAACGAGAATTGGCGACACTAACAAATTCTCAATTTGGATAGTTATTTTTGAAAAAGTTCTTGACATGGGTACTAATTGGGAGTATACTTACGCTGCGTGGATGACCGATATGAGAATCTCGCAAGAGTCCATTTCGGACCAACTTTTTAAGAAAGGAGATGCCATCATGGGGAGAGGGCTGAATCTGTACCCGAGGACGAGGTAGCGAGGTGTTGCCTCCGCAAGGACTACACGGGATGTGCTGCTGCAGCTAAAATCCCATAGCCCTGATGGGTGATTGGTTGGACTGATTCCCGGGTCACTGGGGGGAAGTTGGCTGGTCCGTCTTAAAATACAACAAATCGAGGAGGGAGCACAGGATGGATAGCTCGTAGAGCCTGGGCCGTGTATCGCCTGAAAAAACAATGGTAAAAAATAATGGAGGCGTTCTATGCTAAAGATTTTTGACAACTACTATCTGGACGCAAGCAGTGTGTGCTATATGCTGAAAAAAGCTCATGTGAAGGGTGACGGCATGGAGGAGTGCGATGTCTGTACCTATCACACCAGGCTGGAGGAGGCGTTGGCAGAAGCTGTGAGGCGTGGGCTCCGGGAGGGGGTCGCAAGCGGTGAGCTGACGGAGTGGGAGCAGCTGTGCGGCGAACTCCGGCGGCTGAAGCATGAGGTCCAAGGGCTGCTGGAGTCTATCAGCCCTGCAGACGATGCTTTGGACTTGACTCTGAAGAATGGAAACAATTGTGCATAAATAGGAGGGACTATATGCTGGAACTTTACTTTAATGATGGAAATTTTCTGCCCGAGAGCCGTGAAGAGGAGCAGTCCGCAGAGACGGTACTCAACATCATGCTGGCTGGAAAAACGACCGACACGGAGATGTGCATCTGGCCCTGTTTTTACCATGCGCCCATGTGCAAGGGGGTGCTGATCAATATGGACGACGGCACAACGCTGCGGATCAAGCCTATCTTGAATAAGGAGGGAGAGCCGGAGCTGCTGATCGGATGTGTGACAGGGGAGACTGTCGGGGAGGTGTACCAGTGGGTCTCGAATTATGACTAAGGTGAGCATCGCACCGGAAATAAGCCTGCATTCGAAGACGATATTTAATGAAAAGGAGCTATAAAATGATTAAAAATAACGTAAAAGAGAACCTGTTTGACGATGAGGAGAACATCTATGTGGGCCTGAGTGATCTGGTGAACCTCAGAGAGTCGGCGGAACTCAGGGAAGCCGCAAACGCATTTGAGAGCTATCTGGTAAACTATGCACAGGTAGCACACATGCCGCAGAGCGTCCTGTCGGATATCTGCCGTCTGTCTGTAGAAGCAGCACACAGGGGAATGGAATTTTGCTTTATGAAGGGGTTTGAGCTGGGCTGCCGTGTAATGAGAAGCGCACTGGAAGGGGAGCTGGAAGCCGACGACTGTGCTGAAACCGATGAGAATTGTGGGCTGGAAGGATGCGCCGCTATGGGAGAGGACTGCTTGGCGGACGATCTGGACGACGAGTGGTTTTTTTGATGAATCAATCAGGAGGACATTTATGATGGACAACAAGACCTGTAGTGTGGACATTTTGGGTGTGTCGTTGGGCGAAGAAGGATATTTGATCATCCCACGGCAGACACGGGAGCTGTGTGAGCCGCTGGTGAAGGCCGCAGATGCGCTGGAGAAGGCACTGGATGACCTGCCGGTCGATGTGACAGACAAGAACAGGATCGCAGGGCTGTCGGCAGAGCTGATGGCCCAGGCAGAGCAATACGCGGTAGAGCTGGGAATCCAGGCATACTTGGAGTTTACCAGAACGCTGACCCCGGAGATGCGCGTTGGGCTTGAAGGGCACAAGGACAATGGGGTGCCAGAAACATGATCCGAGGCAAACAAAAAACCGCCTTACCTGGTCGCAACAGGTAAAGCGGCTATAGGGGCGGGAATGATGTGTGATGTTCATTCTCATTCCTATAATATCACAGAACAAGGCGTTTGAACAGGGATTTTTTCTGGGCAGGCGCATACTAACCGGCGCATGGTCTGGCAGGATGGCTGGGCTGTGCGCCTTATTATTATAGGAGGACCAGACGCAATGAAGACAGCTATAGAGAAACCAATGACGCCTGGAGGTGTCTTTGATCATCTGATGGTGCCCCAGGGGGACGAGCCGGAATTTCACCCCTCCAAGGACCCAAAGACGATGACCGTGCAGGAGTCCTTAGAGGAGGTAGACAGATTTCTGTGCTGGAATAGGATGACCCCAGAGGAGAAGCGGGCGGAGCAGGAGGCACAGAGGGCGGCCAGCCATGCCACAGAGCAAGCCGCCGGGGGCGATCTCTACACCATGGAACCGGAGAGGAAGCCAGACACCCCACAGGACACGGTATGGGAGGACTTGACGGACGCTCCACAGGACATTGTGCGAGCTGATGTGCCGAATGGCCCACCGGACGATCTCCCAGACACTGCAGAGGGGAACGTGCCAGATGCGGTAGGAGCCCTGACAGCATGGGAGAACGCTGGGGATGGAACCGTACAGGGCGTGCCAGAGGTGGAGGTGGTGCCCCCGGAAGCAATTGTGCCATTAGGACAGACAGGAGAGGACGCCCCGGCGGCGGAGGAACGGTGGGCGTATGCCTCGGAGCTGATCGGTGATGCGTTCCAGCATTGGGGAAATGGAAGAGTCCTTTTGGATATGGGGACCGGACGGGGCAAGAGTGAATTCGTTATCCGAAAGATGGCTGGATGGGCGGTTGATCGATTTTTGGAGGGAAATTGTGACAACCGGATCCTTATGCTTTGCCCGTTGACGCTTTTGCATGAAGATCTGGAAAACCGACGCAGGGAAGAATACTTGACAGTGTTCGGCGATGCTTCGGAAGAGGAATGGGATCTGTATGAAGATGTCTTAACCGTTATAACCTACCAGAAACTTGAGCAGCTCTGTAAAGGAGACGCATCCGATCATAGAAGCCTTCAGAAGCTATTGGACAGACATCGAATTATCATTGCGGATGAATGCCACTACTGGTCTGAGTTCTCAGCCTTCAACATCAATACACACTATTCATTTGATGCCCTCCTACAGGCAGAGAAAGATCATACCGTGATTTATATGAGTGCGACCGGGCGGGACACTTGGAAACTTCTGGAAGAAAAAGGCGGTCCAACGCAGCTTGAACGGATCTATAGGCTGCCGCAGCACTATGAGTACGTCAAAGCCGCCTATTTCTATGCCCGACACAATCTGGTGACAATTTTGAAACGCCTTCCAGTGGGTGAAAAAGCGATCGTGTTCGTGGAGCTTGGTGATGATCTGGCTGAAATGGAAACAATATTTGGCGACACAGCCGCCTATTATTGTTCCCCTTTCAACGAAAGATATCGGAAAAAGTACAGCGATTTGTCGGTCTGCATAAAGGATGGTCAGCAGCTAAAGGATATTCTGTTCACGACAAAGGCTATGGGTGTGGGAATCGGATTGAAAGATCGGGGCGTGAAGCATATTTTTATCGACCAATGGAATCCTCTGGAAATAGCTCAGTCGCTCGGACGCAAGCGCTCCCTGGATGCAGATGACACCTGTACTGTTTATTTCAGGGATTATAGTCTTGACTGGTACTGGGGCACAAACAGTGGGTTGAAAAAGTTTCGCAGCATGCTATTGAACAAGTATTTGCCAGCGCAGGCGTACATGGCGGGGGAAGAAGAATTTGATAAATACCTGCATAGTGACAATCCGGAGGCGATTCAGAAGAAAATCGATAAGAGCAAAATTTTGGAACACAATGTAGTCACAGGATACCATATCAATCCGCTGGGGCTTCAACAGGTAGAGCACGATATCGAAATGCTTGATGACATTATGAGCTCAACGAATTATCCTGAGTCATTTATGAAGTATGCGATGTTTAACCTACACCAACCCATCAAAGCGTATCGGTTCAAGGATTTGGAGGATTGGCTCTATGTGCACCTCAATCAACCGATGGATCCAGAGGAAATGACAGAAAAAATTATGAGTTTTGGCTATATTGAAAGATATCAAGGGAGAGAGCCGGGTCAGATGGGTTTGAATAGATTTCTTCTATGTTATGGTGTTAAGATTGTAAGTGATAGAGAGAATAAGAGAAATGAGAATCGCAATAAAACTTTCTGGACTTTGATTAAACAGTGACTATAGTTGGTGGCGCAAAATTTGGTATAAAGTATATATATAAATAGCAAAAAGTGCGCCAAGCTGCCTTTTAGTCATATATAAAGGAAGTCGCAATACACGACAACCCTGACCCTGTACCAAACAGTACATACCCAAAAAGCCCTGCTAGAGTGTGACATTGGCGGTGCACTTATCTGCTTTTGATGCAGCTTTTCCCCTGGAAATTCCTACTGGGCAGAGGGCCTGGTCTGACGTTGGAATGTACCTGGTCCTTCACCTTACGATCGTGTGGAACGCCACCGCCGGCCTTCCTTGCCTTATGAAACAGGGTCGCTGGGCTGCCATGAAACCTTGGGGTCTGACAATATGATAGCAGGAGAACATGTCCAATTGTTGGGACTTATAAGATGACTTATGTGAATTCTTGTGGGGCTCTGGGGCGGTGGCGTCTTGATTGCCTGTTTCCTTGCCCGATGGAATAGGGACCGCCTGTGATCGTTACCAAGCTCCCGGCGGAGGAGAGAGGACAACAATTCCTATACGGGGTGGAGAAAGTTTTTTCCCCTCTACGGACCCCGGGGGTGGTTAAAAATCTCAAATAGGTGTCCAATATAGTAGGAAGGGGAAGTAGTAAAATCTCCCCAGCACAGGTCAAAAATAGACAGGCGTCCTTTACAGCAGGGAGGGAAGAGGCTGATTTTTTGCAGGTGAAAAGACGATGTCGGAGAATCTTGGATACAATGTAGAAAAAATCTTATTTTACAGACCCTTTTTTTGGAGGCGTCCGAGCTAGAAACCTACCGCAAAAATCTTGTAACATAATGGAATTTATGGTAGAATGGTGGTCGTGATGAGAAAAAGATCCAAGGCGTCATGGCATCTTTTCCCATGGGGATGAAAGGTGCCCCCGGAGTTGCGGCTGGGGATAACCCGACAGTCTCTGCGATTGTACATAACAAGCAAGAAACCGCATGATAGAAAGCGATGGTACAATAACTTCCTGATTTTGGTTTGGGAGGGCTGGCTTGCGGCCTAAGCAGCGCAGGAAAGCTGCCCCACCAGACCTCTGAATGACACAGGAAGATGAAACCTGCTGAAACAGCGTGGCCGCATTGCATTTGAAATGACCCTGGGCGAATCTGTCGCCCGGGGTTTTTACTTGCCTGGAAGTGGATAACGACGAAGGTATCGCAAGCTGGAATAGGAGGATTGCTTATTAAGTGACGATGGCAGGTGCCTGATAAAACAGTTGGATGTCTGAAAATGACTGTTATAAGAGTAAGCCAAAAGCATAAAGGTGCATAGTTGCACCATGAGATCGTGGAAGCAAGAGGATAGAAAAATGGAAGCAGTTAAGTGTGCAAAACCGTTGAAAATCAACCGAAAAGAAAATCTGAAAAATCATAAGTGGTACTGGATCGGTCGTCGGACCCAGGATGTGATCCTGTCCCTGCTTGCCCTGGTGGTGCTGTCTCCTGTGATGCTGATCACTGCTATTGCCATTATGATCGATGACCCCTCGGCAGGACCGATCTTCAGCCAGATCCGTATCGGCCGCAACGGCAAGCCTTTTAAGTTCTACAAGTTCCGTTCGATGTGTGCGAATGCGGAGGCGAAACTGGATGATCTGCTGGACCAGAATGAGATGGATGGCCCGGTGTTCAAGATCAAGGAAGACCCTCGGATCACTCGTGTGGGCAAGTTTATCCGCAAGACCAGCATCGATGAGCTGCCGCAGCTGTGGAACATCCTGAAGGGCGATATGAGCATCGTGGGTCCTCGCCCGGCACTGCCTCGTGAGGTGGAGCAATATACCCAGTATGATTGGCAGCGTTTGTATGTGACGCCGGGCCTCAGCTGCTATTGGCAGATCGCACCCCATCGGAATGAGCTCTCTTTTGAGGAGTGGATGGACCTGGACGTGAAATACGTTAAGGAACGCAGCTTCTGGGTGGACTGGAAGATCATCTTTAAGACCTTCAAGGTGTGCCTGCTGGGGTTCGGAGAGTGAGCTCCAGATACGAAAGAGCATTCAGGCGGCAGGTTGTCCAGATGGAGTTGATGTGATCGGGTGCCTGTTGCAAACAATAAGAAGATAGGAAACATAGCATCATGATACACTGCAGTCAACTAAAGAAAGATTGCTGTAAAGTAAATGGCTCTATGACCCGAAATTTATATTGTCTTACCTCAGAACAGAACACGGGGCTGAGGTGGTAAGGTAACGAGCAGCGGACAGGTGTATGAACCTATCCGCTATTTGTGTTATCTGGGATAGATGCTTCGAGAGGTTGACCGTAGAGCCAATCATGTGTGGGGGTTGTGAGGAAACAGTATGGACAAAAAACTTGCAGTTGCAATGTTCGGACAGAAGCGATTATCGAGAGAGGGCGGCGTAGAGATCGTCGTCAAAGAGCTTTGTACTCGAATGGCACGAGACGGATATGAAGTGACCTGCTTCAACCGTGGCGGCCATCATGTAAGCGGCGCAGAGTATGACCAAGCGGTGGAGTATAAGGGTGTCCGTCAGAAAACGGTCCCTACCATCGACGCAAAGGGTCTGGCGGCAGTGAGTTCCTCCGGATTTGCGGCACTTTGCAGTGCTTTTGGAAGATACGATGTGGTTCATATTCACGCAGAAGGTCCTGCCTTCTTCGCCTGGCTGCCGAAACTGCTGGGAAAGAGAGTGGTGGTGACGATCCATGGCATTGATTGGCAGCGCGAGAAATGGCAATCAGGACTTGGTTCTAAGTTTATCCACCAAGGCGAAAAAAATGCTGTGAAGTACGCAGACGAGGTCATTGTTCTGAGCAAAGGAGTGCAGGACTATTTTAAGGAAACTTATGGAAGAGAAACGCACTTTATCCCTAATGGCGTGAATAGGCCGCAGATTCGGGAAGCAAGTCTGATTACAGATAAGTTCGGGCTGAAAAAAGACTCCTACATATTGTTCCTCGGTCGTCTGGTGCCGGAAAAGGGGATTCGATATCTGGTTGAGGCCTTCAAGAATGTCAAGACGGATAAAAAGCTGATCATCGCAGGCGGCTCCAGCGATACGGATTCCTTTATGGAGGAATTGAAAGAACTGGCGAAGGGTGACGATCGGATTCTCTTTACTGGGTTTGTGCAGGGAGCAATGCTGGATGAACTATACAGCAACGCTTACATCTAAACGCTGCCGTCTGATTTGGAAGGAATGCCGCTAAGTCTACTGGAAGCAATGAGCTACGGCAACTGCTGTTTGGTTTCGGATATTCCGGAGTGCGCAGAGGTTGTGGAAGATAAGGCATTGATTTTCAAAAAGTCAGACGTAGAGGACTTGCGAGAAAAACTGCAAGAGGCCTGTGACCATCCAGAAATGGTTATGAAAATGAAGAGTTAGGCAGCTGACTTTATCTGCGAGAAATATAACTGGGATGATGTCGTAGAGGAAACAATGAAGCTATATAGGAAATGATGAAGAATAATTTTATTGATAAATATCTCTGCTATTGTTTTATCTGGACAGGAAATACGAAATAAAGCAAACTCACAGAAAAGGAAGTTAAAATATGCGGATTTTACTTGTAAATAAATTTATATTTCCCAAGGGTGGAGCGGAAACGTATACATTCGATGTGGGAAAAATGTTAGAAGAACATGGGCACGAAGTCCAGTACTTCGGGCTTGAGAATGAAAAAAATATAGTAGGAAATCGAGTAGGCTCATATGTGACGAATATGGATTTCTCTCAAGGAATAAAGGCAAATTTAAATGCACCTTTTCGTATTATCTACTCAAGAGAAGCGCGTAAAAAAATTCGTGCGGTTTTAGATGACTTTCAGCCGGATGTTGTACATCTCAATAATATACAGTATCATCTGACCCCTTCTATTATTTTGGAGATTAACAAATGGCGTAAAGAAACAAAAAAAGAATGTAAGATTGTTTACACGACACATGACTATCAGCTTGTTTGTCCCAGCCATGGAATGTTCGATGTGAACATGAAGCCGTGTGAACGATGCTTGGATGGTCATTATATTCATTGTTTTCAAACTAAATGCTTGAAAAATTCCAGAGCAAAAAGTCTCCTTGGAACGTTGGATGGATATATGTGGAAATATAGCAAAGCATACTCATATGTAGATGCCTATATTTGCTGTAGCTTTTTTCTTAAATCAAAATTAGACACGCAGAAAAGATTCCGTGATAAAACTATTGGGCTGCACAATTTCAAAAAAGAGATGCCGCACTTGGATAACATTCAAAAAAAGGGTTATGTATTAGAGTTTGGCCATCTTTCACGAGACAAAGGAACGGATACGTTGCTTGAAGTAGCCAAGAAGATGCCCAATACCGAATTTGCGTTTATTGGTTATGGCCCGTCGGCTGATAAAATGAAGGATATTCCAAATGTGAAGTATCTGGGATTTAAGACAGGAGAAGAACTTTATCGCATTATTGCTGAGGCTGCTATTAGTGTTTGCCCGTCTGAACAATATGAAAATTGTCCATATTCCGTTATCGAATCGGTGCTTTTAGGCACGCCTGTTGTTGGTTCCAAAATGGGAGGAATTCCCGAATTGATTGAGCCTGGTAAAACCGGAGAATTGTTTGAAGCAGGTAATGTGGAAGATCTGATGAAGGCGATAAAGAAAGTTCTTCAAACACAAGACGTATTGGAAAGATATACAAAGAATTGTAGTCAGGCTAAATATGAAACGACAGAGAGCTACTATATAAAACTGATGAAAATTTATCGAGGAGAAAAGAATGTGGAACAAATTTCTTCGTAACCCACTTCATATTGTCAAGGATTATGAGCTGAGAAAACTGCTTTGGCAATCGGGGGGGCACAGAGGTCTGCAAAAAATATTTGAAGTTCAGAGATACCGCTCCTGAAAAGCTGACGTTTCCAGAAACCCAAGTAGATGAACCTATTTGGTTATTCTGGAATACAGGGCTGGATAAGGCACCTGAGATAGTAAGGACTTGCTATCAATCTATAAAAAAATATGCTGGCAGACAAGTTGTTTTGCTTACAGAAAACAATGTGCAGAACTATATAAATATGCCGGATTATCTGAATGAGAAATTAAAAAGCGGAGTCCTTCCATTAGCGATTTATACAGATTTGATGCGTGTAGCATTATTGGAGCATTATGGTGGGACATGGATGGATGCAACAATACTGCTAACAGATGAAATCCCACAGGAAATATTAAATAGTGATTTTTTTGTGTTTCACAATTCACTCGGTGAAATTGATAATCCCGTATTGTATCCGGTCTGGTTCATCCACGCCAAGCAACATAATAGAACGATTTGTGAGATTCGTAATGTCCTATTTGCTTACTGGAAACGAAATAATCATGTACCAGAATATTTGTTTTCAAATATTGTAATTACACAAATAATGAGGTCATCACCAGAGGTTGAGAAAAAGATGCCTTATTTGAATAGTGACTACAGCGAATATCTGGTTAGAGTATTAGGAGATAAGTTTACAGAGGAAAAATTTAATTGGATTAAGCGACTTACTGGGATACATAAACTAACCTATAAATTAGAACCATCGATTGATAAGGAGGAAACAGTTTACCATTATCTGGTGCGGAATCTATGAGCCTTTTGAATAGTAGTTTCTGCAAGATAAAGGGAGACAATTAAATTATTATGCTGAATGACTACTATCAAAATATTGGCATGAAAGGCTTTATTCAAAGATATGGAATTGTGAATGCCGTCAAACGAGGGGCATTTATGTTTATCAAATTGCATCTTGTCAAGGATTATGAGGTGCGGAAGGTATTGTGGCAGGAACGAGCTTCTACCAAGATAAAACCATATTTAAAGTATAAAGACACAGATGTTCAGGGACTTAGCTTTCCCAAAAATGATGTGGAGAATCCGATCTGGATTTATTGGAATAAAGGTATTGAACAGGCACCGATTATTGTTCAGAAGTGCTATGAATCTGTATGTAAACATTCCAATCAAAAAATCATTTTGCTGAATGATCAAAACCTTGCAGATTACATTGGATTGCCAGAGTACATTGAAAAGAAAAAGGATGCTGGACAGATTCCGATGGCGGGGTATGCGGATCTGATGAGGTTTGCATTACTGGAACATTATGGTGGAACATGGATTGATTCAACGGTATATCTTACAGATCCGATTCCAGATATGATTTTAAATAGCGACTTTTTTGCAGTACGAAATTCACTGCTGCTGATAGATAACCCTGTGCTATATCCTGCATGGTTTCTTCATGCAAAAAAGGGAAACAAAACAATTCGAGAAATAAGAAATGTTGCTTTCGCATATTGGCTCAAAAACGAACATGTAATTGAGTATCTGCTGCCGAATTTGATTATCACTTTGGTGGTAAAGAGCAATCCGGAAGTTGAGAAAGCAATTCCATATATGAACAGTGATTATAGCGAGTATCTTGTTAAGGTTTTAGCTGATGATTATTCAGAAGAGAAATGGAATTGGATCAAAAAGCTTACAGGTATTCATAAGTTGACATATAAATTATCACCGGACATTGAAGCAGAAGGCACATTTTATAAGGCGCTGATTGAAAACAGTATAGAATAAATATTGCAAAGTGGGTTGGAGAAGAAGTATGGGAGCAATTGAATTAATAAAAAGCGATTTGTTTCGCTATGCTGGAACAACGTCATTTAAGGCATTTATTAAAACATATGTTAAAGAAGCTGGGTTTCGCTTCTCCGTGGCATTTCGGTTGGTAAATGCTGGGGGGGGTGTTAAAATTGTTTGGAGCAATTCTATGGAAATTGAGGAATCATCAGCAGATTCAGATACTTAGAAAAACGAAAATTGGTTATGGACTATACATAGGTCATGGTGGGCCAGTAGTTATAAATCCAACTGCCGTAATAGGAAATAATTGCAATCTGTCTCAGTTTGTGACAATTGGCGCAATTGATGGTAATGCAGCGGAAATAGGAGATAATGTGTACATAGGGCCTAATTGCTGTTTGATTGAACATGTTAGAATTGGCGACAATGTTACGATAGGTGCAGGAAGTGTTGTTACCCATGACATTCCAGATAATGCAACAGCTGCTGGAAACTACGCAAAAGTATTGAATTACAATAGGCCTGGAAAGTATGTAGAAAATAGATGGGATGAGGCATACAATTAAAGAAAGAGATTATGAATAACAGATCTATCCCTTGAAAGGAAAGTAGCATGAGAAAGATATTGTTTGTAATACCTTCAATGAGAATCGGTGGTGCAGAAAAAAGCTTAGTCAATCTTTTGAATTTGATTGATCTAAATAAGTATGATGTGAATCTGTTAATGTTTAAACCTGAAGGTGATTTTTTACAGCAAATTCCATCGGGCATTCATATTTTAGAGACAGAGCCGTCACTTTTTTACGCATATAAGTGTGATAAAAACGTATTTTCTCATAAATCGGGAATTCGCTCGGAAATACTTCGAATACTTAGTACGGGAATTTGTAAAATTTTGTATGGCGATTGCGCAAGACAAAAGAGGTGGATTGATTTTTATAGGCCACTATTACCAAAGCACATGGGCGAGTATGACGTCGCAATAGGATATTTGGAAGGTGATGCGTCCTACTATGTCATTGATAAGGTGAATGCAAAACGGAAAATTCTTTGGGTGCATAGTAATTTTGAAAATATAAAGAAGAATGAGGATGCAGCTGCTTATAAGGAGTATTTTTGTAAAGCAGATAGGGTTGTCAGTATTTCGGATAAATGCGTGCAGGTATTGCAAGATAATTATCCAGATATGAGAAATAAATTTGTCTTTTTGCCCAATTTGACCTCAAGTGTTGTCTTGAAGAATACGGCAAAGGCAGCTATTGACGAAGTTTTTTCAAAAGATGATTTTAATATAGTGTCAGTTGGACGTTTGACAGAAGCAAAAGGGTTTGATATGGCTATTGATGCCCTAAAAATTTTAAAAGATCATAAGGTGCCAGTTCATTGGTGGATCATTGGGGACGGCGAACTTAGAAAGTGCCTAGAAAAACAAGCAAAGGATAATAGTGTTGAGGAATACTTGACTTTTTTAGGATTCAAGGCTAATCCATATCCATATATGAATAAAGCTGACCTGATTGTTCAAACGTCTCGTTGGGAGGGAAAATCAGTCGTTCTTGACGAAGCGAAAATTCTCGGGAAACCGATTCTTGCTACGGATTACGCAACGGTTAAAGATCAAGTTGAAAATGGTAAGGAAGGCGTTATAGTCGAGATGGATGCAGAATCAATTGCTAGGGAGATTGAGCATTTGGTAGAAGATGAGTCTGTGCTAAACGGGATACGAAATTATCTCATGGCTCGAAATTATGGGAATCAAAGTGAAATTTTGAAATACTATAAATTGTTTGATCAATGATACCTACGAGGAGAAAACCTAATGACTTCATGTTCCACAAATAGGTTTGTGATAAGCAAATCGAAAATTCAAGGATATTTAGCGATATATTTCATGCTGATATCTAATCAGTCAAATTTTAGTGAGATTTATATGACTCCATATAGAACAGTCATTATGGCAGGATTGCTTTGCGTGTTTTTGTTTACTGCAAAAAAAGAAATAAAAACATACTGTACCTTGTTTTTTGCATTTTTAATCATGTATGCCTTACTAATACGATTGAGTGTGGGTGGAATAGGGATACGCATAATTGCGCAATTTCTAGTTGATATACTTGCTGCTTGGCTGGCTGTTTCGATTAATAAACAACATTTCTGGGAAAGATATGTAAAGACAGTTGTTTTTTTGGCATCTATTAGTTTGATGTTATGGCTTTTGAGCATTTTGCAAATCAATATATGGGATCAAATAACACCAGAAATTAATAGTTTGATGTCATATAGAGTATATTCGGATTCAATCAGATATCAGGAGTATTCATTTAAGTTGCATGGGATGTTTCTGTATTCACATAGAACTGTTGATATGAGAAATGTATCGATATTTACAGAACCTGGAATTTATCAGATGGTATTGAATACTGCGATTTTTGTGCTTCTGTTTTTACGGGATAAATTAGTGTCATTTAGTGATAAAGAAGTTGGACGTGCATTAGTAGTTTTAGCGTTTGCGTTACTTTCAACTCAATCTACAACTGGATATATATCAATTTGTTTTATTATATTGTTCTACTTGCTATTTGAAAAGAGAGATACCACAGAACAAAACTGGAAACAGAAAATTCTTATTGCGCTGTTTTCTATACTACTCTTCTTGATGATAGATTATATGGTGCGTGGTAGCGAGAGTTTTATTCAGGTTTCAATTATCTCGAAACTCTTTTCAAGCAAAAACAAGGTTTCTCTTGATGCATCCGGTATGGCGCGTGCCGATTTGATTTTTCTGGCACTCCAAAGTATGGTGAGACACCCGTTTGGCGTAGGATATTCAAACCTTGGCGCACTTATGGATGTAGAAAATACAGGAATGGCAGGGGCGGCTATTATGCAGTTTGGTGCTGCATGGGGATTTTTGCCGCTTATCGTTGTCGCTTGGTGGATCTTTTACCCGGTGCTGAAATTTTGCCGAAAAAGATATGTGGCGGTTTTGTACATTGTTATGTATATCAATACTGTTTTGGCTCAATCGGATCTTTTTTATCCGGTGTTAATTATGATACCTGTTGGATTATATAGTTTGCATTGTTTCGATACAACATACTTCACAATTAGTAATGATAGAAAGGAGCATGCGAGAATATGAAATTGCTATGGATGTGTAATGTTCCGACAAAGAGAATAGAGCTAATGAAGAATACGCAACAAAGTACATGTGTTGGCGGATGGCTGGAGGGACTTTCGGAGTCTTTACTGGCTGATAAAGATATCGAATTATGCTACTGCTATCCCGAGTATAAGAGTCAAAAGCTGGGACACGGCAAAAAGGATAATTTTAAATACTATGCAATACCCATAAGCTATTATCAGGCGACTGTGGCAATGCAAGCACAATGTGAGTGTGGTAAAATATATAGAAAAATACTGACAGATGAAAAACCTGATGTTATACATTTTTTCGGTACTGAATTTTTGTATACTAGCTATTTTATAAAGATTGCATCGGAGGAAGGATACAAAGATAGGATAGTTACTTCAATTCAAGGACTGGTGTCCGTATACTACGATCATTATTCTGCGGGGCTACCAGATTACATTATGCGACGGAAGACATTAAGCGAAATAAAAGGGAAGTGCTCCTTAATCGATAATAAGAAGAATTACTTACATAGAGGTAAATATGAACAAGATGCCTTGGTAGCTTCTTCTAATATAATAGGGCGCACAACATGGGATAAAGCATGTGCACATTTTATTGCACCGGAGTCAAGATATTATTTTTGCAATGAGAACTTGAGATCTGTATTTTATGATGGCTCTCAGTGGGAATATGAAAAATGCAATAAGTATCAGATAGCAATCAGTCAGGCAGGGTATCCCATAAAGGGATTACATAAGGTGATTGAAGCAGTTGCATTGCTGTGCAACGAGTTCCCCGATATCAAAGTTAAAGTGGGAGGGGCAAATATATTTGGAGGAAACTGGATAAAAGGAAATAGCTATGGTATATATATTAGGCAACTATTAAAGAAATATAATCTTCAAGACCAATTTGAATTTGAAGGCTTTTTATCAGCAGAAAAGATGAAGCGACTTCTTTTAGAAAGCAATGTTTTTGTATGTCCATCTTCTATTGAAAATTCACCCAACTCACTGGGAGAAGCAATGCTACTGGGGGTGCCTTGTGTGGCATCAGATGTTGGAGGAATTGCAGACATGCTGACACACAACGATGAAGGATTCCTATATCCGTTTGATGATTCCTATAAAATGGCTTTTTATATAAGAAAGACTTTCCTAGAAATAGAGGATACAAAAAGAAGAGCTGAATGTGGGAGGAAGCATGCTGTTATTACACATGACCACAAGAAAAATGCAGAAACATTAATCGAGATATATCATAAGATTTGTATGAATGGAAGCATTTGTTAAAACAATCAAGACTGAGGAAAATTAGGATGTTGGACATAAGCGAAAAAAACGTGCGAAAAAACATGATACTTAGCACAGTTTATAGAGCGTTGTCGATGGTTATTAGCTATTTATACGTTCCGGTAGTTCTGGCCTACTTAGGCGAGGTAAAATATGGTGTATGGACAACCATATTAAATGTTTTGTCCTGGATTACATATTTCGATATTGGAATCGGTCATGGATTGAGAAATAAGTTGGCCGAAAATCTAGATCGGGAAGGAAACGAAATTAAGTGTAGAAAATATGTCTCCAGCGCATATTTTGCTTTTGGATTAATCGTCCTCTGCGCAATGTGTGGATTTAGTGTAGCGGCAATCTTTGTTAACTGGAATAGTATTTTCGGCGTTTCAAAAGACAATGTAAGTGACAACTTAACATGTGTGATGTGCATTAGTGTGATTTTTATGTGCATCAATTTTTTGCTGTCACTCTGTAAGAGCATTTATTATGCTCTGCAAAAAAATAGCACTGTAGGACTTATGGGTGTTTTACAGCAATCGCTTATGTTGATGGGAGTGCTATATTTATCAGTAACAAGCGAAGCAAGTCTGCTCAAGGTTGCGATATTCTACGGCCTATCTGATTTTATTGTTGAAATATTATTCACACTGATTTTAACACGTAAAAGCGAAGTTTTTGTGCCAAGCCTTAAATTTGTCTCGAAAGAAGAAACAAAATCCACAACAAATCTTGGAATGCTGTTTTTCATTTCTCAAATATCGGCACTTATTTTGTTCACGACGGATAATCTAATTATTTCTCATTTCATTGGGCCGGCAGAAGTGACATCCTATAGTCTGGTAAATAAACTGTACACGGCAGGGACGGCTGTATTTGCGATGCTAGTCACGCCATATTGGTCGAGAACATCCGTTGCAAAATCTCATAATGATTATCGATTGATAAAAAAAGGAATTCATGAGATGCAATGTTTGTTAGGATTGGGTATTGTGGGTGTATTAGTGCTTATGGTTATATTTAAACCTCTTGCTAGAGTGTGGCTTCAAAAAGAGCTTGACTATGCACCAGGATTGATTCCGCTGATGGCTGTATATGCTATTATATATATGTGGAATGCAGTATATTCACAGGTTGCTAATGGATTATCTTTAATGCGGGTTATTGTTCCAGTAGGAATCGTTCAAGGAATTGTAAATATTCCGCTCTCGCTTTTTTTTCTGTTGAAAATGAATATGGGTGTTGTAGGTGTGCTGCTGGGCACAGTATTATCTTTTATGGTTTCTGCTATTGCTGTCCCGATTGCGGTAAATAAAGAAATTTGTATCCATATGAGAGATAAAAGTTGATTAGAAAGGAGAAAAAATGGTGTGAAGAAAATATTGTATATTGGTCAGATAGCGATTGAGGGAAGTGCGTCATGCACACATGTTCGAAACCGAGCTAGATTTTTCAACAATATTGGTTATGAAGTCTATGGCCTTAGTGAGTGTCCAAAGAATGAGTGCGACAAAGTAGAAGATACTGATTTTCTCAAATACGTCTATATGAAACCGTTTCATGGAAAAGGTAAGGTTAGAGGCGCAGGTTGGATAGCAGACCAATTCTTGGGCATTCATACGTATAATGAGATTATTAGAGCATTGAAATTCATTTCACCAGATATTATAATTCTGTATGAGTTGAATTCAATTGTTGTGGAAGAACGTATCAGAGCCTATTGTAAAAAGCATAATATCAGGCTGATTATTGAAGTAACCGAATGGATGGAGGTTGAGAATAGAAAAGAAATTGCAACAAGAGGAATCGTATGGCAAAAGGATATTCAAAAACGTTATATCGATAAAAGATGTGGGAATATTATAGCCATTAGCGAGTTCTTATACGAGCACTATAGAAATCAGGGATGTAACGTAATAAAGCTTCCACCATTGGTTTACGATTTTGCAGACAAGGATCAGATCTTTCGTGATAGAGATGTTGTGAAATTGCACCAGGTTAAGCTCGTGTTTGCTGGAACGACCGATTTTAAAGACTATCTGGAACCAATGTTAAAGGCGATCCGAAAGATAAACAATAACGAGATTAAGATTATTTTTGACGTTGTAGGACCAAGTCCTGATGCAATTGAGAGTATGTTGGAATGTTCCAGCCCAACACAATATGGAATAAATTGCTATGGCCGTTTATCTCATGAGAATACGTTATCGATTGTAAGAAAAGCAGATTTCTCTGTTTTGATGCGTGAAAATAAAAGGTATGCGAAAGCTGGAGTATCCACAAAATTTGTTGAAGCAATGAGCTTGGCAGTTCCAAGCATTTGTACAGCTGTTGGAGGAACAGATGCTTTTGTAAGTGATGGCGTTGATGGGATCCTTATAAAAGATAATAGCGTACATGAAGTGTTAGACAAGTTGGTGCAGATTGTCAATATGGATTCTTCGAAGATTCTTCAAATGAAGTTGAACGCATTAAATACAGCAAAACAAGTGTTTTCGGAAGGACAGTATTATAATGTTGCGAAGTGCTTTTTGGAAGGAGAAGGATTTGATAGTCAGAACAAAGAAGAAGCCAAGCTATAAGTTGATAAGCACATATAAAACAGAATTGATGGGAGTAGCGGCAATTAGCGTACTTATTGGTCATGCGGGCACTGCAATTATGGCAGACACAGGTGCTATTTTATTGGTGCCTAAAATGGCTACATTAATTTGCACGCTAATGTATATGTTTTTCTTTCTTTCTGGATTTGGATGTTTTTATTCGTTGAATAAATCTAATGACATACATAAATTTTATAATAATCGTATTAAAAAAGTGCTGTTGCCATATTTGGTGATTAGTTCCATAGCATATGCGATTAAGTATTTTATCCTTGAATTTAGTTTCCGTAAATTTATTGAGGCAGAGTTTTTCATTTCTTTTTGGATGAAAAATGAAGGAGCGTGGTATATTGCGGTTGTGGTAGTGTTATATGTGGTTTATCCAGTGCTTTACAATATCCAAAAATCCACAAAAGGTAAAAAAACTATAGTAGTAGCATTATTGATTATTCTCTGTTCGACTGTTATGATGGGCTATATAAATGAACCTTGGAAGTACAATGTGAACTATTCCTATGTTGGACATTTTGGTGGCCCTCTTATGGGAACCTTTTGCTTTATTGTTGGAAGCTGGATTGCTGAAGAATCTCTTGATAAAAATGAATACTCCTATTTATTGGTAGTGGTTATGGTTTTGATTTGGCCCTTGTCAAAAATGATTCCAACCATAAGATATAGCCCGTCAATATCTTTAATAGCAAGTGTGTTTTTGGGAATGTCAGGAGTTTTTATTTTGCCATTCGGATTTCAGAGGATGCCACAGGGGGTTAAAGAAAAAAGTTTGACGTTTTTAAGGAAAATGGGGGGGACACTAGAGCTTTATCTAACAAATATATATGTTAACGATTTGCTACGTCAATTGAATGTTAGATTTCCTAATGATCAGTATCGAATAAAATATAGCATCTGCTTCACAGGCTTAGGCGTATTATTAGCGATTATACTGATTGAAGGGAAAAAGCGTATTAAGCGTTTATACGCTAAATAAGAACTCTTTGAAATTTGTTTATGAGGTGTAAAGATTATGAATAACAAAACTTTTGATAACGCAACCCTTATGATCACTGGTGGTACTGGTTCTTTTGGCTCTACCGTTCTGAAGCACTTCCTGGATTCTGACCTGAAGGAGATTCGTATCTTCTCCCGTGACGAGAAGAAGCAGGACGATATGCGCCATGAGCTTCAGGCCAAGCATCCTGACACTGCCAAGAAGGTCAAGTTCTACATCGGTGATGTCCGCAACCCCCAGTCCATCCGTGACGCTATGCCCGGTGTTGACTACATCTTCCACGCTGCCGCTCTGAAGCAGGTTCCCTCCTGCGAGTTCTTCCCCATGCAGGCCGTCCAGACCAACATCATCGGTACTGACAACGTTCTGCACGCTGCCATCGACGCAGGCGTTAAGCGTGTTGTCTGCCTGTCCACTGACAAGGCGGCTTATCCCATCAACGCCATGGGCATCTCCAAGGCTATGATGGAGCATGTCATCTACGCCAACGCCCGTGTGGCTGCTGAACGTGGCGGCACCACCATCTGCTGCACCCGTTACGGCAACGTCATGTGCAGCCGTGGCTCCGTCATTCCGCTGTTCATCGACCAGATCAAGGCTGGCAATCCCATCACCATCACCGACCCCAATATGACTCGCTTCCTGATGAATCTGGACGAGGCTGTGGATCTGGTCTTGTTCGCTTTCCAACATGCAAATCCCGGTGATTTGTTCATCCAGAAGTCTGATGCTTCCACCATCGGCGATTTGGCAAAGGCAGTCCAGCAGTTGTTTGGTGATACCGGCACGAATATCATCGGCACTCGTCACGGCGAGAAGCTGTTCGAGACCCTGATGACCCGTGAGGAGCGTCTGCGCAGCCAGGATATGGGTCACTACTTCCGTGTTGCCGCTGACAACCGTGACTTGAACTACGACAAGTTCGTGGTCAAGGGCGAGGTACATACCATGGCGGACGAGTCCTACACCAGCCACAACACCGAGCGTCTGGATGTTGAGGGCACAGTGAAGAAGATTCTGACCACTGAATATGTCCAGAATGCACTGAAGGGCATCCCCAATGTCTAAGAAAAAGCTGTTGCTGGTTGGTGCCGGTGGCTTCGGGCGCATGGTGGCGGAACAGGCGATGCTCCAATACGACTGTGCTTTTGTGGATGATGGACAAGACGTGGACACTGGGATTTGTGGCATTCCGGTGGTTGGCGGAATTGCTGATCTGCCGGAGTTGCGGAAGGACTACGACTTGTTAGTGGTGGGCATCGGCAGCAACCAGTTCCGGGCGCAGGTGTATGAGAAAGCAAAAACACTTGGCTATGGGTTCCCCAACATCATTGCTCCCAGTGCCTATATCAGTCCGTATTCCAAGATGGGGTACGGCTGTGTGGTGCTGCAAAACGCTTGTATCCAGAATGGTGCGTCCGTTGGCAACGGTGTTCTACTGAATGCCGGAACGGAAATCCACTGTGATGCAGCGGTAGGGGACTACGCCCTGATTTACACCAACAGCGTCATTCGCACGGGTTCGACTGTGGGCAACCTTGCCCGCATCGGCAGCAACTGCACCATCTGCAACAATGCAACTGTGCCGGATGGCGCAGATATTCTGGACTGCACCGCAGTACATTAAAGAGGTGATAGGATGAACATTCTAGTCACAGGTGCCAAGGGCATGGTGGGAACCGCCCTGTGTAACAACCTGAAAAACATCCGGGATGGCAAGAACAAGACCCGCCCGGCATTGCATATTGAAGAAATCTACGAGTATGATCTGGATTCCACCCCGGCGGAGCTGGACGAGTACTGCCAAAAGGCGGACTTTGTGTTCAATCTGGCAGGCGTGAATCGTCCGGAGAACCCGGAAGATTTCATGAAGGGCAACTTCGGTTTTGCTTCTGATCTGCTGAACTGCCTGAAAAAGCACAACAATAAGGCAACCATCATGCTGTCTTCTTCCATTCAAGCCACGTTGGCAGGCCGCTTTGGCAACAGCGAGTACGGCCGCAGCAAGAAGGCTGGCGAGGAGCTGTTCTTCCAGTATGCTCAGGAGACCGGGGCAAAGGTGGCGGTCTATCGCTTTGTGAACCTGATGGGACACAGCCGCCCCAAGTACAACAGTGCTGTCAGCACCTTCTGCTGGGCAGTTGCCAATGATGAGCCCTTCACCGTCAACGACCGCAGCACCGAGTTGGAGTTGCTGTACATCGACGATCTTGTAGAAGGGATGTTTGACCTGCTGGAAGGCAAAGAGCAGCACTGTGAGTTTGACGGTGTGGAGACTGTCCTGAAAGAAGATGGCCGCTATTGTTGTGTTCCTGTGACCCACAAGGTCACGCTGGGCGAAATCGTGGATCTATTGCAGGAGTTCAAGGCGCAGCCCACGACCCTCATGATGCCGAAGATGCCGGATGGCTCCTTTGCAAAGAAGCTGTACTCCCTGTATCTGACCTATCTGCCGACGGACAAATTTAAGTACGCCCTCAAAATGAACGTGGACAACCGTGGTTCTTTCACGGAACTGGTGCATACCGCCGATTGCGGTCAGGTGTCCATCAATATCAGCCGCCCGGGCATCACCAAGGGGCAGCACTGGCACAACTCCAAGTGGGAGCTGTTCATTGTGGTCGCTGGTCACGGCCTGATCCAAGAGCGGAACATCAACACCGGGGAAACGGTGGAGTTCGAAGTTTCCGGGGATAAGATTGAGGCTGTCCACATGGTTCCCGGCTGGACCCACAACATCATCAACCTGTCGGAGACGGAAAATCTGGTGACGGTGATGACCTGCAACGAGATCTTCAACCCGAATCACCCGGACACATTCTTCGAGCCGGTGTAAGAGAAGCTACTGGTTGACGTTAGGAGATTTTTATGGAACACAATTTTAATTGGAAAAATGATGGGCGCACCAAGGTCATGATTGGCTGCGGCACCCGTCCGGAAATCATCCGACTGGCTGCGGTTATCAAGCGCTGCCGGGAATATTTTGACTGCTGCGTGGTGTACTACAACCAGAACTGGGACAGAAACCTCTCCACCGTGTTCTGGGAGGATTTCGAGCTAAAAAATACCTTTGGGGAATATGGCCCGGATATTCTTGTCCCCGTGGTGGGCGAGAATCTGGGCGTGACCTGCGGTAACATTCTGGGACGGAGCTATGAGCTTCTGTCCGAATTGCAGCCGGAGGGCTATCTGGTGCTGGGCGATACCAACTCCTGCCTGTCCGCCATCTCTGCGAAGCGGCTGCACATCCCGCTGTTTCACATGGAGGCAGGCAACCGCTGCAAGGACGAGTGCCTGCCCGAGGAGACCAATCGCCGTATCGTGGATGTGATCTCCGACGTGAATATGTGCTATTCCGAATTCGCCCGGAAGTACCTGGCGGATACGGGTCTGCCCAAGGAGCGCACCTACCAGACCGGCTCTCCAATGGCAGAAGTGTTGCACATGAATCTGGAGAAGATCCAGAAAAGCGATGTGCTGGAACGTCTGGGACTGGAGAAGGACAAGTATATCCTGCTGTCCGCCCACCGTGAGGAGAACATCGACTCCGAAAAGAACTTCCTGAGCCTGTTTACCGCCATTAACGCTCTGGCAGAAAAGTACGATATGCCCATCCTGTACTCCTGCCATCCCAGAAGCAAGCACCGTCTGGAAAAGAGCGGTTTCCAGCTGGACCCTCGTGTCCGTGTCAACGAGCCGCTGGGCTTCAACGATTACAACAAACTGCAAATGAATGCTTTGGCAATCGTCTCCGACTCCGGAACCCTGCCCGAGGAGAGCAGCTTCTACCTGTCCATCGGTCATCCCATCGCCGCCGTGTGCATCCGTACCTCCACCGAGCGTCCCGAGGCACTGGAAGCTGGTGACTTTATTCTGGCTGGCATTACCACCCGGGAACTGCTTAACGCCACCGATATGGCAATCGAGATGAAGCAAAAGGGCGTTCTGGGCAAACCTTGTCCTGACTATGTGGACGAGACAGTGTCCATGAAGGTGGTTCGAATCATTCAGGGGTATGTAAACGTCGTTAATAAGATGGTGTGGCGGAAATATTAATGCTACTTGACAATTAGAGGAAGGAGGATATGCTTTTGAGAGCAGAGCAGAGCAGAGCAGAGCAGAGCAGAGCAGAGCAGAGCAGAGCAGAGCAACCTATATCGATATTGCAAAGGCAATTGGAATTATCTGTGTTCTTATAGGTCACAGCTTTACAGCTGACTGCATGGGAATACTTATATATGCTTTCCATATGCCACTTTTTTTTCTTGTAAGCGGTTTTTTATCAAAGAAGAAGAGAAGTCTGGCAGACTGGATGAAGAAAAAGACGGGAACTCTTTTAGTACCATATTTTGTGTCTTGCGCTGGAATAGTGGTTGCAAGCATATTTTTTGAGAGCTTAGTGACACTACTGAAGGATAACAAGGCGGTATTTATACTGAATATACAAAAATGGGTTAGGGCTGCTTTTATTGGCCTAGGATACCATGCAGTACTATGGCAGACATCATTGCCAGCGATTGGTCCGATATGGTTCTTGCTGGCACTGTTTTGGGCACTGCTACTATTAGAGCTTTATAAAAGAACAAAGTATCCTATGGCTTGCGCAATAGGGGTCTCTTTTTTGAGTCTAGTATTACACCATTTTTTCTGGCTTCCGTGGTCAATACAAGAAGGAATGGTGGCTAGCCTTTTTGCAACAGTGGGTTATAGTATTAGCTTTGAAAAAGTTAAGCAGAATAGAATAATAGTTTGTTGCGTGGCGATATTGTATCTGTTGCTTTGCTTGTATGGCGGTAGCCATCTGGATATGGTGAAATGTGCCTTTCCATATGGGCCGGTAGATTTTGTTGGAGCAGTGTGCTGTGCTATTGCTATCTTAATGGTATCTATACGATTACAAAATCACTTGATGAGCAGATTGCTACCTGTGATAGGAAGAAATTCGATTTGGATTCTCTGCATCCATTCGATAGAGTTTGATGTCTTTCCTTGGTGGATTTTAGCACGGATATGTACAATGGCAAAAGTGGGTGGCTTATATGAACCGGCTCAAGCTATTCTGCGAATTGTAATGGCTATCTGCATTTCGATGATAGCGGAAAAAATGCGGAACATGAAGCATGCTACAACAAATCTGAAGAGTTTATGATAAATCTGTCGAAAGATTAATTCCATGTAGTGCTCTGTTTTTACATGCGTTTCATTGAATGAACAATGATTCGATGATGATTAATAACTGGCGATGGGGAGGCTATTAAAGAATAGGAAAAACTGAATATCTATTTAGTGAAAACAATTTGGTCGTTTGTATTAGTGCGTGAGATGCTATACGTTTAAATTAGAAGAATAGCATTAGGAGGAAGATTTAGAATGGGAAAGTATTTTGGAACAGATGGTTTTCGTGGTGAAGCCGGAATTACATTAACAGCAGACCATGCCTATAAAGTGGGTCGCTTTCTGGGCTGGTATTATAACGCTCTCCGTGAGCGCAATGGTGATACCGACCCTGCTCGCATTGTCATTGGCAAAGACACTCGACGCAGCTCTTACATGTTTGAGTACAGTCTGGTTGCTGGTTTGACTGCTTCTGGTGCAGATGCTTATCTACTCCACGTCACTACCACTCCGTCTGTGGCTTACATTGCTCGTGTGGATGACTTTGACTGTGGCATCATGATCTCTGCCAGCCACAATCCCTACTATGATAACGGCATCAAGCTGATCGACTGCTACGGCGAGAAGATGCCGGAGGAGACCCTGCTGCTGGTGGAGGATTATATCGACGGCAAACTTCACGTCTTTGATAAGGATTGGCCTGAGCTGCCCTTTGCCCATCGTGAGCATATCGGCTGTACTGTGGACTACGTTGCAGGCCGCAACCGCTACATGGGCTACCTGATCAGCCTCGGCATCTATTCCTTTAAAGGCGTCAAGGTTGGTCTGGACTGTGCCAACGGCAGTTCCTGGAACATCGCAAAGTCTGTATTCGATGCTCTGGGTGCAGATACTTACGTCATCAATGCACAGCCCAACGGTCTGAACATCAACAACAATGCTGGTTCTACCCACATTGAGGGTCTACAGAAGTTCGTGGTAGAGAAGGGCCTGGACATCGGTTTTGCCTATGACGGCGATGCTGATCGTTGCCTGTGTGTGGATGAAAAGGGTAATGTTATCACTGGTGACCATATCCTGTACATCTATGGCTGCTACATGAAGGAGCGTGGCAAGCTGCTGACCAATACCGTCGTTACCACGGTCATGTCTAACTTTGGCCTGTATAAGGCTTTTGATGAGAAGGGCATCGGCTACGCCAAGACTGCAGTGGGTGACAAGTACGTCTATGAGTACATGGCTAAGAACGGCTGCCGTATCGGCGGTGAGCAGAGTGGTCATATTATCTTCAGCAAATACGCAAGCACTGGCGATGGTATCCTGACCAGTCTGAAGATGATGGAAGTCATGCTGGCTAAGAAGAAGCCGATGAGTGAGCTGGCAGCACCGCTGAAGATTTATCCGCAGGTGTTGGAAAATGTCCGTGTGACCGATAAGAAGGCTGCACAGAATGATCCTGTTGTTCAGGAAGCTGTGTCTAAGGTTGCTGAAGCACTGGGCGATACTGGTCGTATTCTGGTGCGTGAATCCGGTACTGAACCGGTGGTGCGTGTCATGGTGGAAGCACCTGACCATGATACCTGCCAGAAGTATGTTGACGAAGTGGTCAATGTGATCTGCGAAAAGGGATATAAGGCGTAAAGTCAATGACGACTCTGGGCAATTATCCAGAGCCGTTTTGCATAATAGAGGGAAAGTATAATAGACGAGAGAATTAAATAACGGGAGGGATAAACCTATATGTGGAATCATTGGTTTTACAGGAAACCGACAGGCAGCACCGATCCTGTTGGATGGTCTGTCTAAACTGGAGTATAGAGGATATGATTCAGCTGGACTGGCTGTCCGCGACGGAGAGAATCTGGCGCAGGTCGTGAAAGCGAAGGGACGCCTGTCCAATCTGATCGAGAAAACAGATGGCGGCAAGGCATTGAAAGGAACCTATGGTATTGGTCATACCCGTTGGGCGACCCACGGTGAGCCGAGCCAAACCAATGCACATCTGCATGTTTCAGGTAACTGTACCCGTTCTGGTTCCGGCACAGTGGAGTCTGAGGTCGTTGGCGTACATAACGGCATCATCGAGAACTATACCGAACTGAAAGAAAAGCTGCTGAAGCACGGTTATACATTCTATAGTCAGACGGATACGGAAGTGGTCATCAAGCTGGTGGACTACTATTACAAAAAGTACAACCTCGGTCCTATTGATGCCATCGCTAAGACGATGGTGCGTGTCCGTGGTTCCTACGCTCTTGAGCTGATGTTCCGGGATTATCCGAGCGAGATCTGGGTGGCACGTAAGGATAGCCCGATGATCATCGGCATTGCGGATGGTGAGACCTATGTGGCTTCGGATGTCCCGGCAATTCTGAAATACACTCGCAACGTGTATTACATTGGCAACCTTGAGTTCGCAAAACTGACTCCGGGTGAAGCTCATTTCTATGACTTGAACGGTGTTGAAATTGAGAAGCAGACCACCGAGATCAAGTGGGATGCAGAAGCAGCTGAAAAAGGCGGCTTTGAGCATTTCATGATGAAAGAAATCCATGAGCAGCCGAAAGCTGTTCAGGATACCCTTAACTCTGTGATCAAGAACGGCGTTATCGACCTATCCAGTGTGGAGATCACCGAGGACGAAATTAAAAACTTTGAGCAGATCTATATTGTTGCCTGTGGCTCTGCATGGCATGTGGGCATGGCTGCTCAGTATGTGCTGGAAGATATAGCGGATATCCCAGTGCGTGTGGAACTCGCATCTGAGTTCCGTTATCGGAAGATGCCGCTCAATCAGAAAGCACTTGTAATCGTTGTCAGCCAGTCTGGCGAGACAGCAGATACATTGGCTGCATTGCGACTTGCAAAAGAAAAAGGCATAACCACAATGGCAATCGTCAATGTGGTAGGCAGCAGTATTGCCCGTGAAGCGGACAAAGTGTTCTACACCCTTGCTGGTCCAGAAATCTCTGTTGCAACGACCAAGGCATACAATGCACAATTGGCGGCTATGTATTGTCTGGCGGTTCAGTTTGCGAAGGTTAGAGAAAAAATCACTGAAGAACAGTACAGCTACTATATTTCTGAACTGTTGACTCTCCGGGAGAAGATGCAGAAAACTTTGGAAGATAAAGAGCGCATTCAGTGGTTTGCAGCAAAGTATGCCAATGCACACGATGTGTTCTTCGTAGGTCGTGGCATTGACTATGCTGTCTGCTTGGAAGGTAGTTTGAAACTGAAAGAAATCAGCTACATTCACTCGGAGGCATATGCAGCTGGCGAACTGAAGCACGGAACTATTAGCCTGATTGAGCAGGGAACGCTGGTCATCGGCGTGCTGACCCAAAGCGAACTCTACGAGAAGACTATCAGCAATATGTTGGAGTGCAAGAGCCGTGGTGCATACCTGATGGGGCTCACTACTTATGGCAAGTATGAAATCGAAGATCAGGTAAACTTCACAGTTTATGTTCCAAAGGCGGACGAGCACTTTGTTGGTAGCCTGGCAGTGATCCCGCTGCAGCTGTTGGGATATTACGTATCTGTGGCGAAGGGACTGGATGTGGATAAGCCGAGAAATCTGGCGAAGAGTGTGACAGTAGAATAAAAGTTAGTAAGAGGAAGAAGTTATGAAAACAACGTTACTTATCATGGCAGCCGGTATCGGTAGCCGCTTTGGAACAGGAATTAAACAGTTGGAGCCGGTGGATGATGCTGGTCATATCATCATGGATTACTCGATCCACGATGCGATTGAAGCAGGCTTCAACCATGTAGTATTTATCATCCGTAAGGATATCGAGAAGGAGTTTAAAGAGGTTATCGGTGATCGCATTGCCTCCATTTGCTCTTCTCATAATGTAACTGTGGACTATGCTTTCCAGGATATTAACGATATCCCGAGAACTCTGCCGGAAGGTCGTACAAAACCTTGGGGAACCGGTCAGGCAGTCCTTGCAGCAAAGGATGTCATCAAGACTCCGTTTATCGTCATCAATGCAGACGATTACTATGGGAAGGAAGGCTTCAAGGCCGTCCATGAGTATCTGGTGAATGGTGGCAAGTCCTGTATGGCAGGTTTTGTTCTGAAAAATACGCTGTCCGATAATGGTGGTGTGACCCGTGGCATCTGCAAGATGGACGATCAGAATAATCTGACTGAGGTTGTGGAAACCAAGAACATCGTAAAGACTGCAGATGGAGCAGAAGCAGACGGTGTGGTTGTTGATGTGAATTCTCTGGTATCCATGAATATGTGGGGCTTGACTCCTGATTTTCTGGATGTGTTGGAGGACGGATTCAAAGAGTTCTTCGAGAAAGAAGTACCGGGCAATCCTCAGAAAGCCGAGTATCTGATTCCAATCTTCATCGGTGAGCTGCTGGAGCAGGGCAAGATGTCTGTGAAGGTTCTAAAGACCAACGACACCTGGTACGGCATGACCTACCATGAGGATGTTGCAGCCGTAAAGGGCAGTTTCAAGGAGATGCTGGAGAACGGCGTGTATAAGGCTGACTTGTTCAGTGATCTGTAAACGACGATGAAAGAAACGATTGATTTACTCGGAAAGATCATCACAAACATCCTGACTGCGCTATATGAGCCGTTTGGCTTTTCGCTTCTTCTTTCCTTTTTGGCCATGTTTTTCTATCTTTATGCTTATGAACCAATGCATGCAGGCAAAGGCTGGAAAAATGCCATAGTGACATGGTATCAGAAGTTCAAGGAGAGTGTGTTCTTTCGGAAACTGTTCTTCCTGGCCTTTGTGACTTCACTTATTCTGTTCCGAACCCTGTTAAACCGCAATCTTTGGATGAATCCTTTATCCGATGTCATGGGTGGCTGGGGCATCTGGGAGACTGTGAATGGCGAACAGAAGCTGACCACCGAGTGCATCGAGAACGTAATTATGATGGTCCCGTTTTCAGCAGTAGCGATGTGGACGTTCGGAGAGAAGATAGGAAACAGTTGGAAGAAGATACTGTGGTATAGCGGGAAGATAGCATTTATCTTTTCGATAAGCATTGAGATGTTGCAGTTATTGATGCGGCTAGGAACGTTCCAGTTATCAGACATCTTCTATAACACAGTCGGCGGAGTGCTAGGCGGATTGATGTACTGTGCGGTGATGAAGGTAAGAAAGCGTCTGTAAAACTGGCTGAAATTGTGATATACTGGGAGCGGTAGCTCCCTGCGCTGCTCGAATAATCACACACCTCTTCGCGGTGAGCAGCAGGCAACGGTCTTATGGTCGGCGAAGATGTGATGAACTATTCCTAGGAGACAAGCTGGAAATGAACAGTACGCAGAATGATAAAATAGTATATGCGGATGAATGGAATGTGAGTTCGCAGTATTTTTATAAAAATGAATATTACAATTGGATGGCAGATAATATTACGGGACACAAAAAAGTTTTGGAAATAGGCTGTGGAACAGGATATAGTACATTAGCATTGCTTGAAAAAGGCTTTGACGTTATAGCCATTGAAAAAAATGAAGAATGCATTCGAAAGGCTGAACAGCTTGTATCTAAAAGCGGATATTTTGATTCCAAGGTTGTCTTTTTACAAGGGGATATTGCGGAGGAAACATTTAGAAATAATATTCTTGAGCAATATGACTTCGATATAGTAATATGCTGGAATATCGGTTCGTATTGGAATCGAGAGATGATGACATATTATTTGCCACATATGATAGAGTATGGATTGGATATTCAACAGATTCGATCAAATCCAGAATCATCTTATGCAGAGTTGATAGTATGGTATGCATGTAAACTAGCAAAAGAAAAAAATGTATCTGTTAATATCGTGGATCGATGCGGTGAACAATTAAATGAGCACAATGATCCATACTATAAATGTCTGAAAGATGAATTTTCTTTTGTGAAAATTGAATATAAGAACAAAGAAGGTAAGTCACTTTCAAAAGGTGGAAGAGTGCTTACGACTAATGGGCAGGCTAGTTTTGAATCGGTAATGGATATTGTATTCGTTTCTATTTTATTGAATAACTAATATTCCCCTCACCCCAACACAGTGCTATACTTAAACAACTATAAAAGGAAAGAGGTTATC
>OHIR01000395.1_pt1 | contig 31642 bp, 30 predicted proteins | sample 1568301 | NCBI WGS metagenome assembly OHIR01 (sample SAMEA3879539, study PRJEB24766) | human gut metagenome | biome: human-associated habitat; feature: feces | place: USA | collected 1985/1987
ACCGCTGCCATATCCGTTGTGCACGAATTTTTGGCTCAGCAGGGCAGCGGCACGGTGGATATGGCAGCGGTGGCGCAGGGAATTTACAAAGCGGTGCTCAGCGGCATGGCCGCGCCGGAACTGCGACTTACAACCGAATTCAGTGCCGATAACGTCGTTATTCCTTCGGAAAAAGCAACCAGCATGGCACTGGTATTAAACGAAATGCTCCAAAACTGCTTTGACCATGCCTTTACAGGGCGCACGCAGGGCGCCATCAGCGTGGAGCTGAAAAAAACAGAAAGCGGCTGCCGACTTACCGTATGCGACGACGGCAACGGCCTGCCGCCGGGCTTTAACGGCGTGCCGCAGAGCAGCTTGGGCCTGCGCATTATTAAAACCATGGCCGAAGCCGATTTACACGGAACTTTTAAAATAGAAAACAGGCCGCAGGGAGGAACCTGCGCCGAAGTAGCAATACCTTTGGGGGGATAAAAATGGAAGGGTTAAAAATTATTATTGCCGATGACGAAGCGTTAATCCGCCTGGATTTGCGCGAAATGCTGACGGAAGCGGGGCATACGGTGCTTGGCGAAGCATTTGACGGTGAAGAAGCCGTGGAGCTTGCCCGGCGCTTAAAGCCGGATTTGGTTATTATGGACGTGAAAATGCCGAAGATGGACGGCATTACGGCAGCTGGAATTATTACCGGCCAGCATATTGCTCCCGTGCTTCTTTTAACTGCTTACAGCCAGCAGGATGTGGTTGAGCGCGCCAACAGCAGCGGCGTAATGGCATATCTGGTTAAGCCGGTGCGCGAAGAACAGCTTTTTGCCACCATGCAGGTAGCCATTGCCCGCTTTAAGGAATACCAGAAGATGGACAGTGAACTTGCCGGCTTGCGCGAAAGCCTTGAAACACGCAAGCTGCTTGACCGCGCCAAAGGCATATTAATGGCGGCGCACGGCTTTACGGAGGACGAAGCATACAGCAAAATGCGCCAGTACAGCATGAACCGCCGCATAACCCTTAAAGAGCTTGCCGAAGCCGTTATTGCCTCGGCAGAAAAGAAAAAATAAAATTACAAAAGCAGCTCTGTTATCAGCATGTTTTGACTTGCAGCAGTTAAGCATGCTGATATTTTTTTGCTGAAACAAGTAAGTTTGCAGAAGCTAACCCGATATGCTATAATGATGTTACTATTTTAATGGAGCGTGAATGTTTTGGACATCAGGCAACTGGAGTATTTTTTGGCTGTCTGTGAACGCGGCAGCATCAATAAAGCAGCAGCCTGCCTTTACACTACTCAGCCCAATGTCAGCAAGGTAATAGCAAGTTTCGAAGCCGAACTTGGCAGGGAGCTTTTTAAACGCTCGCACCGCGGCATGCAGCTTACGCCCTATGGCAACACCATCCGGCAGTATGCCGAAAGCGTTTTAAAGCATATTAAGCTGATTATGGATGCGGCAGGGCCTGCGGCCTGCAATAAACTTTCTGTGGCTACTTACCGCAGCGATGTTGTGGCAAAGCTTTTGGTAGATTTTTACAAAGAGCATAAAAACAAAATTGTACTGGAATACCACCAGGGTTCACTGGAAGAAATTACCAATAATGTGCAGCAGGGCATTTGCGAAATTGGCATTGTTTATGTGGCGCAAAAGCAGATGCAGATGTTTCTGCATATTCTGAAGCACAAAAATTTAAGGTTTAAAGCCATTGCCGCAAGGCCGCTGTGCGTTTATGCCGGGGCTAAACATCCGCTTTACAATTCGCCGGGCATAGGCATAGAAGAACTGAAAAGCTTAAATGTAATCCGCGGCGTAAAGGAATTTTTTTCGCTGGAGCACCATTTGGAGCGCATTAATGTAGGTTACGCCGAAGCGGAAGGGCTCGACAGCAGCTTTTATACCAACAGTGAGGCGGCCATTTTAAATTTTTTGAATGATACCGATTTGTGCCTAATTGGCATCGGCTCCAAATATAAAAAGTATGAACAGTATGGAATAAAGGCAATACCTGTTAACGGCAGCGACGATATGCTGATTGTAGGCGTTATTTATGCGGAAGGGCAGGTATTAAGCAGTTACGCCGAAAATTTTATTGAAAAATACAGCACTACGTTATAACACTTAGTTATAATGTGGTGCTTATTATTTTGCATTATTTGCCCCTTTTGCAAACGTGCTATAATACGTGCGTAATATCATACCGGAAAAGGGGGATTTTTATATGTTTAAAAAACTTGCCGCTGCAGCTTTAACCTGCGCGCTGGCAGTAAGTGTATTTACCGGCTGCGGTTCCGATACCCAGACGAAGGCAGAAAGGCCAAAAGATGAGCTTGTTTTTGTTAATTACCGCGATATCCGCGATTTAAACCCGCATTTATATGCCGGGGAAATGTACGCACAGGAGATGCTTTACGAAACCTTAACCACGTTTACTGAAGACGGCGGTTTTAAAGGCGTGCTGGCAGAATCCTGGGATATCAGCCCGGACGGAAAAACTTATACCTTTCACATCCGCGAAGGCGTTAAATTCCACGACGGCGAGGTTTGCGATGCTTACGCCATCAAAGCAAATTTTGACGCTATTATCGAAAACAAAGACCGCCACACCTGGCTGGAAATGATGCATCTTTTGGAAGGCGTTTCCGCGCCGGATGCCAAAACTTTTGTAATTAAGCTTTCCAAGCCGTATTACCCAATGCTGACGGAATTAAGTGTAACCCGTCCGTTTGCCATGATTTCGCCTAAAGCGATGAAAAACGGCAGCACTAAAAACGGCGTGGAAAAATTCATCGGTACCGGCCCGTATATGCTGGGTGAAGTTGTTACCGACGAATACGCAGTGTTTGAGGCTAACCCCAATTACTGGGGCCCGCAGCCGAAGCTGAAAAAGATTTTGGTGAAGGTTATTCCCGATAACCAGACGCGCGTAATGGCTTTGGAAAAGGGCGAGATTGACCTTATCTTCGGCAAGAATATGCTTGACGTTGATTCCATCAGAAAGTTCAAAGACAACAAGGATTTTACCATTGCGCTTTCCGAACCTACCTCAACCCGTCAGATTGTGCTTAATACCCAGAACACCGTGCTGCAAGACACGCAGGTGCGCAAGGCGCTGCAGCATGCAACCAACAAACAGGCTATTTCCGACGGCATTTTTTACGGGGTAGAGCAGCCTGCCGATACCCTTTTTGCCAAAACAATTCCGTACTGCGATATTGATTTGAAACCGTATCAGTACGACCCGGCACTTACCGAAAAAATGCTTGATGAAGCGGGCTGGCAGAAAGGCAGCGATGGTATCCGCGCCAAAGCGGGGCAGAAAATGGAACTGGGGCTTTTATATAACAGCGACAGCGTGACGGAAAAGGCCATTTCCGAATATTTGCAGTCCGAATACAGCAAGCTTGGCATTAAGCTGAACATTCACGGCGAAGAAGAACAGTCTTACCGCGATAAAATGAAAGCCGGTAATTTTGATATGGTATTTAACATCTGCTGGGGCACTCCTTACGACCCGCAGTCTTCGCTGGCGGCAATGAGGATGCCGGTTTACGGCGATTATGCTGCGCAGCAGGGGCTGGCCGACAAACAGGAAATCGACAGGGCAATTACCGAAATAATGGTTTCCACCGATGAGGCTGAACGCCAGAACCTGTATACCTATGTGCTTACCCGTTTGCATGATGATGCGGTGTATATTCCGCTGACGTATGAATGCAACAAGGCAATTTTCCGTTCGGACCTGAAAGGAATGCATTTTACGCAGACCCAGTATGAAGTGCCGTTCCACGATATGTATATAGAATAAGGCAGAAAGAGGGTCTTCTGTTAAAGAAGGCCCTCTGTGTATTAGAAAGGGAGTTATTATGCGGTATTACATTACCAAAAGAATTTTAAGCACTATCCCATTGCTGCTGTGTATTTCTTTTATCTGTTTCTGCTTTATCAGCCTGATACCGTCCGACCCGGCTGAGGTTGCGCTGCGCGTACGCCAGGTGCCGGTTATCACGCCGGAAGCAGTAGAAGAAGTGCGCCGGGAGCTGGGGCTTGATAAGCCGTTTTTAATCCGTTATGCCGACTGGGTAATAAGCTGCCTGCACGGCGATTTCGGCATCAGCTATACCAATCCATCGCGCACGGTTGCGGGCGAGCTTCTGCGCTGCATGCCGGCAACACTTTTACTGGCAGGCGCTTCGTTTGTGCTGGTAATATTTTTAAGCATTCCCATCGGCTTTTTCTGTGCCGTTTATAAAGACAGCTGGTTTGACAAGATTATGCGCGCCTTTATTTTTATGACGACCGCAATGCCTGCTTACTGGATTGGGCTTTTGCTGATGTGGTTTGTTTCCATTAAGCTTGACCTTTTGCCGACAAGCGGCAATGCCGGTATAAAACATTTAATACTGCCTGCCGTTACCGTTTCGCTGACGTATATTTCAACGTATATAAGGCTGATAAGAAACAATATGCTGGAAAACATGAAGCAGGATTATGTGCTTTATGCCAATGTGCGCGGCCTGCCACAGCGCCTTATTTTAACAAAGCATATTCTGCGCAATTCAATGCATACCTGCTTTGTTGCCATCGGCATGAGCATACCGCAGCTTATTGCGGGCACGATAGTTGTTGAAAATGTTTTTGCCTGGCCGGGGCTCGGCACTTTGTGCATAGAATCTATTTTTAACCGCGATTACCCGGTAGTACAGGCGTATGTTCTTTTAATCGGCGCGCTGTTTGTAGTTTTTAACCTTATTTTTGATATTCTGCAAACGGTAATTGACCCGCGCCTGCGCAGGGAGGTGCAGTAATGTTAGAACGCTTTTTAAATAATAAAATGGCGGTATCGACATCGGGCGTAATTATTTTTATTGCCCTTCTCGGCATTTTTGCCCCGTTTATAGCGCCTAATGACCCGTACGCCAACGACATTTTAAACAAGTTTGCACCGATGAGCGCGCAGTATCCGTTAGGGACCGACCAGCTTGGCCGCTGCATTTTATCGCGCATGCTGTATGGCATACGCCCTACTTTGGGGCTTGCGCTTTTAACTATGCTCGGCACAATCGGCCTGGGCGGATTAATGGGGCTGCTGGCAGGTTATTTTAAAGGCCCTGTTGATGAGGTGATTATGCGTGTGGTGGACGTGATGCTTTCTTTCCCCAGCCAGATAATGGTTTTTGCCGTTGTTGCGCTTTTGGGCATTGACGTGCGCAACGTAATTTTAGCCAATGTGTTCATTAAATGGGCCTGGTACGCCCGTATGATACGCACGGCAGTTGTGCAGTACCGCGATTGTAATTTTGTGCAGTTTTCGCGCTGCGTAGGCACGCCGGAATGGTTCATCCTTTCGCGCCATCTGCTGCCATCCATAACGGCCGATTTGGCTGTACTGGCAACGCTTGATATAGGCTGGGCGGTAATTAACATTTCCACGCTTTCGTTTCTGGGGCTTGGCGTGCAGGCGCCAATTCCGGAATGGGGTGCAATGCTGAACGAAGCAAAACATGTTTTAACAACCAATCCTTCGCAGATGCTGGTGCCCGGCGTTGGCATTGTTGTTCTGGTAACGGCCTTTAACCTTTTGGGTGACGCCCTGCGCGATGTATTTGACCCTAAGGAGGCGGCATAATGGAAAATATTTTAGATGTTAAGAATTTGTCCGTGCTGCTTGATACCCGTGAAAAACAAAGCCTTTTGGTGGATAACGTCAGCTTTTCGCTGCGCCCGGGCGAATGCCTCGGGATTCTTGGCGAATCTGGCAGCGGCAAAAGCCTTACGGTAAAATCAATCCTTGGTTTACTGGACAGCAGCTTTAAAATTTCAGGCGAAGCCTTTTATAAAAACAAGGATTTATTGCAGGAATCTAAAGAAAACCTGCGCAAAATACGCGGGCGCAGCATTACCATGGTTTTGCAGAACCCGATGACCTGCTTTGATCAGCTTTGCCGTGTCGGTGACCAGATTGGCGAAACCTTTGCCGCCCATCTTGGGCTGAATGAAAAAGCCATCAGGGAAAAAGCAATTTTAACGCTTGAAAAAATGCTTATCCGCGACCCGGAAGAAGTGCTGGAAAAGTTCCCGCACCAGCTTTCGGGCGGCATGCTGCAGCGCATAATGATTGGCATAGCCACGGCCATGGAGCCTGATTTACTGGTGGCGGACGAGCCGACAACGGCGATTGACGCTATTACGCAGTACGAAATTTTGGAGGAATTTTTGCGCATTAAAAACGAAAGCAATACCGCCGTTATTTTTATTACGCACGATTTGGGCGTGGTTTCCAAACTGGCAGATAAAATAATTGTGATGAGCAAAGGCAAAGTTGTGGACCGCGGCGATTTTAAGCATATCGTAACGGCAGCGTCAGACCCGTATACGCGCCTTCTGGTAGAAAAAAGAACCGCCGTTATGCGCCGGTACAGGCAATTTGTTGATACGCCGGGAGGTGAAAGGCAGTGCTGAAATTAAAAGATATCTGCGTAAGCTTCCGCAGCGAGCAGCAAAAAAGTTTCTTTGGCAAAGCCATGAAGCAGATTTTATTTAACGTATCGTTTGATGTACAAAAGGGAACCTGCCTGGGCATTTTAGGTGAATCGGGCAGCGGCAAAAGCACTTTGGGCAGAGTTATCTGCGGCATTTTAAAACCGGACAGCGGCAGTTATACACTGGAAAATGTTGATGTTTATGCAGGCAAAGAAGGAAGAAAAATGCTGCAAAACCGCTTGAGCATTGTTTTTCAGGATTATACCACTTCCGCCAATCCGCGCTTTAGGATTAAGGATATTATTGCCGAAGGAATTGCTGTTTACAAACGGCGCGAAAAGGTAAAATTGGATGATAACGAAGAAGCCGCACGCCTTTTGAAGCTTGTCGGGCTTGACGAAAGTTTTTTGCAGCGTTTTCCGCACCAGCTCAGCGGAGGGCAGTTGCAGCGTGTATGTATTGCCCGTGCCGTGGCATGCCGCCCGGAAATTATTTTGTTTGACGAAGCAATATCGTCGCTTGACGCGCATACACAGGTGCAGATTATGGACCTGTTGGCGGAATTAAAGGAAAAACTTAATTTAACTTATATTTTTATTACGCATGACCTTACTTCCATTACCTATTTGTGCGACGACGTTTTATTTTTGCAGAACGGCAGGGTAACCGAGCACATTAAAGTAAAAAACTTGCGCGAAACAACGGACAGTTACGCACATAAACTGATACATTCTATAATTGAATTTTAAAAGAGGAGTGTTTGTATAATGAAAAAAACTTTACTTTTAGCCGCTGTTATGGCATTGGGCGTTAATGCAGGCGTATATGCGGCCAATCCGTTCAGCGATATTCCGGCAGGGCACTGGGCTTATGACGCCGTGAATAAACTCGCCTCAGAAGGCGTAATTGAAGGCTATCCCGGCGGCACTTACGGCGGCGATAGATTAATGACCCGCTATGAAATGGCGCAGATTGTAGCCAAAGCGATGGCGAAGGGTGCAAATGTAGACAAGCTTGCAGCAGAATTTGCCGGTGAGCTCGACAGCCTTGGCGTGCGTGTAGCAAACTTGGAAAAGAAAAGTGATAACGTGCGCATTACCGGGCAAATCCGCTATGAATACGGCGACAGAAATGGCGATATGCAGAAAACTAAAGGCAAAGTAGCACAGCACCGCCTGCGCAGCCGCATTTTTGTAAACGGCAATATTAATGAGGACTGGAGCTACACCGGGCGTTTTGAAAATAATCAGAGCCTTAAAAACAGCAGCGGTGACGATACGGTGCGTTTAAATCAGGCTTATGTAAACGGACGTCTTGGCGGCGTTAAACTTATCGCCGGTAAAGGCGACCATTACACCGGCAGCGGCTTTGTTTATGATGATACGGCGGAATTTATCCGCGCTGCCTACGGCAAAGACGTACAGGTAAGCGCTTATGTTGGCAAACCAGTTACAACTGCCAGTGATTACGGCTACGAAAAAATGTGGGGCGGCGAAGTTTCCGGCAAAATAGGCAGGCTGACACTTGCTGCCGGTTATGACGAGTTTAAAGATTCCAAAGGCAGCGCAGATGCTTACAGCGGCGGTTATGTACCTGCCAAAAAAGGTGATGATAACGGCATTTGGAACGTAAGCGCTAAATATAAATTTGATGATTTTACTTTGGGCGCAACTTATCTGCATTCTGATGTTGATGTTTATAATTCGCCGTATAATGATGTTGACACCGACGGTTATGTTATCAGTGCAGGTTACAAGGGCGCAGATAAAAACAAACCCGGCAGCTGGGGCTTGTTTGCGAATTACTATGACCAGGGCGCAGGCACTTTTGTAGCACATACCATGTACCCCGGAGATTGGGGCTACTATATGGACGAAGGCTTTAAAGGCTATATGGTTGGCGGCGGCGTAACCCTTGCCAAAAACATGGTTTACCAGCTGCATTACTATGACCTTGAAGGCAAGGAAAGTGGGCTGGATGACCGGATTCTCTGGAGCCGCCTGCAAATTATGTTTTAACTAAATAGCAGTTTTAAATATTACGGAACAACTAAATTAAGTAATAAAAAAATCCCCTTTTTCATGTAAATGATAAAAGGGGATTTTGTGCTTTAGTGAAGAAAACGTTTCAGCGTTGCTGTGCTGCTCGGTTGGTCGCTGCGCAATTAATCCTTATTCAAATGTTCGTCCAGCATGCCCTGGTTAACGCTGCTGAGCGCACTTAAGAGTTTTATTTTCAGGCGGGTAATGCGCAGGGCTTCCACTTCTTCCACGGTAATTTCCGCTTTGGGCAGTTTAACGGTCTGCCCTATCTGCGGCTGCGTGTTAAGCTGCGTGTAAACCCAGCCGCCAATGGTATCGCACTGGCTGTCGTCAAGTTCAAGCCCAAACAGGTCGTTAACGTCCTCCAAAAGCATTTTGCCGTCAACGGAATAGCTTTTATCGGTTTCTTCTTCCACTTCGGGGCGTTCTTCGTCAAATTCGTCCTGTATTTCACCGACGATTTCTTCAAGAATGTCCTCGATAGTTACCATACCGGCTGTGCCGCCGTATTCGTCAATCAAAATGGCGAGCTGTTTGCGTTCCTTCTGCAAAAGGCGCAGCAGGTTGCTGATAGGCATGGAAACAGGTACTTCCAGCACGTCGCGGGCCAGTGTGCTTAAGTCGGGCTTTTGGCCGTCGTTAAGGGCGCGCAGCAAATCTTTAATATGCAGAAAGCCGATGATATGGTCTTTATCCTCGTTGCAGATGGGGTAACGCGTCATGCGTTCCGTCAGCGCTGTTTTGATGTTTTCATCGAAGCTGTCTTCAAGATACAAGCAAATCATGTCGGTGCGGGGCACCATGATTTCGCCGGCACTGCGTTCGGAAAAGTCAAAAACGTTATCGAGATAGGTAAGCTCGCTTTTGTCGATGTAGCCGTATTTATAGCTTTCCTCCATCAAAATGCGGATTTCTTCTTCGTTGTGCGCTTCTTCCGCTTCGCTGGCGGCGCTGATGCCCATACGGCGCAAGGTCCAGTTGGCAACATGGTTTAAAAACCATACGGCCGGGTACATCAGCTTGTCGAACATAATCAGCGGGCGCGCTACAAATAAAACAATGGCTTCCGTTTTTTGTATGGAAAGCGATTTCGGCACCAGTTCGCCAAGTACAATGTGCAGGGCGGTAATTACGGAAAAGCCTACCACAAAGGCCAGGGTGTGCTCAAGCTGCGGCGGCAGTTTAAGCAGGGCAAATACCGGCGCCAGCATTTTGGCAACGGCGGGTTCGCCAATCCAGCCAAGGCCGAGCGAGGCAAGGGTAATGCCAAGCTGCGTTACGGAAAGATAGGCGTCAAGGTGTTCCGTTACCTGGCGTGCGTAAACCGCGCTTTTGCTGCCTTCTTTAATTAAAGTGTCGAGCCTTGAAGGGCGCACTTTAACGATAGAAAATTCTGATGCCACGAAAAAGCCGTTAAGCGCTACCAGAAATAAAATTACAATAATGTTTAAAATTATCACGAAATAATCCAAATAATGTGTTTCCGCTTGGGAAACAGTCACCTCCGCTCTAAAAGCAATATTTTTTTAATTGTATCATATATTCGGGCGCGTTCAAAAGGTTAAATCGGCATAAATTGGCGTTTGTGGGGTAATTTTGGGCTTTGGTTTGCCAATGCTTCCGCACTGACCACTGTAAAGGGGCGTAACTTGTTTTTTAGCCGTTTTTCGCGGTATTAAAGGCAAAAAATACCCGGCAGGCGTTAAAACATGCCGGATATTTGTAAATTCTGGGTAAATTGCAAAGGCTATTTAATGTAATAAACGCGGTTTTCCTTGCGCGGTGCAGCCTGCGGTTCGAGGGCGCCGGCATAGCCTAAAATGCAGTGGCCTATGCCTTCGTAGTCGCCTTCAATGCCGAGCTGTTTTAAAATTTCCCTGCCTTCTGGCAGTTCAAATTCTTCTTTTGCGCGGTGAATCCAGCAGCTGGCAACGCCGAGCGCGTGGGCGGCAAGCATTAAATTGCCCATGGCAAGGCTGCCGTCGTAAACGTAAGTGGGATATTTTTTATCGGCCAGCACAATAACAACAACCGGCGCGCCGTAAAACGGGTCAATATCGGGTTTGCCAAAAATTTTGGCGTTTAATTTGCTTAATTTATCGCGCATTTCTTTATCGGTAACGGCAATCATAATTGGGTTTTGCGTGCCGTGCCCGCTGGCGGCGTAGGTGCCTGCCTTTAAAATTTCGTCAAGCACTTCCTGCGGCAGCATATCGGGTTTATATTTGCGGCAGCTTCTTCTGGTTAAAAGGTTGTTCATTGCTTCGTTCATATTTAAAAACCTCCTTTGGGGGCGTGTGCCCTTACAAATTTAATATAGCACCGCAGCGGCGCTTCGTCAAATATCCGCAGGGGCGGATGTGCCTGCCAAATTAAAATGTTTTATGCAAAAAATGCGTTAAGATATGGTATAATTAATAGATGTAAATTTTTATAAAGGACGGTAGTTATGCGTTTAAGAAAAAAGCCATGGATTGAAACTGCAATGGAAGAATTAAAGGATAAATATGTGCTGATGCACAATCTGGAGGATTATAAAGGGCACTGGCAGGAGCGTTTTCCCGGAAAGCGCCTGTGCCTTGAGATTGGCTGCGGCAAGGGGCGCTTTTTAACCGGCATGGCGGAACTGCACCCGGAAAAGGCATTTATAGGCGTTGAAACGCAGCACGATATTTCGTATTACCCGGGCAAGTACATTATGGATAACAAACTGGAAAACGCCGTTGTTATCTGCGCTAACGCAGAGCAGCTGGAGGACTGGTTTGAGCCGGGCGAAATAAAGGAACTGTATTTGAATTTCAGCGACCCGTGGCCGAAGGCGCGCCACGCCAAACGCCGCCTTACGCACAGAAACTTTCTGGCAAAATACCAGAGGCTTTTGGGCAGCGGCGGGCATCTGCGCTTTAAAACGGACAACAGGGCTCTGTTTGATTTTTCGGTAGAGGAGTTTAAGGAGTTTGGGCTGGAAATTATTGCCCTGAGCTACGATTTGCACCATTCGGAGTATGAAAACGAAGTGCAGACGGAGTATGAGCAGAAGTTCAGCGCTTTGGGCACGCCCATTAATTTTTGCGAAGTTGTGTTTAAGTAGAGGCATTTATGCAGAAACACTTTTTTATCTGGGACAATCCGCGTGACGCAGTAATATGGATTACGCTGATGCTTTTGGTGATAGGCTGCATTAATGTTTTCAGCGCCAGTTTTGTTGAAGCAACGGATATGTTCGGCGACGGCTATTTTTATTTAAAACGCTATGTTGCGTTTGCGGCGGTTGGGTTTGCCATTATGCTGTATTTGGGGCTGCGCGGCCCTGATTACCATTTATGGCTTAGCAAGCACTGGCTGAATATTATTTATTTTTCGGTACTGTTTTTACTGATTGCCGTTGATACGGTTGGCGTTACAACAAAGGGCGCACAGCGCTGGCTGTATATAGGGCCGTTCAGCTTGCAGCCTTCGGAGCTGGCAAAGCTGGCGGTAATTATGGTATGCTCCGGCGAGCTGGGCAAGCGGCTGAAAAAACATCTGCGCCCGGCATTGTTTGATTACCCGGGCAACAAAACGATGGTAATGGCGCTGATATACGGCGCTCTGGTTTTAAAACAGCCGGATATGGGCACGGCGGCAATTGTTGTTGCGCTTTCCGTGGGTATGTATATTCTGGCAGGGCTTCCGCTGCGTATGCTGCTGCTTTTAATGGCGGGCGGCTTTGTGGGCGTTGTGGGGCTTATTGCCATTGCGCCGTACCGCCTGCAAAGGGTTCTGGTGTGGTACGACCCGTGGAGCGACCCTTCCAACGCTGGCTACCAGATGGTGCAGTCGTTAATTTCCATCGGCAGCGGCGGTGTTTTGGGCGTGCCCTGGGGGCAGGGTAGCGGCAAATTCTTTTATCTGCCGGAGGCGCATACCGACTTTGCCTTTGCCATTTACTGCCAGGAATGGGGCTTTGGCGGCGCCGTGTTTTTAATTTTTCTGTTTGCGCTTTTGGGCATTGCGCTGTTCCGCATGGCGGCTGCCTGCCGTGATGAGGAGGGCTTTATGCTCATCAGCGGCGTAACGCTTCTGGTTGTGGGGCAGGCTGCGGCCAATATGCTGATGGTATGCGGCTGCCTGCCGGTTATCGGCGTGCCGCTTTCGTTTATAAGTTACGGCGGTACTTCCATGGTGGTATCGCTTACGGCGCTGGGGCTGGCGCTTTCGGTTTACAAGGCGGAGGTTAAGCGCGAAAAGCGCGAAGAACTGCTGCGTGATGCCGGTATGCCGCCCATTATGCCAACCTCTGATTTAAGGCGCAGGGGGTGGCGCAGATGAGAAAAGAATTTAAGTTTTACAGCAGCAAAAAACGCTTTTTTGGGCTGTTTGCATTAATTTTTACCGTTTTTGCCATAGTTATCGGGCGCCTGGTGTGGCTGCAAATTGTACGCGGCGACGCAATGGCGCGGCAGTCGATGGCACAGGCCATGGGCACGGACGTAATGTATTCGCCGCGTGGGGCGATTGTGGACTGCAACGGCGAAGAACTTGCCGTAAGCATTATGGCAAAATCGCTGTATGTTGACCCTGTTGAAATGGAGGACCGCCCGGACAGCGCGGCTGCCAAAAGCGGGCGCAACGTTAAGCGCCTGGCGGCAGATTTACTGGCTGGGCCGCTCGGCATCAGTGCCGAAAGCCTGTACAGCGATTTTACTACGGAAGCACGTTTTATATGGATTAAGCGTACCCTGACGCCGAAAGAGGCGGACGAGGTAACGCGCATAGTTAAGGAAAACAAACTGCCGGGCCTGCACTTTTTGGAAGAAAGCAAGCGTTACTACACCAAAAAGAGCATGGCCGCACAGATTCTGGGTTTTGTAGGCACGGATGACAAGGGTCTGGCCGGTATTGAGCTGGCGCTTGATTCCGTAATTAAAGGCGCCAAAACCGAGCAGGAAGAAATGGTGGACGCACTGGGACGCCCGATGGGCGAAGCGGGCATGAACCATTCGCGCCCGCAGAATATGCCGACGGTGTACCTTACTATCGACAGCAAAATTCAGTTTGTGCTGGAGGACGCGCTTGACCGCGCCATGAAGGAAACCAAATCGCGCGCGGCGGCAGCCATTTTGATGGACCCGCATACCGGCGCGGTACTGGGTATGGCTTCGCGCCCGACCTTTGACCCTAACGATTTTGGCGAATACCCGGTTTCCACTTGGACGAACAGGGCAATTTCCATTATTTACGAGCCGGGTTCTGTCTTTAAACCGATTGTAGGCTGCATGGGGCTGAGTGAAAATATCATTACGCCGCAGACCGTGTTTGAGGACAAGGGCAGCATTAAAATTGCCGACCGCGTTATCCGTAACTGGGACGGAGAAGGGCGCGGGCAGGTGCCCTTTGAGGATATTATTAAATACTCCATTAATACCGGCATGGTGCAGCTGGGCATGCAGCTCGGCGCAAACCAGATGATTGATTACAGTAAAAAGTTCGGCTTCGGCCAGCCGACTGGCATTGAACTGCCGGGCGAGGAAAGCGGCATTTTGTACAGGCCGGAAGATATGTACGAGCCTGATATTGCCACCATGGCCATCGGGCAGGGCATTGCCGTAACGCCGCTGCAAATGCTGCGCGCCATCTGCGCCATTGCCAACGGCGGCGAACTTCTGGAGCCTTACATTATTGATAAAATTGTAATGCCCGACGGGCGCGTGCTGCGCCAGGGGCAGAAGAAGGTTGTGCGCCGCGTTATTACCGAAGACGTTGCCGGGCAGATGCGCATGATGATGGAAAAAGTAGTCAGCGAGGGCGGCGGCAAACCGGCGCATATTGCAGGCTATCAGATTGCGGGCAAAACCGGCACGGCAGAAAAACTTGCCGAGCAGGGCGGTTATGCCCCGGGCGAATACATAGCGTCTTTTGTAGGCTTTGTACCGGCAGCCAATCCGCAGTATGCGATGCTGGTAATGCTTGATACGCCGCAGGGAGCGTTTTACGGTTCGCAGGTATCGGCGCCGGTATTTAAAGATACTTTGCAGCAGATACTTGTTGCCAAAGGCATTCAGCCGAGCACGCACGAAGGGCTGCCTTCGTTTGAGGAAGATGCCAAGGACAGGGCCAAAGCTGTTAAAGTGCCGGTAATGGAATTTTTGCCGGACAACAAAGTAAAGATACCGGATTTTACCGGGCTTGACATGCGCCAGACGGCAGAGCTGGTGCAGCGCGGGCATCTGGTGCTTGTGCCTTACGGCAGCGGCAGGGCAAAGAAGCAGTCGCTGCTGCCGGGGACTGTTGCCGCGGAAGGCACAAAACTGGAAATATGGTTTGAATAATTTATCTCTACCGGAAGGAAAAAGGAACTCCGGCAGAGAATAAAACAAAGATATAGTTATTTAAGTGCAGAAAAGGGAGGTACCAAGATGTTATCGGATATTGAAATTGCTCAAAAGGCGCATATGCTGCCCATTACTGAGGTTGCCGCAAAACTCGGCATCGGTGAGGAAGATATTGAGTTATACGGCCGCTACAAGGCAAAACTTTCCATGGATTTAATTAAAAGAGTGCAGGATAAGCCTGACGGAAAACTTATTCTGGTTACGGCTATTACCCCGACCCCTGCCGGTGAAGGCAAATCCACCACTACGGTAGGCCTGGCACAGGGGCTTGCCAAAATCGGGCAGAAAGTTATCGTTGCTTTGCGCGAACCTTCGCTCGGCCCCTGCATGGGCATTAAGGGCGGCGCAGCAGGCGGCGGCTATTCTCAGGTTGTGCCTATGGAGGACATTAACCTGCATTTTACAGGCGATTTTCATGCCATAACATCTGCCCATATGCTTCTGGCAGCCATGCTTGACAACCATATTCAGCAGGGCAATGCTCTTAACATCGACCCGCGCCGCATTGTGTGGAAACGCGTTGTTGATATGAATGACCGCGAACTGCGCAACATAGTTGTCGGCCTCGGCGGCAAAGCGCACGGCGTACCGCGCCAGGACGGCTTTGATATTACCGTAGCTTCGGAGGTTATGGCTATTTTGTGCCTGGCAACCGGCCTGCACGATTTAAAAGAACGCCTGAGCAAAATTATTGTGGCTTACGATTACAGCGGCAACCCCATTACCGCCGGTATGCTTAAAGCACAGGGCGCAATGGCGGCACTGTTAAAAGACGCTGTAAAACCGAACCTTGTACAGACTCTGGAAAATGTGCCTGCCATTATTCACGGCGGCCCGTTTGCCAATATTGCCCACGGCTGCAACAGCGTAATGGCAACCAAAACGGCGCTCAAGCTTGCCGATTACACCATTACGGAAGCAGGCTTCGGTGCAGATTTGGGCGCGGAAAAATTCTTTGACATTAAATGCCGTTATGCTGGTTTAAAACCGGATGCAGTTGTGCTGGTTGCTACCGTACGCGCGCTTAAAATGCACGGCGGCGTGCCGAAAACAGACCTTGCTACTCCGGATGTGGAAGCTGTAAAACGCGGCATTGTCAACCTTGAAAAGCATATCGAAAACATTAAGCAGTACGGTTTGCCTCTGGTTGTTGCCATTAATGCCTTTGCACAGGATACCCCGGAAGAACTGGAAGCTATCCGCAGCCACTGCGCCGCACACGGCGTAAACGTTGCGCTTTCGGAAGTATTTGCCAACGGCGGCGAAGGCGGCATTGAACTGGCGAAAGAAGTTGTGGCACTGGCAACAAGCGGCAAAGCCGATTTTAAACTTCTGTACGGCGAAGAACTGAGCCTGAAAGAAAAAATTGAAACCATTGCCAAAAAGATTTACGGTGCAGTGGGCGTAAACTACACCAAAGAAGCAAACAATGCTTTGAAAGATTTTGAAAAAATGGGCTATGGGCATTTGCCTGTCTGCATGGCCAAAACCCAGTATTCCTTCTCGGATGACCCGGCGCTTCTGGGCCGCCCGGAAGGCTTTGAAATTACCATTAAAAACTGCCGTATCGCAGCCGGTGCAGGCTTTGTGGTAGTATTAACCGGCGATATTATGACCATGCCGGGCCTGCCGAAAGTTCCTGCCGCCGAAAAAATTGACGTAAGCGACGACGGCGTAATAAGCGGACTGTTTTAAGGAGAACTGTTATGGAAACTTTGATTATGAGGGGAAAACCCGTTGCCGATGCTTACCGCGAAACCATTATGCAGCGTGTGGCCAATGCGCTTGGCAAAGGACGTAAAGTAACGCTGGCAATTATTGTTGTTGGCGATGACCCGGCTTCGCACGTTTACAAAGACCGTTTAATAAAACTTGCTGAAAGCATGGGCATTTATGTAAAAGAACTTTTATATCCTGCCGATACCAAGCAGGAAGATTTGCTGCGCGACATTGCCCGCATGAACCACAACCGTTACGTTACCGGCGTACTGCCGATGATGCCGATGCCCAAACCGCTGGACAGCGATACAATCGGCACGGCAGTTACCGCCAGCAAGGATGTGGACTGCCTGAACGTGAAAAACGTTGGCGATATGTACCTTGGCTATGGCAAAATGTCACCCTGTACGCCGCGCGCCTGCATGGCAACTTTGGAACATTACGGCATTGAACTGGAAGGCAAACATGCCGTTGTAATCGGCCGCAGCAATGTTGTCGGCAAACCGGTTGCCAATTTGCTTTTAAACAAAAATGCTACTGTTACCATCTGCCACAGCAAAACCAAAAACATTGCTGAAATTACCCGCCAGGCGGATATTATCGTTGCGGCAGTAGGCAAACCCTGCTTTGTAACGCCCGATATGATTAAAGAAGGCGCGGTTGTTGTAGACGTTGGCATTAACGCCGTTGACGGCAAACTGGTGGGTGACGTTGACCCTGCCGTTGTGGGCAAAGCCTCGGCTTACACTCCGGTGCCGGGCGGCATTGGCGTTGTAAGCAACATGATGGTAATGGATTTGCTTACACGCAATCAGTAACAGGGCGGCGCGTATAAATGAAAAAATTTTTATGGCTGCTGCTGTTAGTGCTGTTTGCAGGTTTTATCTTTTTTAATTCTTCGCTGCCTGCGGAAACTTCATACAAAGCGAGCGGGCTGCTTGCCCAGTGGCTTGACAGCCTGTATGCCGCTATCGGCGACCCGATGCCGGTAGACCGTCTGGAGGCACGCCTGCGCAAGCTGGCACATTTTGTGGAATTTGCCGTTCTGGCAATGATTATGGTTAATACCTTTATCAGCTGGCGCGTGTCCAACCGCGTGGCGTCCGGCTATATCCTGTTTTTGGGGCTGGCCGTTGCCGTAGCGGATGAGTACATTCAGCTTTCTGTGCCGGGGCGTACGGCGCAGGTTACCGATATTGTGCTGGATTTCTGCGGCGTGTTCATTATCTGGCTGTGCCGCGAAATATGGCTGTGGAGCAAAAAGTAGCGCAGCAAAATATAATAACAAAATACGTTGCAAATAAAAAACACCGCTTTTACAGCGGTGTTTTTGCGTATAATTATAAGTTTTAGTTATGATTCTTTTAGTTATTACATTTGTTTAAGTAGTGTGCTCAAACAAAATATTTATCTTGATGCGGTGATGTGTAGTTAGGGCAAAAGGTTTGTATTATAAGGTCATAGATAAAAACTGCGGCGGCTGAAATTTTTAGTTGCAATCTTCGGGAGTCCGGCCGCAAAGCCCGGACGGAATCGGAGAAGCCGCAGCATTTTTACATGACCGCATTAATATAAACCTTTTGCCGGAAAGTTATATTTACTTTCTTACAGCTCTTTAATAAACTTGCACAGCTTGTCAACCGCAGCCTGCGAGGTAGACCAGCTGGTGCAGATACGTGCAGCCACTCTGCCGTCCGGCAGGTTTTCATAAAGGCCGAGTTTAAAATGGCTGTTTATTTTTTCGTACATTTCTTTGGTGATGATGATAAACTGCTGATTGGTGGGTGAATCAGTCAAGAATTCAAAGCCGCATTCTTTAAGCACGGATTTAATCTGCATGGCTGTATCAATGCCCTGTTTGCAGATACGGTAGTATAAACCGTTGGTGAACATGGCTTCAAACTGAATGCCAAGCAGGCGGCCTTTGGCAAGTACGCTGCCGCACTGTTTCATCAGCGGAATAAAATCTTCTTTAATGGCAGGGTTTAAAATAACTGCCGCTTCGCCGAACAGCATGCCGCATTTGGTGCCGCCAATGTAGAACACGTCGCAGTTATTGGCAATGTCCTGCATGGTAAAATCGCAGGCGGGCGAAGTAAGCCCGTAACCGAGGCGCGCACCGTCAATAAACAGGTATAAATTGTACTGCTTGCATACGGCGTATAAATCTTCCAGTTCCTTTTTGCTGTACAGCGTGCCGGTTTCCGTAGGCTGCGAAATATAAACCATTTTAGGCATTACAATATGCTCGCGGCTTGGGTCGTGCAGGTATTTTTCCTGTTCGGCAGCAATCTGGGCGGCGGTAATTTTGCCGTCCTCGTCGGGCACTACAAGCACCTTGTGCCCGCTGCGTTCAATGGCGCCGGCTTCGTGCGTGTTAATATGGCTGCGTGCGGTTCCGTAAACGCCGTGGAAGGGGCGCAGGGAGGCGGAGATGATGGTAAGGTTGGTCTGCGTGCCTGCCATCATAAAATAAACATCCGCATCCGGGCGGCCGCATTCTTTCTGGATCAGCGCGCGGGCAGCTTCGCAGTATGCGTCCTCGCCGTAGCCTGCTGTTTCTTCAAGATTGGTTGCTCCCAAAACTTCTAAAATTTCCGGCGTACAGCCGGTAGTGTAGTCACTGGTAAAATAATACATCTTTCAGCCTTCTTTCGTTATTTGGCACGCCTGCTGCGGATAACCTCAAAAATAATCGGGGTAAGCGAAAACAGGATAATGCCCATTGTTACATACGAAAAGTTTTGTTTGATAAACGGAATGTTGCCGAAAAAGTAACCGCCGCCGAGGAATAAAAATACCCAAGTGCAGGCGCCGCTGACATTGTAAATGGCAAAGGTGCGGTAGTGCATGGTGCCGATGCCTGCTACAAAAGGCGCAAAGGTGCGCACAATCGGGGCAAAACGGGCCAGGAAAATAGCTTTGTGGCCGTGCTTGGCGTAAAAATCTTCGGCTTTTTTTACGTACTCCGGCTTAATCAGCTTTGAATTGGCGGCAAGTATTTTATGCCCCAGGTGCCTGCCTATTTCGTAGTTGCAGGCATCGCCGGTAATTGCAGACACAAGGAAAATAACGGCCAGAAGCGGCAGGCTGAGCCCTTCGGCAGATGCCGCCAGCGCGCCGCAGGCAAACAAAAGCGAATCGCCCGGCAGAAACGGCGTTACCACAAGCCCTGTTTCACAAAAAACAATAATGAACAAAAATGCGTAAATCCAGTGCCCATAGGCTTCCATAACAACGGGAAGGTAACGGTCAAAATGCAGGATAAAATCGGTAATGTTGGAATAAATAGCTTCCATCGGCTCCTCCTTATACAAAAACTAACAATATTCTAACATAAAGAAACAAAAAATAATAGAAAAATAATTTGTAAGCATAAGCTGACTTTGTGCTGTTACTTTATGTTATATGTGTTATAATAGCACTATAAAATTAAATTTGTATTAAAGGAGATTTTTATGGATATTGAAGTAATAAAAGCAAAAATAGCCGAATTCAAGGCTAAAGGCTGCGAAGTTCCCGATATGGATATGATAAAAACGCCGGAACAGATTGAAGGCATCCGCACGGCAGCCAAAATTAACAATGCCTGCCTTGATTTGATTGCCCAAAAAATTAAAGCCGGCATGACGACGGAAGAAATTGACGCGCTGGCGTATGATTTTATTACCAAGAGCGGTGGCATTCCGGCCTGCCTCGGTTTTTATGGCTTCCCGAAAAGCATTTGTACTTCGGTTAATGACCAGGTTTGCCACGGCATTCCCGATAAAACGGTGCTTAAAAGCGGCGACATTGTTAACGTTGACGTAACCACTATTTACAACGGCTATTACGCCGATGCTTCGCGTATGTTTATGATTGGCAAGGTTTCCAAACCGAATCAGGATTTAGTTGCCATTACCAAAGAATGTATGCGCCGCGGCGTGGAAGCCTGCAAGCCCTGGGCCTTTATCGGTGACATTGGCGCTGCCATTGCCCCGTTTGCACGCAAGCACGGTTACAGCGTAGTAACGGAATTTGGCGGGCACGGCGTCGGCGTGGATTTCCACGAAGAACCTTTTGTGTGCCACGACAGCAAAAAAAATACCGGCATGCTGATGGTGCCGGGCATGGTATTTACGGTTGAGCCGATGATTAACGCCGGCCGCCGCGATGTGTTTATCGATGCAAGCAACGACTGGACTGTTTATACGCAGGACGGCAGCATGTCGGCCCAGTGGGAAAACACGGTGCTTGTTACAGATACCGGCGTGGAGGTACTGGCCTGGTAAGGCGCAGCAGCACCAAATTTATAATTTAGTTTAAAACAAAATACGCATAAAATAAAAATCCCGCTTTTGGCGGGATTTTTTTGTACAATTATTTGCTTTCTTTGTTTTCGGTGCCGTCTTTAACTTCTGCCGCTGCTTTTTCGGCTTCGCGTTTGGCTTTAGCCTCCTGCATGGCGTCATAGCGGTCGTATTCGTCCCAGTCGGGATGCGCTTCGGCAATCTCGCGTTCCAGTTCATCATCGGCGCGTTTTTCTGCTTCGGCAGCTTCTTTGCGTGCCTTGGCTTCGGCGCGGCGTTCTTCTTTGGTTTTCTTCTTTTCTTTTACGGGCTGGGGTACGGGGTCTTCGCCGAAGCGGTTAGGCCCTTTGGTGCCGCGGAAGAAAATCAGGAACAAATTGAAAAGCTGGGCAATGTAAAATAAAATTGCCGCTGCAAGGTCAATGGCGGTATTGCCGGTGTTTACGGTGCTTAAAAGCGCGCCGGAACCCAGAAGCATCCACCAGCCGCTTAAATTAAGGTCATGCAGGCGGCGCACGCCGAGCGAAATGCTAGCGATAATCAGCGGAATATAATAAACCCAGAACACCAGCGATTTGCGCACATTGGTGGCAAAATGCGCGGGGTCTTCCTTAAGATGCGGTTCGGCGTTGATAACGATTAAAACAAAAAAGATACTGATGGCGCCAAGCATCATCAGGCGCATTAAAAAGGGCTTGCGGTTCAAACGCCCTTTAAAGCTGAAATAATCATGTTTAAACTCTTTTACTGTCATAAAAAACCTCCGGTCAAAATGTCATACAAAAAGTTATATTCGCTGCGGGCGGCGTTATTCCTGCCTGTTTTTGCGCTTTTGCTGCCAAAATGCGTGGAATTTATCTGCCAGTTCCGTTTTGCCGCATTTGGCAGGCCAAAGTTCGGCATTGGCAAAACGCATGGCTGCCGCCAGATGCTCATACGCTTCGGCGTTGAAGCCTTGCAGCGAGCGCAGCAGTTCTTTGGCTTCCTGGCGTTTGGTGTGGCCATCGTAGGGGCAGGGGTTTTTCAGCGGGTTCAGGTTAAGCTCATCAACCATACTGATAATTTCCGCCTCGCGGTAATATAAAAGCGGGCGTATTAAGGTAAGCTCCGTGCGAGAAAGCGGCGTTACCGGCAGAAAGGTTTTAAGCTGCCCGCTGGCAACAAGGTTTAAAAAGAAGGTTTCCACGGCGTCGTCATGGTGGTGCGCCCAGGCAACTTTGTTAAAGCCCAGCTCCAGCGCCGTGCGGTTGGTGGCTGCGCGGCGGAAATAAGCGCAGGTAAAGCACGGCGTATTGGTGCGGTGCTGCCACGCTTCGGTAACGTCAACTTTGCTGCTGTAATGTTTAAGCCCGTACTGCGCACAGAAGCTTTCCAAATCAGCTTTGGGAAAATCGCTGCTGAACATTGTATCCACCGTGTAGCAGGCAAGGTCAAACTTAAAAGGCGCATACTGCTGCACTTCGGCCAGCGCGGCCGTTAAAAACATACTGTCCTTGCCGCCGCTTAAGCCAATCAGCACGCGGTCGCCTTCCTTCAGCATTTCAAATTCTATTATGCAGCGCCACAGCTTGCCCAAAAGGGCTGCGGGCACAAAAGGTTTACGGCTCATAGCTGCTCCTTAAAACAGGGTAAAAATTTATTAAGCGTTCCCATTATATCACAAAATTCTGCCGAAGCACATAAAAAAGCACCCGTTTATAAAACGGATGCTTCTGTTTTAACATATCAGCCCAGGGTTTCAGTAACCTTTACCAGTTCTTCGCGGATTTTAATATGCTGCGGGCAGGCTTTTTCGCACGCGCCGCACTTAATGCATTCGGCGGCTTTCTTTTTGCCGTGGCCCGTAACCAGCCAGTTTTCCTGGTGTTTGGCAGCGGCCAAATCCTTATACAGCGTGTAATAGTTCATTGCTGTAAAGCTGCCGCTTACGCCGATATTCATGGGGCAGACCTTGGCGCAGTAGTTGCAGGTGGTGCAGGGAATGAGCGGAATTTTTGCCAGCGCCTCCTGCGCCTGTTTCAGCGTTGCTTCTTCGGCGGCGGTAAGGCCTTTAAAATCCTTCATGTAAGAAAGGTTATCCTGCATCTGCTCAACATTGCTCATGCCGCTGAGCACGGTAATAATGCCTTCCAGATGTGCAGCAAAGCGGATGGCCCAGCTTGCTACGGACATTTCCGGCTCGGCATCTTTTAAAATTTTCTGTACGCTTTCCGGCGGATTGGCGAGCATGCCGCCTTTAACCGGTTCCATAATGATAACGGGCTTGCAGTGTTTACGAGCCACTTCGTAGCAGCGGCGGCTCTGTACGGCGTGGTAATCCCAGTCGGCATAATTAATTTGCAGCTGCACAAATTCCATTTCGGGGTGGGCGTTTAAAATGGCATCCAGTTCTTCCGGCGTGGAGTGGAACGAAAAACCAACGTGCTTAATCAGCCCTTTGGCTTTTTGCTCCTGCACAAAGTCCCACATATTGTAATCGTCAAAATATTTGGTGCGGCTTTCGCCGAGGTTGTGCAGAAGGTAAAAATCAAAATAGCCTGCGCCCGTTTGTTTTAAGCTGGTTTTAAACTGGTTAACTGCTTCTTCGCGCGTTTTGCAGTTAATCCAGGCGGCGTTTTTGGTTGCAAGCTGAAATTTTTCGCGCGGGTAGCGTTCTACCAGCGCCTGGCGGATAGCGTCTTCGCTGCCGGGGTAGGCCCACGCCGTATCAAAATAGGTAAAGCCTGCTTCCAGGAACATATCTACCATTTTTTTGGTCTGTTCAATGTCGATGGCCTCGCCAATTTTCGGCAGGCGCATCAGCCCAAAACCGAGTTTTTTAATATCTTCGCCTAAATATGCCATAGTATCCCTTCTTTCAATTACTGCTTAGTATAATTATAAACAAATTTATAAAAGTTTTAAAGTTGTAAGGCACTCCAGGGCAATGGTTTCGCGCAGCGGCAGGTCTTTCGCCTCCGGCGTGTCCATGTTCAGCGCAAAAACATACAGTTTGCCTTTGGCTTCCACCCAGCCTACAAACCAGCCCACGGGCACGGCAATATTATCCGTCGCCCAGCCGGTTTTGCCGTGCAGGGTGTAAGCGTCCGTCTGTTTTAAAACGGTAATATTGCAAACCTGCTGCTGCGCCGCTGGCGGATACGGCAGTTTATGCTGCGCAAGTTTTGTTAAAAGCTGCACCTGCTCCAGCGCGCTTATTTTAAGCGGCCCTTCCAGCCAGAAGCTGTCGATTTTACTGCCAATACTTTCGTTGCCGTAGTGCAGCTTTTTAATGTTGGCCTGCATGCGTTCCGTACCGATGCGGCGCGCAAGTTCTTTATAGGCTGGCACCTGCGAGAGTTTTATGGCGCTGCGCAGGCTGGCATCGGCTTTCCAGCTTTCAAGGTACACCGGTTCGCCTCCGTAACGGTAAAAAACTTCGTTCGCATCTTTAACAACGCCTTCGCTTAAACCGATAAGGCTGTTAAAAATTTTAAACGTGCTGGCGGGGTAAAAACGCTCTGCAGCACGCCCGGCGTTGTGCAGCCAGTAACCGTTTTTCTGTACGTCATAAATTACAAGGGTGCCGTTTACACCATGTTGTGCAAAGATATCGTCGAGGCTGCTGGTGTTCACGGGGCGGTCAACGGGGCTTTCCGCGTAAGCGGCGGGCATAAAGCACAAAGCAATTATAAGTAAAACTAATAAATGCAAAATACGTTTCATGGTTCACCTCAAACAAAAAGCGCCCGCAAGGGACGCTTTTATTTTTAATATTTTATTTCCAGCCGACAGTAACGGAGCCTTTAAAGTGGTCGCTGATGAATTTTTCAACTTCGGCGGACTGGTAAATTTTTTGCAGCTGCTTAATGCGCGGGTCGGCGGCATTTTCCTTTTTGGTTACAAAAATGTTGATGTACGGGGAAGCAGCGCCTTCAACCATTAAGGAATCCGTCATGGGGTTCAGCCCTGCAGGCAGAGCGTAGTTGGCGTTAATAACGGCAACGGTTACGTCCGGCAGGCTGCGGGGAATGGTGGCAGCGTCAAGCTCAAGAAATTTATAGCCATGCGGGTTGCCGGTAATATCGGCAACGGAGGTGGTAACATCGTTAATATCCTTAACTTCAATTAATTTCTGTTCGGCAAGCAGCAAAAGCGCTCTGCCGCCGTTGGAAGGGTCGTTGGGGATGCCGATTGTTGCGCCGTCGGGGATGGCTTCACCTTTTTTGATTTTATCGGAATAAACCGCCATGGGGAAGTTTACGGTTTTAAAAACTTCAACCAGTTCAAAGCCGGGTTCTTTTTTCAGCGTGGCGTCAAGGTAAGGCCTGTGCTGCATGCTGTTGGCAAAAATTTCGCCCTGCTGCAAAGCAATGTTCGGCGTTACAAAATCGTTAAATTCCACAACTTCTATGTTTAAGCCGTCTTTGGCAGCCAGTTTTTTAACCTCGTCCATAATTTCGGCATGGGGGCCTGCGGTTACGCCTACCTTAACGGGTGCGGAAGTATCCGCTGCTTTCTCGCTGCCGCCGCAGCCAAAAATACCGAGTGCCAGAGTGCCAACCGCCAGTGCGGCCAAAATTCTTTTTAATTTCATAGTAATCCTCCTCCAAAATATTAAAATTAAAATAAATTGCTAACATTATAATTTGGTTTTATTAAGTTTTTTGCTGAGCGTGTCGCCGATAAACTGAATGAGCTGTACCATGAGAATCAGGATGACAACGGTAACAATCATTACATCCGGCTGGAAACGCTGGTAGCCGTAGCGGATGGCAAGGTCGCCGAGGCCGCCGCCGCCGAGTACGCCCGCCATGGCGGAGTAACCGATAAGGGCGATAACCGCAAGGGTAATGCCGAGCACGATGGAGTGCAGCGCTTCGGGAAGCAGAACCTTGTAAATAATCTGCATCGGGCTTGCACCCATGCTTTGTGCGGCTTCGATAACGCCGTGGTCAATTTCAAGCAGTGAAGATTCGATAACGCGCGCAATAAACGGCGCTGCGGAAATGGTAAGCGGCACAATGGCGGCCGTAGTGCCTATGGAAGAACCTACCAGCATACGGGTAAGCGGAATAATGGCTACCATTAAAATAATAAACGGGGTGGAACGGGTGGCGTTAACGATAACGCCCAGCACGGAGTTAATAACGGCATTCGGCAGAATGTGCCCATTGCGCGTTACCGTAAGGATGATGCCCAGCGGTATGCCGATAAGGCTTGCCAGCACGGTGGAGGCAACAACCATGTAGCCGGTTTCCCAAAAGGATTTTATTAAAAGTTCAATCATTTCATTTGACATAACCAATTACCTCCACTTGCAGATTTTGGCTGTTTAAATAATCCAGCGAGTCCTCAAGGGCTTTCTGCGGGCCTTCAATAACAATCAGCAGGTTGCCGTAAATGCGGTCTTTAAGCTGGTCGGTGTTGCCGGAAATAATGTTGGCATCTACGCCGAAGCGTTTAATCATGCCGGAAACAATGGGCTTGTCGGCGTTGCCGCTGAAGAAGGACAAGCGCACGGCGAGGCTTGCGCCTTCAAAATATTCCCTGCTGACGGGTGTGCTTTTAAGTGATTCCGGAAGTGTATTTTTATCGACGCTCTTAACAAATTCCTTGGTAGTCTGGTTCTGCGGGTTGGTAAATACGTCCACCATATTGCCTTCTTCTATAATGCTGCCGTTTTCAATAACGGCTACGCGGTCGCAGATTTCCTTTACAACTTCCATCTGGTGCGTAATCATTACTATGGTAAGGTTTAAACGCTGGTTAATGTCGCGCAGCAGGTTCAAAATGGATTTGGTGGTCTGCGGGTCAAGCGCGCTTGTTGCTTCGTCGCACAGAAGAACTTTCGGGTTGCTGGCAAGGGCGCGGGCAATGCCTACGCGCTGTTTCTGCCCGCCGGAAAGCTGGCTGGGGTAGTGGTCGGCGCGGTCCTGCAGCTGTACAAGCTCGAGCAGCGGTTCCACGCGCTTTTTGATTTCATCTTTGCCAAGCCCCTGAATTTCCAGCGGAAAGGCAATGTTGTCAAAAACGGTGCGGCTGGCAAGCAGGTTAAAATGCTGAAAAATCATGCCGATATTCTGGCGTGCTTTGCGCAGCTGCGTTTCCGTCATGGCGGTAAGTTCTTCGCCGTCTACAAAAACCTGCCCGGCGGTAGGCACTTCCAGCATATTAATGCAGCGGATAAGCGTGGATTTGCCTGCGCCTGAAAGGCCGATAATGCCAAAAATTTCGCCCTGGTTAATGGTAAGGCTGGTACGCTTTAAGGCGTGAATGTCACCCGAGGAGGTGTGGTAAGTTTTTTCTACATTTACTAATTCAATCATGCGGTGTTCCTCTTTCTTTTCTAAGGTACTAAAAAACCCTTCACGAACAGGTGAAGGGTACAAGTTTTAAGACCTCTTTCATCTGCCGGAATGTTCCGTTGGATTTGGCACCGTTTCACTAAGGATGGTTGCCGTAGCGTCATCGGGCCAGTCCCTCGGCTACTCTTGATGAATGTTTGTATGAAGTTGATGTACCAATCATACACGTTATTTACAAATCTGTCAATAAAATTTTTCTTAAAATCCGTTAAAATTACTTGACTTTTTATAAAATAAAGTATTAAAGTAAGAAAGGATAGAAAATATCCAATTTAAAATTTTACGGGTGTTAACCAAGGAGGACAGCCATGCCTGCAAAAACCAGGGATAAATTAACCGCGCAGCTGTTTAGGGCTGTTTTAAGTTTAAAAGATGAACAGCAATGCTCAAACTTTTTTGAAGATATTTGTACCATTACCGAATTAAAAGCAATGGCGCAGCGTCTGGAGGTTGCCAGAATGCTTGATGCCGGCTGCATTTATGAAGAAATCGTAGAAAAAACAGGCGCCAGCACGGCAACCATTTCGCGCGTAAAGCGCTGCCTGGTATACGGAGCGGACGGGTATAACTCCGTAATGCCCGTTTTAAGAGAAGGCGGAAAAGATGAAAATTGATTTTGCAGCTTTAAAATTTAATGTTGACGGCTATATTAATGCTATTGTGCAGGATGCCGGTACGGACGAGGTGCTGGCGCTTGTTAAAATGGACGGCGAAGCACTGGCGCGCACGGCGGAAAACGGCAGCCTGTGGCTGTATGACCCGGAAACAAAAAAGGCCTATAATGCTGCCGAAGACGGAGCGGCTTTTTCGGTTACGGAAATTACTGCCGGCAAAAACGGTACGGTGCTTCTGGTAAAAGTACTTCCGGGGCGCAGCGGGCTGGGCGTATTTACGCAGCCGGTGTGGAAAAGCGGCAGCCTGCCCGTGCCTGAGCCTGACGGTATTCACGGCGTACTTGCCGAAATTTACCGCTTAATATGCTATAAACGCCGGTCCGGCGGCGATAATTCCGCTGCAAGGCATTTAGTTATGTCCGGGCAGGATAAAATTTTAAAACAGCTTGGCGCAGATACTTCAAGCACCATTATTGCCTCTAAAAATGACAGCAGGACGGACGTGCTGGATGAAATGAGCGGCCTGTGGTACGACTGCCTTGTGCTTTTGGCCTACCATAACATTAACCCGGCGGAACTTTTGGCAACGCTGGGCGACAAACGCGCCAAATAAACAAAATTTCAGCGGTAATTTAAAGTTTTTTATGATATAATAATTATTACACTAAAAATCATTACGGCAGCCAGGTCTGCCTGCAAAAAGGAAGTGCTGAACGTGGATAAACCAGTATATGTCATCGGCCACCGCAATCCGGATACGGACTCTATCTGCTCCGCAGTTGCCTATGCGTGGTTAAAAAGGCAGCTTGGCGTTAATGCCGTTGCGGCTCGCGCAGGTGCGCTGAACCCTGAAACACAGTATGTTCTTAATTATTTCGGCGTAGAAGAACCGGTTTTAATTGAGGATATGTACCCCCGCCTGAAAGATGTGGAACTTATTGCAGTGCCCATGCTTAACGGCGAAACCAAACTGCGTGAGGTAAGCCATTTGTTTACCGACTACGGCGTGCGCTGCATGCCTGTAGGCACGCCGGAAAACATTGAAGGCGTTGTTACCGTAACCGACCTTGCCAAATGCTTCTATAAAGAACTTTGCGCACAGGAAAACGAAACTGGCGCTGTTGATTACAGCCAGCTGCTGGACGCACCGGTTAAAGACTTAATGACTACCAGCGTTGTTTCCTTCAACAACAACGAACTTCTGGACGATGTTAAAAATGCCATGCTCGATACCAATTTCCGCTCCTACCCGGTTGTGGAAGGCGGCCGCTACATTGGCATGATTGACAAGGTACGCCTGCTGAAACCCGACAAAACCCAGCTTATTCTTGTTGACCATAACGAACGCGCACAGGCCGTTGAAGGCAGCGAAGAAGCGGAAATCATTGAGGTAATTGACCATCACCGCATGGGCGGCCTGCATACCGCGGCTCCTATTTATATCCGCGAAGAACCCGTAGGCTGCACGGCAACCATTATTACCAGCATGGCAGAAGCACATAAAGTGGAACTGCCGCGCGAAATTGCCGGCCTGCTTTTATCGGCAATTATTTCCGATACCCTGTATTTCCGCAGCCCGACCACCACTCAGCAGGATAAGGACGCTGCGGCAAAACTGCAAAAAATTGCCGGGCTTGAGGATTTGGAAGCCTATGCCATGGAAGAACTGAAACAGGGCTCCGTTATTGCCCGTTTAACCGCGGACGAACTGGTACGCACCGATTTGAAAGAATTTGATTTCGGCGAAACCAAAGCCAGCGTGGCACAGATAAACATCATGGGCCGCCAGCAGGGGCTGGATAAAATGCCGGAACTTTTAGCGGCACTGGAAGCCATGCGCGAAACCGAAGGTTTTGATTTGTCCTTCCTGATGGTAACGGACATTCTTTCTGAAGCAACCGACCTTCTGGTTGCCGGTGTAAACCAGGCAAAAGTTACGGAAGCCTTCGGCAAACCGGAAGCAGAAGGCCATTACTATCTGCCGGGCGTGCTCTCCCGCAAAAAACAGATTGTGCCTCCGTTAACAGACGCTTTCAGCAAATAATGTAAAATTATTTACAAACAGGCAGTGCTTTATGCGCTGCCAGTTTTTCTATGCAGAAAAAACTGATAAAAATTCACTAAAAATTGTAAAATGTTCTTGACGGCATTGTGAAATTATGGTAAAGTGTACACATCCTTTTAAAAACCGATTGCAATTTACGGACTGTATTGGTTTAATTGCAGAGGAAACACGGCAACTCGCGCATAAAAAACCGAAACGGAAAGTTTTGCGCAAAAGGTTTCTGAAAGGGTAAAAAATTTATTTCCCTGGAGGAATGGCAAAATGAAAAAATCTTTAGTTCTCGCAATGGCTATGGCTCTTGGCGTAACTGCAAGCGCTTATGCCGCAAATCCGTTCTCCGATGTACCGGCAGGTCATTGGGCTTATGACGCAGTAAACAAACTGGCAGCTGCTGGTGTAGTTGACGGTTATCCCGACGGCACCTACGGCGGCGACAAACTGATGACCCGTTATGAAATGGCTCAGATTGTTGCTAAAGCAATGGCAAAAGGCGCTAACGTAGACAAATTAGCTGCTGAATTTGCTGACGAACTCGACAGCCTCGGCGTTCGCGTTGCTAACCTTGAGAAAAAAGCTGACAACGTAAAAATCACCGGTCAGTTCCGTGCATCTTACAAAGATGTTGATGGCGACGTTGACGGCGATGGCGCTGCTCTCCGTTCCCGTCTGTGGGTAAACGGCCAGGTTAACGAAGACTGGACCTACACCGGTATGTTCCAGAACACTCAGGACATCAGCAATGAATCCGGCGATGATAAAGTTGAATTAACCCGTGCTTATCTCGAAGGCCGCCTTGGCGGTCTGGATGTAACCGCCGGCCGCTGGAACGAAGTTACCTTCACCGGTAACGTACTTGATACCAACATTGATGGTGTTAAAGTTGCTTACGGTGATAAAGTTCAGGTATTCGGTATGGCTGCTAAAGGTGCTTCCAACGACAATGTTGAATATCTGCTGGATTCCGAAGACCGCCTCTATGTTGCAGGCGTAACCGCTGACATGGGCGCAGTTGACGCTTATGTTGCTTACTTCGAAACTGATTCTTCTAAAGCTGCTCCTAACGGCGAAAACATGGACAAAGAAATCTGGAACGTTGGTGTAAGCTACAACTTTGCTCCGGACTTCACCCTTGCTGCTGAATATATGCGCGGCAACGAAGATTACTTCAATACCGATAAAGACGGCTGGTGGGCAGACCTCGCTTGGAAAGGCGCTTCCGCTGACGAACCGGGTTCCTATGGCCTGCATGTTGGTTACTTCGATCAGTCTGCTAACGCTTACCTGACCCCGACCACCGATGGTTTCTATGCTAGAAGTTATGAAGATGTAAATGGTGTTTCCACTTTGGTAGCTGGTTCTAATATTTTTGACCAGGGCTACAAAGGCTGGAATGTTGGCGCAAGCTGGGCAGTTGCTAAAAACGTTGTTGCAGTAGTTAACTACTATGACTTCGAAGGCAAAGAAAACGGCAAAGATGCAGATACCATCTTCTCCGAACTGTACTTCACTTTCTAATCTTAACTTTACAAAGTTTAATAAGGAAAGCTTTAAAAGCGGATGGCTTGAGCCATCCGCTTTTTGTCTCCGCGCAGGTGTAATTAAAACTATCTTCAACATTGAGCAGCTGTATAAAATATCACGCCGTAAGCAGCAAGATTTAAAAGTTGCTGCTTGCCAAAAAAATTTCAAGTACAAATAAAAATCAAAAAACAAAACAAAATC
>OHIR01000416.1_pt1 | contig 30449 bp, 28 predicted proteins | sample 1568301 | NCBI WGS metagenome assembly OHIR01 (sample SAMEA3879539, study PRJEB24766) | human gut metagenome | biome: human-associated habitat; feature: feces | place: USA | collected 1985/1987
ATAGGGATAGAGAATTTGCTCTATTTTTATAAATACAGACTTTTTCTACAAACTGGAGCCGTGCATAACCGCACGGCTTTTTTTGTTTGACTATCCCACTCACCCGTGATATAATTACAGCAACAAGAAAACTCACGGAGGGAAATGTATGCACTATTATGAATACGGCAAAAAAAACAATAAGACGATCGTCTTTCTGCACGGGGCAAACTTTGTCCACAGCTTCGGCAGGCAATATCCGCTTGCCGAAAAATATCATCTTATTATTCCGCATATCATGGGCTACGGAGATGCCGCAGATGAGATTTTCGATACCGAAACAGCGGTAAAACAGCTTGCGGATTTCATTGCCGACATCGGCAAAAAGGTAACGCTTGTCGGCTTTTCGCTCGGCGCTCAGCTTAGCGTTAAGCTGTGTGCGGAATATCCGCAGTATTTTACTTCTGCGATAATAGTAAGTCCGTGGCTTATCAAGAAAGAGCCTATGCTCTCAAAGGTCATGGCTATGAACGAAAAGCAGTTTGCATCATTCAAGAACAAACGATTATGCGGTTTCATCGGATTTATGAACGGACTGCCCAAAGAGCAAAGAAAAGAATTTGTCGCACAGATGCAGAACGTGCGTATCGAAACCGTAAGAAGCTCCGTTGACAACGGAATAACGCTTGAAACAATAAACGGCTTTGAAAACGCATACTTCCCGATGATTGCCCTTGCAGGCAGTAAGGAACAGACAGAAGTACACGACAGCGTAAAAGGACTTGCCGCTATGAATAAAAATTGCAGATACGAGATATGGGACAAAGCCGCCCATAACATTCCTCCCGTGTTTTCCAAGCAATTCAACGAACTTATTATAAGAATGGCAGAAATTTGACTATGTACAGAATTTTCATCATTGAAGACGACCCCACGATAGCGCAAACGCTGAAAAAGCACCTCGAGGGCTGGGATTATAAAGTAGAGTGTGCAAAGGATTTTCACAATATCACTGCGGAGTTTGCCGCTTTCGACCCTCAGCTTGTACTGCTTGATATAAAGCTACCGTTCTATGACGGCTACTACTGGTGCGGCGAGATAAGAAAGCTGTCAAAAGTGCCTGTCATCTTTCTCTCCTCTGCCTCCGATAATATGAATGTAGTTATGGCTATGAATATGGGCGGAGATGATTTTATAGCAAAGCCGTTCGATCTTTCGGTGCTGACCGCAAAGATAAACGCAGTGCTTCGCCGTGCCTACTCCTTTTCGGGCAACAGCGACCTTATATCCCACGGCAGTGTTATACTTGATATCTCATCGGCGGTCGTGACAAACGGCGATAAAAAGGTTGAACTTACAAAGAACGAGCTTCGCATACTCCGCACTCTTATGGAAAACGCAGGCAGGATAATTTCCCGTGATACGCTTATGCAGAGATTATGGGAAACCGATTGCTTTATTGACGAGAACACCCTTACGGTAAATGTCAGCAGACTTCGCAAAAAGCTCGAAAACATAGGACTTGAAAACTACATCACGACCAAGGTCGGAATGGGGTATATGATAGTATGAAATTCTTTCTTGACTTTATCAGAAGCCGCATAATAACGCTTGTCTGCATTATTATTGCGGCTGTAATTTTCGCTGTGGTGCTGTCGCTTTATAACCTTCCCTCAGAGCCTGTGCTGTATGCGCTTTTGCTGTCGCTTGCCGCTGTTACGGCTATCGGTGCGGTCATTTTTATAAAGGCGTACAGAAAGCACAATATCCTCACCCGTCTTGCAAACGAGATAACCGTGAGTGCCGACAATCTTCCGAAAGCGGTATCGGCAGATGACAAGGATTACGGCAGGCTGATACGGACACTAAGCGATTACTGCATTTTCCTTAAGGAAAAATCCGCAAACAGCCTGCAGGCAACAAACGAATATTACACTATGTGGGTACATCAGATAAAAACGCCTATCTCCGCAATGCGACTTATACTCCAGTCAAAAGACAGCGAAAGCAACCGCAGGCTGTCCGACGAGCTTATGAAGATTGAGCAGTATGTCGATATGGCGCTGTGCTATGTACGGCTTGAAAGCTCCGGCAACGACCTTGTGATAAAGCATTACAGCCTTGACGATATAGTAAAAAAATCGGTTCGTAAATTCTCCACACAGTTTATCGGGAAGAAGCTGAGCCTTGATTACAAGGAGCTTGATACCGATGTTCTCACCGATGAAAAATGGCTGTCCTTCATTATTGAACAACTGCTCTCAAATGCGATAAAATACACCGCTAAAGGCTCGGTATCAATTTATATGAAGCCCGACACCGACAGAAAGATTCTCTGCATTGCCGACACGGGAATTGGCATAGACCCTGCCGACCTGCCGAGAATTTTCGACAACGGCTACACAGGACTTAACGGCAGATATGATATGAAGGCAAGCGGTATAGGACTTTATCTTTGCCGCTGTATTGCCGATATGCTCGGCATTACTCTTACCGCCGTGTCCGAACTTGGAAAAGGCTCTGTCTTTATGCTTGACCTCACAGAAAGCAAAATAAGACACGAGTAATCGCAATATTACAAAAATGTAAGACGGACGCTCTTATCGTAAGACGGATAAATGGCACACTTCCGTTATTTCAGCTATAATATTGTCATAGCTTAAAGGAGGTACAATATGAATTTACTTGAAGTAACGGGACTTAAAAAGGTCTACACACAGCGGCTCGGTGCAAAGCCGAATGTCGCACTGCGAAACATCAGCTTCTCTGCCGCAAAGGGCGAATATATCGCTATTATGGGCGAAAGCGGCTCCGGCAAGACTACCCTGCTCAACATCCTCGCAACGCTTGACAAGGCGACCGCAGGTGTTGTAATGCTCTCGGGAGTTGACATAACAAAGATAAAAGACAGCGACTCTGCACTTTTCAGACGTGAGCATCTCGGATTTGTGTTTCAGGACTTCAACCTGCTCGATACATTCTCCGTGCGTGACAATATTTTTCTGCCGCTCGTGCTTATGGGCAAAAGCTACGATGAGATGAACTCAAGGCTTCTCCCTCTTGCCGCAAAACTCGGTATAAGCGACCTGCTCGACAGATACCCTTATGAAATATCAGGCGGTCAGAAGCAACGTACCGCTGTCGCCCGTGCGCTTATAACAAACCCCGATATTCTGCTTGCGGACGAGCCTACAGGCGCACTCGATTCAAAAGCCTCGGAGGAGCTTCTCAATCTGTTCGGTGAAATCAACCGTGACGGTCAGACTATCCTTATGGTAACACATTCGGTAAAGGCGGCAAGCAGTGCCTCACGGGTGCTTTTCATAAAGGACGGCGAGGTTTACCACCAGATATATAAGGGCATTTCCGCAACGGAAGAATTCTATGCAAAGATAAACGATACGCTGACGGTGCTTGTGGCAGGCGGTGACCGCAGATGAAAACACTGTTCTACCCGAAGCTCGCCGTGAACGGCATGAAGAAAAACAAACGGCTTTATCTGCCGTATATCCTAACCTTAGTTGCAATGGTGATGATGATGTACATCACGGCATACCTTGCAAGAAGCGAAAACATCGCAAACACAAACAGAGGTGTTTACGCACAGTGGTGTCTTTGGCTCGGAATAATCGTAATCGGCATTTTCTCCTTGATTTTTCTTTTCTACAGCTACTTTGTGCTTATCAAAAACCGTGGCAAAGAGTTCGGCTTATACAATATTCTCGGAATGAACAAACGTAACATTGCACGCATACTCCTTTGCGAAAGCCTTTTCACGCTTATCATATCGCTTCTTTGCGGACTTGCCGCAGGGATACTCCTGTCACGCCTCGCTGAGCTGTGTATGTTCAGACTTCTCGGCATTGAACCTGTCGGAAATCTGTCTGTCGATGCAGGCGCAATAGCTATCACCGCCGCAGTATTCACAGCCATAACGGTAATTCTTCTGCTGAGCGCCTTTGTCCGCATAGGCAGACTAAGCGCAATTAATCTGCTTCAAAGCGAAAAGCAGGGCGAAAAACCGCCAAGGGCAAATTTCGTATTCGCCTTAGTCGGCTTGATACTGCTTGCTATCGCTTATTATATTGCCGTCACAACACAGGCGGGCATTGAAATTGTCGGGAATTTCTTCCTTGCGGTGCTTCTTGTAATAATCGGGACTTATATGCTCTTTGTCAGCGGCTCTGTCGCACTTTGCCGGCTTCTTATGAAAAACAAAAGATATTACTACAAAGCGAATCACTTTGTATCCGTTTCCGGAATGACATACCGTATGAAAAGAAACGGCGCAGGACTGGCTTCTGTCTGCATACTGTCAACTATGGTGCTTGTAATGCTTTCGTCCGCGATAAGTCTTTTTTCGGGGATACAGACAAGCACGTTTATCCGCAGCCGTGACATCTCGGTAACGCTCACTTACATCAGCTTTGAAGATAAGACGATACGCAATATTTCCGACCTGTGTGGCACAGCGCTTGATACGGCGAAAAGTAATGATCATATCCCCGTAAACACTCTTTCGTATGATTATCTTGAAGTCGGCGGTTATTTTTCAGATAATACCGTCCACTTAGCCCCTGCGACAGATTCCGCAGATGAAAGCCAATCTGAAATAAAGGACTTTTTCTTCATCACGCTTGATGATTATAACAAAACGAGCGGCAGGAACGAAACGCTCTCCGAGGGCGAAATACTGACGGCAAGCTCCGACAGCACCGACGGCGAAATAATATTAGACGGCAAGAAATATAAGTCAAGGGCAGTTCCTATGCCGAAAAATATTTCCTACGGCGAAACGGTTTACAGCACATTTTTCGTTATTCTCCCCGATAATAACACCCTTTACGATATATTCCTGCTGAACCGTAAGGCTTACGGCGAAAACGCATCGTGGTTAAAGCATTATTTCGGCTTTGACATTGACGGAAGCAATGCCGATAAGCAAGCCCTGTGCGACAGTCTCACGGATGTTCTGGCAAAAAGCTCACGGAATATGGAGAATATCTTTCCCTTTGCCGAAAGCAGAACCGAAAACCTTGATGTGATGATAGCAACCTACGGCGGGCTTCTCTTTCTCGGAATATTCTTAGGACTTGTCTTTGTCTTTGCCACCGTGCTTATAATCTACTATAAGCAGGTTTCGGAGGGCTACGAGGACAGAGAACGCTTTGCAACGATGAGAAGCGTCGGAATGACGGAAAAGGAAATAAAGAAAAGCATAAACTCGCAGGTGCTGACCGTGTTCTTCGCTCCTCTTATCTTTGCAGGCATACACCTTATATTCGCCTTTCCGATAATACTTAAAGCAGTTAAAATGTTCGGCTTTGCCGACAGCACACTTCTTCTTATCGCAAACGTGATATGCTTTGCCGTATTTGCCCTGTTCTACATTTTTGCCTATAAAATAACCTCGGGAATTTACCTGAAGATTATAGGAAGAAAATAACACGTTTATAACCAATGCCCGTCCTCAACGGACGGGCATTCAGGCTATCGACAAACTGATTATTAATGAAGCCACACAGTGAAATATATCACCAACACCACCTGAAACACTTTCCGTACCGACAAGGCGTTAATAATTTCGTGACCTTATCAATGCAACTGCTCTAACATTGACTCTTCAAAAAAACGCCACTAACCTAAGATATATGTACTAATATGCGGACGTGTAGCGTTAAGCGTCCCTGCTTATACATTATTTAGAAGTGCAACCATTTATTGCCAAAGTACTATCACACTTGCCTCCCCTCGAAAAAGGGGAGGTGGCACGGCTGGCACAACAAGTTCTGCATTTATCAGTATATTAGTTAGAAATCCAGCTTTTATAAATTACTAATATTTCCGAGCCGTGACGGTGGGGATTGTAGTTGCTTAGAAGTTGTTTTCCTGATCCCTTTGGTTGTCTCCCTCTTTCATATTGACAGGTGCATTCACTCGAATAGCGAACCCGAGAAGTGCTGTCCGACAAATAGCACTATCGGTAGCTTGCTATCGTGGTCTAAGCTGAATGATATAATCGAAGCACATTAAACAAAAAACATTTTCTCACCCTAACGTACAATCAAGCACCATCATAACAACAAACCCTGCCGCCGCACCTATCGTTCCTATGTTGCTATGCTCTCCGCCCTGTGCCTCAGGTATAAGTTCTTCTATCACAACATACATCATAGCCCCTGCCGCAAACGACAGCATATACGGCAAAAGCGGAGCGATGAATGAAGCGAGCAGTATCATTACCGCCGCACCAATCGGCTCGACAACGCCCGACAGCACTCCCATCACAAACGCTTTTCCCTTTTTCATTCCCTCGCTTTTAAGCGGCATTGAAACCACTGCTCCTTCGGGGAAGTTCTGTATTGCAATACCCAGTGCCAGCGCAAATGTACTTGCAAGAGTAACGCTGTCGCCGCCCGTGCCGGTTGCCCCGGCTACAGCCGCACCGACAGCCATTCCCTCCGGCACATTATGGATAGTCACCGCAAGCAGCATCATAGTAGTTTTCGAAAGCCCCGAGCGCACGCCCTCAGGCTTATCGCTGTCAAGATGCAGATGCGGCACAAAGCTGTCTATCCCAAGCAGGAACAGTATCCCCGCCGCAAAGCCGACCACAGCAGGCACCCAGTTCATTTTCCCGTAACTCTGCTCTGACAGTTCCATTGACGGTATCAGAAGCGACCACACCGAAGCCGCTATCATTACTCCCGATGCAAACCCAAGCAGCAGCTTCTCCGTCTGGGCCCTCACCTTGTCACGCATAAGGAACACCATAAGCGAGCCGAGCGTTGTTCCAATAAGCGGTATCATCAGTATCAGAAATATCTCCAATTGCGTCACCTCAATATAAGTTAGTTTAGACTTACCACTTATATTTTACCACAAACAAAAGAAAAAGCCAAGCGTTACACCTGACTTTTCCCGTAATATTTACTTTTTACGTTTCTCACAGCTTGCAGAGGCTGCTTCCTTTTATTAATTCTTTGTTCTGATTTTTATCAGTTCAGCTATTGTGTAAATTCCTTCCGTTACAGCAGAACTTCTATAGAAAACATTTTTTCCTTTTTTTACGCTATCATTAATTCACAAAAAAATCTCCGCAGCCCAAAGCCACGGAGATAAAACCGTCATATGTAATGCCGTATTACTTGATAACTTCGACCATCATGCCGGGAGCGGCCATTACAGCGTTTGATTCGTCTGTATCAATGTGCATAGCGTCTGCAAAATTCTCGCTTACTCTGATAACAACATCACCGAGAATTGCCTTTCTTCCGTCAGAATCAACCTTTACGCTTACAACGTCCTTGTTCTTCACGCCCCACTTTTCAGCGGTTTCGGGAACAAGGTGGATGTGACGCTTTGCAACGATAACGCCCTCGCTGATTTCGATCTCGCCCTCAGGACCTGTTATCTTACAGCCGGGTGTGCCTGCAATATCGCCCGATTCTCTTACGAATATAGGACATCCGATAGAACGTGCGTCCGTAGCCGAAAGCTCAACCTGTGTAGCAGGACGAACAGGGCCTAAAATAGATACGTTTGCAAGCGATCTCTTGGGGCCTGTTATAGTAACTCTTTCCTCGCAGGCGAACTGACCGGGCTGAGAAAGATCCTTCTTCTTTGTAAGCTCGTGACCCTTGCCGAACAGTGTTTCGAGCGCCTCCTGCGTAACGTGGATGTGACGTGCGGAGGTTTCCAGTAATACTTCCATTTTTTCCATAATGTTATCCTTCTTTCATGCCAAAGGCAATTTTTACTGTTAACATTATACACCCGTGAAACGAAAATTTCAAGTGTTTCATATAACGAATATCGGGCGGAACAAAATAGTTATAACAGCGTCCGCTATCCCCAGCAGAAAGCACCCGATACAGCATACCGCAAACCGCTCAAGATATATCTTATAATAGTGCGGAGCCTCGTCACGCCTGCCTTTAAGCACAGCCAGCACACTGTTTGAGCATAACACGGACAGGCGGCACTGATAACAGCAGATTACCGTTCCTATAAATGCGGACGGAAGAACAAACACCGCAAAAGCCGGTATCCCGTTTGCCCCGTATGTATTCACAAGCGCCGCAAACGTCATTCCCACGCCTATACCCTTGAATGCCGGTATAAGCGAACCCACAGGCTGTCCCACAGCGCAAAGCCCTGCTAAAAACGGCACAATGCACCATATAAGCGCCGATATGAACGAAGCGGCGGCATTCCCGAAAAATCCGCCGTGTATCCTTCCTTCGAGAAAGCCCTCCAGCATCTCGTCAGGCACGGTCACCGTTGCCTTCCCGTAAAACACCGCCCCGACAACAGCCCCGGCAACCGCCGTTATAAAGAGTATCAGCCCTGCATACTGCCTGTTGCGCCTGCCCTTCACCACTACTTCCGATACGGTTATACCGTCGGCACTCAGCTTCTCGTTTTCCTCCGTCATAACCGCCGTATCCGCATCCTGCCCCTTGCAAGCATCGTCTCCGCCCGCCGCAGCGTCAGGCTCGTATACCGCATTTCGTTCCTTTAAAAATTCTTCCCTTGTCATAATTTCGTTCATACTGCACGTCCTTTCCTTTCGGGTACTCTACAGTAAATCTATGAAATGAGAAGAAAATTTATGACAGTTTCGCAATAAAACACAACCGCCATGCCTCAGCACAGCGGTTCAGACTGTCGATAAACCCACGCACCGCAAAAATGCAGATAAATTATCTGACACAAAATTAAAATAGGATAAGTAAAAGAATTTCACCCAGCCGTAAAAACGGCTGGGTGAAAGCATTTTTGCTTACTGCGTCAACCGCCCCTCAACGTACCTTTGTACGCCTGTCGGAGCGGTTTCCTTGTCTGCGTGTGTTTCTCAACGTCTTCAGCGTGTCGAAAAATACTTTTTCGACACGCAACAACCGCCATGCCTCAGCACAGCGGTTGTTTCCTGTTATCCGTTAAATTTCATATCAATATCCTAAATCCGGCAGACCGCTGAGATAATATCTCGGGTTCAGTCTTTCCGAACCGTATCTTACTTCGAAGTGGCAGTGACAGCCGTACGCAAGGCCGGTTTCGCCTACTGCGGCTATGCAGTCGCCCTGATTTACCTCCTGACCTGCACTGACGAATATCTCACTGTTGTGGGCATATACCGTTGTGTATCCGTCGGGATGAAGTATCATCACAGCATTACCGAGTCCGCCGTTGTCCCAGCCTGCAAATATTACAGTACCGCTTGCTCCGGCATATACATCCGTACCGTAAGGTGCGCCTATATCAACGCCTCTGTGTCCGGCATAACCGCCGTCCCACCAGCCCCACTCCCAGAATGTGCCGCCGTCAACAGGCCATATATACTTCTTGCCCGTATCGGCAGAAGCGTTTGAATAATGTGATGACTGCGGAGGCAGTGTACCCTGAAGGATAATCTCCGTTACAGGCTCTTTCACTCTTTCGGTTTTCTTTATGGTACGCTTGACCTCTTCGCCGTTTACATAATACACCTTTGCCGTGATTTTGTTCGTACCGGTCTCGCCCTCCTGGTAAACCGTTTCAACACCCTCATAGCGTGTATCGTCGTCCTCATATTTCGTTTCATACGGAACTTCAACGTTGTATGTTTCCGTTCTTGAAATACTTACCGACAGGAAAGGCACCTCCTGCGTTTTAAGGAGCTTTTCGCCGGCTCTCAGCACATAGTCCTCATCCATAATGCCGGGATTCAATGCCTCAAGCTCCTCCATACTTATTCCGAGCTTTGAGCATATTCCCGAATGGCTGTCGCCGTCAACCACAGTGTAATAGGACGCTTCTTCCTTTTTGGAATTTATCAGCTTGATGATTTCATCACTCGACACAATACTGTCCGACAGATAAAGACCGGGAACATACTCTATATCCTTCTCAAAGGCAACGTCCTCGTCCTTTGCGTTTGTGCGGTAGCCGTCAAGTATCTTCTCAAGCTCAGCCTCAACCGCTGTATTGTCAACAAGTGCGCCATAGAACTTTCCACCTATGTACATTCCGTATGCATACTCGATAGGAGTATCGCTCAGCTCAAGCAGCTTGTTTGCAAGCTGATATTTCGTCAGATATTCCTGGTCGCCGAGCATTTCGAGCGAATATTCCGGCTCCATGCTTATCTTCTTCTCGTTGCCGATATATGTGATACGCTCCTGCATTATACGCTCTGCGTCATTGAACACCTGCTCGCTTTCGACATATCCTACAAACTTTCCGTCAACCGTCAGCTTTATCGCATAGTCTGTACCCGTCGCATATCCGACAACACTCATAAGAAATACTATTGCGATGATCGGTGCGGCATAGTTGAACAGCGTTACTGCAAGACCCTGCTTGCCGAATACTGCGTCCTTCGCTATACTTCCGTACAGCTTTGCCGCCTTCTTGTTGTCGCCCTGCTCCTTTGCGGTCCTTATCTGCCTGTTTGTACGCTGAAGCACACGCTTTGACTTTAACAAAGGTGCAAAGAAGAAGCTGCCTATTTCGCAGAACGTCCTCTTTACTGCGTCCCTGAAAAGCGCCGTATGCTTCCATATAAACACGGCGGCATAAGCCACATATACAGCAGGCTTTGAAAATACATCGGCTATGATATGGCAGAAATACTGCCCTGCCATAACCAGAAAATCAAAGATTCTGTCGGCAACAGCCGATATACCGTTTTTGCCTTTGTCTTTTTCTTCGTTGTTTTCTTCATTCCGATTCTCCGACGTATCGGCAACCGCAGGCTTTACATCAGCCTCCTGCGCTTCCTTTTCACTGTCGCTGTCAGGAAGTATAGTTTCCTCAATATCGTCACGATAATCGGGTATCATCAGTTTTCCCATTATCAATCCTTTTCCGTATAAACCAAATCAAACGGGCATACGCCCCAAACAATCAATATATTTATATAATAACCCGCCGTTGTGAACGACAGGTGATAAATCAACGCTTTTTCCGTTAAAAGCAGGAACGGGCATAACGCCCGCTCCACACCTTTAAGGTTGCTTTTCCTTCCGTCATGAAAGACAGCAAATCTTTTCCGTCACCGCCATTATAACATAAAAGATTACAAACCCGCAACAATTTGTAACCATTTTGTTACCGTTTTGTAACCTTTTCGACCTTTTGCACAAAAATACATCTACTTTTGCTTTTGTAACAGTGTATTTTTAACAGACTTATTTTATTGTGATTTTACATAAACGCCACACGTTAATTTGTGCAATCCTTACAAATATTTTCTGGCAATTTCAGTATCTGTTGACACGCTCAACGCATTTGTGATAGAATATAGGTGTGAAATTATGCTTACCGTTAAGTTCAGGCAAAAGGCAGGTGATACCCATGAACATGAACGAAGAAAACAAAACCGAAAACCCGGAAAGCGGGATTCAGACATACGACAGGAAAAAGAAGTCACACGGCAATTTTCTGAAAATCGGCTGTGCGTCATGCGGTTTTGTTGTCGTAGTCGCTCTTTGCGTTCTTTCAAGCCGTTACTCATGGTTCGGAGTCAAAGCCGATGACGAGGGTATCAGCTACAGCAACGGTTCAGAGTCATCATATTCCACTACTGCGCCTGTCGAGGAACAAAAGGTTCCCACCAAAGCCAACAAGCATAACGAGACACAGGAAACCACCGCTGCAACATCGGCAGCAACATCGGTAACTACATCGGCAGCAACAACTGCCAAGGCTACATCGGCAACCACAACAGCAAAGACCACTCAGACCACAGCGGCCACAACCAAGGCTACAGCTCCCGCAACAACCAAGGCAACAACTCCTGCGACAACCGCCGCACCAAAGCCCGCATGGACAGAAAAGAAGTGCAGCGGCACAATGTACATAAACATTTCAAGCTGTTCCGCAAGAAAAGAGGGCTTACAAGGCGCTGAGGTCGTTTCCTATAAATATTACGGAGATGCGGTAAATATCGCCGCACTGACAGACACCGGCTACTATAAGCTCGATGACGGCACATATATCCACAGCGACTATCTTTCCGAAAGTAAGCCTGTCGCAACTACCGTTCCCAAAGCGGCAAAACCCACCGTGCAGGACAACACAACACCCACATCGGCTATAACCGACAGCCCCGTAAACTGCACCGCAGAGGAGGCGGAGGTTTTCCGTATCGTAAATGAGATTCGTGTTTCCTACGGCCTTAAGCCTTATAAATGGGATACAAACGCATACAAGGCGGCAAAGGCACGTTGCACTGAAATTGAACAGCAGTTCAGCCATCTGCGGCCGGACGGTTCAAACTTCAAGACCATATACGGCTACAGTGATGATGAGTTATGGTATAAGTTCTGCTCCGTCGGAGAAAATCTCGGCTCAGGTCAGCCTACCGCACAGAGAGTAGTCGACAGCTGGATGGCTTCCACCAAGGGTCACCGTGAAAATATACTCAATCCCGATTTTGAAAATCTCGCCGTAGCATTCGGCACATATAACGATGCTTATAAGTATTACTGGGTACAGGAATTCACGACCTACAGATAAGCATAATAACACGTTTTAAAAGCACAAACGCACAGGCTGTTCGCCTGTGCGTTATTTTTATGCTATATTTTCGTAAGATCCTCCGCTCTTACCGCCGCAGTGAGCTGTCCGCCCTGACCGATGACGATATAATCCTCTCTGTCACCCGAGCCTGCCTGCATAACCTCGTACACATTCGTATACACGAACAACGCAAGCGAACCGCCGTTATACGTCTTTGCGCCGTAATTCACCTTGACTTTATCGCCTACAGCGAATTTCTGCATTGTGCCATTGTTTTCCGTGCTTTCCGCCTTTTCCGCCTTGTACAGATTTTCTGTATAAAGCCATCCGGTAGGCACCGAGCCGATGCCTATAAGCGTTTCCTTGCCGCTTGCCGACACCTGCTGAACGGTATAGATTGTATCATATACATAAGAATACGGCTCTACTCCGTTCGTAAATCTCGCACCACGCTTCACCCTTACGCTGTCGCCTTTTTTGAACCGATTCTCAGGCTTATCGGGCTTTTCCGGCATATCACCGCAGTTTTCCTTATACCATTTTGCCGTTATCGCAGGATAATCTACAAAGCAAATATCCCCGTCAACGTCATTTCCGCCGATGCTGTCAATGCCCCATTGCCACATTTTCTGCCCGTAGTCATATCTGCTTGCATAGTCCGGGCTTTCTGTCCAGTGCGCAAGCCATATATCACGCTTTCCAACAATACGTTCCTTCTGATAGTAGCTTTCAAGCCACGCAGGATTTGCATACACTCCCGACGGAAGCCCTGCCTTATTCAGCCTGTCGCAGAACTCAAGCGCCATATCGGTTCTTTCCTTGCTTGTGAGGTTGTCTATCTGACGCTGTTCCTCCATGTCGCAGAACACGGGATATGACGGCTTTTCATCGCCTATTGCCTTGACGCACGCATTTATCTGCCTGTCAAGCTCCGCCGTGTCTGTCGCCGTAACATACCAGTAACAGCCGAAATCTATACCGAGCTTTCTGCACTGCTCGATATTGCGTCTGAAATAAGTGTCCTCGTCCGTGCGTATGCCGGCACGGATAATTACAAACTTTACGCCTGCCGACACAGCCGCCGTAAAATCGAACTGCTCCTGCGCTCTGCTTATATCAATTCCCTTTGTTCTCACTGTCGTCCTCCCCGCTTTTGCTTTTTATCTGCCTTAGTACATTCTTTATTTTCTGCGGCACCGGCAGCCCCAGTGCCGATGCGTTTTCGACAATGCTGATTCCCTCGTTAGCAATATAGAAAAGCATTACCGCCGTCATAGCGACAGGCACACCGCCAAGCACATATGTGTCTGCGATATGACCTACTGACAGGAACACAAGTATCAGCAGCTTTTTCGCTATCCCCTTGAAGCCTACCGCACTTGACAGCTTCTTCTCCGCTATCGCCGCAAGCACACCGCTCACATAGTCCAGGATCATAAAAGCGATAAGCGCACGGAACAAACCGTTTACCTCGCCGTACATAAATCCCAGCACCGCTCCGACAGCACCTGCTATGCTGTCTATTATTATCTGTATCCTGCTCATATTTCCCCTCCTTTGCTTTGACTTTTTTACTTTTTTGTCATCCCTTGATTCAACCACCAGAAGCTCTGGGAATGAGGAGGCGTAGCTCCGCCGCCTGTTGCGGTTTTTCTTATAAGCTCGTCATCAGGCATACCCATTTTCTTAAACGTTGTCGGCTTAAGCTCCGGATGTATCTCATACAACAGCTCAAGATACGTTGTGCCCTTTGTGTCACCGGGTATCTCCATCTGCTCCACCCAGTCAAAGAAGCCCTCCTTATCACCGTAAAGCTGATAAAGCGCCTCGATATATTCCTCGTCCGTATAGATTTTATCCCCGTACTTGCTGATAAAATCATAAGCGTCGCTCGGTGAAAATTTCGTACTGCCGGTTTCCTCATTCTCCACAGCGTCTTTCAGCGAGTTGTTCAGTTTTATCTGATAATTGCGGTCGCTGTCATACACCTTCCGAGCATAATCCCTGTCATTTTCGCTCACCCTACGGTTATAATCCCTGTTGTTTTCATATACCCTGCGGTTATAATCCCTGTCGTTCTCGTAATTATCCCGTTCAAACTGCGCCTGCAAATTACGCTGTGCCAGAGCGTCCTTGCTTTTATTATATTCAAAATTCCTGTTTGTGTTATAATCGTCAACACTGTCACGGTATCTTCCGTAGTCCGACTTCTCAAGCCCTATAAGCGTATTGAGCCGCTTATACGCACTTTCCTCATCATCCTTATAACGTTCATACGCCCTCTGTTCAAGTTCGGGAATCTTATCGCTGAGCTTTGACATATAGCTGTTGTACGCCTGCTGACCTGCCGTGACCGCATAGCTGTTGCCGTATCCGCCCGTAAGCGATGCCGCATTTCCCATTGTGTCACGCATAGCCGTTCTGCCCGACTTTTCATAGCTGTTCTTATACTGTGAGAACAGCTTGTCCTTATCTGCGTCATAGGTGAAGTTCTTCTTTTCCATAACCTTTGCAAGATTGTTTTTCAGTGCGTTGCCGTATCCGCTCTTATATACCGGAGCGCTGTCCTTGTCCTTGTTTTTCTGTTTTTCGCTCATATAACCTCCTCATAAATTTCAGTGCAATCGGCCTCGTTCATCTTTGTCTCATACTCATTCATCTCCTCATCAAACCTTGCAATATCCTCCGCCGTTATCCTGTCACGGCTGTAATGATTGCCAAGCTGCATTGCCGCCCAAGCCCTGTCAAAACTGCCGCTTTTAACGCCGTTCACAGCAACCTCGACTATCCATCTGCCAAAATCAAACATTATACCTCACCTCCCGATACCGCCATAGCCTCAAGCGCCGCCACTCTTGCTTCAAGGCTTGCGATACGCTCTGTATCCTCTTCGACCGCAGGCGACCAGTCTGTAGCCTTAGTGCCTTTTTCGAGCTTGATGTTGCAAGCCTCAATCATACCGTTTTTATCAAGTGCAAGCGCTACGCATTCGAGCTTCGCTATGTCGCTGTCGTCTATCGTCCAAGTCTTTTCGCAGTAGAGCCACTCGTCCTTTTTGGATTTGTTGTTGACGGTAAGCGGTAAAATATGCAGCTTCGTATTATCAGCGGAACGGAATCTTGCCATTACATAGCCGCTTGCGTCAAGCTCGGCATCGCTTCTGACCTTTATCCACGCCGAAAGCGTGTAGCTTGTGCCGACCTTGAAATCCGTCAGAAAGTGCCTCTTGCTCGTGCCAAAATATCGTGCATTGCCGGAATAGCCGGTTCTGGATATTGCAAGGCTATTTCCTGATATTCCGCCATCAACCGTTATTATAGTGTTACCGCTCCAGCCGTTTTTGATGTTCCCCGTGCTGTCATACAGCAGATTTCTTCCGCCGATCTCGACAGCATTCACCGCCGCAGTAATATCTGCCGCTGTCGCCGCTCCAACCTCACTTGCTGTATATACAGGCTTATTATCGGTTTTCGTCCATTCTGGCATATCTGTGATATCCGACACGTTATGTGTATGATTTTTTTTCGCCGCCCCGACTTCATCGGCTGTGTATGTAGGCTTATTTTTTGACTTTGCCCACGCAGGCACTGTCGGATCGGTTTCTTTCGTCAGATATTCAGGCATATCTGTGATGTCGGATACCGTGTGCGTGTGTCCTGTATCTGCCTTACCGTCAAGTGCCGTCTGTGTCGCTGTCGATATAGGCTTGTCGGCATCTGCTGTGTTATCCACATTGCCAAGCCCTATCTCGTTTGCCGTATATACAGGCTTATTCTCGGTTTTCGTCCATTCTGGCATATCCGTAATATCCGACATATTATGTGTATGATTTTTCTCTGCCGCCCCGACCTCGCTTGCCGTATAAGCAGGCTTATTTTCTGCCTTCGCCCAGTCCGATATTTCGTCTGATTTCAGATACGCCGACAGATTCACCGAGATAACCCCGTCAGCCGTTACCGATATGTTATCGCCTATCATCACGCCGCCGAGCGTGTCGGCTGTCGCAGGCGGCAAGGTATAACCTCCGCTGCCACCGCCGCACTTTATACTGCCTGCCACCCACAGATTTCCTGCGTTATCAAGCACGAGTGCATCACTTTCGTAACTTCCTCCCGGTGAGCCGTTTCCGACAACAAAAAGTGCGTCTTTGGTCTTGTTGCTGATGCCGAAAGCCACACCGCCTCGATAATCGGATACCGCATACATACCGTGAGCAAAGGACGCTTCTGCTTTCGCTTCGCTGTTAATACCGCCTGCGTGGCTGTACCAACCGCTTGCAGCGGCATTGTACCCTTCTGCGTGGCTGTATCCGCCGCTTGCAACGGAATTGTACCCTTCTGCGTGGCTGTTATAACCGCTCGCTGTGGTGTTTTCTCCCTCAGCGTGCGAGCTTGTTCCGCTTGCTGTGGTGCCGTATCCTTCAGCGTGTGCGTATGAGTTGCTTGCGACAGTGCCGTTCCCTTCTGCGTGCGTACCTGGCGCCGTTGCCTTCGTGCCGCTTCCTTCGGCGTGAGCGTAATGCGAGCTTGCGATATTATTTTCATAGTCGTTGAATATCTCACAGCCGATTCCGGTAGCGGTGAGTTGTCCCACTTCGCCTGCAATCGTACTGTAAATAAGCTGTTTTTCCTCTTTGCCGTCAGACTTCTGTGCAATATTCTCATCAATGCCGTTAAAACAGAATTTTATCCTTTCGGTAAGGAGCGACAGATAATCCTCTACCGCATTTATCCTCCCTTTGTCCTCCGCCGATTTATCGGGAGCAAAGCTCATATTCAGATTATCCACTTATCTCACTTCCCTTTTCACTGTCAAGATATATGCCGTACAGCGTTGCATAAGCGTCACCGCTTACTTCGCCGCATATCTTTATTTTTATCTTTCTGCTTCTGAGCGGTATTACAGGAGCGACAGCTATTTCTTCGCCATTCCCCTTTTCACTGCAAAGCTCATATACCTTCCTCCATTCTCCGCCGTCAGTGCTTATATATGCCGACAGCTCAAGCGTTTCGTTGTCCTGCTTTTTGTGATACAGCGACATTCTCAGCTTTTTATATATTCTGAATATGCTTCCCCTGCCAAGCTCGCCGCTGACCGCAGAGAATTCGCTCCTGTCACTGTCCGTATAGCCGCTGTCGTTTCCGACAAGCGTTACAAGCCTCATCTTTTTATTGCTGTCACGGGTAACGGCATACAGCCTGCCGTTTATCTCGTGCGCCGAGATTACATCCGCAAGCCGCCTTGTGTACCACGCCGAGTAGCGCTTGTCATAATAATACACCGTTTTGTCAGCCGCACACATAACAACATATCTTCCGTTTGCCGTCATCACCGCCGTATCGGTAATATCATCACCCAGCTTTGCGTCGATCCTCACCGATGCAGAGCCGTTAAAGCTGAATATCCCCTCAGGTGCCTTATAATAAAGCAGTCCGTCCGATATGCACAGCGAGCCGTCACTGCCCTTCTGAACACCTCTCAGCTTTACGGTGCTTAGCGTAAAGTTTGACGCTCTTGTGCCATAGACAATATGAACGACATTTTCTTTAAAGAACAGTACGCCTCCCCCGTACACGCATACTCCGGTGAAATCCCCGTCAGAGCCTACCGTTGCCGCCCATGCGTCAGTTGAGATGCCGTCATAGCTTCCCCACTCCGTAGCACTTCCGAGCTTTGAACAGTATATTTCACGATTTGCCGACGAACACCCCCACAGCCTGTTGTTATGCTCTGTTATAAAATCCATCTTCGGTATCGGACAGCTTAAGACCGCATTCTTTATATTAGGCACCATGAATTTGTCCATCTTCCGCTTTTCCGTATAAAAATAGTAGGTATCACTGTACGCACTCGTGTCGAAGTTAATCGACACACACCCGTCCATACTGTAGCTTTCCTTTCCCACCGAGCTTATCACTACAGACAGGTACTGTTTCTTTCCGCCGTATTCATAATCTATCCTGACCATATCGCCAACGCTGTAGCTTGACAGCGCTACGCTTTCCTCAGGCACATCAAGATACAACAGCTTATATATAGAAATCGTAGGCCGTGTCTGGTTCTGATTATATTCGAACAGCGTGCCTGAAAGCGAGGGCTTCGCCGTATACTGCACGCTTGCAGGCGTGTCTGCGGTATTTACAAGCACCTCGTCCGGCATTATCAGTATGTATGCTCCCAGTGACACAAGCTGTTTTTCCCCTGCGCTGAGATTTACCGCCGTTTTCACTCCCGAAATATATATACCGTCCGCCTTTGTGTATACTATCTCTCCGTTTTTTATGATATACCCCGTTATACCGTCAGCCAACGCCTTGTACGAAAACGGCTTTACCGTTTTAAGTGCAGGAAAAGCGGTAAAATCCATACCGTACAGCTCCTGCCAGTATCCAAGCGGCGTACCGTTCGAGCGATCGATACCGCCGAACTTTACGGCACTTTCCGTACCACCCGTTATTTCTCTTACCGCCAAGTTCTTCCTCCTATCCCGTGATCTCGGTTCTCACGCACGAAATATGCCTGCTGTTCCAGAAACGGCAGCAGCTTTCATACAAAGCGTCAAACAGAGCGTTGTCATTGGCATATCTCTCATACTCCGCATGGTAAAAATCTATAAGCGAGCAAAGATAAAGAATGTATATCTCATCGTGCGGAGCCTTTATAAATAGCTCCGTTGTACCGTCGCTCGTGATCTTTTCCGTATCGGTAAACCCAATCCCCTCATGTTCGTGCGTAACATACAGATCCTCATATATTCTGCTTTCAAGCTCATAAAGCCACTTTCTCTTGTCCTCTGCAGCAATCTCGTTCGGTCGCAGTGCGTCAACCGTTTCAATGACTTCCTTTACCGTCATCACTTGCCCTCCTGCACTATCAGCGACTGCTTCCAGCCTTCATCACGGTAGTATTCCGCTCTCTTTCTCTGAAGCTCAGCTCTGTCCAGTTCCTTTTTTATGAACAACGGCACCATCACCGTTTCACCTCTGCGTATAAGATAATTGTTGCAGTTCACCGATACAAACACATCCGAGTTGTACTTGTCATTGTCCTTGAACAGCCTTACCGCCACAAGCTCAGTTAAGTTTTCTTTCATATATTTCTCCTTTGCAATATTATTCCCCTTACCCTCCCGCACTGCCGTTGCTGTCACCACGCCTTGCAGTGACCCTGTGCCGCTTATTCCGGTTGTCCTTTACCGGCTTTAATTTGCGCTCGTCTTTTCCGAATAAACAGGAGAACAGCTCTCTATTCTCACCATATACTCGTCCGTAAGTATCTCGGCTGTGCGTACTGCCTTCCAGCCCACGCTCGCTCTCTGGTTCAGAGGATCATCGCCGTAGCCGAGCTGCTTTACTATGTGCTGAAGACCGCCGCCGGCAACGTCCGTCACCGCATAAGCGTGCGCTCCTATAACCAGAGTAGAGAACACCGCAAGTGCCTTCTTCTCATAATACGTCGAGGCTGTGACCTGACCGCCCGCCGAAACGCTTGCCTTCTGATAGCTGTCGCCCGACTTCGTATAATAGTCCTTTCCCTCAAGGAAATTTGCGTCGGAGGTCAGCTGATAGAACTGCGGACAGCTTTCATCGGCAAATATCTTCGCCTCCGTGCTTTTTACAAATCTCACATTGCCGAGCGAGCCTATCTCCCCCTTGAATATGCTTTCAGGGTCGGCATATTTATGCACATCGACCCACTCCGCACTTCTCATAAGGTCATAAGCGGCATAAGGGTGTATTATCGCAACATAACTCTCCCCGTCTATTCCGTCTGCATTCATGCTCTCAAGCTGTGCGGCGGCACGGAATACCGTATCCACCGATAAAACGCAGTCCTTGCCGAGCTCATCTCTTGACAGCACCTCGCCCCCGTCCTTGCCGCAGGCATATATAACATTCGTTCCTGCGTTAACTATCTCTCTTGTTATCGTGTCAAGCGTTCTTCCCGACTGACTGCCGAGCAGTTTTGTTGACTGCACTACATTGTTGTCGATTGCGGTAAGTTCCAGCATATCAGACAGCTTGATATAGTCGCCGTACTGATTCACCGTTGCCGTCTTAGCTGTTACCGACAGCATATTTCCCGCAGGTGTAACGCCCTCGACAAGCGGCGTTGTCGCCTTTGCAAGCGAGCTGTACTTTCTCAGTTCTATCGTCTTGCCGTTATTCTTGGGTATCGGATATTTGTCTGCAAAGCGGTCATGCACCAGCTTAGGCTCTGCCATATCTATCAGAGTGTTCTCATAGAACGTTTTCATCTCGGCGGACAGACTTGCCTGTCCTGTTGTCTGTACATCGAACAGATTTAATTTAACTTCTCTCATCTTCATATAGATTTCCTTTCCCGACGGCTGATACCGTCATCTTTCTATTTTCTTATCATTTTTTCTTATCGTTTCTGCCGCAAAACTTTTCCCCGTACGACTGTGGCTTTTTTAAATTCCCGCCTGCCCTCCCGTTGCAATATTCATATCTCACCCCCTTCCTTCTCATTCATAAACGATCAAAGCACCACTCTTTCCCCTCTCTCCGTCCGTCTGATAAGCTCCTTCCGCTCATTTTTAGACAGGCTTTTCTCGCTTTTCGTAACCTCTCCCGCAGATGACAGCGTACCTTCCTTAATTCTGCCGCTTTTGCAGAACGCACCGCTTCTCATAAGCTCAGATGCCGCATATTCCATTGCGGCGGTAAAAAGCTCGTCCTTATGCACGATAAGATAAGCCTCCTCAAGTCCCACGCCCTTATAGCACAGTGAAAAGAATCTTCTGTCACTCATTTCTTTTGCAAGGTCAAACTGAGGATACATCTGCTTTACCTCCTCGCTTTCCTTTTGCCACCGCTCCAGCCTGTACTCCATATCGTTTCTTCTGCACCGCTCGAAGTTCCTCTCGGATACCGCATTTTCTATTCCGTCAAAGTCGCATTTATCCGCTCCGCAAAACTGTGCCACAAGACTCAATATCCGTTCTGCCCTTGCCGCCCTCTCACGCTTTGACTTAAGCACCGCCTGCCTGAAAAGCTCAGCCTTATCCTCGTTTTGCTCTCCTTCGGCTTCATCCGGTTTATTGTTTTCGCTCAGGCTTTCATCACTCTTTTGCTCCTTGACTTCTTCGCTTGTTTCAGCGTTTTCTTTACCGTTATCTGTCGCCTGCACATTCTCTGTCGCTTCCATATTTACCTCTCACTTCTGCAGCAGGATACATATTCCGGATAGTTTTCCTCCAGCATATCAAACCCCTTGCATATCCCGTCAACCGCCGTGTTCAGCCCGTCGTCATCCGTCACATAGCTTATGACCGCCTGACCGCTTCTCAACGTAACGTCAATAATATCGGTATCCCCCGTGTCCTCGCTGTCAAAAACATTCTGCGCTATCGTCTGTGCGAGCGTTGTCATTGCCGCACATACAAGCGTAGCCTCTGCCGACCCGCTGTTTTCGTTCGCACAGTGTCCCGTGATATAAATATCTCTGCCAAGACCCGACTTGTCTATTCTTACTCTTGTCATATCTTCACCTCGTTCATTCCTGCGTTATCCCTTATTACACGCTCAATTTCTTCTTTTCCCTCAAAGTCCATCATCGCAAGACAGCCCAGTGCCTGCACTGCCGTTTCCGGATTGAAAAATCCAAGCTGAAAAAGCTGCTTTGCAAGTTCATTCTGCGAAGCTTTGGAAAACGGCGATTTCTTCGATGCCGTGCATACTATATCAAAAACAGGCTTCTTTGTCCCAAGCTGCACCCCGAAAAGTTCCCTGCTCTGCTCCTTTATGGCAGAGTTGTCAAAAGCGTCATATCCCCCGGTTATCCTGAAGCTCCTCGGCGTATCATAAAACTGCCTTATCAACTCTATTATCAGATAGCACACCTGCTGGAACGCAAAATACGTTCCCTTTATCATATCCCTCGACAGCTTGCTTCCTGCCTCCTGTAAAGCCGCAATGGCGCTTGCCGCCGTAACGCCGTTTGAAACCGACCCCTGAGAAAAATCCCTGTTTCCGCTCGTTTCCTTCAGTTCGTCAATCTTGAAGCTCAGTGCATTCATCACCGAGCTGTCCAGCGGCTCTGCCTTTATCTCCCTTATATCCTCTTCACCGAGATTTCCCGCAACGTGAACGAACCTGTTTTTTAAGTCGGCAAATTCGGCTTCGTTCACCGCACTGTTCTGTCGGATAAAAAATCTCTTTCTGCTCATCATCACCGTGTGCTCAAGAACGACCTGCGACAGCTTATCTATATACATCTGTGCGTCACGCATAACATCTATGTAGCCGAATCCGCACGGAGTTCCCTCCTGCACAAACAGCGTATCCATAACAAAGGGATAACGGCTGTGTTTATAGAATCCGTCGGCACAGCTTTCATCGTCCTCGCTCGAATATATCACCCTGTCGCCGCAGAATTTACAGTAGCAGAGCTGTTTTCTGCCGTTTATCGTTTTCTTGTAGTACCAGTCGACGACTTCGACCTTCGCACTGTCGTCCGTCTTATCCTCCGTTTTGTACTTTTCCACGTTTTCAGTACCGCCCGCAACGCTTTCGGTATCTTCCCCCAAAAGTTCAGGGTACATCAGATTCAGCCGTTCACGGTCAACAAGCGTCACATAGAAAAGGTTTGCGCTCTCCTCAATATCCTTTATGCCCGGCTCCCAGAACAGATTCAGAATATCTGCGTTTCTTATCGCTATATCCCCCATACCGCCGTCAGCGTCAGGGTCCCATACAACAGCCGTACACATACTGCCGTTCTTGAGTTTGTACCACCAGCCGTCGCTGTACAGCTTTTCGTAACCACAGCGTTCAAGTACCGCAGGAAGTATCAGCGATAACTGCTTTGCGACCTCCTCGTCGCTTTTTTCTCTCGGAAGCACCGTAGGCTCAGGTATATTGTCCATAGCGTCAGCGTGCTTATTTGCCAACGAGTTGAACAGCCACGCCGATGCCGGCATAGGCCTTGTATCGTCCTTGTCACAGCCTATTTCGCCCCAGTGCCGTAATTTCCACCACTGCTCGTTTGACACGATCCTCTTGTCGAGTACCGCCTTCCCCTCCTTATACTTTGCGAGCGTCTGCCTTGCCTTACGCACCTGCTCCTTACCGATTTTCTTCATATTTCTCCTTTCATAATCACATCATATAGAACGATTCCGCTCTTTCGGGTTTTCTCTGTTCGAGAGGATCGTCACCTGCCGGAATCTCCCCACGCTTTACCGGTGCGGCGATAGGATGCTCCATAAGGACATACCTGCATTCGTCATATATGTGATCCTCCATCGTTGTGTCAATATCCTCCACGTTCTTTTCGTCATACATAAGCGCAGGAATAGTCCTGATAAACTCTCTGCAGGTGTTGAAGCAATAGAACATCGCCTCCCCGTCACTGTTGAACGCCAGCCTGTTGTGGTACTGCATCTTACCCGATATTCTTGCGTTGTCCCCCGGCGACCAGATTATAAAGTAAGGCGACCGTGCCATAAGGTCTGCGATGCTTTCCCCACGGCTTTTATCGAATATTGAAGGGTCTGCGACCCCGTACACATTTCTCCCTCTTATATTCGGATCGTCACGCTCTATTTTTCTGATATTCTCGGCAATTACCGACGGCTCAAGCCTTATGCCCTCATTCGCCTTATCCGTACAGCCGTAGTATTCCCTTATCCTGTAGATGCACCCTTTAGTATCCACCGCATACCACCCTACCGAAAACGGCCTTGTATACCCGAAATCAAATCCCCTCACTATCTCCCAGTGGCGAGGTATCTCAAACGGCGCTATGACGTGCGTCCATCTTCTGTCGCAATAATGCTCCGGGTCATCTCTCCATTCGGTGAAAACCTGCCCCGTAAAGCTGTTCCAATCCCCGTACAGAAGCGCCTTTCTCTCGGCAGTCGGAAGCATAGACAGGCTCGCAAGATATTCCGGATCGTTTCGCAACAGCTCCTTATTGTCAAATACGCTCGCCGGGATGAACACTCTCGATTTTCTTATGATTATCTCCGCCCCGTCGGGCTTTTTCACCTTATGTTCTTCTATTATCGGTTTCATCGGCTCGCCAGCCGTTATAAACCTTTGCTTTACCCACGAATGACCCGGACCGCCCGGATTCGCCGTGGCTCTGATGTACACTCTCGTGCCTTTTCCGCCCGGTCTGTTTCTCGAAAACATATAACTGTATTCGTCAAAGGAAAACTGCGTCAGTTCATCGAACCCCACAAAGTCATAATGCTTGCCCTGATAGTTAAGCCTGTCTTTCTTATGCTGCATCGCCCCGAAATAGATTTTAGCCCCGGACGGAAAGCTCCAGCAGTGCTTGGTCTTGTTGTACCTCGCCGCAGGATATGCACCTTTATAAAGCGTCTGCGACCTGTCCTCAAGCTCCGTCAGTTGCGGATACGTTTTTCTGAAAATTATCCCCCTGTAGCAAGCCTTATCCGCCTGCCTGAGCGCCTCCGCCAGAAGTGCGTCAGATTTACCTCCGCCGGCGGCACCCCCGTACAAAGCCTCATACTCTCCCCTTTGCATAAACTCCGCCTGCCTTTCCTGCGGCGACCATACCACCCTCCTTCCGCCTTTTACATCGTTATCTTTCATCTCAGCAACACCTCCCGTTTTTCTGTAAATCTATCGCCATCCCCACCTACCCACCTCGCCCATCACCAACCCTTCCAAAACCACATCCATTCCTCGCCTCACACCAACATCCTTGCCTCCCTTGTCAAAGGTGAGGTGCTGTCGCCCGAAAAAATTCGGGCGACTACCGGAGGGATTGCCGCACCAACCCTCTCCATCCCCACAACCCTCGCAAAAAGACAATAATTCCTCGCTCCACACAATGTCCTTGCCTCTTTATGAACGCTCTGTTGGCTTTGCGTCCTGCAAAACCTTTGGGCGTTCATTTCAGGCATCCTTGCCTTGCTTGCCCCTCCCGTTGCGCCAACCCTCTCCATCCCCACAACCCTCTCAAAACCCCATCCCCCCTCATCAAAACTCACCCTCATTCTCCGTTCTCGCCTCGGGTATCACCACAACTCCTCCTTCGTTTTCCTCATCGTCAACCACGCCGCCGTCCCACTCGTAACCGCATCTGTTCTTCAGCCAGAAGATCTGCGCCGTTGTGCTTGGCATCACCTGCTTTTCAACCGTTTTGACAACACCCAGCTTACCGTCCTTTCCGACCTGCCTTGTGATTTCCGTCTGCGTGTATCCTATTGCACGCTTCAGCAATGCCTCCTCGACCTGCTTTTTTCTCTCCTCGTCACCATCTTGTCCGTCACTTTGATATAATCTCCTTATTTCATCGTGCGTCAGCTTCCAGTTTCTCAGCGTTGTGCGATGTATCCCGAGCAATTCCGCAGTCTGCACATCGCTGTACCCAAGCTCGATACAGTGGCTGATTTTATCAAGAATTTCCTGCGTGATCTCTATGCCCCTTCTTCTTTCCGTGTATATCTCCCCTTTCCTGACCGTTTTCGCCTTGATTATAACAGTTCGTCATAATCGTACACGTCGTCGCTCCACTCTCCGCAATACTCCACATCGTACCCGCAGGCAGGACAGCTCCGCTCGGTTTCATATGCAGCCGTTCCCTGATATTCTCCACGGTACTGAAGCGTCCGTGTCAACTCATTGCTGTCATACGTTCCTCCGCATCTCAAGCATCTGTACATATATCCCCTCCGTTTTTCTGATTTTTTCTTCATTTTCGAAATCATGTACGTTTTTTAGTACACAAAATACGCTATAATAGCCTTTATAGGAATTATCAAGCGTTTCAAAAATGATAGCCGTGAAAGCTGTTGCAACTTTCCGTTGTCATAATGATAGCACACGCAGGATCATTTGTCAACTGTTTGTAGCATATATTCATCATTTTCGTTGAACTGCAACAATATTTGACAACAGTTTGTTTCTTTAATTGACAATTCAACACAATGTTGTTATAATTAACTCAGACAACAGAACGTCAATATGAAAGGATGAACCTTAAATGAGCACAAACTCCGGCACAGTTTCAGGCGCATTTTCCGAAAGGATAAAACAGCTTCGTAAAGCAAAAGGTGCGTCACAGGCGCAGGTAGCCGAATATCTCGGCGTAACCAAGCAGGCGTACAGCCTTTACGAAACAGGAAAGCGTGAGCCGCCGTTCGCCACATTATTGAAAATAGCCGAATATTTCGGCACAGACACAGACACGCTTCTTATGAGCGGCGATACCGCAAGGGTATCCGACCCCCGCCTTAAATTCGCACTTTTCGGTGAAACCGAAATAGACGACGATGTACTCGACGATGTAAAACGTCTTGCTATGCTCCAGCTTGAGCTCCGCCGCAGCAAAGAAAAGGACGGAAAGAAGTAAACCGATGCAATGCTCTGAAGGGAGGGCAATGATAATTGGAACAGCTTATAAAAACCGCACAGGATAACGATATACTTATTGTAGATATGCGTATGAAAGGCAAACAGGGCGCTATGAGCCAATGCACCGACGGTATGTGCATTATCGCCATAGACCCTCATAAAGTGAAAAGTATAGCCGACCGAAAAGAAAAAACCGTTCACGAGCTCGGACACTGCATGACCGGCGCCTTCTATGACGCAAACTGTCCCGTCATCCCCCGCGGCAGATGTGAACGCCGTGCTACAGCGTGGGCTGTGACCCACACGTTCACCAGAAGAACGCTTATAAAAGCAATCAGAAGCGGCCTTACAGAGCTTTGGCAATTAGCCGATTACTTCAACGTGACCGAGCATTTTATGAAAGATGCCCTGACCTACTACGAGCTTTACAACGGCGAATAAGCATAACAAAAAAGCTCCCTTATGCGAAAAAACGCATAAGGGAGCTTTTCGCTCCTAAAAACATATCTGCCGCCCTATTAAACCCCCACAAACAAAAACGCCGATGATTTTCTCATCGGCGTAATTTATCAGAATCTCCCGGCATCCGCACCGCCTCAGCCCTTATCGGCTTTCTGTCACAGCACCATCCGCCTTACGAAACATATTCCTTCTTCACTATAAGGTCTGATGTTGTGGGATTCGGCACAGGGTCGATAATATTATCTATATACGTTACCCCGTAAACAAGATAATCCATCGCCAGCACCTGCATATCGTCAAGCGTTGCTCCCGCACCCACTCTTGCAAGGCCGTCCTTGTCACGGATTTCGCCCTCGAATATCTTCGCCTTGCCTTTCTTTACATAGTCATAAAGAGTATCCGCTATAGTGAGCGTTTCCTTCTTGCAGGCGGCAGAATAAGGTGTCAGCTTCACAAACGCTTCACTGAAGCCTCCGACATAAACCTCCGCCATAAAGTTATCGTTTATGCAGGTTCTCACCGTGTCCGTGATAAACGTAGCCCAGTTGAGATAATACCCTACAAGCCCGTATTTCGGCGCCGAATAAGCCATATCGTTTGTAAAGCCTATAGACCTCATTCCGATTGAATCGCAGTAGTACATACAGTAATCATTCGACTGATACGAGAATATAACATCACAGCCCTTGCCCTCAAGCGTATTTACCGCAGTTTCCGTCTGCGCTTTAGTTTCCGCATAGATTATTTCGACATCCGTTTCACGTTCCTTGTATATCTGCTGTATGCCGAGGATAAATGCGTTTATAACGCCGTTCGAGCAGTACATTAGATCGTCTGCGACTATTCCTATCTTGTGAGATGAAGAATTCCACGCCGCTACCGTTCCGCAGACGAACGCAGGCTGATACAGCTTCGGTCGGAACGTTGTAAGGTTCGTGAGCGATGCCGTGCCGCCGTAGCTCAGTATGTATACGTCCTTATCCTTTTTCGCATAGCTGAGCGCCGAGTTTGCAAAAACGTGCGATGCCGATACTATGATACTGCAGCCCTCGTTTTTGAGCGCTTTTACGGCATTTTCAAACTGTGACACCGCAACGCCGTCAACATAACAGGTTTCAAGACCGAGCGCCGTTTCAATATCCTTACGGCTTTTCTCAAACATAAATGTCATGTTGTCCCTTGATATTTCTTCATTGTATACATATCCGACCTTGGCGGATGTATCAAGCGAATAGTCAGGTGCCGATGAGCTTTCACCCGAGCTTGCACCGTCGCCCGAGCAGGCGCATAGCGTCAGTACCGCCGACAAGGCAAGCGCCATTATTTTTATATATCTTGATAGCTTTTTCAACTTAAATCTACCTCCGGAAAAATCAGAAAAGACAGCAATAAAATCAGATTTTACAGCTATCTCATTATATCGGATATAATTATAACACATTTTCACAAAAAATTCACCCTCTTTTTCGAAAATTTGTTTTGATTTTTTGAAAATTTGTGATATACTTATATAGTCACAGCAGTACGTTATGCAATTTACACAAATATCCTACTGCACATTTTAAGGAAGGATCTAATAAAAATGAAGAAAAGAACAGCGGCGACAGCCGCAATACTCGCTTGTACAATGATGTTCTCCGGCTGCAGCGACAGCATTCTTACATCAGGTACTGACAGCGGCACAACAAGCGTTGAAAACATCTGGACGGCAAAAGACGACGACATAGTGGCATGGGCCACCTCAGACTCACTTTCGGATGAAGAAAAGGAATATTATCAGGTCAAATTCAAGGATTTCTATCCCGAGTATTCCTTCACCATAGCAAATTACGGACTTGACGAAACAAATTCCGCTTATGCCTCCTACGCTCAGGCGTACAGAAAGAATATAATAGATATGCTGACCAACGAAAAGCTGATACTCAGAAAAGCCAAGGAGCTGGGACTCGATCAGCTTACCGAAGAAGAAATGGCTGAGGTCGAAAAGGCCTATACAAAGAATCTCAGCGACTGGTACGCCTCATTTGAGAAAAAGGCGAAGACCGCACTCGGCATAAGCGCCGATGATACCTCCGGCACAGAGGACAGCGCCAATGATGAAAAGATTCTTGAAAAGGAAAAAGAGCTTTTCAATGAATATATTGCAGGCTTCGGTCTTACCGAGGATACATTCCTGATGTGGCAGACCAACACGGCAATACAGAAAAAAGTCAACGACTACCTTCTTAAAGATATTACCGTATCCGACTCTGAGGTCGATGATTATATCACAAAGCTCACGGCAGAGGCTAAGCAGGCGTACGAAAAGAGCGCTTCAAGCTATGCCACCGACTCCGAGTACAAAAAGGTATGGATACCCAAAGACGCACGTTATATCAAATATATAGCCGTAGGCATTGCATCTTCGGATTATGCCGAGATAAATGCCGCAAGAAACGAGAGCGGCGCAGATGACGCAGAGATCGACAAGAAGCGTGACGAAAAGCTCGCTGAGATAAAGGAAAAGGCTGATGCCGCACTTAAAAAGGCTACCGCAGAGGGCGCAGACTTTGACGCAGTGGTAAAGGAATACAGCAGTGCATATTCCGAATCTACCAAAGGCGAACAGATACTCGTGCTGAACTCAAAGGGACTTATTTCCGATGCGCTTTACGATGCAGTTTTCGCCCTTGAAAAGCCGGGCGATATAAGCGGACTTATCCCCACCGACAGCGGATATTATATCGTAAAGTATGTAAGCGATGCAAAGGTTACCGACAGCGACTTAAGCGATTACAGGAAGACCGTAAGGCAAGAGCTTTTAACCTCACGTCAGAGCGAAAAGACCAACGCTATACTTGAGGAGTGGCGCAGTGCCGTAAATTACGAATATGATTACGAAAAGCTGAACATCACCAAGGAAGAAAAAACATCGTCCGATGCTTCCGCTTCTTCTGCTGACAGTAAAGCCGATAATGAAACCTCCTCCGCAGCATCCTCCGGTACCACAACATCGGAATAATATGCAGATAATTGACCGCTCCGTAACAGGAGCGGTCAGCTTGTCAAAATCCGATTTATCATTAAATCGCAACGTATAATGTACCGCCAACACCGCCTGAAACACTTTCCGTACCGACAAGGCATTAATAATTTCGTGACCTTATC
>OHIR01000429.1_pt1 | contig 29429 bp, 29 predicted proteins | sample 1568301 | NCBI WGS metagenome assembly OHIR01 (sample SAMEA3879539, study PRJEB24766) | human gut metagenome | biome: human-associated habitat; feature: feces | place: USA | collected 1985/1987
TCAGCGTTCCGGTTATCTGCGATATGTCGAGCGACATCCTCTCCCGCCCGGTAGATGTAAAAAAGTTCAGCCTTATCTACGCCGGGGCGCAGAAGAATTTAGGCCCTGCCGGAGTGGTAATTGTAATTGTTAAAAAGAGGTTTTTAGAAACCGCCCGCACGGACCTGCCGCCGATGCTGAGCTACCAAAACTACGCGGATAACGATTCGCTGTACAACACGCCGCCGGTATTTGCCATTTACATGGTTAACAAAACCCTGCACTGGATTAAAGCACAGGGCGGCGTAAAGGCCATTGCCGCGCGCAACCGCGAAAAGGCGCAGCTTATTTATGACGTTATCGACGCTAGCCGTGGTTTTTACCGCGGCCACGCCGAAAAAGCAAGCCGCAGCCTGATGAACATTACCTTTAACCTGCCCACGCAGGAACTGGAAAAAGACTTTATCGCCGAAGGCAAAAAGCGCGGTTTCATAGGCATTGGCGGGCACCGCCTTGTAGGCGGCTGCCGCGTATCGGCCTACAACGCCGTAACGCCCGAGGCCTGCCGCGCCCTTGCTGATTTTATGAAAGAATACCAGGCAAAACACGAATAAACGGAGGAATGAATGATGAGAATACTTGTAAGCGATGACGTAAGCGAAAAAGGCGTGGCCCTGCTGCGCGAACATTTTGATGTAGACGTAAAAACCAATATGCCAACGGAAGAACTTCTGGCGTGCATAGGCGAATATGACGGGCTTGTAACCCGCAGCCAGACGCAGGTTACCAAAGAAGTTATCGACGCCGCCAAAAACTTAAAGGTTATCGGCCGCGCAGGCGTCGGCGTTGATAATATCGACATTCCCGCAGCGACGGCACGCGGCATTGTAGTGCTTAACGCGCCGGAAGGCAACACCATTGCTGCTACGGAACACACCGTTGCCATGATGATGGCCATGACGCGCCACATTCCGCAGGCGCACGCTTCCATTCAGGCCGGCAAATGGGACAGAAAGAGCTTTGACGGCATTCAGGTACAGGGCAAAACGCTTGGCATCATAGGCGTTGGGCGTATCGGCAGCCGCGTTGCCCTGCGCATGCAGGCCATGGAAATGACCACCATCGGCTACGACCCGTATATTACCGAAGAACGCGCGCAGCAGGTTGGCGTGGAGCTCGTTCCGTTTGAAGAACTGCTGGCCAAATCCGACTATATCACCATTCACACACCGCTGACGAAAGAAACTCACAACATTATAAACGCCGAAGCCATTGCCAAAATGAAAGACGGCGTGCGCATTGTAAACTGTGCCCGCGGCGGCTGCGTGGATACCGAAGCCCTTGCCGCAGCCTTAAAAAGCGGCAAAGTGGCCGGAGCAGCCATTGACGTATACCCCGAAGAACCGCTGACGCCGGAAAACAATCCCTTTATCGGCATGCCGCAGGTTGTGCAGACCCCGCACCTTGGCGCCAGCACCATTGAAGCGCAGATTGGCGTTGCCGTAGACGTTGCTTACGGCGTTATCGACGCGCTGGAAGGCCGCCCCGTAATGACCGCCGTTAACATGGCGCCCATTCCCAAAAGTGTTGCCAGCGTTATTGCACCGTACTTTAAACTGGCAGAACGCCTCGGCACCATCGGCATTTATCTGGCTGAAGGGCCGATTAAAGCCGTGGAACTGGAATACACCGGCGAACTAGCCGCAACGGAAACGCAGGCACTGACCACCGCCTTTTTAAAAGGCCTTTTGAACCCGATTCTGCAGGACAGCGTTAACTTTGTAAACGCGCCGGGCATTGCCAAAAAACGCCATTTGCAGGTGCGCGACGTAAAATCGCACCGCACAGGCTACTTCAGCACCGCCATTAATGTAAAAATTGCCACCGAAAAAGGCGAGCACACGCTTACCGGCACCTTGTTTGCAGGCAAAGAAGCCAAAATTGTGCAGATTGACCGCTTCCGCCTGGACTTCAAGCCCGAAGGCTACCTGTTGCTGGCGCCGCACCTTGACAAGCCCAACATGATTGGGCAGATTGCCACCGTGCTCGGCAGCGCAGGCATCAACATCAACGGCATGCAGGTAGGCAGCACCGCCATTGAAGGCACCAACTTAATGGCCATTGCCACCAGCGGCGACATTCCTAACGATATTATGCTGAAGCTGCGCGGCATAGAAGGCATTATCGACGTAAAACTTATAAACTGCGAGGGATAATATGGTACGCATTATTTTAATACGCCACGGAGAAACCAACTGGAATTTACAGGGACGCTACCAGGGTCAGGAAGACACCCGCCTGAGCGAAAAAGGCTTTGCGCAGGCAGGGCTTTTGGCGCAAGGGTTAAAAAACGTACATCTTGATTTGTGTATTTCTAGCCCTTTAAAACGCTCGTTTTTAACCTGCAAGGCCTGCGCCGATTTACACCATTTGCCGGTACACAGCGACAGGCGCCTTACGGAAATTAACCACGGCGCGTGGGAAGGCGAACTGGCCTGCGAAATACAGGCACATTACCCCGAAGAATTTAAAAAGTGGCATACAGAGCCGCATAAAGTGCAGATGCCGGGCGGCGAAAATCTGGAAGATGTACGCAAGCGCGCCCGTGCCGCTTTTGACGAATATGCAGAAAAATACGAAGGCAAAACAATTCTTGTTGCCGCGCATGATGCCGTCAACAAAGCCATTATCTGCGACTTGCTGGGGCTTGATATGAGCCACTTCTGGCACATCAAGCAGGATAACGCCTGCATTAATGTGCTGGAATATAACGAAGACGTATGGCGCGCCGTACTTTTAAACAGCACCACGCATTTAGGCTACCTTTTCAGCGGCGTATAACAGGCAGGATTGTAAGACACAAAAAAGCTGCAAAGCATATACTTGCTTTGCAGCTTTTTTCTTAACTTTATTCTTTTCCAAAACATTAAACTCTGCTATAATATTTAACGCTGTGACTCTTTCCAGTAGGAAGGAGGTGAACTAATGGAGAAACCATCTACCGCATTTTTGGTAGCCATCATGGCAGCTGTAACGGCGCATTACATCTGCAAATGGTTGGATGGCTTACTGTAATGCTCACAGCCAGCCTAAATTAAAAATCCGGGAGCGGCGACTCCCGGATTTTTTTGGTTTGCATGAACTAATGCATAACCATCTACCACTTTGTAACTAAAGCATACCACTCTTTCACTGCACCGTCAAGCAAAAATAGTTAAAAACTAAAATCGCGCTGCGGCGCAGATATGCTTTGTTTTAACACAGCAAAATTTGTGTTATAATATAAATTAGTTATATCTCCGCCAAGGCGGATTTTACGATATTATTTGATTGTGAGGTAAGAAAATGCAGAAAATTATTTTAACGGGCGACCGCCCGACCGGCAGGCTCCACGTTGGGCATTACGCCGGTTCTTGAGAAGAAGAGTGGAACTGCAAAACTCCGGCCAGTTTGACAAGGTATTTATTATGATTGCCGATGCTCAGGCGCTGACCGATAACGCCGAGCACCCCGAAAAAGTGCGTGAGAACGTACTGGAAGTAGCTCTTGATTACCTTGCCTGCGGCATTGACCCGGAAAAATCCACCATTTTCATTCAGTCTGCCGTGCCGCAGCTTACAGAGCTCACCGCATATTATATGAACCTTGTAACCGTATCGCGCGTGCAGCGCAACCCTACCGTTAAAACCGAAATTAAAATGCGTAATTTCGAAGCCAGCATTCCCGTAGGCTTTTTTGTATACCCCATCAGCCAGGCGGCCGATATTACCGCCTTCCGCGCAACAGCAGTGCCTGTCGGCGAAGACCAGCTGCCGATGCTGGAGCAGTGCAAGGAAATTGTTAACAAGTTTAACAGCGTTTACGGCGAAACATTAACCGAGCCGGAAATCATCCTGCCGAGCAACAAAGCCTGCCTGCGCCTGCCCGGCATTGACGGCAAGGCCAAAATGAGCAAATCGCTGGGCAACTGCATTTACCTCAGCGACGAAGCGGACGTTATTAAAAAGAAAATTATGTCTATGTTTACCGACCCGAACCATGTGCGCGTGGAAGACCCCGGCAAGGTTGAAGGCAACCCGGTATTTATTTATCTGGACGCTTTCTCCCGCCCCGAACATTTTGCGGAATTTCTGCCGGAATACGCAAACCTTGACGAACTGAAAGCGCATTACCAGCGCGGCGGCCTGGGCGACGTAAAAGTTAAAAAATTCCTCAACAACGTAATGCAGGCAGAACTTGCCCCCATCCGCGAACGCCGCCATATGTGGGAGCAGCGCCTTGACGAAGTAAAAATGATTTTAAAACAAGGCAGCGAAACCGCGCGCGCAGCAGCAGCCGAAACCCTGCATGATGTACGCGCCGCCATGCAGATTAACTACTTTGAAAACTGGCATATCTGATGACTGCTGCACGAAGTGAAATTATCAGCCTGCTGAACGCGGCAGGCATTGCCTTTGAAGTTACTGAACACCAGCCCATTTACACCGTGGAAGAAGGCGAAGCCTTAAAGCTGCCGCACCCGGAAGCGATTGCCCGTACCCTGTTTTTGTGCGACGACAAACACCAGAACTTTTGGCTGGTAACTTTGCCGAAGGATAAAAAGCTGGATTTAAAGGATCTGCGCGCACAGCTCGGCAGCCGCCGCTTAACCTTCGCCTCCGCGGAAGAACTGGCCGCCATGCTGAACCTGCCGCCCGGTTCCGTTACGCCGCTCGGAGCGTTAAATGACGCTGAAGGACGCGTGCCGGTTATTATTGATGCAGACTTTAAAGAAAACCTTATCGGCGTGCCGCTTTTAACAAACACCGCCACCATCTGGCTTAACGGCGCAGATTTGGCGCTCATGCTTACGCAGCAGGGGCATAAGGTAAACTGGCTGGCACTTTAAAAACAAAATACAGGGCAGCAAAGTCTGCCAAGGCATAAAAAAATCCGCCCGTAAAGGCGGATTTTTTTTATATGTTATTACAGGGTTTTGCCGTAAGCGTCGGCATCCAAAATGGCCTGTTTGAATTTTTCGCGGGTCATTTCGTACGGAGTCTTTTTCCATTCGAGAATTGCCGGTGCGCGGTCAAGGATTTTTTCAAGGCCGGCTTCGTCAACTTCCAGTTCTTTCAAGGTTACAGGCAGGCCCAGTTCCTTATTGAATTTTGCAATCTTATCGCGCAGTTCAAACTGCTTGTCGCAGGTTAAAAGCACAATTACACCGAAGGAAACCACTTCGCCGTGCATATGGCGTTCGGCGCAGGCAAGTCCGGTGTAAGCGTTGTAGAAGCAGTGGCCCAGCGAAGAATTATAGTAGTAATCGTTTTCAGTGGTGGTAAGGTTGGAAACAATGCCGGTGCTCATGATGATATCCAGCGCAACTTCCTGAATTGCTTCGGAAACAACATTGTTTTTGCAGTCTGCCAAAGCCTGTTTGCCGTATTCAAAAAGCGGCGAAGTGCAGGCACCTGCCAGAGCGCGGCCCAGCAGCGGGGTGTTTAAAAGCTTTTTGCCTTCGGTGGCAATCAAAACCTCGCATTCTTTGCTGAGTGCGTCGCCAATGCCGGCCCACAAAAGTTTTTCCGGTGCTTCGGCAATAATTTTGGTATTGATAAAAGTATGTTCTGCGCAGTGTTTCGGATAATAGTAACCGGCGAGGCTGCCATCCTGTTTATACATAACGCAGATAGCGGTGCAGGCAGCGCAGTTGGAAGCAATGGTCGGGAACGTGAAAACGGGTTTGCCCATTTTGTCCGCCATGGTTTTGCAGCAGTCAACAGCACGGCCGCCGCCAACGGCAAATACCATATCGGCTTCCTGAACTTCTTTGGTATTCATCAGCATATCAACATTTTCATAGGTAGAGTTGCCGCCGTACCAAAGCACAGCCGTAACATCAAGGTGCCCTTTTACAGCTGCAAGAATTGCATCCTGGGCTTTGCTCAGCGCAGTTTTGCCGCCGATAATAACAACCTTTTTGCCATATCTTGCCGTTACGGACGGAATTGCTTCGTAGCAATCCGGTCCAACGCTGTAATTAGGTAAATAAACACTGTATGTAGTACTCACTTCAAACAACACCTTTCATTAAATATCAAATATTATGATACTAATTATAAACATTTCCGGCTAATTCGTCAACACAGTGTAACATTATAATATATTTTTCTGTTAAAATTACTGTAAAAAACTTAAAATAGTAAACCACAACGGCGGCACTAAAAGCGAAGGCAGCATATTTAAGGTTTTGCAGTCGCGCAGCTGCAAAATGCCCACGCCGCTGCTCAGCAGGAAAATGCCGCCCAAAAGCGAAATTTCCGTCATCATGCCCGGCGTTAAATACGGCGCAATAACACCGGCAAACAGATAAATACTGCCCTGCCAGCAAAACAGCACCGCCGCCGCAATGGCAATTCCAAAGCCGTAAGTAGAGGCAAAAATCATGGAAGATACCAAATCAAGCGTTGCATTGGTAAAAAGGTAAGTGTTGTTGCCGTTAAGGCGGCTTTCAATAGGACCTAAAATGGAAAGCGTGCCGATGCAGAACAGAAGTATCGCCGTAGAAAGCCCTTCCGCCAGCTTGCCGCCGCCCTTACAGTGCGCAAGCAGCGCGTTAAAACGCCCGCAAATATCAAGCCGCGTGCCGATAATGGTGCCAATGGCAAGGCTTGCAATAAAAAGCACCGGGTATTCGCTGTTGGGCAGGTTATGCACAACGGCGTTGGCGCCAAGCCCAACCGTTGCCAGCCCCAAAGCGTCAAACAGCGCTGTTTTATATTTTTCGCTGATGCCGCGGCTTAAAAAGCTGCCCACAAAACTGCCTGTTAAAATAGTGCAGGTATTTACAATCGTTCCTAACATAAGCCATCTGCTCCCTCAATAAAAAATAACGGATATTTTTATTATAAAACTATCGCGTAAAAATGTAAAACGGGCATAAAAAAACATCCTGCCAAAGCAGGACGTTGAATGCTGGTGCGGATGACAGGAGTCGAACCTGCACGCCGAAGGCGCTAGATCCTAAGTCTAGTGCGTCTGCCAGTTCCGCCACATCCGCAAAATAAAACCGGCTTAATAATTATATATTAAAATCCGGCTATTTTCAACTTTTAAATTTTACATTATACCGGTGAATAGTTTAGCAAAGAAACCATATAATGCAGTTAAACAGAAACTTCGCTTACACAGGCGTTAAATATACGTTTTATCTGCAATTATGCTCTATAAGAATCTAAAGCTAATTCAATAAATTTTTGCACTGCCCTATTGGCAGGCTGATATTTTTTCCAAACCAATACGGACGTATTAACAATTTCAGGTGAAAGAGGACGGAATGACAATCCTGAGAAATCTTTTACTGCACCTTTAATTACAAACGCATATCCAAGGCGGCGCTTTACCAATAAAGCTGCGTTATCAATCATATCATAAGAACAAAATATATTCAGATTATCTATGCTTCCGCCAAACCACGCCCGGGTTTCACGTTCCTCAATACGCCAGTTTACAATCAACGGCAAACACTTTACATCCGCCGGCGTTATGAATTCTTTTTTTACTAAAGGATCATCTTCCGGCATAAGCAGTCCCCAGATATCCTTTTGAGGCAAACGTACAAAATCATACTTTTCAACTTCTATTGGTTCCATCAAAATGCCAATATCCAATAACCCTTTATCCAGTTGATCCTTTATTAAAGCTGCATTACCAGTACGCAATTCAAACTGCACTTGAGGATATTTTTCCACATAAGTTTGCATCAGTTCCGGCAAAGCATCCGACACCGCCGCAGTAACGCCGCTGCCAACAGATATAAGCCCCACCAATTCCTCGCCGCCGCGTTTAAACTCCTGCTCTGTCTTATCTGCCAGAGACACTAATTCTTCTGCCCTGCGGCGAAGCAGCATACCATCTTCTGTCAGCAATATTTTACGGTGTATGCGTTCAAACAATTTTGTATTCAGTTCGTCCTCAAGCTCAGCCATCTGACGGCTAAGAGTCGGCTGGGTAATATGTAAAATTTCTGCTGCACGTGTAATGTTTTCTTCTCTTGCAACAGCTAAATAATATCTAAGAACTCTAAGCTCCATCTTTACACCGCCTTTCATTTAAAATAATTATAACAAACCGGTTGTTTCTAATCAATAAAACTTATTACCTGTTTCCGGTACGAAAATCATTTATTAATATAAATATAATGCCAGCTTAAAGAAATTTCGCTTATACAGGCATAAAATTGGATAGCGTTAAGCAGAAGAAAGGCACAGATAAAAAATAAAAGCACTGCAACGTATGTTACAGTGCAAAATTCTGTTATAAAATAAAAATGGTGATCCACCCGCGACTCGAACGCGGGACACCCTGATTAAAAGTCAGGTGCTCTACCGACTGAGCTAGTGGATCACGTTATTTGGCTGGGGCGGCTGGACTCGAACCAACGCATGCGGGAGTCAAAGTCCCGTGCCTTACCGACTTGGCTACGCCCCAAAAATATGGGGTGACTGGAGGGATTCGAACCCTCGCGTAACGGAGCCACAATCCGCCGTGTTAACCGCTTCACCACAGCCACCATTTTACCAAGATACGCTTGGCGACGAATGTAATTCTATCATAGCAGACAGGTTCTGTCAATATTTTTTGTAAAAATTTTTAATATAAAATGTCATTAATTTTACAAAACCGCTTTTTGCGGCTATTCGCGTTCAAACCACGCTTTGGCCCACGCCAGTGCCGTAGGCGTTTGTGCCAGGCCCCCGTCCGCAGTTTCGCGCAGCGCGCAGGGCATAGAGTCGCCCACCCATTTCATGGCGTCAATGGCTTCGTCAGCCGGAATAAAGCTGCCGATGCCTGCCAGCGCCATTTCTGCCGCCAAAAGTGCCTGCACTGCCGCACCGCCGTTACGTTTTATGCAGGGCACTTCCACAAGCCCTGCCACAGGGTCGCACACAAGCCCCAGCATGTTTTTAAAAACAATGCTTACGGCAGTACCTGCCTGCGCAGGAGTGCCGCCCAAAGCGTCAACAGCCGCGCCTGCCGCCATAGCCGCCGCACTGCCGCATTCTGCCTGGCAGCCGCCAACCGCACCCGCAAGCGAGGCACGGGCTGCAATTACAAGACCGATTTGCCCTGCCACAACAAGCGCGCGTGCCAGCTGTTCTTCCGTTAAATTACAGTGCTTTTTTAAAGCCAGCAGCACACCGGGAATCACGCCTGCCGCACCGGCCGTGGGAGCCGCCACAATTCTGCCCATGGCAGCATTGCATTCGCTTACGGCAAGGGCATAAGTTACGGCGTCCGTTGCAAGAGCGCCCAAAAGTTTATTAAAGCCGGGCTGCGCTGCCGCGTTTTGCAGTTTAAGCGCACTGCCGCCGGTTAAGCCGCTGTGCGAGCGCACACCAGTCAGCCCGTAGGCTGCGGCTTCTTCCATTACTTTCAGCATCTGCGCCATTTTGGCAAGCAGTTCTTCTTCCGTAATTTCCAGTTCAGCAGCGCTCTGCGGCAGCAAATAAGCGTTCAGGCTCAGTTTTGCCGCTTCTGCTTCTTCTATTAATGCATTTAATGAAATTTTGTCGTTTGCCATCTTTCACCTCAAAGCACGCTGTCTACAAAGCGCACCGTGTCAATAGGCGGCAGCGCCGCCAGCAGCTGCACTATCGCAGGCTGCACTTTCTGGTCGCACTCAAGCACCATGGTTGCCAGCCCGCCTTTATTTTTGCGGAACACACGCATGGTTGCGATATTTACGGACGCACTTGCCAGCGTGCTGCTTACAAGCGCAATCACGCCGGGCTTGTCGGTATGCGATACCAACAGCGCAGGCAGCTTGCCGTCCAGCTCAACCTCCGCGCCGTCAATGGCAGATACCTTAACCTGCCCGCCGCCAATGGAGGAGCCGATAACCTCGCAGCTTTTGCCGTCTTTTGCCGTCAGCGTAAAGCGCGCTGTATTGGGGTGGGTTAAATCGCCAAGGTTTACTTTGGCAAAATTATATTCCAGCCCTGCTTCCGCGGCATATTTACGCGCCTGCGGAATACGCGCGTCATCAGGCAGCCAGCCCATAAGCCCGGCCAAAAGCGCCACATCCGTGCCGTGCCCGCGGTATGTATGCGCAAAGCTGCCGTGCAAATCAATCTGTGCTTTAACGGGCGGCGCACCCAGAATGCCGGCAGCTAAAAGCCCCAGCCTTACCGCCGTATGCGAACTTGAAGGGCCAATCATTACAGGCCCGATAATGTCTATAATATTCATACTGCTCCTTTATTCTTCACTTGCCAGTGAGCGGTGCCCCAACGCCACGCACAATTCGTCAAGGTTCAGCACGCCCACCGCCATATATATGGCAACGCACAAATGCTCGCCGCTGCGGGCAATGCCAATTTTGCCGCCCACGTTAAAGCCCGCCGCCTTCGTCACAAGCTGCTCTAAAGCAGCGTGGGCAGCGCCTGCAACCGCGCCCGCGCCGACGTGGGTTTCCGTAACAATGCCCTGACGCTGCGCCGCAACAACGGCACGCTCTACAATTTTAACAACGCTCGGCATAAATTCGCCGCCAAAATCTACCGCCGTGCTGCGGATGCCCTTTGCCGCCAGCTGCTCTTTTATGCGCTGCTCCTCTGTGCGGTTTTCGGTAACGGCAATGCGCAGTGCCGCACGCCCTATTTCAATGCTCGTCAGTTTCTGTTCTGCCATGGTCAGTCTTCCTCCACCATTTCCGGTTTTTTAATAGGTGTTTTGTCAAACACGGCTACAATAAGGAACACGATAATGCACAGCAGCCATTCAAAATAAATTACATGCTGCAAAACATGCAGTGCCGGTACAAACTCCCATACCACAAGGCCCAAAAGCCCGACAAGAGTAGTCCAGAACGCGCTGCTGCGGCGGCACAAACCGGGCGCAAACACCGTAAACAAAAATACGCAGGTCAGCGCCGTCGTCATCGAAAGCCCAGCCACCATGGTTTTTAAAATACCGGCAGCGTTAAAAGCAAACCATAAGGTTATAATGCCAACCGCCAGAATAGTCAGGCGGTTAATTTTAACAAAGCGGTCGTCCGTTACGGACGGATTAATAAAGCGTTTGTAAATATCCTGGCTGAACAGCGTACCTGCACCCAGAAGAATTGTGCAGGCGGTAGATACGTCCGCTGCCCACAGCGCCGCAAGCGTTGTGCCGGAGGCAATGGGGTCAAGCGCCATAACAACTTTAGGCAAAGCCAGCGTTGCCGAAATTTCCGGGAACTGCACCTTGCCGATAATGCCCAGAAGCGCGCACAAAAAGCCTACCGGGAAAATTAAAAGGCCGCCAAGAATAAAGCCGTTGCGCGCAGTTTTGGCGTCACGCGCGCCGCAGGCAATCTGCACAGGGCCCTGCGCCGTAATGGCCTGCGTAATCATAACAATAAACCAGCCGATAATAACGGCCAGCGGAATGCCTGCAAACGGGTCAAACCAGTCAAGCCCGGCCGGCAGCTGCGCCGCAATGGCATCAAGCCCGCCGCTGTGGTCTACCGCTGCCACGCAGGAATATAAAATGCCCGCGTAAATTAAAACAACGCTGACGATATTGGACAAACCGCTCGACCACAAACCGCCGATAAGCGTAATGCCGATAAATACCACCGCACTCACAATCATGCCGCCGCGGAACGAGAAATATTCGGGCAGAAGCGAAGCCAGAATCGCGCCGCCGGCGAGATACTGAAGCGCCGTAATAACGGACATGATAATTACAAGCCCAACCGCGCTGATAACGCGGCCTTTGGTATCGTAATATTTTTCAAAAAATTCCGGAATGGTGGAAACCTTCATGGCACGCAGCTTACCCGCCGCCACAAGGCCCATAATGATAGCGCCCGCGCTCCACGCCGCGTTGTACCAGCCGGCCGCCATGCCAACCTTGTAAGCATTTTCGGCAACGCCAACGGTAGAAGCCGCACCAACGGCAAGCCCCGTAATATTAACGGCAATCAGCACCGGGCCAAGTTTGCGCCCTGCAAAAAGATACTCCGCAGAGCCTTTATCCGCCCTGCTTTTAACGTAAAAACTTATTGCGAACAAAAGCGCAATATACACAACAACAATAATCAACTGAACATTCATCCTGCTGCACTACCTTTCTTCACAAAAAATCCGCTCTAAGCTACAATACTACCCTCCTGCTTTTAAAATTAGTTATATTATATCAACAAATTTTATTAAAGAAAAGTAAAAACTCTGCCCCTGCAGTTTAAAATTTTGTAAAAAATTTAACTAAACAGCCCCTTTAACAAGGATTTTGCGCTTTTGTGCCGAATATTTAAAAGATTGCAGAGTGAATTAAATTTACAGCCCCGCGCTGCGGCTTTAATTCACATTGCAAACGGAAGGAGGGACCGCCAATGTACAGAATTATGAAAAGCACCAATAACGGCATGGACGAACTGGAATTGGACAGCCTGGAAAAAGGCTGCTGGATAGACATCGTCAGTCCCTCACCCGAAGAACTGCACGAAGTGGCGGACGCCACCGGCATTCAGATGGACTTTTTAAGCGCCGCGCTTGACGATGAAGAAAAATCCCGTATCGAAACCGAAGACGACCAGATACTGACCCTTATCGATATCCCTGTCCTGCGCAGCAACAAAGATTACGACACGCTGCCGCTCGGCATTATCGTATCGGCAGATTACATCGTTACCGTTTGCCTGGAGCCTAACGCCGTTATCGCCGACTTTTCTTCCTACAACTATAAAATGTTCAGCACCTTTAAAAAAACGCGCTTTCTCTTTCAGATACTCTATAAATCGGCAACATTATATCTGAAATACATCCGCATTATTATCAAACGCACCGACGAACTGGAACAGCACCTGCGCAAATCCATGGAAAACAGCGAGCTTTTTAATATGCTGGACCTGCAAAAATCCTTAACATACTTTACAACCTCCCTGCGCAGCAACTACATTGTAACCGAAAAACTGCTGCGCCTGCGCTCCACCAACCAGAGCGCACACCTCATCAAACTGTATGAAGAAGACGAGGATTTGCTGGAGGACGTTATCATCGAATACAAGCAGGCTATTGAAATGGTTGAAATGTACAGCCACATTTTAAACAGCATGATGGAAGTATTCGCCTCCATCATCAGCAACAACCTGAACCTTGTAATGAAGTTTTTGGCATCCGTAACGATTATACTGGCCATACCAACCACCATCGGCGGCTTATGGGGCATGAACGTGCCAGTGCCGCTTTCCGACAGCCCGTACGGATTTCTTGTAATAGGCGGCACCTCGCTTTTGGTTGCCGGGGTTACCGGCTACTGGCTGTGGAAACGCCGCATGTTTTAAGGAGCAGCAATGAGCAAAATTTTAGCGGAACAGTTACTTGCAGGCATAATACTTGCCGACAACGACAACAGAGAATACATTTACCTGCCCGGCGGCGAAGTTGGCAGCGAAGACCCGCACTGCGTATTTGAAAAAAACGGTGATCGCGCCGGCGACCTGCCGCTTGAAGAAGCGGTGGAACTTGCCAAACGCCTGCACCTATCTCCGGGGCGCCATCCGGAGCTTGGCTCACGGGCGTGGTGAGGAGAAATGCAGTACTTAAATTAAAAAGGGATGAAAAAAGACCTTGTCTTAACGGCAAGGTCTTTTTTGTATTACTTTTCTCTTATTATTTTATTACAATTACGGGCACGGAAGCATTTTCGATTACTATATGGCTGACGCTGTTTTTAAACAGGCCTTCAATAGCGCCGAAACCGCGCGTGCCTATGATAATGGTATCGCATTTTTCCTTGCGGCACTGCTTAATGATTTCCGGCGCAGGGCGGGTGCCGATAACAAGCACATAAGAGCAGGGAATGTTCTGTTCATCGATTATATGCTTTGCAGCGCCCAGAACTTCGTTGCCTATCTGCATGGCAGGCCCGTTAACGTCACCGGCCAGTTCGCCTTCCAGCGGCAGCTGCGGCGTATGCTGCAAGCCCTCGCGGGCAACGGTTAAAACAACCAGCTCCGATTCCGCCATTTTGGCTATGCCGATGGCATATTCCAGCGCGCGCCACGAATATTCAGTACCATCTATTGCTACTAATAATTTTTTCAGCATAGTATCACTTTATTTCACAATCAGCACAGGCACAGCCGCATACTGCGAAACCTTGCTGCTGACGCTGCCGAGGAAGAATTCGGCAATGCCGGAAAGGCCGCGGGAACCGATAACGATTGCATCTGCCTGAACTTTTTTGGCAAGGGCGATAATGCGTTCCGAAGGATGGCCTACTTCCATATCATAGCTTACTTCATGCGGATAATCGCCAACGATGTCTTTAGCGTATTCAAGCACTTTGTCGCCGATGCGTTCCAGTTCGCTGTTGCCGCGGCTGATAGTGCTGTGGTCAAGCGGTACGGCAAGCAGAGCTGCGTTATTGTACGGCTGGATAACGTTTACTACAACAATTTCACTGTTAAATTTTCTGCCAATTTCCAAAGCATTATTAAGTGCGCGCCAGGACGTTTCAGAACCGTCGACAGGCACCAGAATTTTTTTAAACATACTACACACCTCCCGATATGGCTTTTGCCATATCTTTTATGTTTTAAAATGTTCTACTTTTTTTAATAAAATCCTGCAAAGCGGTAAATTTTTACGGTTATCTTTCCTCGCGGTCGTACGAAAGGCCCAGAGCCTGCGGGGATGCACTGCGCCCGCCGCGGCGTTTTAACACCAGCACAAGCACCAGCACCGTAAAAATGTACGGCAGCATATTAAGTATAAAGCCCGATACCGGCACGCCGAGCACCTGCAAGTTAAAGCCCAGTGCGTCGATGCCGCCGAAAAGATACGAACCTGCCATGGCGCGCCAGGGGTCCCACAGGGCAAAAATTACAAGCGCAACGGCAATCCAGCCGCGGCCCGCCGTCATGTTCTCCAGCCAGCTGGGAGCATAGGCAAGCGACAGGTACGCACCGGCAACGCCCGCCAGTGCGCCGCCGACTACAATGTATAAATAGCGCAGGCCGAAAACATTAATGCCCGCCGCATCTACCGCCGCCGGGTTTTCGCCCATGGCACGCAGAAACAGCCCGCTGCGCGTTTTATAAAAATACCACGCCGCAAGCGGCACCAAAAAGTAACTTATATACACCAGCGCATCCTGCTTGAACAGAATGCTGCCGATAATGGGAATATCACTTAAAAGCGGCACGGCAATTTTGCCGAATACCGCACCGGCAGGCTGGCCTACGTAATCCTGCCCAAGGTAGCCGCTGAGCCCGGTGCCGAACAAAGTTACAGCAAGGCCGCTTACAACCTGGTTGGCGCGCAGGGTTACGGTTAAAAACGCGTGGATAAGCGCCAAAAGCGCGCCAGCAACAACAGCCGCCGCAACGCCTGCCCACGGGCTGCCGAAGCTGTTGCCCGCAATAAAGCCGGTGCAGGCGCCGATAAGCATCATGCCTTCAACGCCGAGGTTAATAACACCGCTGCGCTCGCAGATAACCTCGCCCAAAGCGGCGTATAAAAGAGGCGTGCCCATGGTGATGGCGGCAGCCAGCAACGAAACGATAAAATCTTCACTCATTTTCAGCACCGCCTTTCACAATACGCAGTTTGTAGCCGGTAAAAATTTCCGTACCGACAACGAAAAACAGCACCGCGCCCTGCAGCATGGTTGCCGCCGCTGCGGAAATGCCCATTGTTTGCAGCATAAAGCCGCCCACGTGAATAACTGCAAACAGAAAAGATACCAGAATAATGGCGGGCGGGTTCAAACGCGCCAGCCACGCTATAATAATGGCAGTGTAGCCGTAGCCAGGGCTGATGCCGTGCTGCAACTTGCCTACAATGCCCGAAACTTCCACCATGCCTGCAAGCCCGCATACCGCGCCGCTGATAAACATGGCAATAAGCACGTTGCGGGCAATATCCATACCGGCATAGCGCGCAGCAGCCGGGTTGGAGCCGATAACCAATGTTTCGTAACCCCAGCGCGAGCTTTTAAACAGCACCGTAAACACTGCCGCTGCAATAAACACTACAAAAATACCGGCGTGTACGCGCAAATCGCCAAAGCTCGGCAGCATCGCCGCATCCGGGAACGCCGCCGTTAAAGGAAAGTTCAGCCCGTTAGGGTCGCGCCAGTCGCCGTATACCAGATAATCTACCCACAAAATGGCAATGTAGTTCATCATTAAAGTGCTGATAAGTTCGTTAACCAGCCATTTTGTTTTAAACCAGCCCGCAACAAGGCCCCACAAGCCGCCTGCCAGCGCGCCCAAAATAAACATTGCGGGCAGCATAACTGCCGCAGGCAAATCGGGAAAATTAAGAGGCACCCAGGTTGCGGCGCAGGCGCCCATGTAAAACTGGCCTTCAGCGCCGATATTCCAAATCTGCATCCGGAACGCAACGGCAATGCCAAGTGCGCACAGCGCCATCGGAATCATTTTTACGAAAGTTTCCGAAAGGCCGTAATCGTTGCCCAGCGCGCCGCTGAACATGCTTTCGTAAACCAAAAACGGGTCTTTGCCGGTAAGGGCAAAAAATACGCCGCAAAAAACCAGTGCCATCAGCGCCGAAAGTACGGGCAGGCCGATTTGCGCTTTCAGGCTTTGTTCCAGGCGTTTTTCCAGAACTACCTTCATTTGCCCTCACCTCCGTTATCCGTTACACCGGCCATCAGCGCGCCGATTTTTTCAATATCCATATCCTGCACGGCAAATTCGCCCATCAGCTTACCAGCAAACATAACGCCCACGCGGTCTGCCAGGGCTGCAAGTTCTTCCAGTTCTTCCGATACCAGAAGTATCGCCGTGTTTTCTTCTTTAAGTTTTAAAAGCAGCTTGTGTACGGCTTCAATTGCGCCGATATCCAGCCCGCGCACGGGGTACAGCACTACCATCAGCTGAGGTTTGGCTGCAATTTCGCGCCCCAAAAGCAGCTTCTGGATATTGCCGCCGCTCATCATTTTTACCGGCTGGTAAATGCTGCCCTGCTTAATGTCAAATTCTTCAACAATATGTTTGGCGGCGCTTACGGCTGCCTGCCATTTAATGCGCCAGCCTTCGGCAAAACGCCCGTTGTATTCTTTTAAAATAATGTTTTCAACGCTGTTTAAGTTCGGCGCAAGGCCGGTGCCAAGGCGGTCCTCCGGCACATAGCTGATGCCTGCTTCAATTTTGGCACGCGGCGGTTTATTTGTAAAATCCTGCCCGCGGTAATACATTTTGCCGCCCATTGAAAGGCGCATACCGGCAATAACCTCCGCCAGCTCGCGCTGCCCGTTGCCGCTTACGCCGGCAATGCCGTAAATTTCGCCCGCGCGTATTTCAAAGCTCACATTGTCAAGCGCCAGCGTGTGCATATCGCCAAGGGCGGAGATTTTTTCCAGTTTTAAAACCACGTCTCCGTTGCCGGGAGGCTTATGAGGATAGTTGGTATTAAGTTCGCGCCCAACCATCATTTGTATCAGCGCGTTGCGGTTGATTTCGCTTTTTTCCATGCGTCCGCTTACCACGCCGCCGCGCAGAACGGTAATACGGTCTGCCAGTTCTTCAACTTCGTTCAGCTTGTGCGAAATAAACACTACCGCGCAGCCGTTGTCGGCCATTTTGCGCAGGTTGGCAAACAGCTCACGCGTTTCCTGCGGCGTCAGCACCGCAGTAGGTTCGTCAAGTATCAGCACCCTGCTTTTGTGGTACAGCATACGCAGAATTTCCACGCGCTGCTTTTCGCCGACGCCAAGCTGCCATACAAAGGCGTGCGGGTCTATTTTTAAGCCGTAGTAACTGCTCAATTCTTCAATGTCAGCTTCCAGCTGCGCCATATCAAGCTTAAAGCTGCCGTGCGTATCGCTTAAGGCAATGTTTTCCGCCACGGTAAAGGATTCAATCAGCTTAAAATGCTGGTGTACCATGCCGATGCCGCTTGAAATGGCGTCCGCAGGCGAAGAAAACTGCGTTTCTTTGCCGTCAACCAGTATTTTGCCTTCCGTCGGCTGGTAAAGCCCGGTTAAAATGCTCATCAGCGTACTTTTGCCGCTGCCGTTTTCGCCAAGCAGCGCATGCACTTCGCCGGGGTATAATTCTAAATCTATTTTATTGTTGGCTATAACGCCCGGAAATTTTTTGGTAATTCCGAGCATGCTTATTAACGGTGTTACCATGTTTATCTTCCCGCCCGTTCAGTTATTTGCCGCTTCTGGCGCGTTCGCCAATCTGCCTTGCCACATGCACGCCGCTGGCACTGGCCTGCGAAAGCCCGCGCGTAATGCCTGCGCCGTCGCCGCAGGCAAACAGGTTGTGTATTTTGGTTTCCAGTTTGCCGTCCAGCTCAAGGCGCGCACTGTAAAACTTAACTTCCACGCCGTACAAAAGCGTATCGGCATTGGCCATGCCGGGGGCAATTTTATCCAGCGCGTAAATCATTTCGATAATATCGTCAAGCTGGCGTTTGGGCAGTACCAGGCTTAAATCACCCGGGGTTGCGTTTAAAGTAGGTTTGGTAAAGCTCTTTTTCAAACGGCGCTCGTTGGTGCGTCGTCCGTTAATTAAATCGCCGAAACGCTGCAAAAGCACGCCGCCGCCCAGCATATTGCTGAAGGAAGCAATGCGCTTGCCGTACTGGTGCGGTTCGGTAAACGGTTCGGTAAAGGTGTTGCTTACCAGAAGCGCAAAGTTGGTGTTGTTGCTGTGCAATTTCGGGTCGCGGTAGCTGTGCCCGTTAACCGTTACAATACCGTCGGTGTTTTCGGCCACAACATAGCCGTTGGGGTTCATGCAGAAGGTGCGCACCAAATCGTTGTAGCGCTGGGTGCGGTACACAAGCTTGGCCTCGTACACTTCATCGGTAATGTGCTTAAACACCTGCGCAGGCACTTCCACGCGCACGCCGATATCCACCTGGTTATTAATAAAGCTCAGGCCCAAATCCTTGCACTGCTCGGTAAACCATTCCGCACCGGCGCGCCCGGGGGCAGCAATTAAATAAGTACATTCAATTTCGCCCTTGCCGCGTACCGGCAGCACAAATCTTTCGCCTTCGCGGAGGATTTTTTCCACGTGGCTGTTGCAGCGGATTTCAATGCCGTTTTCCAGCAGATGCTTATAGATATTTTCCATTATAATAAGGTTGTTTTCCGTACCCAGATGCCTTACCTTGGCATTTAAAAGGTGCAGGTCATAACCCAGCGCTTTGGCGCCGATAGTGCAGTTTTTGGTGCTGAAATATTCGCCCGGCGCACCGTGGCGGCAGTTCAGCTCATCAACGTAGTCAATCAAATCAATAACTTCGTTATGGGGCAGGTATTCATTCAGCCAGCCGCCAAACTCCGTTGTAAAATTATATTTGCCGTCCGAAAACGCACCGGCGCCGCCGAACCCGCGCATAATATCGCAGGGCACGCAGCGCAGGCAATGGTCTACCTTTTTCTGCGCCAGCGGGCATTTGCGCTGCTCAATGGGGTGTCCTTCCTCCAGAATAACCACTTTTAATTCCGGGTACTTCAACGAAAACTCGTAAGCAGCAAAAACGGCGGCAGGACCGCCGCCGATAAGGGCAACATCAAAAAATTCTCTCATTCAGCATCTTCCTCCGGGGATGTTGTTTTATTTATTAGCCTCCTGGGCTTTTTTGGCTTCTTCTTCACGCATATAATCGGTAATAAGGCAGGTGCTTTCTTCTACCAGCACCAATGCTTTGGTGGCATTCTTTTCCAGCCAGGGCAAAATTTTTTCAATATTTTCGCGTGTATCTACAATTTCAACCGTTACGGGCATATTGGGCAGCCCCGTAAAGAACGAACCGATTTTATAATCGATACCGCGCTTAACCGAAGCATAACCGCCAATGCCGCGCGTAACCGTGCCGCCTGCCAGTTTAAGGCGCATGGCCTCTTTAATAACGGCCTTAAAAAGCGGCATATCTTCAACAATAACGTCTTCACCGGTATAAACTTTTAAGAAGGTAACTTTTTTAAAATCCATAATTCTCACTGCCTTTCCCAAAACTTAAGGTTTAGCATAAGTTCCCTAAATTAATTATACAACAAAATGAGGCAGAATAAAAATAAACCCTGCTTAAAGCAGGGCAATTTTTTAAAAATATTTTGCTATATCCGCCGCGTGCGGCAAAATTATATCGGGGTGGATGTTTTCCTTTTCCACATCCTCCAGCGTGGCTTCGCCGGTTAAAACAAGTACGGATAAAATGCCGTTGTTCAGCCCAAAAGCAATGTCGGTGCTCAGACGGTCGCCAACCATGGCAATTTCGTCTTTTTTATAGCCGGTGCGTTCCATAACAACATCTACCATGTAGTGGTAGGGTTTGCCGGTAATGGCAATGGGCTTTTTGCCGGTTGCCGTTTCAATCAGCTTAATCATGGCCCCGCAGTCGGGTATAAACTCGCCGCCTTCAATGGGGCAGCGCACATCGGGATGCGTAGCCACATAAGGCACGCCGCGGTCAATCAAGCGGCAGGCTATGGCCAGCTTTTCATAATCAAGCGACATATCAAAACCGACAACCACAAAATCCGTTTTTTCTTCCAGCAGCGTCGTCAGCTTAAAGCCGCCTTTAATAATGGTTTCCTTTAATAAATCGGTGCCGAGCACATACAAACTGGCGCCGGGCTTAACCTGCTGCATATAATACACAAAGGCATCGCTGCTGATTAAAACGTTTTTGCGCGTTACCTCAATGCCCATGCGGCGCATTTTTTCCACATAATGGCTGTGCCCTTTGGAAGAATTGTTGGTAACCAGGTAAAAATCCATGCCGTAAGAGCGCAGCTTTTTAAAAAACGCGTCCATGCCGGGAATAAGCGTGTTGCCCAGATTAATGGTACCGTCCATATCGAACAAAAAGCATTTTATTTGTTTCAGCCGTTCCAGTTCAGCCATGCGTTTCTCCTTATCCCAAAAGCAGCCTGTCGCTGTCAAGCGTGTTGCCGGCAGCTTTTTCAAACATCAAAAGCAAATCCTGCGTGGTAAGGTTTTTCTTTTCTTCACCGGCAACGTCTACCAATATGCGCCCGTTATACATCATAATCAGGCGGTTGCCGTATTTCAGCGCGTCGCGCATATTGTGCGTAATCATCAGCGCCGTCAGCTTGTCGCGGTCAATAATGCGCTCGGTAAGCGAAAGCACCTTGGCCGCCGTTTTGGGGTCGAGCGCAGCGGTATGTTCGTCCAGAAGCAAAAGCTTCGGGCGTTTTATTGTCGCCATTAAAAGCGTCAGTGCCTGGCGCTGCCCGCCGGAAAGCAGGCCCACTTTAGCCGTCATGCGGTTTTCAAGACCGAGGTCAAGCTCTTTAAGCATTTCCACAAACCAGTCGTGGTCTTTTTCGTTCAGGCTCCATTTAAGGCCGGGCGTTTTGCCGCGGCGTGCGGCAATGGCCAGGTTTTCTTCAATCATCATGCCGGCAGCAGTGCCCATCATCGGGTCCTGAAAAACCCTGCCGATATATTTTGCACGTTTATGTTCCGGCGTTTTGGTAATATCAACGCCGTCGATAACTATTTTGCCGCTGTCAATCGGAAAAACACCGGCAATGGAGTTTAACAGAGTAGATTTGCCCGCGCCGTTGCCGCCGATAACGGTAACAAAATCGCCGGGCGCAAGATGCAGCGATAAATCCTGCAGGGCAACCTTTTCATTAATGGTGCCCGCAAAAAATGTTTTATGGATATGTTCAACGTGCAGCATTATTTCACCGCCTTTCTGATGCCGACCTTGTCTTTAACAAGCGGCAGCGACAGCGCAAATGCAACCAGAAGCGCCGTAAACAGTTTCAAATCGTTAGGCGGCATGCCCATTTGCAGTACCGCTGCAATAACAATACGGTATACAACGCTGCCCAGCACTACGCTGATAAGGCAGTTTTTAAAGCTGCGGGTGCCAAAAAGCACTTCGCCGATAATAACGGACGCAAGGCCGATAACGATTGTGCCGGTGCCCATGCCGACATCGGCAAAGCCGTTGTTCTGCGCAATCAGCGCGCCGCTTAAGGCAACCAGCGCATTACTGATTAAAAGACCCAGAATAATGGTAATGCGTGTATCAACGCCCTGCGCGCGGATCATCTGCTGGTTATAGCCGGTAGCGCGGATGGCAGCGCCGATTTCCGTGCCAAAAAACCAGTAGATAAAAATAACGCAGATAAGGGCGGAAACAGCACCTACCGCAAGCACCGTATAAACATTGTCAAGGCCTGTCAGGGCCTGCATTTCCGTAAAAATTGTATCAATACGCAAAAGCGACAGGTTAGCTTTGCCCATAACGCGCAGGTTTACGGAATACAGCGCAATCATGGTTAAAATACCTGCCAGCAGCGCCGGTATTTTCAGTTTGGTATGTAAAAAACCGGTAGCAACGCCCGCCAGCATACCGGCAACGGCAGCGCAGGCAAAAGCGGCAGAAACGGAATAACCTTCCGAAAGCATGGCCGCAGCCACAGCCGCACCAAGTGGGAAACTTCCTTCAACAGTCAAATCGGCAATATCAAGCACGCGGAACGTAATGTAAACGCCCAGCGCCATAATTGCCCACAACAGCCCCTGTGCTATTGTCGGCATTAAAATATCGATCATCTAATCTCCTCCAAAGCAGGCAGTAAAAGCGGGTTTCCCGGGCGGGAAACCCGCAGTGCCTCTTTTTATTCTGCCTCAGCAGCTTTTAAAATTTCTTCCGGAACAGTTACGCCAAGGCGTTCCGCAACCTTTTTATTTACGATAACCTTAAATTTCTTCTGGGTTTCAATAGGCATTTCTGCCGGTTTGGCTTCGCCTTTTAAAATTTTGGCTGCCATTTCGCCGGTTTGTTTGCCAAGTTCGTAATAGTTAATGCCTATTACGGCAACGCTGCCTTCAGTATCGGGCCAGCCGCAGGTCATAACCAGTTTGGCAGGCTCGGTTACGCTAATCAGCGTAGGCACTGCCGATGCCATAACATTATCGGTAGGCAGGTACAGGCAGTCAATTTCGCCAATCAGGCTGTGTGCCGCCTGCTGAATATCGTTAACGCTGGAAACGGTTGCTTCCTTAACCTCTACGCCTCTTTCAGCAGCATATTTCTTTAAAAGCTCTACCTGCATCTGCGAATTAACTTCGCTCGAAGAATAAATTGTACCTACAACTTTGGCATCCTGCACAAGTTTCAGCAAAAGGTCAAGCTGTTCTTTAATCGGATTCATATCGCTGGTGCCGGTAACGTTGCCGCCCGGTTTTTCATTGGAAGCAACGAGTTTTGCCGCTTCATAATCGGTTACGGCAGTAGATACAACAGGAATATCTTTTGTTGCGTTGGCAGCGGTTTGTGCCGCGGGTGTTGCAATTGCGCAGATTAAATCAACCTTGTTGCTTACAAAGCGGTGGGCAATGTTCTGCAAATTGCTCTGGTCGGCCTGTGCATTCTGGCGGTCGAAAACAACGTTTTCGCCTTCTTTGAAGCCGTTTGCGGCAAGCCCGTCTACAAAACCTTTATTTGCAGCATCAAGCGATGCATGTTCTACCAGTTGTACAATACCAACATTAACTGTTTTTTTAGCAGCAGCTTCCTCTTTTTTATCGCCGCCGCAGCCGCCCATAATACCGGCGGCAAGTGTTAAAGCCAAAGCCGCAGCCAAAACGCGTGCTTTTTTAGATAATTTCATGGATAACTCATTCCTTCCCTAAGGTAAACTTTTTTCTGCATTCAACGCGTTATTTTACAATTTCCGCGTTTTGCAGCACATCCTGCGGGATAGTAATGCCCAAGCGTTTTGCGCCTGCTTCGTTAACAACGGTTTTAAACTGCTTCTGAGTCTGTATTGCCATCTCTGCCGGTTTGGCTTCACCTTTTAAAATTTTAGCCGCCATCTCGCCGGTTTCCTTACCGAGCTGGTAGTAATCAATACCAAGCGTTGCAAGACCGCCGCCCTTTACAAGGGCTTCTTCGCCGCAGATAACCGCAAGCCCTGCGTTATCTGTAACGGAAACCAAAGTAGGCATGGAAGATGCAATTACATTATCAGTGGGCACATAAACCACGTCAACCTTCCCTACAAGGCTCTGTGCTGCCTGCTGAATATCGTTTACCGTGGAAACCGTTGCTTCCATGACATTGACGCCCCGTTCAGCAGCCGCTTTTTTCATAATTTCAATCTGAATTTGAGAATTTACTTCGCTGGAGCAGTAAACGGTGCCGATAGTTTTGGCATCCGGCACAATTTTCAAAAGCAAATCAACCTGTTCCTTAATCGGGTTCATATCGCTGGTGCCGGTAACATTACCGCCCGGTTTTTCGTTCGACGCAACAAGCTTGGCCGCCTCGTAATCCGTAACGGCGGTTGCCACAATGGGTATATCCTTCGTGGCGTTGGCCATAACCTGCGCGGCAGGAGTTGCAATAGCGCAGATTAAATCAACTTTGTTGTTGACAAAGCGGTGAGCAATGTTCTGCAAATTGCTCTGGTCAGCCTGCGCGTTCTGCCTGTCGATAGCAACATTCTCGTTTTCTTTGAAGCCTTTTTCCGCCAGGCCGTCTACAAAGCCTTTGTTAGCGGCATCAAGCGCACTGTGTTCTACCAGTTGTACAATACCTACATTTAACTGCGCTTTACTACCTGCTTCCTTTTTTTCGCCGCCGCAACCCGCCAGAAGCCCCAATGCCAAAAGCAAAGTTACGCCTGCAGCAAATTTTTTAAGTCCTCTTTTTTTCATAATATCCATCCTTCCATTCTTCAAAATGTCCCCTCAAAACAACAATACTACTATTTTATCATTTATTTTACCATTTATCCGCATAAAAAACAAACTTCCTTAACCAAAATTTTAAAATTTTCTGGTAATTGTTGTGTAAATGTATGCCTAAGGCAGACATTTTATATTAATATGGTTTCTGCACATAAAACGCCTTATTTATGTGCAGTTCTTTTTGCTTATCTGCATATAATCCGGCTAAGCTTGCAGATTTCCCATCAGCGCCAAACAACCCTCCTGCACCTGCTGTACAAGAGGGTTGTTTTTATTTTGCCGTATTTATTTCTGCAATATTTTGCGCGCTATGTCTTCGGTAACAACAAGGTGCGTTACAAGACCTGTGAGCAGTGCGCCAAGCACGGCTTTGCTGCCTGCCGTAAGGCCTATGGCAACAACTTTGGGCAGCTGCCCCAGAGTTTTCAGCGGCACGCGCACGGCAAAATCGCCTGCGCCGCTGATAAATTCGCCGCGTACATTAAAATAGTACGAGAGTAAACTGCCAACAGCCTGCTGACGCTCCAGTGCGTCTTCAAAACGCAGCGCCGTCGCTTCATCCGGCACACCGGGGTAAGCGCGTATTTCTACAAGCGCCGCCGTGGTATCCTGCCACAGCGACAAAGCCTGCCGGTAATCCGGCGTGTCTTCCATGGCATCGCGCGTTTCGCGGCTGCCCGGAAAAGCCTCTGCCTCAAGGCGGAAAGCCTCCCTTGTGCCGCCGGCCAGCAGCAGCGCCAGCTCGTTAACGCGGTAACCGCGGTTTGGTATGGCAGTTCTGCCAATCAGCGGAAATATTTTGCCGCTGCCTTTAAGCCCTCCGGCAGAAGTCATTTTGCCCGCAATTTCGCCAAGGGTATATCCCCAGCCAAGGCCTATGTTTTTTTCGTAGCGCAGCTCGCCCGCCAGATATTCCGAAGTTTCACGCAAGAGCGCTTCGCGCTGTGCCTGCGGCAGTACAATGCCGCCTTTAATGCCGAAGCGCTGCTGTAAAAGTTTTAAAAGTTCTGCATCGCCTGCAACAGGTGGACGTATTTCAATGTGTACAATGCCTGCTTCGCGTGCGTGCGCCAGCATTTTGCTTACCTGCGGGCGCGACACGCCTATTTTGGCAGCTACCTGGGCCTGCGTCAGCCCGTCTTCGTAATAAAGGCGCGCTGCCTGCACCAGCCCGGCAAGTTCCTTATCCGTAAGCAATTATTTTACTTCCATTAATTCCATTAAAATGCCGTCCTTCATAATAAAGGCGATGCGGGTATTTTCATCGGCCATCCACGGTTCTACAACCACGCGGTTGGCTTTAAGCTGCTCGTCCATGTCGTCTACCTGGTAGGCAACATGCACAAGGGTTTGCAGTTCCTGCGGCAGCGGGGTGTCTTTTTCAAAGCGCAGGTATTCAATGCCGAATTCATTGGTTTCCGGCGGAACGATATGGGTTTTAATGCCTTCGGCATATACGCTGCCTTCCATTACTTTATCAGTAGGCACGCCAACGTGCATAAATTTTTTCATCGGTTATTCCTCCTTCATCAGCTCGTAAGCTTTATAGGCTTCTTCCGGTTTGGCATTTTCGTGGATAACCATGCGGATTGCTTTAAGCATCGCCACAGGGTTTTCGGCCTGCAGCACGTTGCGGCCCATGTCCACACCGGCAGCGCCTTCGCTGATGGCACGGTACGCCATTTTAAGAGCGTCAAGTTCGGGTATTTTTTTGCCGCCCGCAATAACGATAGGCACGGGGCAGGCTGCGGTAATCTGCTCGAAATTTTCGCAGTAGTAGGTTTTAATCATGTGCGCGCCAAGTTCCGCAAGCAGGCGTGTTGCCAGTGCAAAATAGCGCGTGGTGCGTTCCATTTCCTTGCCTACGGCCACAACGCCGAGCACTGGAATGCCGTAACGTTCGCCGGCATCAACGGTGCGCACTAAATTTTCCAGCGAGCCGAGTTCGCCGTCCGCACCAACAAAGCACTGCACTGCCATGCAGGAAGCATTCATGCGGATAGCATCCTCAATGCCGACGCCGATAACGCCGTGGCTCATATCGTCTTTTAAAACGGAGGTATCAGCCGTGCAGCGCAGGGCAATGGCCTTGCGGCAGTCGGGCGGAATGCAGGCACGCAGTGCGCCGCGGGTTGCCATCAGGCAGTCGGCATATTCCATAAGCGGCGGAATTGCCAAATCGAGCCTTTCCAGCCCTGCCGTGCTGCCCATAATGTAGCCGTGGTCAAATGCCAGCATAATGGTGCGGCCGTCTTCGGCAAAAATATGCGAAAGCCTCGTTTTCATGCCCCATTCGGCGTGGCCCAGTCCTTTTACATGAAAGGTCTGCGCAGGCGGCTTAATGCCGATGCCGTAATCTTTTGCCAGGATATTGCCTTCTTTATCTGCCATAGTATTTCACCTTAGTTTCTGTAATACGGAGTGCGGCACGGAGCGTTCCACAAAGCGGTCAGTTCGTCGTCCATGCGGGCAATGAACATCTGGAAGCCCGCGGTTTCCTGTACGGTTAAAAGTTCGCCTACATGGCTTGCCACAACTTCAATGCCTTTTTCGGCAAGGTATTTATGGCATTTGCGGAATACAATCAGCTGTTCCATTAAAGTGGTTGCACCGCTGCCGTTGATAATAACCATTAATTTTTCGCCGCTCTTAACGTCAAGGTCCTTCAAAAGGGCGTCCATCATAATAACGGCGGTTTCATCCGCAGATTTCAGCGGCATGCTGCCGCCGCCGCCTTCGCCGTGCTGGCCCATGCCAACTTCCATCATGCCGTCTTCAATATGGGCAATTTCCATACCGGTTGCCGGATGTGTTGCGCCTACGCAGGCAACGGCGATGGTTGCCATGTTATCGGCAAAGCGCTGAGCGATTTCGGCAACTTCTTCAAGGGATTTGCCCTGTGCTGCGGCAGCACCGGCAATTTTATACAAAGGAATGCAGCCAACCAAACCGCGGCGGTCATCCGCATTGGAGCGCGGTGCGTTGGCAACGTCTTCCTGGGTAACAACTTTGGCAACTTTAATGCCGAGTTTTTTAACCTGTTTCATGGTCAGGTTGCCGGTAAGCATATCTCCGGCATGGTTTAATACAACAAACAGTACGCCGTGACCTTTATCTGCCATTTTAATGGCTTCAACGCAGGACTGCGGGCCGGGGGCTGCAAAAATATTGCCTGCTACGGAAATATCAATCATGCCTTCGCCTACAAAACCGCTGATGGCAGGTTCATGGCCGGTGCCGCCAAGAGTAACGATGGTTACGCGGTCTGCGTCTTTTAATTTTTTATTAACTACAAGGTTGCCGTCTTCCAGAGATACAATGTCGGGATTGCTCAGGGCAAGGCCTTCCAAAAGCTCCGATGTTAAATTTTCAGGGTCATTGATAAATTTTTTCATTGTTTACAACCTCCATTAGTGCGTAATTTATTTTTAAAAAGCCGCCGCTTTTTAAAGAACTATGCTCTTGCGCCTTTGGCAAGCCCGGCAAAGAAAATTGCCATGGATACGGCGCCCGGGTCTTTGTGGCCAATACTGCGTTCGCCAACGTTTTTGGCGCGGCCGAATTTAGCTGTCATGTCTGCCGTTGCATCAGCGCCTTTTTTGGCAGCTTCTGCCGCAGCATCTAAAAGCGCTTCAATGCTGCCTTCGGTTTCGGCAATGGCGCTTACAGCCGGATAAAAAGCATCAACCAGAGTTTTGTCGCCCACTTTAGCTTTGCTTACATCCATAAAATCTTCTTTAGCCTGCGCAAACATACGCTTAAATTCAATTTCCGTCAGTTCCTGCTGGTCGTCAATGCCGTCTGCCATGCCGGCGAAAATTGTGCCCCAAAGCGGGCCGCTGCTGCCTGCGTTAACGCCCATAAACGCGTCGCCAATACCTTCCAGGAGAAGGTTCATGGTGGCAATGGTAGTATCGTCGCTGTGCGATTTTAAAATATCGGCAATATGCCCGATGGCAATACCGTGGTCGCCGTCACCGGCAACGCTGTCCAGCTCGCATAAATACTGAACGTTGTCTTTCAGGTCATCTGCTGCGGTGTGCAGCATTTTTCTCAATACCGGTAAAGTTAATACGTACATTACATCCACCTCACTATTATGATAATTTAATTTTAACATTTGTCAGAACATTTGTAAAATAGTTTTCAGATAATTTAAGGGGTTTATTTTTTGGTTTGCGTCTTTGTAATTACGTTAGTATATTTTTATTTACGTTTTAGTCATTTGTTTTTTTATTTATGTTATGTCTTTATATATAGTTTTTATTCTTTAATTTACTTTATTGCTCATGTTCATTCTTTTTATTGAGCAAAAGAACGAACCAAGAAAACTCACGCGGTCAGCGGATTTTTTAACGCAACATTTTAGTATAAAAACGGCAAAAATTGCGGAACTCGCTTCGCTCAAACAGCCTTATTTTTGCCGTTTTTCTTATTAAATGTTACTAAAAATCCAATGCCGCGCTTTGCCGTGTATCATCCTTATTATATGTTTGATTTAGTGTGTTATGTATTTATATCGTACTACACAAATGCTAATTATAAAAAAATATATAACTTACGGTATTATGTTTCTAAAAAACTATTACAATACTGCTGTTTAGAGTAAGAAGTAACCAAAATACGAATTTGAGCTAAACGGGTATTCTAATTCAGCACTTAAAAAGTACGGATTACGGCAGGACGCGACATTCAAAAATAGGCAAACCATAATTAAGGCACTTGCAGCATTTGACGAGGACTGTTT
>OHIR01000431.1_pt1 | contig 29417 bp, 19 predicted proteins | sample 1568301 | NCBI WGS metagenome assembly OHIR01 (sample SAMEA3879539, study PRJEB24766) | human gut metagenome | biome: human-associated habitat; feature: feces | place: USA | collected 1985/1987
CGGGATGAATGATCTGCTTCTTCAGCTCAGCCATGTACTTGTCATCGATCTCTTTACCGATCACCTGATAGAGGCCTGCTTTTTCCGCATCTTCTCTGCTCATGGTCTTCACGGTATGATAATCCTTGATGGCCTGTACTTCGGTGATGATGTCCTTATCGATAGGAGCGGTTACCTGTGCGCCGTCCTCCCAGTATACTTTGTAGCCGTTGTACTCAGGAGGGTTGTGGCTTGCGGTCACTACGATACCTGCGGTACATCCCAGCGTACGAAGGGCAAAGGACAGTTCCGGGGTAGGCCTTAAAGATTCAAAAATGTATGCCTTGATGCCATTGGCTGCCAGACATCTTGCTGCCTCATCGGAAAACTCGGGAGACATGCGGCGGGAGTCAAATGCGATAGCCACACCCTTGCTCTGGGTGCCGCGCTTAATGATATAATTAGCAAGACCCTGAGTTGCCTTACGAACGGTATATACGTTCATGCGGTTGGTTCCTGCACCGATCACGCCACGTAAACCGCCGGTACCGAATTCCAGTTCCTTGTAAAAACGATCTTCCACTTCTGCCTCGTTGTTGCGGATTGCCAGAAGTTCATCCTTGGTCTTCTGGTCAAAATAATCATCATTCAACCAGAAATTCAGTTCGTCCATATAACTCATTTTCCTATCCTCCTGTTTTATCGCTATCTTTATCTTTCTTCAGTAAACGCTCTCCGCCATTATTTTACCATAGATTACCTTTACTGAAAAGAGCAATTTAACGTCCGCTAACCGGATCTCTCAGCGCGTAGTCACTGCGATCCAGAGAGAAATTCGGGTTGTAATAGGGGTCTCCTGCTTCTAGCTCTGCCTTCCATTTTTCACGGAAATGCTCGGATTCTTTGTTGTAACGCTCCGCCTTCTCTCCCTGATCATCCAGACCTCTGGAAATAGATTCATAATGATACAGTTCCGCAAAAGGGGTCCATACATTCAGCAGTCCCAGTTTGCGCAGTTTCAGGCAGAAATCCACGTCATTCAGAGAGATCACAAAGCTCTCGTCCAGTCCTCCCACCTGCTCATACAGACTCTTTTTCACCAACAGACATGCTCCGGTCACTGCCGTGGCATTCTGGGTATAACACAGGCGTCCCATGTAGCCGAGGTTCTGTACCGGAATACGATAATGGGTATGTCCTGCGGTGCGATGTGCCCCCAGTCCGATGACTACACCGGCATGCTGGATCGTCTTGTCCGCATAATACAGCTTTGCACCTACAGCACCCACATCTTCCCGCTGTGCATACATCAGCATCTCTTCCATCCAGTTGGCAGTGATCACTTCCGTATCATTGTTCAGCAAAAGGATATAATCTCCGGTGGCATAGGATACTCCCAGATTATTTATAGCAGAATAATTAAAGTCACCATGATAGGTCACCACAGAGATCCGGCCGTCCTCGCTGTGCAGAATCCCGCCGTCATGACCGCAGACGGTATGCAGCTTGCATCTCTCTGCGTAGGAATCATTGCCGGACAATCCCAGCAGCTGGGAATAGTAATCCCGGATTTCCGGTGTGGTGCTGTTGTTCTCCACCACGATGATCTCGTAGTTGCTCCAGGTGCTGTTCTTCTGAATAGAAGTAATACATCTCTTCAGATCTTCCACGTGATCCTTGTTGGCGATCACGATGGAGATCTTCGGATCTCCCAGAATCTGATAGCGGATCCGGAAAATTGTGGCACAGGCTCTGGTACTGGTGATCTGAAAATGTTTGAATCCATGCTTTTTCAGATGATCCGCCACGGCACCCTTTGCCGCCTCGATGGCATAGGGCTTTGCGTCAATACTGGCGGCGGTACTGCCCGCATGGCTTCTCCAGTAATACATCAGTCTGGGCACATGTACGATCTTTTGTGCTCTGTCCGTCAGACGCAGGATCATATCGTGGTCCTGCGCACCGTCAAAAGCCGTACGGAACAGTTCCTCGCCTTCCAGAAGTTTTCTGGAAAAGACGCTGAAATGACAGATATAATTGTTGGCCCGCAGATTATCCGGTGCATAATCCGGCTTAAAATGCATGGTCAGCATTTTATTAATATTGTCCTCCTGGAAGGTGGTCTCATCACAGTACAGATAATCCGCACCCTGTTCATTGATTTCCTTCACATAGGCATACAATACGGAAGGATGCAGAATGTCATCCTGATCGAACAGTCCGATATAGTCTCCGGTGGCCAGCTTGTAACACTCATTGGTGTTGTAGGAAATACCTCCGTTATGGTCCAGGTGCTTATATACAATACGGCCATCTGATTTCGCCGCGTACTCCTTGCAGAGTTCTTCGATGTAAGCATGTTCCGCATCGGAACCGTCCGCCAGACACAGTTCCCAGTTCTGATAGGTCTGGTTCATGACGCAGTCCAGCATCTGTATCTGGAACTCTCTCTTGTTATTCCACAACGGCACGAGAATACTGATCTTCGGCATATAGGGGAATACCGTTTCTTCCTCTTTCTTCCTCTGCTCCGCATCGGGAAAGCTTCCGGTACCGTAGGATTCCATCAGGCTCTTCTGGTGACTCTTGTTACGGATCTTCCGCAGAATATCTTTGGGACCACCGCAATGAGACAGCCGTTCCTTCTGTCTCTGGGCAAAATGGATCACACTTCTGGCAGGTCCTGTAGCCTTCCAGAATTTATTTTTCTTGATTCGGTCCAGTTTGAACTGCAGATCTTCCTTCTCCGATTCCAGTACTACGATCTTGTCCGCCAGATCCGCACATTTTTCATGCTCTCTCTCGTAGGCTTCCTTATAATTGATCTCGGTGTTGCTCTCTGACATATGTCTCCTCCGTGATGCTTTCACCGCATTTTAGCGGATCATGCATCTGTTTTATTCTTTTGCTGCCGGAAGCTCTACGGTCAGATATTTTCCCGTAGTATTCCAAAGTTTCAGCTTGCTGACACGATTCACCACAAGAACAGCGATCGTATAGTTTCCCGCCGGCAGTTGTTCTCCTTCTCTGAGGACACAAAAGCCGCCCAATGCCACATTTTTCTGATCCGGAAGATTTTCCTCCAGTTCCTGTCGGTAGGCAGGCATCAACTGCATGGACCACACATCCTGTCCTTCTGTTTCCCCACAGGGAATCAGCAACAGATGTTTTTCATAGCAGGCATTATCGTCTCCCAGAATTACACTGTATCCCTGGATCCGCTCCGGTCCCGCTGTCTCTACTCTGGCCATCAGGCAGTTATCCCTGCGGATCTTCTGTAATTCCTCTCCGCCAGGAAGTCCCCTTTTCCAGAAAGGCTCCTGTAAAACATTCCGATCTGTCAGATATGCCGGAACCACACGGCTGTCCAGTCCCTCCCGGTTCAGCCCCTTCGGGTAAAAAGGATCCTCTCCCCGGAACTGTGGATGCATCTGGTAGAGCAGTTCTCTCTCCTGTACCAGACGCTGCATTTTCTCAGGACTTTCATCGCTTCCCCGGCTGAGAGATTCATGGTGATATGCAAAGCGGTCGTTCCACACCACATTGTAGTATCCCATTTCCAGAAGCCGGAAGCCCAGTTCCACATCATTATAGGCTACCCGCAACACTTCCCGGAATCCTCCGGCCTCCCGGAACACCTCTGTCCGGATCAGGAGACAGGCTCCCGTCACGGCCACACAATCCTGTGTAAAACGGTTCCGTCCAAAATAGTAGCTTCTGTCATCCTCCATAAATTGTAGCTTATGCACCGGTCCCACCGGCAGATTGACAATGCCGTCATGCTGGATCTTCACGGAATCCGGATAATAAAGTTTCAGTCCCACACTGCCCACATAAGGCTGCAAGGCTCTGGACACCATTTTATCCAGCCAGTCATTCTCACATAATTCAATATCATCATTTAAGAACAGCAACAGCTTGCCATCTGCCAGTTCTGCGCCACGATTACACATGGTGGAAAAATTGAACTCCGCAGGCTCATATACATACCGGATCGGTGTTCCGGCTGTCCGGATTTCTTCCACCAGCTGTTCTGTTTTTTTCCTGTTTTCCTCGTTACTTCCATTATCTATCAGCAGGATTTCCACCGGAACACTGCCCTCCGGGCGTTGCGTCAGCGACCGCAGACATTTTCCCAGTACGGAAGGATTATCTTTGGAAGGAATGATCACAGAGACCCTAAGCTCTCTGGCGAACAGTTCTCTGGCTTCCTCTGCCGCTTTGGCCGCCAGTTCCACGGACAGTTTTGCGGATTCCGCTGCCGTCCGGTACTCTTCCCAGGGGTTCTGCTCATCTTCCGCTTTCTCCCGGCTGGTTTCTGCCGGTCCCTGCAGTCCGATTCCCGCAGTACCAAAAGTGCCGTGAAACAGCACTTCTTCCAGATGTCCAATGGTATGACAGCCTCTCTCAAATCCACCGGCCGCCAGAAACAGCCGATCCATCAGGGGACGGATCTCTTCCGCTTTCGAAAATACTATTTCCCTGCCGGTGCTCTCTCCTTCTGTCACAACCCCGGGCTCCCCCAGTTTCTGCAGCAGTCTGCTCCGCACTGCCACGACGCTTCCCACATAGAAGAAAGCCCGGTAGGTATCCGGAGCCCAGCAAGGCTTGAACCAGGGGATCACACGCTCTCCGTTCTCTGACAGCAGATCTTCATCTCCATAGACGATCTCTGCCTCCGGATGCTTCACAAAATACGCATTGATCCGCTCCACAGCATTTTCCGCCAGCTGTCCTTTCTGCTGCCTGTAGATCACGAATTCCGCAAGACCGGCTCTTTCCCCGATCTCTGTGACCACTGTTTCCGCAATCTTTTTTTCCTGCTCCGCAGCCCATTGCGCGTAGGTCACCCGCAGCTTTGCCAGTTCTGCTTCATACTTTTTATCCTGTTGTCTGACAAGCATCTGCTTTACTGACGTCCGAATGCTCAAGTTTCCTGTCTCCTTAGAAAAATTTTTTCACCGCTCCCACCATGTCACTTGCCACAGCAAGGGGAATCTGCACGATCTCCATTTTCACAGTCAGGATGTTCTCTGCCTTTCTGTCCAATGCATCCACACGGATCGTCAGATTCGGATCCTCCGTGGGAAATACCACGCTGGGATGCTCCGCACCGTCTGCGGACTTTAAGATTTTTCCATTGGTGGTAACGATCTTTTTGTCCTGCACAGGAACCGGCTGTCCGTTCATGGTAAGCTCCCGGATTTTACACACGCAGGCGCACATGGCCGGATCCAGCCGTAAATAATGGACATTTCCATCGAAATTCACCGTAAATTCCGCCTGTTTTTCCTCTGCATAGACGTTCTCCGGGAAATAGGAATTTTCTTCGGAAAATCCCTGTCCCTTGTCCTCATAGATCTGTACCCTGAGTTCTCCCTCCGTCTGACGGAACCGTCCGATCCATTCCGTGGGCTTATAAATTTCGCCGCCTAAGAGATTGCGGATCTCACCCATGGACAATTTCTGTCCGGTCACATATTTCTGAAATTCCATCTCCTGCTCTCTGTACTGTCTGGCTTCGTTTTCCGTGATGCCCAGACGATCCAGAATACGATCCAGTTCCAGTGCATTACGTCTTTCATCTTCCAGTACATAACAGTATACAGCCCGGAAGGCCAGAGCTCTGGTCTCTATGGGACGGTCAAAAGTCCATTCATAATCAATCAGTGTCCAGTGGTCACCATCCACCAGAATATTGGCAAAGATCAGATCAAAGTCCGCCACCGGCACATCCTCCCCGTAGCCCACTCTCTCCAGATATTCTGCGAACAGGTTGTGAAATTCCTCCACATCCTGTCTGTCCAGGCATTCGTCCATCAGTTCCGACAGCGGTCTGCCCGGCACGAACTCAAATTCCGCATAAGGTATGCCGTTCTCTTCTCCCAGATGGCAGACATTGACATCCAGACTGCTTCCCACATACCGTTCCTTCAATTTTTCATAAGCCTCCGGCATATGACGCACATGGGCTTCCGCTTCTTTTGTCAGCGGATATTTTCGGACCGTCTTACAGCCTTCCTTGTCCCGCAGGATCTCGGTGCGGATCCGGAAGCTTTCCGCACGGTCATTGGAATATCTGGCATATTTCAGATCCAGAGGTGCTCCGATCACCGCCATATAGGAATTGGAAAAAACGGAAAACAATCCTTCCTCCACAATTCCGTCAAAAGCACTCTTCTCATCGAACAACAGCATTCTGTCCCGGTCAAAATTCCGCAGATTGTTGGACAGCTCTCCACGTCCTGGAAGATAAGCATCGGAATAGACTGTGGTCATAAATTTATAATCGGGATACGGATAATAAAAACTGCGTTCTCCCACACCGCAGGCATCGAAAATGCGCTCCAGCTTTTTCCGGGAAAACGTGCGTACCACACCGCCCTCCGGATAATTTTCAATGCCGGAAAACCAGCTGCCCAGATGATCTTCCTTGCATCCGGCAAAATATTTCAATCCGTATTTGTTCTCAATGGCAATCACGATCCTGCCGTCCGGTGCCAGATGCTTCTGCAGGATCTTAAGGAAATCCTCGTAAGGCGTCTTGCCGCCTATGTAAGCCTGTCCGTACTCAAAAACACCGATCAGACAGATATAGTCATAGTCTGCGGGAAGTTCCGGTTCCACATCCGTGAAATTGCCCACATGGATCGTCACATTTTCACATTCGCTGTGGCGGTAGGCGTTGATCAGGCTGCGCTTCTTCGAGAGATCCACACAGGTCACTTCCCCGGCTTTTCTTGCCAGTGCACCCGTGATGGCTCCGCATCCGCTGCCCACTTCCAGCACTTTCTCTGTTTTCTGTATGGGAAGGAAATCCACGATATTTTCCCGGAGAGCAGACAAATGATACAGGATCGGCCAGCTCTTTCGCTCCGCAATGATCCTGTCATATTCCACCGTACTGTATTTTTTTACAATGTCTAAGATCTCGTCCTCCACACTGCCGTCGCAATAATAATCCTCGCCGGGATATTTATCAAGATTCAGTGTGATCTTCCCGATGGTCTCTGTCATTCCTTACTTCTCCTCCGCATCCCATACTTTTGTTTCGGAATCCATATCATAATATCCTACAGTGTTCTTGTCCGATACCACCGTAATATTCAAGGCATCATACAGTCTGTGATATACCTCGAAGGTATCCTGATTGTAGCCGGTCACTCCCAGAGACAGCAGATACTCACCACCCTGTAAGTTCATCTTCTGGGTAAAAGTCACATTTTTCACCTCTCCCGGCTCCACGCTGTCCAGAAAAGCCTTTTCAATCATGGTATTTGTACCGGTGATCTCCACACCGATGACGTTTTTTACAGAAAATGCAAAAATGGGGGCCGGAATATGATCCATAAAACGAACCCGCATATGGATGGTAAACATACTGCCCTTCAGGATCGCATTGGTGGGAACCCCTCTGTCATCCGTAATGTAAAATTCCTCAATCTGTGCCTGTTTCGTACCGTATTCCAGGGCATTGGGATTCTGCCCCTTGGCCTCCATGGAAGCCTGGGAAGCATCGGTCCCCTTCTCATCTGCTTTTTGGGCAGCTGCTCTCTGCAGGTCTTCATCATCCAGCAGACTGGCAGTCTCTTCTCCCACACTCTCCGGGCCGTCATACTGTCCCACCAATACCCTCTTGTAGGTGTCGATCATAGCCTTGGGACTGCCTTCGCCCAGGATATTTCCCTGATTCAGCAGATATACACGGTCACAATATTTGCTGATACTGCTCAGATCATGACTGACGAACACAATGGTCTTGCCCATCTTCTTGAATTCTTCGAATTTATGATAACATTTTGCCTGGAAAAATACGTCACCGACACTCAGAGCCTCATCCACGATCAGGATCTCCGGCTCGATATTGATGGCCACCGCAAAGGCCAGCCGGACGAACATACCGCTGGAATAAGTCTTCACCGGCTGATAGACGTAATCTCCGATATCCGCAAAACTTAAGATTTCCGGAAGCTTTGCCTCGATCTCCTTCTCGGAAAATCCCATCATCGTCCCGTTCAGATACACATTTTCAATGCCGTTATATTCCATATTGAATCCGGCACCCAGCTCCAGCAGAGCGGAAATACGGCCATTTACCAGCACTCTTCCCGAAGTGGGATTCAATACACCGGTGATGATCTTCAGGATCGTGGATTTACCGGAACCGTTGGTACCGATAATACCCACCGTTTCTCCCTGATAGATCTTCATGTCCACCCCCTTCAGGGCATAGTGAAGCTTATGCTTCTTCTTTTTTCCGAAGCCGAAAGCCTCCTTCATCCGATCTGAGGGCTTATCATATAGTTTATAGATCTTCTGGACATTATCGACTTCAATGGCCAGCTTTTTCTTTTCCTGCATCAATTTTAATCCTCGCTTATCAGCGTTACACTGTCTTTGTCATACCATATGGCCAGAGAACGGTTGGCCTCGTTATTTTCATCCTCCGAGAGGTCTCCCATGCACAAAAACCAGGGCTTGTAGTGATAAGGTTGCAGCTGTACATCATCCTCATCTCCCAATAGCTTCTCCACCCGTTCCAGATATTCCTGATGGAAATTATACGCTTCTCCGGTATGCACATAGTAATAGGCCCCATAAGCCGAATAATGTCCTGCCTGATTGGGTGACACTTGAAAGATCATGATAAATTCCAGACCCATAATCGCATAAAACCACCACACTGCGGCTCCGTTCCAGTTCGTCAGCCATCTTGCCGTGCTGCCTGATGCCTTCTTCTGCAGTCTTTGCTGCAGCCAGCCACACCAGTATATTTCGTTCAGGAACAACAGCAATAAATATGTGATCTTCACCGCATTCAGAGTTCTGGACAATCCGGCATGTCCGAGGGAATACAGGCTTGGGGTGTAACCGGTGGCATACAGGCAGAAGGACCACAGAAGTACGACTCCCGGATACCGGAAACGATACTCCGTCTCCTTAAGTGCCTGCCAGATCAGGGGTAACAGCATCACCATTACCATAAGAACAATAGATCCCGTAAACTCTGGAAGATGTTTTACTCCTTCCAGAAAAGATCTGCCGATGGACTCCAGGGGACTGTATCCCCAGCCGACATAGCTGCGGGCCCGCACGGAATTGCCCGGTGCCGCTACATTCAGCCCAAATCCTATAATGTATACCAGCGTAGCAGGCAACAGCCACAGTCCCTTTTTCCGGTGTTCCACTACCACACTTATAAACAGAATCGTCAACAGCGATAAGAGTCCCTGCAATGCCGTGACAAAATTGCTTCCGGCCGTGATCATGGAAAGCAGTACCGAGGCCGTAAATAGCAGCCCGGTAGCAGTTCTTCCTTCTGCTCTCTCCAGGCAGATTGCCACAGACAACATCAACAATCCAAAGCCGTGCATTCCCACGTAATGAACTCCGCCGTTATACCAGTAGAAGCCACTCTGTGCGGAATAAATAAACATAAAGACTGCCACTGTAATCACTGCCTGTGCTGCCAGGCCGGTCCACTTTTCCATGCCCAGTACTTTCCGCAGGATCACATGGGTAAATGTCATGGTACCCGCCAGCAATAGCAGCAGGATGAACACTGGACCGAGGAAATAATACTGTTCTCCCCAGATTGCCGGCATCAATGCCATAAAGAAAATAGAAGAATAGGTTCCCTGCCACGCATACCACTGCGTTCTGGAGCAATCCAGTGCACCGGAGATGGCAGCCCATTTTGACTGTTCCTGCTCCATGGCAGCTCTGGCAAATCTTCCGAAATTGTAATCATCATAATACGGAACCGCATAGACTGTCAGACGAAACAATGGAATCAGCGTCAACAGCAGCAGTCCGCAGCATCCCACGGCCAACAGAATCTTTCCCGGCTTCCATAACCAAAATTTTCTAAATTTTTCACGAGCACCCTTCAATTACTTTCACCCTTTCTGTTTTCCCCACAACAGTTTTGTAATGCAGCTCCTCCCCACAAGGTTCTTCATCTATAAAAGTTTTGCTATGCTCTGTTTTTTATAATACGATTCCCCCGTTCTTCGAACTCTCGAAATTGTAACAATCATTCGTATTATAGCACGTCTGCGAAATGTACCTTCAATCGTTTGAAAATAACGGCTCCCAACCCGAACAGTACTACCGTTACGATCCAGAAATACATGGTGGAAAAGAAATCCTGGAAAAACCATTCCTTCTCATAAATAGCACTTCGATAACCGTTTACAATATACACCAGCGGATTCAGCTTCAGAATCGTGATCCAATTGCCGGACAGGGAATCCAGATTCCACAAAATAGGAGTGGCCCACATGCCGATCTGCAATCCGATACTGATGATCTGAGACAGATCCCGGAAAAATACTACTACTGCACAAGTCGTATAGCTGAGTGCCAGTACAAAAATGAACAGGCAGAAGCTATAGTATACAATCTGTATCGTATATATGGTAGGATAATACCCGTAAATTGCTGCCACAATCAACAGCAGACACACAAAAAATACATGAATAAAAGTGGCTGCAATAATCTTGATGATAGGCAGGATACTGATCTTAAATACTACTTTTTTCACCAGATAGTTATATTCCAGCAGCGCATTGGTTCCATTGTTTAATGCCTCACTGAAATAGAACCAGGGTACAAGCCCAGCCGTCAGGAACAATACAAAGGGTACTTCCACACCCTCCCGCAGGGGAGTACTCGTATTACCCATGATCTTATCAAAAACAACGTAATACATAGCCACCGTGACCACCGGCTGTGCCATAGCCCATACCGCACCCAGATAAGATCCCGCATATCTTTTTTTGAAATCATTTTTGGCCAGTTTCCAGATCAGATGCCGGTTCTGGAACAGCTCCACCGGCAGTCCGGTGAATTTATCATACCAGTGAATAAAAGCAAAGCATGCCGCTGCAATCACCACACAGGAAATGATCTTCTTGGCCAGTTCCTGTCCCGGATCCGCCGCAGGTCCCGGATTCTTATGGAATACAATAAGTACTGCCATGATCACTGCCGTTGTCACAAACAGGGCAATGCCCGCTTTTTTACTTACCTTCATTCTCTTTTTCCTTCACGTACTGTTCCAATGTGCCCCACTTGGTATCCTTCTCGGAAAGCGTCAGTTCCATGCCTTCTGGAATCGGCCATTTCACACCGATATCCGGTGTGTTGTAAGCGATACCGCCCTCATCATCGGGATGATAGAAATCCGTACATTTATAGCAGAATTCCGCATAATCCGACAGTACCAGAAAACCATGTGCAAAATTCTTCGGGATAAAGAACTGCTTCTTGTTCTCTTCAGACAAAAGCACTCCGTACCACTGGCCGAAAGTCCTGGAACCTTCCCGCAGATCCACTGCCACGTCATAGACTTCTCCGCGGATCACGCGCACCAGCTTGTCCTGAGGAAAATGTTTCTGGAAATGCAGTCCACGCAATACACCCTTCTTGGAAGCGGACTGATTGTCCTGTACGAACACCTCAGGAATTCCCGCAGCCTTGAAATCGTTATAATTGTAAGTCTCCATAAAATATCCTCTGGTATCTCCGAATACCGTAGGAGTAATGATCTTTAATCCTTCAATTTCACAGGTTTCTACTGTTATTTTACCCATTTATTTCGTCCTCACTCTCTATTTTTATTGACTATTCGTAGGTGATATTCATGTCCACACGACCTTCGATGCCGTCCACTTTTCCCTTGGAGGTATACTGCCAGGTCTTATAATATCCCTGATATAACGGAACACTGCGATACTCTGCCAGCCAGATATGATAGTTTTCCAGTCTTGCTGTCTGCAGATTATTGTTGTACCAGTTACGGCTGGCATAGACACCCGCCGTGTATCCGGCATTTTCTATGGTCCTGCAGAACGCTTCACATACCAGTGTTCTGGTCTCCGCATCCAGACTGTCCGCACGGCCGTTACCGCCCGCACCTTCGGTATCGATAAATACCGGATAGTTCAGCCGGTAATCCCGGATCAGTTCGATCACCGCGGAAGCCTCTTCCACAGCTTCCTTCTCATCCACAGCCTGGGTGAAAAAGTATACGCCCACCGGAATTCCTGCGGCCTGTGCACCCTTCATGTTCGTCACGAACATGGGATCTTCCACCAGGCTTCCGGTTACCGAACCGCGGTATCCGGCACGGATAATGGCAAACTGCACTCCTGCGTTTTCCACCTTATCCCAGTCGATCTCCTTGTTCCATTTGGAGACATCGATACCGACCTTTGCGTTACCGGACGTGGTCTGCAGCTTCTGGATCTCTGTCTTGTCCGCATCTGCCAGAGCACCTGCCACGGCGCTGTCCTCGGCTTCTGCATCCACTTCATCCTCCGTCTTGATCAACAGGGAAATATCGTCAATGGCCAGAAACTCCACTTTATCCTTGACATGAACTCTTGTCTCACTGACCGGAACCTTATATCCCTCAATGGGAAGGAGCTCAATATAATAGTCTCCGGAATCCAGATCTCCAATGTAAATGATACCGTCCTGATCCAGATCCTTGTAATCTCCCAAACCGTCCAGTCGTACGTAGAAGCTCTCCCCGGTCACCGGACTTCCTTCGTTGTCCACGATCTGGATCCGCAGATCCTTTTCTATGGAGGTGGCTACCAGAGATAGACGGTTGCTGTTATCCTTTGCAGCTTCCAGAATTGGATTTACTTCCTGATCAAAAAACGTATTATCTTTTAAAAATGCCTTCAGATCATTGCCGATCTGACCATCCGGTGAGACCGTCTCTTCTGCCTGATCGCCATTTTCCGCCGGAGATGCACTGTCACCCGCTCCGGCATTCTGAGTGCCGGATGCCGGCGGTCCGGAAGCTGCCGTAAACTGCTCCCTGTTGACATACATGACCAGCAGTGCCACCAGCAGGATCACCGCCATGGAGGCCAGAATCGCCATTTTCCGCAGCTTAGAGTCCATTTGCTACCTCTACCAGATATTTTCCGTAGTTCGTCTTAAGCAGCGGCTCTGCCAGAGCAAGCAGCTGCTCTTTGTCAATGAATCCTCGCTTGAAAGCGATCTCTTCAATACAGGAAATGTACAGACCCTGTCTCTTCTGGAAAGCCGCCACAAAATCTGCCGCATCCAGAAGGGCATCATGATTGCCGGTATCCAGCCATGCAAAGCCTCTTCCCAGTGTCTCTACCTGTAAACTGCCTCTGTTCAGGTACTCGTTGTTGATGCTGGTGATCTCAATCTCTCCTCTTGCAGAGGGCTTTACATTCTTTGCGATCTCCACTACAGCATTGTCATAGAAATACAGTCCGGGAACCGCATAATTGCTCTTGGGATGCTCCGGCTTCTCCTCGATGGAAAGTGCCTTGCCGTTCTCATCAAATTCCACTACACCGTATTCTCTGGGATCACGCACATAATAGCCGAAAATAGTTGCGCCCTTTTCTCTGGCAGCTACTCTGCGCAATACTGCGGAAAAGCTCTGTCCGTAGAAAATATTATCTCCCAGTACCAGTGCCACTCTGTCATTACCGATGAAATCCGCACCGATGATAAAGGCATCTGCCAGCCCGCGGGGCTGATCCTGCACCGCATATTCCAGGTGCATGCCCAGCTGGCTGCCGTCTCCCAGCAATTCCTGAAATACCGGAAGGTCTCTTGGGGTGGAGATGATCAATACCTCTCTGATATCTGCCAGCATCAGTGTTGACAGGGGATAATAGATCATGGGTTTATCGTACACCGGCATGATCTGCTTGGAAATCGCTTTTGTCAGGGGATACAGTCTGGTTCCGGAACCTCCCGCCAGTATAATTCCTTTCATTTCGTCCTCCGATCCGCCCTTTTCGGGCTTCTTTTTACTTGTTTTTTAACACACCGAATGGGAACGACGTTCATCGTTCCCATTTAACAGGTATTCTTTACTTTTCTTCGTACATCTCATTGTAGTACTTCTGGTAATCACCGCTGGTCACATTATTCATCCAGTCTTCATGCTCGAAGTACCAGGCGATGGTCTTGCGGATGCCTTCCTTGAACATGGTCTCGGGATACCAGCCGATCTCTGCCTTGATCTTGTCCGGTGCAATGGCATATCTTCTGTCATGTCCCTTACGATCCTCCACGTAAGTGATCAGGTCGTTGTTAATATGTGCCTTGCGGGGATCGGAATCCGGAAGCATCTCCTGCAGAGTCTCAATGATAATGTGGATGATCTCGATATTCTGCTTCTCATTATGTCCGCCCACATTGTAGGTTTCGAACAGTCTTCCCTGTTCCTGTACCATATCGATAGCCTTAGCATGGTCTTCCACATACAGCCAGTCACGGACGTTCTTACCGTCACCGTAGACCGGAAGCTTTTTGCCATGCAATGCATTATTGATGATCAGAGGGATCAGCTTCTCAGGGAACTGGAAAGGACCGTAATTGTTGGAGCAGTTGGTAATGTTGGCAGGGAAATGATAGGTATCCATATATGCCTTCACCAGCATGTCCGAGCTTGCCTTACTTGCGGAGTAAGGGCTGTGGGGATCATACGGAGTGGTCTCATAGAAGAATGCATTGTCATCATCGGGAAGAGATCCGTAGACCTCATCTGTAGATACATGCAGGAACTTCTTGCCTTCTTTGAAGCTGCCATCGGGAAGCTCCCAGGCTGCCTTGGCACAGTTCAGCATCACTGCAGTACCCAGGACATTGGTCTGTACGAAGATCTCCGGGTTGCGGATACTTCTGTCTACATGGCTTTCTGCCGCAAAATGTACCACACGGTCGATATCATTCTCTGCGAAAATTTTGCTGATGGCATCCTTGTCGCAGATATTAGCCTTGACAAAGGTGTAGTTCTCACGTTTCTCCACGTCCTTGAGATTCTCAAGATTCCCTGCATAGGTCAGTGCATCCACGTTGATGATACGGATTTCATTATCGTATTTTTTAAACATGTAATGAATATAGTTGGAACCGATAAAACCGGCCCCTCCTGTTACCAGATAAGTTCTCATTTTTTCTCCGTTCTGCGCACAGCGCACATTTTTTGTTATAGATAGGGATATTTTACCATAAAACGAGCAGGATATCAACACGGCTCCTCCGCACTTCGTGCTCTCGGACCCGTGACACACATTCGCATTCCGGACTATCGTCATTCTTAGCGCTGGGTATTAACACGGCTCCTCCGCACTTCGTGCTCTCGGATCCGTGACACACATTCGCATTCCGGACTATCGTCCTACATGCTCATGTGTGTTTCATCAGCTAATGGCCAGCCGGTTCCGCCTGCAAGCAGTCTCACCGGCTGGTCATTGCTGATGTTAATATCCCAGGTAGCTGAGGTTCAGATCCACATTGCCGCTGATGCCGCTGACTTTTCCTGTGGATTTGTATTGCCACAGATCATAGCGTCCGGTGTAGGTGGGTGCTGCTGCATACTGGGCCAGCCAGATCTTGTAACCACTCAGTGCACTTGCATCCATCTTCTGGCTGAGCCAGGTCTTGTTGGCATACACACCTGCGGTGTATCCTGCATTCTGAATGGTATTGCAGAATGCCTTACATACTGCCGTTCTGGTAGCGGAATCGATCTTATCACCTCTCCCGCCGCTTCCTTCCACATCCAGGAATACCGGATAGGAAATCTTGTAACCGCTGATACGGTCCAGTACCATGGAGGCTTCCTGTACTGCCTCGACCTCATCCACTGCCTGGGTAAAGAAGTATACACCCACTTTCAGTCCTGCTGCCGTAGCTCCCTTGATGTTGGTCTTGAAGGTAGGGTCATCGATCAGTGCTCCCTGAGAGGAACCGCGATAACCCACACGGATGATCACGTAGCTGACACCGGAATTCTTCACGGCGTTCCAGTCAATTTTTCCATTCCACTTGGACACATCGATTCCCATGGTGCCGGAACCAACTACCAGAGATCCGTCACTGGCAAAATTGTATTTTGCGCCCTGAATGACCTGTTCTCCGGTAACCTTGTTGCCATCCGCTGTAAAGAAATAAAGCTTTCCGTCCAGTGTCTGCCATCCGGTGTATTTCACATCACCTTTGATAAAGAACTTAGAGGCAGTAAAGTAATCCGCATTGACTGCTTCACGATAGCTGTCACCATCCTGTACATACAGCTGTACACCGCTCTTGTCTTTCAGCTTGGTAGTTTTATCTTCTCTCGCATTGGAAGCCTTTACTGTTACTGTGCACTTGGCTTCCACCTTGTTGCTGCCTTCTGTATACGTTACCGTTACCGTAGCACTTCCCGCTTTCACACCGGTGATAGTAATGGTCTTGCCGCTTACAGCTACAGTTGCTATACCGGTATCGCTGGAAGCCGCACTTACGGTTCCACTTCCGCTGACTTTTGCGGTAACTGTATCCGTTGCCTTCTGATAAGTCGTCACTGCCGTTTTATCCAGAGTAATTGTCGCCGCCGGAGTCGCTGTAGGGGTTGCCGTAGGAGTCGCTGTAGGAGTTGCCGTAGGGGCCGCTGTCGGGGTTGCCGTAGGGGCCGCTGTCGGGGTTGCTGTTGCCGCCGGGGTTGCTGTTGCCGTCGGGGTTACTGTCGGAGTCGCTGTGGGCTCTGCTGTCGGGGATACTGTCGGTTCTTTTGTAGGTTCTGCTGTGGGCTCTGTTGTAGGTTCTGCTGTCGGTTCCGCTGTTGGTTCCGCTGTAGGAGACACTTCTGCCATCCGCAGGAACTTACCGCTGTAAGCCACCGTTACGGTCTCCGGATCGGTAATGGTATCCTTGGATACTTCTTTATAAGTATTGGCAGTTGCGGTACTTGCCACCCACTGCACAGTATCCTGCAGTGTGGACTCTACAGTAGTATCCTTGATCTGTGTATCCTCTTTTGCAGCATTGATCTCAGATTCTTTCTTGATCTCATTGGAGACATCGACCTTTTTATAGGCGATATCTTTCTTTACTTCTACTTTCTGTGCTGCTGTCGGCAGAACATAGTCCTTGTATTTATCATCCGTCAGTGCGTTTACCGCTACGGAGTAATTCCCCGGCGTAATACCCTTTTTATAGATAATACCGTCCATATCGTCATCAGTCCAGGTCTCGGTCTTGCCGTTGGGATCTGTGATGGTTACGCTGAAGGGTACGTTGGAGATCAGCTTGGCGGTCTTTTTATTGTTAAATTTGATCTTCAGATCCTTCTGTACAGAGACCAGCTCCAGTTCTACCGTACCGCCGTTGGTGTACTCTGCCTCTTCATATTCCTTCTGTTCTTCCGGATCTTCTTCTACCGCATTGGCTGCCGCGATCTTTGCCATCTGTGCGTCTGCCACTGCCAGAAGTCCCTGCTCACCGATCATCTGGATGCCGTCCAGCTGTGTTCCCACGCTGACGAACTCCGATACCTGTCCATCCACTGCCCGGGCACTGGCATAGACACTTCCGGTCACGATAGCCAGAATCAGTACCGCCACTCCGGTAGCTGCCATGATCCGGTCCATGGTACTCAGGTTCAGGAATTTTGTCCAGATTACAGCGATTCCGCCCTGCTTTTTGCCCCCGGTCTTTCTCCTGCCCGTGGGAGCCGGCTCTTCCTCGTAATCCTCGTCGGCATAATACTCTTCATCGTCACTCTCTTCGATGTACTCCACATCATCGGCATAGTACTCCTCACCGTCTTCTTCTCCGGTGTGTTCTTCCTCATCGGCGTAGTACTCCTCACCGTCGTCTTCTCCGCTGTACTCTTCCTCATCGGCGTAGTACTCCTCACCGTCGTCTTCTCCGGTGTGCTCTTCCTCATCGGCGTAGTACTCCTCACCGTCTTCTTCTCCGGTGTACTCTTCCTCATCAGCATAGTACTCTTCGCCGTCTTCTTCTCCGGTGTACTCTTCCGCATCGGCATAGTACTCTTCACCGTCGTCTTCTCCGGTGTATTCTTCCTCATCGGCATAGTACTCTTCGCCGTCAGTCTCTTCCGGATACTCTTCTTCGTCGGCATAGTATTCCTCACCGTCTTCTTCTCCGGTATATTCTTCCTCGTCCCAATCGTAACCATCCTGTACGTCTTCTTCCCAGTTACGATCCGGACGTTTTGTATGGTTAAATAATTTTTTCATCTGATCTATCCCTTCTGCTCATAATTCTCGGTGTAATAATTCCGTAACATTATAGCATTGTATTTTCCCCACATCAAGGCATTCACCCATTTCTTCAGAATTTCTTAAATCTTTCTAATATTATGGACTTTCTTTTCGTATAATAGTAAAATCAATATAACTCTTTTTACCACTACATTATTGAATTACCTGAAACGGAGAGAATACATGAAACGAAACAATAACAACCATAATATCCACGCATCTTCTGTGAATGACATGCCGGATATTGAGATTGTAGATCTGGAAAACGACACAATGCAAGACACAGATTCTGGTAATTTCCATTCCGGGAATACTCGTTCCGGTTCTGTGCACAATTTCCATACCGATTCCGATGACGACATAGAAGACCTTTACGTAGATGCCGATGAAGAAATCCCTGAGGGCGAAGAGTCTGCGGCCCCTGCCGGTATCCGGCGCTTTCTGAATTTTCACGTACTGTTTGCTCTCGTGCTTCTTATTGTTGTCGGCGTGGTAGGATACCGCGTCACACACTGGGGACAGAGGATCAGCCAGTCCGACATCTTCAAGGACGGGCAAGGTTCCTACGACGACAGTTGGGATTCCATCCTTCCCCTGACCGACGAAAACGGTCAGATGATCATTAATGATGCTTCCAATATCGTTGTCTTCGGAAATGCTCCCTTCGCAGATGACAGGGACTCTTCCGACAATCTGGCCAATCTGATCGCCAAAGAGACCGATACCACCGTTTATAACTGTTCCATCAGCGGAAGTTACCTTGCTGCACAGCAGTTAAACTACGACCCCACCGTTGCCCCCATGGATGCTTACTGTCTCTACTGGCTGGTGAACCTGGCCGTTGGGGTTCCTCTGGATGGCTACTACACCGATGCAGCCAATGCTCTGGGCGACAAGACACCGGCCGAAGCAGAGGAAGTAATCAACACACTGAAAACTCTGGATTTCAACACGATCGACACCGTTGCCATTATGTATGATGCTACCGATTATCTGTCCGGCAACGCCATGTACAGTGATGAGAATCCCACGGATCCCACGCAGTTTACCGGCAATCTGGAGGCCAGCATTGAAGTATTGCAGAACTATTACCCCCAGATCCGCATTATCGTTATGTCTCCGACCTATGCATATGCTGTGGATGAGAACGGCGACTATGTAAGCTCCGATATGTATATTTACAACGGCCGTGATGTCTTATCCACTTATGTGATCAAGGAATGTTACTCCGCCAATATCCACAGCGTATCCTTCATGGATAACCTGTACGGCAGCATTACCGAAGACAATGCCGATGAATATCTTGTCGACAATCTGCACCTGAATGTAAAAGGACGTAAGCTCATCGCCAAACGTTTTGAATACTTCCTGAATTACTATTCCAAGGATTATGCATCCCAGGAAAAATAATTCCGGTCAAAAAAGGCTCCCGAAGCAGCCAGTTACTTTGCTGCTCCGGGAGCCACTTGTTTTTCCCTGAAATCTCATTCCTTCATAAAGTAATACAGATCCACTGTGGAATCTTTGTAGATCACATATCCGTGCATTCTTCCGAATTCTTCAAATTCCTGATCCTGCATCTTCCCCACCAGTTTTTTATCTTCCGACAGGATCACATAGGCACAGGCCTCTTCTCTGGCCAGTTCTGCCAGCTCCTGTGCATCAATGACCTCCTGCTCCATAACATCATAAAGATCATTCTGCACCGTCCACTTGCTCACCATAATGTCCCGGCCGTAGGGCATACAAATCACATTGGAATACTGTCTCACATACTGCAGCAGTTCTCCCGGGAATGCCGCCATGACTTCTCTGCCCGGAACCTCAATGGTATCACAGATATCCACAACGCTCTGGGGTACATGATACGCATTTTCCGCCTTCTGAAAATTGGGATTCCTGTAGATCAGACTGCCGGATATCGTAAACAGCACAATAGCCAACGTTATCCCCACATATCTTTTTCTACCGGCGAGTTTTCCACAAAGCTGCACCGTACCGAAAGCAATCACCGGTGTCACAGGCAACAACCACAGGATCCGGTAATAGATTTCCCCATCCGCCATCTGAGAGACGATCTTCGCCACCAGCGGATTAAAAAAGACAAGCAGCAATACTAACGGCACATAAAGAAACATCACCCGGATATATTTTCTTTTCTCTGTGAGCCACAGATACAGCAGACTCACCAGGAACCACAGAACGATCAGTCCGGTCCCCATATATTCCTGAAACAGCTTTAAAGCATCCATTCTTCTCCTCCGGTCCTATCATCCCAACAGCAAATACATTCCGGCATACACAATGCAGGGAATACAACAGCCGATCAATGGCAGTATGAGTTTCCATTTTCTGTAACTGACCGCGCCACAGAGCCCGGCCGTTCCCACCAGCATGCATGCCAGCAATGCTCCCATGGTACTGGCCAGACAGCAGGCCGTCATCACAGATCCCAACAGCACCCAGAAACCGACAGTGATCTTCTGTTCTTCCTGTATTTTTCGAAGCAGTGTCAGCAGCAGGAAAAATATCATGGGGATCAGGATACTTCCCAATGCAGCCTTCCCCTGTCTGCTCCTGGCAATCATAAAATTCTCTACAGTATAATAAGAATAATCTCCGAAAAGCACCAGCACTTCCGTACAGAGTAAAAATGCAGGCAACGCCCATTTTTTCTTCCGGTATGCGCCCTCTCCTGCGAATAATACCCTGCTTCCCAGAAGATAAAATACTCCGTAAGTCATGGAGATCAGAGCGACCGGCACCAGAGTCTTCGCCACAATCACCGTAGTGATGCCGGTCATCTGGGCCAGCCATGCGATCCAGATGGGAAAAGGTGCCAGCCCGTGTCTCACATCCAGTTCCGTATGCATTCCCGTATAAGGGATCTTCTGATACATCCTGCCGGATTCCTCTGCCGCTGCGGAGATTGCCACATAATAGGCATCGTCACCATCACCGTAGACCATCAGCACTGCCAATACCAGCTGCACCAGCAAAAGCACACCAGCCAGCACCCACAAAACAATCTCTGCTTTCTCCGGCTTTGCTTCCCGGACTGCCCGCAGAGTACGGGACTGCCGGAAATACCGGACCGTTGCCGCTGCCAGCAGCACCAGGATGAAGCCGCAATAAGCTGCGGTCACCATCCACATACGGCCTTCCAACAGGATCACCGGCACACAGATCACCTGAAATCCCGCCCATAGCAGCATCTGACCGCTAATCCACAGAAATACCAGATTTCTACAGGGTTTATCCACATTTAAAAAACAATTTCCCACCCATGCCGGTATCGCTACCAGCAGAACGGCAAGCCACAGCAAACGAACTGCGATCATGTTTCAACCTCATTTCTGTCTTCTTATCATTTCATTCCTTATCTGGAAAACATATATATCATATCTCCGTGCACGCCTTCCGAAAGCAGAAGTTCCTCCGACGTATAACCATACTTATCCCGGAGCACAGACACTGTTGCTTCTTTATCCACACCCGGTTTGATCAATACGATCACCCGGTCCAGTGCCTCCACGGATTCCGTATCCTTACGTTCCTTCAGTTCCTCTGCCGTTACCAGCAAAGTTTTGGTGTAATGCATAAATTCCGGCAGGTTCTCATAATAGCCCACTCCCGCATAAACGCAGATGCATGGGAACTCCTCATAATCTTCCGCCAATGCTTCCTGTCTGGCATATCCCTGATAGATGTATTCCCCATCATAGGCCGCAAGCCGCAGCCCCTGTACCACCATGAGCAACAGCACCAGCATGCCTCCCACGATCTGTTCTTTCCATCCGGAGATCTCTGTCAGTTTTTTTCCAAGGAGACACAATAGCAAAGCAAGCAGCAATGCCACAAACGGAAACAAAGGCATAATATAGCGGTCCACCAGATACGGTGACATGCGGGATGCCAGCAGAAAATATCCGGCCACCGGCACCATCAGCATCCAGGCCGCATCTCTTCCGGAATTTACACCTTTCTGTTCCTGTTTCCCGGCCCGGAAGCTCAGATACAGCTTTCCCAGAAGCAGGATTGCGCCGGCGGCACATCCGCCGGTCAGAAGAGGCGCTCCCACTGTCCGATCCGCCAGAATTCTGCCAAATGCAGCCAGTCTCTGTCCGTAACCGGCAAATCCGGAGGCCAGATTGCCTAGAGCTTCCGTCCCTCTTCCGCTGGAGAACACATCCGAAATTGCAAAAGGGAACAATACCAGTCCGATCACTGCAGCGATCACCATGGACCGGATATAGCACCATAATTCTTTGTTCCTGTGCCGGTACAGCAGGATCACTGCGGTAACCGCCGCCAGCAGAAGGCAGTAAAACAGGAAAAAATACTGTGTCAGGAAACCCAGCACCGTAATAGCGATAAGGCCCTTGTTTTTCTTGTCAAACCCGTTATTCTTCCATTTTTCCACATGGACGGAAAACAGGGCGACACACAGACAGGAAAGCAGTCCATACATACGGATCAGCAGCACCGTAGCCAGTGCTCCGGTACTCATTCCATAGAGAAGCACCGCCAGGATCCCCAGCTGTCTTCCCTTTCCTTCCAGGGAAAACACATCTGCCAGCTGTCTCCCCAGCCGCAGTAAAAGCCACAATGTAATTCCCAGACAGACCAGATTGATGCTGCATCCAAGCCACGGTGACAATGTTCCCCGAAAGACAGAACTCATGGTATGCAGCAGCATAAAATGTACCGGCGGATGATTGTCATCTTTTACATTAAAATAAACCGACAGGTAATCAAAGGCATCTTTCTGATCCACCGTAACATAATCCTGAAACTGCCGGTCCGTGATCCAGACCGGTTCCTCATAGACATCTGCTTTATAAGACAACAGCTTGCTGTTTCCCCGGTTCCTAAGCACATCTGTTACTGTATTTTTCAGATTCTCCAGAACCTCTCCCGCACTGTCCCCCTCGATCTCCTCGTTCACGAATTTGGCCAGACGCCCTTCCGGCTGGGTAGGTACGATCCAGGGATTATACCTGGCATTTGCCAGTTCAAAGCTCAGAAGTTCGTCCATGTGATAGCCTTCCTTCCGGCTGACTCCCGCGCCCATCAATACCAGGCACAATATAACTGCCAGCAGTTCCGGCAGGATTTTTTTCCATTTATCCCGTTTTTCCTGTCCAATCATAGGAATCTTCCCATCTCCGTTATTATTCATTATCCATTACCCGATAGAGATAAATGCGGTAATAGCTGTTCTCTGTCTCAAAGGCCTCCGGCCTCATCAGTTCCAGACCGGTATCCTCACTGTGATCGATATAGGCTGCCGACAACAGATAGCTTCCGCCCAGCTGCCTCAGACTTTCCGCATCGATCGTATAGTCCTGAAAATAAAAGCCGCCTTTTTCGATCGTATAATAGCCGGGGCATTCCGCGCTGAACAAATAGCAACGATTCCCCCAATGGTCAAAGCTGTCTTCCAGATATTCACTCTTGTCCAGCTCCGGTGCAATGATCTCCCGGAAACGGTGCTTGTACTCCAGAGAATAGTTATTTGAATAGCCGTCCAGACAGTAAAATCCATGATACAATGCCGCAGCGGGATCGATCCCCAGACTTACGACCCGGTAATCCTGTGGCTCTTCCCCGGTATTCTCCCGCAGGTACTCCTGTACCTGATCCAGCACATCCACGGCATAATAATCCCGGAAGCTCATGGCTGCATAATTCCGGTTCACCAGTTTTTGCAGATTGGGCTTCAGATTGCTCTCCAGCAAAATCTTCCCGGCTGTTGCCACGGTAAGAAGCATTGCGGCCATTACGATGATCCCCGGGATCACACCGTTCCTGCGTCCGTTCCCTGTTTTCTCCGCTCCTGTGTCTCTTTCCGGGAGCTGTTCCGTCAGCAATAACAGGCTGCACCCCAGAATAAAATACCACAGGCAGGGACTCAGCCACAGGACTCTGTTGGCCTGAAAGCCCTTCAGAGCACCCAGACTGGAACGGATAGCGATTCCGATACTGCTGTCCCACAGTGCGGCCACTGCCGCAAAGCCTGCAATAACTGCCAGTGACAGGCCCACGGCTTTCCATAACTGTTTTTCTCCGCCCTCAGGTACATTCTTTTTATCCGCTATGTCCTTCTTCGTTGCCCGATTTAGGAAAAATAAAACAACTGTTGTCATCAACAGCACCACGAGGATCAGTCCATGATAATCCACACTGTGCTGTCCTCCCTGCAGGAGGTTTGTTTTCAACTGACTGAAAAAGTCCACCGGGCTGAGCAGATATTCCGATTTGTGAGAAATCTCTTCTCCCTGTCCTCCGGACAGCTGAAGCAATAACGAACCGTTCTCAACGATATACGTAAGCAGCAAAATCCCCCAGGCTGCAGCCTGTCCGGCGGAGAACTGTTTCCTTTTGTCCACAAGTGTGACGATCTCCCATACCGCCCAGATTCCCAGCACAGCAAAACCGGATAACACCAGGGAAGAATTACATCCGAAAAGCAGTACATAAAAATAACAGAGAATCCTAAAATTCTTCGGTCTGTCCTTTTCCCCCAGTCGCAGTACACAATACATTAACAGCGGCAATCCATACTGAGACAGCCCGTACACCGGCAAAAACGGCAGATACGCATACATACATCCGGTCAGCATGGCTATGAAACCGACAAGTCCTTTTCTTCTCCGCAGTGTTTCCGATGTTTCTCCGGCCCATCCAAGCAGGCAGAACATTCCCAGATATCCGGCAAAGCTGCCAGCCACCTGCATACAGGCCAGTGCCAGTTCCGCAGGCAGACACCGGTATAACAGCACACAGGCGGGGGCCGGCATGGTAAGCGCTGTTTTTGCTGCACCGTTCATGAATTCCGGCAATACACCGCTGCCATCCCACAGATGTCTTGCCTGCAGAAGATAGGCGATCACCTCACCGTCCAGCTGATCGTGATACACGAACACAGAGTCCTTCCCTAATACAAGATACGGAACTCCCATAAAAAATACTGCCAACGCTCCCAGAAAGAACCAGACTTTTTCTGATTTCTGCGTTTTCACTTTTGTTGTCATCTTCGTCATGGTTCCTCCTTCCCGCGTTTCTGCTGTCACAATTCTATTATTTCTCCGGGTTGTCTTCTGTATCTCTGGCGCTTATGGTCCTATCGGTCCAGAGGATCATTCCCACAAGCCACAGAGAACCCGGCAGCAATCCGTTCTTGTAATCCAGGCATCCGGCATCCCGCATGGTATACCACAGGATCATGCCTGCCGCAGTGATCACACAGACTCCTGAGATCTTCCAGAACAGGCTTCTGTCCGGTACTGTTTTTTCTTTTTTCTGTCGGAGCATGGCAATGATCCCGCATATCATGCCGCTCACGACCACAACAGCGATTCCCGACAGGAACCACCAGCTGCTGTATTTTAACAAAAGCTCTGTCAGCCTTGGATCTCCCGTCATCATAATGTCTACATTTCTGCCAGAGAAGGAGTCATATCCCCTGCCGTCCAACAGCAGCTGCAACAGTACCGTAGGCATGGCATATCCGAGGCAATCCCAGGCGATCTGATGGATATTGTCTGAAGTATACGTCTTCAGATGATACTCGGCATACTCTCTGAATATCTTCTGTGCTTCCGCCTTGCCGAAACGATCCTCCAGCGTCTTTTGTATGCCGGACTCCATGGTTCCCGCATAATACCCGGCATTCCTCATCTCTTTCCAGGTCATCCAGGTACGTAGCTGTTCCGGCCATTCATCGTATTCTTCTTCCTCTCTCATATGCGTCCAGCTGAACCGGCGCATCATGGCGGCGCTCACCGTATTCTCCGCCTTCCCATAGCTGCCCGGTGTCTGCCACATGGGCACCAGCGTGAATAAAATTCCCGCCATTGCCAGAAGGAGCAAAAGTTCCCGGCCTACTCTCTTTTTCTCCGTCTTTCTGCTCCGCAGCTGCCACAGATGTATCAGCCACAGAACAATAAGCGGTACCAGCCCCAGATACAGATTCTCCACCACACACAGTGTACTGAGCGCCCACCAGATTCCGGCTTCGAACAGACCATGTAACGGTCTGGCCGGCGCTGTCGTCTCACCATCCTCCGCCACAGCATCCTGCCGCAGGATCCGGATCACCGCCGACAGTTCCAGCAGTAAAAAGGAATATCCCGGAGAATTCGGCAATACGGCCAGATGACTTTGCATGGCACAGGGAAAGGTCAGAAGCGCCAGGCTTCCCCAGCACAAAAATATCTTTTTCCCTGTCACTCCGCATGCCCGTAAAAATACTACACCGGCATAAAATGCAATCAGGATCTGTACCGTATATACAAAAAAAGTATAAGGGATAGAACTTATGGATTCTATCCCTTTTACAAGCATCAGAAAAAGAGGGTAGCCGATCCCCATGTAGTCATCACACACAAGTGTCTCTGACGCTTTCAGCCATGTGTAGCTATCGCCGAATTCCGGAAAAATTCCAAAGGATCTGACGCCCCAGCAAATTCCCAGAAGAATCTGCACGGAGACACCCAGGAACAGAAATCTGCCTGCAACCTGTGCAGACGCTCTGCCAATTTTTTGCATGTTACTGCTCCTCTAATTCAAAAAAGTTTTTCACCAGTCCACAGATGAAATCCACCTGATCCAGTGTCAGCCCATAGTACATGGGAAGTCTTACCAGGCGCTCGCTCTCTCTGGTAGTATAACGGTCCTCGCCGTGGAACCGGCCGAACTTCTGTCCTGCGGGAGAAGTATGCAGCGGGATATAATGGAATACCGTAAGCACACCGTTCTCCTTCATATAGCTGATAAATCTTGTTCTCTGTTCCAGATCTCTTGCCTTAATGTAGAACATATGCGCATTATGCACACAGCCTTCCGGTACGGTGGGCAGGTCGATCTTTCCCGCTTTCTTTAAGGGAAGCAGCTGCTCATAATAGCGGTTCCAACAGGCAAGTCTTGCCTCATTGATCTCATCAGCGATCTCTAGCTGTGCATAGAGATAAGCCGCATTCATATCACTGGGAAGATAGGAAGATCCGTAATTTACCCAGGTATATTTATCGATCTGGCCCCGGAAGAACTTGCTGCGGTTGGTTCCCTTCTCCCTCATGATCTCCGCTTCTTCCACATCCTTCTTATCACGGATCAGCAGTGCTCCGCCCTCACCCATGCTGTAGTTCTTGGTCTCATGGAAGCTGTAGGCACCGAAGTCACCGATGGTTCCCAGTGCTTTTCCCTTGTAAGATGCCAGTACACCCTGTGCGGCATCCTCTACTACCTTTAAGTTATGTCTTTTTGCGATGTCCATAATGGTGTCCATCTCGCAGGCCACACCGGCATAATGCACCGGAACGATGGCTTTCGTCTTCTCCGTGATGGCATCCTCGATCAGTGTCTCGTCAATGTTCATGGTATCCGGGCGGATATCCACGAACACAGGAACCGCACCGCGCAGTACAAAGGCATCTGCGGTGGACACGAAGGTGTAAGCAGGCATGATCACTTCGTCCCCGGGCCGAATGTTACACAAAAGTGCTGCCAGTTCTGTCGCATGGGTGCAGGAGGTCGTCAGCAGACATTTTCCGGCTCCGGTCCTCTCCTCAATCCAGGCATTACATTTTTTCGTATATTCTCCATCTCCGCAGATCTTCTGATTTTTTACACATTCCTGAATGTAATCTGCTGCTTTATCCACATAAGGCGGTACGTTAAACTTAATATCAATCTCTCTCATAACACATCCTCTTTTCTGCTGTCTGTTAGCTTTCTCTATGTTCCCGCTTCCAGCTTCCTACGGCTGTCCCAGGCACATTTTCCGTCACATGACTGATAATATATTTCGGTCTTCCCTTGACTTCTTCATAGATTCTGGCAATATAATGGCCAATCACACCAAGGCTTAACATAATAAATCCGCCAATAATGAGGATCAGCAGGATCACCGTGGTAAAACCTTCCACCGCCGTTCCCATCAGATAGCGCACCAGGGTCTGAATCGCCAGGATTACACTGAACAGGATGGATACCCCGCCCATGATCGTCACCAGCTGCAATGGCAGTGTGCTGAAGGAAGTGGCATTGGTAATGGCATATTTCATCAGACTCCAGAAGGACCACTTGCTCTGTCCGTATTTCCGCTCCTGTACTTCATATTCCACAGTCTCCGTACGGAACCCCGCCCAGAAGGTCAACGCCCGGAAAAAGGTATTGCGTTCCGGCAGTTCCAACAGGACCTGTACTACTTTTCTGTCCAGAAGTTTGAAATCGGAAGAAGCATTCATGTCCATCTTGATCAGTTTGCTCATGATCTTGTAAAAAAGTCCGGCAGACAACTTATATCCCAGACTCTCCTTACCGCGGTCGGCCTTGATACCTTCCACGATCTCGGCACCCTGCTGCCATTTTTCCCACATCTGTGGAATCACCTCAGGCGGATGCTGCAGATCACAGTCCATAACGACACAGCAATCTCCTTTCGCATATTCCAAACCGGCAAATACTGCGCCTTCTTTTCCAAAGTTCCTTGAGAAACATACTCCGCATACTTTCTCATTATTCCGGTGTGCCTTTTGAATTTCATCCCATGTCGCATTTGATCCGTCATTCACAAATACGATTTCATAATCTATACTGTGTTTTTCCATGATATCTGCGACAACCGAAGCCGTATTTTGGATCAATGCACCTTCATTGTATGCCGGTATTATAATTGATAATAAACTCATCCTATACCTCTAGCCCTTTCTTAATCTGCAAACTTTTGACAGTTTCAAAACATCTATTAAGCCTCATCCTTCTTAAATACGATAAACCGCTGACCAAAATAGTTCAATACAACAAACAATCCCATACCAACAAGCATTGCCAGATTTTCCTGTATGCTTTTAGATGCGCCGCTTAATACCATGCGCACCAGCGGCTTGGCAACGCCATATGCTGCCAGATAACAGATGGAAATATTGATAACAAACTTAATGATCATCGCAAATGATTTCTCATTATTCTGAAATGTAAAATACTTGTTCAGAACGTAACTCACAATACTACCAATGATGTAATTCGATGCTGATGAGATCCAATAACTTGCATGCAGTAAATTATACATCAAAAACATAACACCGGTACCAACAAGTGTATTCACTATTCCAACCAAAATAAATTTTATCGTTGTCTTGTCGATCAGTTTCATCTCAAACCTCCTAGAATCTAAAGTAAATAAACGGATTGTACGTGGAATTGACCAAATACAATACACTGACATAAAACAGCGCTAACAGTACCACATATCCTGCTGCAGCACATGCCCATTTGCAGATGCGGTTCTTTTGTATCCGCTTGTAGACTGCTGCTTTCAGAACACGATATATCGGCATGGAAAGAATCACACCAAGTACAAGATAA
>OHIR01000480.1_pt1 | contig 26947 bp, 26 predicted proteins | sample 1568301 | NCBI WGS metagenome assembly OHIR01 (sample SAMEA3879539, study PRJEB24766) | human gut metagenome | biome: human-associated habitat; feature: feces | place: USA | collected 1985/1987
TGCCGGATAGGAACGGCAAAATTTTTTACACTTCTATTACTTCTTTATCACACATCAGCAAAGAGTGCGGTAATAAAACCATACGGCGATGCCCATGGCGGCCAGATACGAATACATAACAATCATAAAAAGGTTCATCGGCATTCTCCTTTATTGTCCGTTTTATATAATATATACTTTGGAGTGCACTTTAAGTCAAGTAAAAAATTTTTGAAAACCGCTTGACTTGAAGTTCACTATAACTGATATATTAATATTAGCCATAAAATTACGCTGTTTTTAAAGGAGTAATGCCTATGAAAAAATATCTTAAATACATTATTGTACTGGCAGTATTTTTGGCAGCAGGCTGCGCCGTATATACGGCACCTGCAACCGGACAGGCCGAAAATTACGCCGACGCGGATAAAATAAGCTTTCTGCGCCAGATGATTACCGCCGACGCTTCAACAAGCCGCACCATTATGTGGCAGGCAGATGAAAAGCTTGAAAACCCGGCAGCCGAATATAAAAACGCCGCCGGGCAAATAGCAGCCGTGCCGGCTTCCGTACAGGAGCTTAACACCGGCAGCGGCACCCTTTACGTTTACACCGCCGCGCTGACAGGGATTGAACCCGGAAGCACTTATGAATACCGCGCAGGCTACGAAGGCAGCCGCACCGGCTGGCACAAACTTCCGGCCGCGCAGCCTGACAGCTTTAAAGCGCTGATATTTCCCGATTCGCAGTCATCCGATTACAGCGGCTGGCGCAAGCTGGCACAAACTGCCTATAGCAAAAATGAAGGCGCCGCCTTTTTTATCAACATGGGTGATCTGGTTGACAACGGCTACGATTTTTCGCAGTGGCGCGCCTGGTTTAATTCTGTTGCGCCAATGATTGAAAACATTCCGTTTGCGCCGGTAATGGGCAACCACGAAACCTACAGGCAGATTGCCCCGCCGACGCCGTATTTAACGCTGTTTAACCTGCCGGAAAACGGCACCGGTGCCAATAAAAACCAGTATTACAGCTTTGATTACGGCGATGTGCATTTTGTTGTGCTGAACACGCAGACCGACGAAATGGCTGACTTTAACCCCGATTTAATGCAGCAGCAGTTAAACTGGCTGCGCAGTGACCTTGCCGGTACGCAGAGCAAATGGAAAATTGTGCTGATGCACAAAGACATTCTGCGTTATGCCTTTACCGACCGCCCCAACAATTTCGACCCGGCAAGCATTCAGTTTACGCCCTGGGCGCAGCAGCTGATGCCCGTTTTTGAAGAATATAATGTAGACGCTGTGCTTACGGCGCACCTGCATACATACCGCCGCCGCGTGCCTTTAAAAGCCTTTAAGCCCGACAACACCGGAATAACCTACATTTTAACCGGCGTTGCCGGAAGCGTGCGTTACGCCAACCTGTGGCAGCGCAACACGGCGGACGCAGCCCTTGCGCCGCAGCCTGAGGACGCCAACTACATAACGCTCAGCAAAACTCCGCAAACATTAACCTTTAAGGCATTTTTGCCGGACGGCACCGAATTCGATACCGTAACCATCACCAAAGAGGGGGAATAATTTATGAAGGTTTTACTGCAAGGTGCAGCAATTCTTGCCGTTATTTACACCATTATCAACATCAGCGGGCGCGTAGCCGTATGCAGCGCCTATAAAATCCTGTCCGCTTAAAGCGCGGCTAATTTACACGAGGTGACCAAACATGAACATTGCAGAAGTAAGCAAAAAATTCGGCCTTACGGCCGACACGCTGCGCTATTACGAGCGCATTGGCCTATTGCCGGCCGTAGCGCGCAACAAAAGCGGCAACCGCGATTACAGCAGCATTGACTGCGAACGCATAGAATTTATTAAATGTATGCGCGAAGCAGGGCTTTCCATTGAAGTGCTGACCCGTTATATGCACCTGTTTTTAGAAGGCGACAGCACCTTAAAAGAGCGCGAAGAACTTTTAATTGCAGAACGCGACAGGCTGGAAAACCGTTTGGAGCATATGCAGGAAACACTGAGCCGCCTGAACCATAAAATTGAACTTTACGAACAGGGAGCATTCCGCAGCAATAACATGGGCTGCGAGTGCATTTAAAAGAAGTGATTTATTTTGTACAACCCTCAGCTTGAAACATTTATTACCGTTGCCGAAAGCGGCAGCTTTGCCAAAGCCGCCGACATTAACCATCCGCACAGCATAAAAAAACAGCGCCGGAACACACCGCCCGGCACTGCTTCTTTGCAGCCCTTCCGCACCGAAGGGCTGTTTTTTTATAATGTTTTAACGCCTTTTACTTCGTAGCCTGCGTCAACAACGGCTTTAACAAGCACTTCGTCGCTAACGTCAGCGGCAAGCGTAACGGCTGCGTTTTTGTTTTCAAGTGAAACTTCAACGGCTTCCACGCCTTCAATGCCGCTTAAAGCTTTGTTTACATGTGCTACGCAGTGCTGGCACATCATGCCTTCAATATCAAGTACTTTTTTCATGGTATCAACCCTTTCTTTTTTGTTGGTGTTTAATATATCTACTCCCTCAACCCTGCATTTGTGCGCAGCAGTGCTTGGCATATCCGCGCCGCTATCTGCCGCATACACCGGGTTAAAGAACCTTAACCGCAGGGCATTGGTTACAACAAAAACGGAACTGAAGCTCATGGCCAGCGCGCCCAGCATGGGGCTGAGCTTAATGCCGAGCCACGGATAGAACACGCCCGCCGCCACAGGAATACAGATGGCATTGTAAAACAGCGCCCAGAACAGATTCTGCTTAATGTTGCGTATTACCGCATGCCCAAGCTGAATCGCACCGGCAACATCCAGCAGGTCATTTTTCATCAGCACCAGATCTGCCGATTCAATGGCTATATCAGTACCGGCGCCAATGGCAATCCCCACATCGGCACGCGCCAGTGCAGGTGCGTCGTTAATGCCGTCGCCAACCATGGCAACTTTTTTGCCCTGCTGCTGCAAACGGCGTATTTCCGTTTCCTTATCCTGCGGCAAAACCTCCGCCACCACGCGGTCAGCGCCTACCTCTTTCTGTATGGCCTGCGCCGTGCGCGCGTTGTCGCCGGTAAGCATTACTACCTCCAGCCCCATGCGCTTCATTTCTTCTATGGCCGCGCGGCTTGTCGGTTTTACCCTGTCTGCCAGGGCAATAATGCCGAGCAGTATGCCGTCACGGGCAAAAAACAGCGGTGTTTTGCCTTCGGCCGCCAGTTTTTCTTCCAGCATTTTTACGTTATCATCATAAAGCCCGGCTTCTTCCAGCATTCTGCGGTTGCCGCCAAAACAGCCCTTGCCTTCCATTACGCCTTTAATGCCGCGCCCGGCCTGCTGCGCAAAACCTGTTACCGGCACAAGCTGCACGTTTTTTTGTTCCGCATATTTTACAATCGCCTGCGCCAGCGGGTGTTCGGAATATTTTTCCAGCGACGCCGCCGTTTTAACAAGCTGCGCTTCACCGGCGCTTTTGCTGTATAAAACATCCGTCACTCCGGGCTCGCCCTGTGTTATGGTGCCGGTTTTATCAAGCACTATGGTGTTAACTTCGTGCACCGTTTCCAACGCTTCCGCCGATTTAATCAAAACGCCGCTGGCCGCACCGCGCCCGGTGCCCACCATAATTGCCGTAGGCGTTGCCAGCCCCAGCGCGCACGGGCACGATATTACAAGCACGGCAATAGCGTTGGAGAGTGCAAACTCAAAGCTTTCGCCAAGCAAAAGCCATACCGCCGCCGTTACAAGCGCAATGCCGATAACGGCAGGCACAAACACGCCGCTTACCTTGTCAGCCATTTTGGCAATGGGCGGTTTGGAACTTGTAGCGTCATCCACAAGCCGCACAATCTGCGCCAGCGTGGTATCTTCGCCAACCCTGTCGGCACGCATTTTAAAAAAGCCCGATTTTACAACCGTTGCCCCGGTAACCTTGCTGCCGGTTTCCTTTTCCACAGGAATGCTCTCGCCGGTAATTGCCGATTCGTCAACAGCTGCATGCCCTTCGGTTAAAACGCCGTCCACAGGCACACTCATGCCGCTGCGCACCACAAGGATATCGCCTTTTTCAACTTCTTCAACGGGTATTTCAAGCTCTGCTCCGTCACGCTCAACAACGGCTGTTTTCGGCGCCAAATCCATCAGCTTGGTAATCGCATCGCTCGTTCTGCCTTTGGCACGCGCTTCCAGAAACTTGCCGAAGGTAATCAGCGTTAAAATCATACCGGCGGATTCAAAATACAAGTCCATCGAGAACCGGTGTACCAGCGCCAAATCGCCGTGCCCAAAGCCGTAAGCAATTTTATAAAGCGCGTACACGCCGTAAACAAGCGAAGCCGACGCGCCAATGGCAATAAGGGAATCCATATTCGGCGAAGCCGCAAAAAGAGTTTTAAAACCAACGCGGAAAAACTTAAAATTAATAAACACTACCGGAATAACCAGCAATAAAAGCGTCAGCGAAAAAATCATCGCGTTTTCCACGCCGAGGAAAATCTCCGGCAGCGGCCAGCCCATCATATGCCCCATGGAGATATACGAAAGCGGCACGGCAAACACCAGCGAAAGTTTTAAGCGTTTTTTCACCGCCTCATACTCCTGCCTGGCAATATCGTTTGCCGAAGCCTGCATTGCTTTGGCAGCTTTGCCCTGCTGCGCAGCTTCTTTCAGCGACGCGCCGTACCCGGCTTCTGTAACGGCACCGATTATTTTCTGAGTATCGAGTTCCGTTTCATCATATTCAACCACCATGCTGTTTTTTAATAAATTAACGGCTATTTTATCCACGCCCGGCAGTCTGCCCACAGCTTTTTCCACGCGGGCGCTGCAGGCGGCACAAGTCATGCCGGTAACGTTAAACTGTTCTTTTTTCATAGCGCTGCTCCTTATATAACACTTCATTGACGCTCTTTTTTATTCCTGTTATTATTATATTAATACAATATCTTTTAATCAAGAATGCACTATTTGGTGATATAGTACCTAAAAAGATACTTAGGAGCATAATTATGGAAAAAAACATCAACGTAAACTGCCCCGTTGCCGCCACGCTGCACCTTATCGGCGGCAAATACAAAGCGCTGCTTTTGTGGCATCTTTCCGGGCGCGTGCTGCGCTTTAACCAGCTGCGCCAGCTTGTGCCGGAAGCAACGCCCAAAATGCTTACGCAGCAGCTGCGCGAACTGGAACAGGACGGGCTTATTAACCGCAAGGTTTACCCCGTTGTGCCGCCTAAAGTGGAATATTCCCTTACAGAACTTGGCGAAAGCCTCTTTCCGATTCTTAAAGCCATGTACGAATGGGGCAGCGGTTTAATGCAGAGCCAGGGCAAATGCCCTTCGTGCAGTATGACGGCGCAGCCCGGCACCTGCCACTGCAAAGATTAAAAATTCAAAACGCAAATTAAAAGCAGGCATTCTGTCCTTTAAAACGGATAGTTTGCCTGCTTAATGTTTATATGCTATAATAATTTTCCGAGATAGCCGAATCGGTTCCTTCCGCAAAGGGAGGTGATGGCATGACTGTTTACGAAGCATTATCTTTGATGATTGCTTTCGGAGCACTCGTTGCTGTTATCTGCTTATCTAAAAAGTAACAATACTTTAAGATAAAAAGAAACCGCATACTGGCGGTACGCGGCTTCCTTCTGAACTATAAATTCTAACAGGGAGAGCCGACGTTCCACCAATCGGCTGTCTCTTTCTTTATATTATACCAAACTAAAAACATTGTCAAATTACTTTTTGCCATAACGCATACGGTATTCTGACGGCGCAAGCTGCATTACCTGCTTAAACGCCGCCGCGAATTTGCTTTGGCTGCCGTAACCGGCTGCCGCCGCAATTTCTGCCACGCTGCTGCTGCCTGCAACCAAAAGCGCCGCCGCTTTCCGCATGCGGTATTTCTTCATATACTGTGCCACAGGTTTGCCGTACACCATTTTAAATACTTTTTTCAGCACAGAAGCATTAATGGAATATTCGCGGGCAAGCTGTTCAATAGTACAACGCTCCTGCCAGTTGCCGGTTATTTTGGCGTGAATCTTTTTTATAATTTCCATATAACGTTCCTCGCAGCTTTCGGCCGTTTTTAGATGCGGAACACCGTACACAGCCAAAAATAAAAGTATTTCCTGCGCTTTCAATTTAAAATACGCCTGCCGGTATTCACTTTTTACATGTGGCAAAAGCGTAAACATATCTGCAATTTCCGCAGCACCCGGCCAAACCGTAACTTCGCCGCCGCGGCAAAACTTTTCTGCCCATGCAGCTAAATTCACCTCCGAAAGATTTAACGTTTCAGCAAAAGGCTGCGCAGCCATATTTAAATCCACGAACAGTGCAATACCGCAGTAATGCCCCAAAGGCAAGATTATGCCCGATACGGTGCAGCAGTCCATCATATGAAACGATATATCACCCTGCCCAAGATAAATACTTCTGCCGCCCTGCATTACCCAGCCCATACGCCCGTTCAGGCAGTAATTAACCTGCATAACGCCGCTGACGGCAGGATGATAAAAATTCATGGTGCTGCCGTTTAATTCGGTTACTGCCAACTTAATCCCCGGCAGCACATTGTAAAGCAGCATCTGCCCGCTGCCGTTTTCATTTTCAAACAGGTATTTTTCAGCGCTGCTGCTTTTGCCGCCAAACTTCCAAAACGGCAGTTTTTCCATCATACCATTATCTTTTATATAATCCATCACCAACACCGCCTTTTAGTCCCAAACGGATTTTTTCCTGCTCCAAAAGGAACAATCTGCCTGTAAAAGCCTTGCGGCCGACAGGCGTTTATTTATAATAAATATATGAGCGATTGCTCAAATATAAAATTGTAAGCAGCATAAATTAAGGAGTGTATATCTATGAAAAAATCTGTTAAACTTATTGACCTTGACTGCGCCAACTGCGCCGCTAAAATTGAAGACGCCGTAAAAAAAATCGACGGCGTAACCAGCGCCAGCGTCAGCTTTATGGCGCAAAAAATGACTTTGGAAGCACCGGACGATAAATTCGCACAGGTGCTTGACGAAGCCGTTAAGCTCATCAACAAAATCGAGCCCGACGTTACTGTTAAAGCTTAAGGAGTTATACTATGAAATTTCAGCAGATTAGAAACGCAACGGCAATTATTACTTACGCAGGCAGCAGGTTTTTGATTGACCCGCTGTTTGCGCCAAAAGATTATTTTGACCCCATCCCCGAATGCTTTACACCCGATAAACGCTGGCCGCTTGTTGAGCTGCCAATGCCTGAAGATGAAATAACCAGAAACCTTAACGCTGTTATTGTAACACATTCGCATATCGACCACATAGATGAATTTGCAGCCAAAGCCCTGCCAAAAGACATAAAAATTTTTGTTCAGGACGAATATGACGAAAACTTTATGCGTAATTTTGGCTTTACGGATGTGGAAGTTTTAAAAGAAACCGGCACTGTTTTTAACGGCATAACGCTTTACAAAACCGGATGCATCCACGGCAAACCTGCTGCGGCAATGCCTTATTATAAAAAATACGGGTTCCGTCCGGATGCTATGGGCGTTGTGTTTAAAGCCGCCGGTGAAAAAACCGTTTATCTTGCAGGCGATACCATTTGGTGCGATTTTGTAAAAAATGCCGTTGATAAATTTGCCCCGGAAATTATTATCGTCAACGCCGCGGCGGCACAGTTTATACACAGCGGCCCGATTATTATGGGTACGGAAGATATTGCCGCACTGCGCAGCTATGCCCCCAATGCCGCAGTAATTGCCACCCATATGGACGCCGTCGGGCATGCAACCTTAAGCCGCGACGGATTGCGCTCATTCATCACCGCCAATAAGCTTGACAAAGATTTTTATATCCCGGCAGACGGTGAAACGCTGGCATTGTAACATTTATTTAAATATATTATTCAGGCTGCAATAAAACAAAATGTGCATTTTATTGCAGCCTTTTTGTAAGGAGATTTTAATATGACCAAGAAACAGAAAAAACTTTTGCAGCGCATTACCGCCGCCGCTGTTTTGTTTGCCGCCGGTATGCTGCTGCCGCTGTTTGCAGAAGTTCCTGCCTATATTATATTCGCTTTGTTCGGCATAAGCTACATTATTATCGGCTGGGATATTATCTGGAAAGCCTTTTGCAATATCCGTCAGGGCGAAGCGTTTGACGAAAACTTTTTAATGACCGTTGCCACCGCCGGTGCTTTCGCGCTGGGCGAATATTCCGAAGGCGTAGCCGTTATGCTGTTTTACCAGATTGGCGAATGGTTCCAGAGCTATGCCGTTTCGCGCTCACGCCAGTCCATCACCGCGCTGATGGATATCCGCCCGGACTACGCCAATGTAGAACGAAACGGCAAACTGGTGCAGGTAGACCCCGACGAAGTTGCTGTTGGCGAAATTATTACCGTTAAACCGGGCGAGCGCGTGCCTATCGACGGCGAAATCATCAGCGGGCGCAGCGCGCTTGATACCTCCGCCCTCACCGGCGAATCACTGCCGCGCGAGGTTGAGGAAGGCATGGAGGTTATCAGCGGCTGCATTAACCAAACCGGCATTTTAAAAATTAAAACAACCAAAGAGTTTGGCGAATCGACCGTCGCTAAAATTTTGGATTTGGTAGAAAACAGCAGCGAGAAAAAAGCGCGCAGCGAAAACTTCATTACCCGCTTTGCCAAATTCTACACCCCAATTGTTGTTTTTGCGGCGCTGCTGCTGGCTACCATTCCGCCCTATGTTTTAAACGAGCCGTTCTCCGGCTGGATTTACCGCGCGCTGACCTTTCTCGTTATCAGCTGCCCGTGCGCCTTGGTTATATCCATTCCGCTCAGCTTCTTCGGCGGCATTGGCGGCGCTTCCAAATGCGGAGTGCTGGTTAAGGGCAGCAACTATTTAGAAGCGCTTGCCGATACCGAAACCGTTGTTTTTGATAAAACCGGCACCTTAACCAAAGGCTCCTTTGCCGTTACTTCCATTAAGCCGGTTGGTATGACTAAAGCAGAGCTGCTGGAACTTGCCGCTTATGCGGAGGATTATTCCAACCATCCCATTTCCCTTTCCATTAAGCGCGCTTACGGCAAAGATATTAAGCACGGCATGGTTAAAAATATAGAAGAAATTGCCGGCCACGGCGTGCGCGCCGTTATAGGCGGGCAAACCGTACTGTGCGGCAACGGTAAACTTATGCAGCGCGAAAAAATTAACTACACGCCCTGCACCGAAGCAGGCACGGTTATTTACGCCGCCGTTGATGGTAAATTTGCCGGTTATATTTTAATCGAGGACGAAGTAAAAGCCGACGCTGCCGCCGCTATTAAAATGCTTAAAACCTGCGGTGTGCGTGAAACCGTAATGCTGACGGGCGACAGCGACGCAGTAGGGCAGAAAATTGCCAAACGCCTGGGGCTGGACCGGGCCTTTACCCAGCTTTTGCCCGCAGATAAGGTTGAACACGTTGAACGCCTGCTGGAAGCACTGCATAAGCGCAGCAACCGCGGCAAGCTTGCCTTTGTGGGCGACGGCATTAATGACGCGCCGGTGCTGGCACGCGCCGATGTAGGCATCGCCATGGGCGCGCTGGGCAGCGACGCCGCCATTGAAGCGGCAGACATTGTACTGATGACTGATGAACCTTCCAAAATCGCTTCCGCCATCAAAATTGCCCGCAAAACTCTGGGCATTGTGCGCCAGAATATTATCTTTGCCATTGGCATTAAAATTGCCGTACTGGCGCTCGGCGCTCTGGGTTATGCTTCCATGTGGGCAGCGGTTTTCGCCGATGTAGGCGTATCCGTCATTGCCATTTTAAACGCCGTGCGCGCGCTTAACGTAAATAAATACAAAAAGGAACAGGCACGCGCAGCAGCTGTAAAAAGCAGCATCACCCCTGCTGCAGAAACCGCTGTTTAACAAAATTACACCCAAAACATTAATACCCCAAAAGCATTATGCCTTTGGGGTATTTTTATCTTTAAACTATTATGCTGTTATAGCCGCTGCAATTTATCAGTCAATACCGATAAGTTCATACTGCGGGTTGCCCATTTTCAGTTCGCGCATGGCAACAAGCTGATGCAGTCCGTGGCGGCTTTCAATGCGCTCAACCAAATCGTGGCGGTATTTTTCCGGCTGTGCGTAAACAAGGTCAATGCTGGCCTGGTCAATAGCCAGAAGGTCGGTAGATGCCAGAATGCCGATATCCGGAATCGTCGGCTCTGCTGCTGCAACGCCCGCGCAGTCGCAGTCTACGGACATGCGGCGCATTACGTTAATAAACACAATGTGCTTGCCGAAATAATCAATGGTTGCTTTGGCAGATTCTGCCATGTTTTCCATCAGCATTTCTTTGGCAGGCCATGCGTTCCAGTCTTCCGGCAGCGGCTGGCCGTAAACGCCGTGTACCATTGCTTTGCCTATTTTACCGTCGGCGCAGCCAATGGCAATGTTCTTCATGCTGCCGCCGTAGCCGCCCATGGCGTGGCCTTTAAAATGGGTTAATACAATCATGGAATCGTAATTAACGATATGCCCGCCCATGGAAATTTCTTTAAAGTGCTTGCCGCCGCGTACCGGCAGCATAACGGTGCCTTCTTCGTCCATAATGTCAACCGGGCAGAAATCCCAGCCGTTAAGGGCAATAGTAGCGCGGTGCTTTTCGGTAGTATCGCGCCCGCCTTCGTACAGTGCGTTGGTTTCAACTATATTGCTGTTGGGCACATGTGCCTGAAAAGCCTTTACCATTTCGCGCGGCAGAATGTTCGGGCCGTGCGGTTCGCCGGTATGCAGTTTAATTGCAACCTTACCGTAAATGCCTTCGTTAATCATATCGTAAAGTTTAATCAGCGTATCAGCGTTGATGTTTTTGCTGAAATATACTTTGGCACGGCTGCCTGCGCCGCCGTTTGCGGAAACCTTTACGCTTCCTTCGCCTGCTGCAAACACGTTTCTTACCCCCTCAAGATTATACGCCGCAACACCGACAGCGGCAGTTCCGGCTGCTTTTAAAAAGTCGCGCCTTGTCATTTTTTCCATTTTGCATTCGCTCCTTTAGCCATAATTTTGCTGTCAGTTATATCCTACTACTTTAAGTTCAGTCCATGTCAAGCAAAATTTCAAGCGCTTGTAAAAGCCCCTACAAGGCTGTCGGTACGCGGGCGCAAAACCGTGTCATAGCTCATCAGCTGATAATCAGCCAGGCGTGCCATATTCTGCAAAGCCTCTATTTTTTGCAGCAGCACATCACGCGCCTGCGCCAGTATTTTTTTGCGCTGCTGGCAGGTCTGTTCGCCCAGCTTGGCAAGGTTTATATAATCGGCAATGGCCTCCAGTGACATGCCCGCGCCTTTTAAAGTCTGAATGAAAGCAACCCACTCCACAAAATTTTCGTCATAATTGCGCACGCCGCCGCTGGTGCGCGGTACGGCGGGTATAATGCCCATGCGCTCGTAATATCTTAATGTGTCTGCCGATACGCCGGTTCTTGCGGCAATCTCTTTAATAGTCATTTTCAGCCCCTCCTTACAATGTTCCCTGACGGATTTTATAAATAATATAGTCTATCAAATCCAGCGATTTTTGTTTGCTGTGTATTTCTTCCAAAAGGTCCAGGCGGTGCCTGCGCAGAATTTTTATCGGCCCGGCCGAGCCGCCCTCTGCCAGCAGCTTTAAAAAACGGCTGATGCTGAAGGCATCAAGCCCGGTGCTGCTTAACGATGCAGCCAGTGCCTCCGTGCGCTGCTCATCTATATTAACCGGTTTTTTATTCATTATCATCACCCGCCTGCCTAGATTAGTTTTTTGTTGCTTTAATTATAAAACTCACCTTAAAGCTGCGTCCAATACTTGTATTTCATGATTTACCATGCCTGATAAACATAATTTGCTTGCAGGCGCAGGCTGCGCTATTTTATAATAAATATACAGGGTTTACAGGAGGGAATGCCATGGAAACAAGGCTTTTACGTTATTTTTTAACCGTTGCCCACGAAGAAAACATTACCCGCGCCGCCGAAGTGCTGCACATTACCCAGCCGACGCTCAGCCGCCAGCTGGTGCAGCTTGAAGAAGAAACAGGCGTAACGCTGTTTATCCGCGGCAAGCGCAAAATTACACTGACGCCCGAAGGCATGCTGCTGCGCCGCCGTGCAGAAGAAATTTTATCGCTGGTAGACAAAACCGAAAAAGAACTTCTGCAGCAGTACGCGCTTGTGGAAGGCACTATTTCCATAGGCTGCGGCGAATTAAATTCCGTTAACCTGCTGGCGCAGATTATAAAAGACTTTAAAGCCCTTTACCCGAAAATAAAATTCAATCTGCATACCGGCAATTCCGACCGGCTGAAAGAACAGCTTGAGCAGGGGCTGATTGACATTGCCCTGCTGCTGGAGCCCGTAAGCATTGAAAAATATGATTTTCTCCGCCTGCCGGTAAAAGAACGTTGGGGCGTAATTATGCCAACCGGCTGCGCGCTGGCCGAAAAAAAGAGCATTACCGCCCGTGATTTAACAGGCCTGCCGCTTATTACCGGCCGCCGCGCCACCATTAACAACGAACTTAACAACTGGATTGGCCGCGAGCTCAGGAATTTAAACATAGTGTTTACCACAGACCTTGCCGCCAACGCCATTTTAATGGTAACAAACGGCCTTGCTTATCAGCTGACGCTGGAAAACCCCCTTCCCGCGCTGGACGGAACGCGCGTTACCTTCCGCCCGCTGGAACCTGAGCTCAGCTTCGGCACGCTGCTTGCCTGGAAGCGTTATGCCCCCGGCAGCCCCGCCGCCGAAAAATTCATCAGCCATGCAAAATGCTTTTTAAGCATGAACCAATCTCAAAGATAAGCATTGGAATTTTTGCCTTTGCCTACATTATAATAAAAGCACCGGGAGCATTATGCCGGTGCTTTTGCTATTGACTTAAAGCGTACTTCAACTGTTAAACTAAAGGCAGGGAAAAATTATGCAGAACAACAGCAAACCTTCACACCTTTCTTTTACGGCTCAGCGGGCGGCGGGCTATTTACTGGGCTTTGCCCTTTTATACGCCCCGTTTGAACTGTACCGCCGCTTTTTGGAAAACATTTTAAACGTGCAGCCGGCTTTTCTGCCGCACGCATTCTGCCCGCGCATACCCACGGCAGAAATTTTTACCGGCGGATTTTTCGAGCTCAACAATTTAATGCTGGCATCAACTTTGCTTTTCTGGCTGCTGTGCCTGCTGTTCGGCCCGTTTTTCTGCGGCAGGCTGTGCGTGGCCGGTTATTTTACCGAAAGCCTCAGCCATCTGGTGCCGGAACGCTGGCAGATTGAATGGGAAAAATACGTGCCGGTGCCTTATATCCGCTTCGGCATGCTGCTTGGTTATATGCTGCTGCCGCTGTGGTACGGCTTTTACCCCTGCGCCTACTGTAACTTTTATCTGTTCGACAGCCTTGTAAGCGTCCTTTTCGGCGCGGCCATTTCGTTTACCGTGCCGCTTGCCGCAACAGGCTTTTTATACCTGGTGCTGTTTGGGCTGTTTACCAAAGGCGGGCGCGGCTACTGCCGTTTTATGTGCCCGCAGGGAGCAATGCAGAGCCTGTTTTTCATCATCGGCAGCAAACTGGGCATAGCCTCCAAAATACAGGTTAACCGCGAAAAATGCGTAAAATGCCGCCTTTGCGTTAAAAACTGCCCCATGCGTGCCATGAGCCTTAAAAACGGCAGCATTAAAAATGACGTAAGCCTGTGCATAAAATGCGGCGTATGCCAGCATAACTGCCCCGTAAAAGCCATTACAACAGGAGGCGACAGATTATGAAAAAGAATGTTTTAACAACGCCAAAAGATAAACTTTTAAATTTAGCCGTTGGTGCCGGTATACCGTTTGGAACCGCTGCAAGCGGCGCTGCCGGAGGCTGCACGGGTATCTGCGGCAGCTGCGGCGGCACATGCCTGGGCGGCTTTGCGCTGGCAGCCTGGCTCTGCGGCAGCGTGTATTTTAAGCGCCGCCGTAAAAGTTTAACCGCTGACGGAAAACCACAATCCGTTCAGCCTTAAATAAAAAATTCAAAGGAGAGATGCATATGAAAAAATTTCTTTGTGCTTTGATGATGGCCGTACTTGCTTTGGGCATAACCGCCTGCGGCGGAGCAGCGGAACAATCCGCACCTGCGCCCGCTGCCAAAACGGAAACGGCGGTACCGGCAGCTGACGGCGGCAAAAAAATCCTCGTAGCCTACTTCAGCCATACCGGCAACACCGAAAAAGTAGCGCAGCTTATTCAGAGCAAAACCGGCGCCGATATTTTCAAAATCGAAACCGCTACCCCGTATCCTTCCGTTTACCGCGAAACAACGGAACTGGCAAAGCAGGAAAAGGCCGATAACGCCCGCCCCGCGCTGAAAAACAAAGTGGAAAACATGGCTCAGTACGATGTTGTTTTTGTAGGTTACCCAATCTGGTGGTACACCGCACCGATGGCAGTAGCAACCTTTGCCGACAGCTATGACTTCAGCGGCAAAACCGTCATCACCTTCTGCACCAGCGGCGGCAGCCCCATCAGCGACAGCACGCCGGACATTAACAAATGGTTTAAAGGCGCAAATGTTATTGAAGGCATCCGCGCTTACCCGGACGATACCGCAGCTACCGAAAAATGGCTGGCAGGCCTGAACCTCTAACACCCCATAAAAATTTAAACCTGCACTTTTAACGGTGCAGGTTTTTTTATGCCTCCGGCTGTTTAGTTTTTAAGGTTTAACAACGGCTTTTAAAATCGGGTCATTATGGTCGGTAAGGCGCTCAAAGGTATGCTGCAAATCATCAAGCGGCACTATATCGGTAACAAAGCTTTCGGCGTCAACCATGCCGCTGGCAATCAGGTTAATGGTTTCGGTAAATTCCGTGCGCGTGCACGATACGCTGCCGTGCAGCTTAACCTCTTTCAGTACCAGGCGGTTAATGTCCACGCTGATTTGCGGTTCAATGGAGTTGCCAACCATTACTATTTCGCCGCCGGGCTTAACAGCTTCAATGCACATATTCAGCGTTTCGGCAGCGCCGACAGCTTCAAACACAACGTCGAAGCCGCCTTCGGTGTCCTCCAGCATCTGCTTTACGCTTTCCGGGCTGCTTTCGTAAAAGGTATCGCACAGGTTAAGCTCGCGCGCCTTGCGGGTTTTAATGTCATGGCGTTTGCTCATAGCCACAAACGAAGCGCCTGCCTTGCGCGCCAAATCGCACATAAAGTGCCCTATAATGCCTGTGCCAACCACCAGCACCTTATCGTTAAGGCGCAGGCCGGAATGTTTAACGGCATGGTACGCTACCATCAGCGGGTCAATAAGCCCTGCCGCCACATCAGAAACAGTATCCGGCAGTTTATAGGCATTGCTTGCCCTGCCCACAAATTTTTGCGCATAACCGCCGTTGCACACAAAGCCGACGTAATTGGTGCCGTCTACAAAGCGGCACAGATGTTCCAGCCCGGCACGGCACATATAGCATTCGCCGCAGTACAGGTTCGCCCAAAAGGTAACGCGGTCGCCAATTTTAAAGCTGCTGCTGCCGGGGTTCGTTACCACGCCGCAAAACTCGTGCCCCATATGGAACTCGCCGTCCTGCTCTGCCCAGCCCTTGCCGGTTTTCCACATATGAATATCACTGCCGCACACGCCGCAGGCTTTAACCTCAATTTCAAGCTCGCCCGGTTTTAATTCCGGCACGGGCACATCCTGCACAACTATTTTTTGCGGGCCTGCAAGAACGCCCGCTTTCATTGTTTCTGCCATTATTTTCAATCCTTTCTATACAAAAAAAGCGCCTGCCACCAAGGGCAGACGCTTTTTTATCAGCTTTGAACCTGGCGCTGCTGTTCAGCCGGGTAACGGTCGCCCACAACGGGGAACCTGTCCACGGCTGCTTCCAGTTCGCGCACATCGGCTGCCGAAAGCGGCATATCCGCAGCACGCAGGTTTTCTTCAAGATGCGCCAGTTTGGTAGTACCGGGAATCGGTACAATAAAAGGTGCTTTGGCAAGCAGCCATGCCAGCGCCACCTGCGCCGAAGTCATTCCGCGCTTACGCCCAAATTCCTGCAACTCGTTAACAATGCGCGTATTAAGGCGGATATTCTCCGGCGAAAAACGCGGCAGGGTCTGCCTGTTGTCGTTGTTGGGGTCAAAACGTGTATATTCGTTAATGGCGCCGCCCAAAAAGCCGCGGTTCATCGGGCTGTAAGGCACAAAACCAATACCAAGCTCACGGCAGGCATCAAGCACGCCGTTGGTTTCCACATCACGGAACATCAGATGATACTCGCTCTGCACGGCAGTCAGCGGCGTTACGGCATGCGCACGGCGGATGGTATCCGCACTTACTTCGCACACGCCCCAGCGTTTAACCTTGCCTTCCTTAATTAAGTCGCCGATAGTGCCTGCAACTTCTTCAATCGGCACATTACGGTCAAGCCTGTGCTGATAAAACATTTCCAAGCAGTCAACACGCAGGCGGCGCAGCGATTCCTCGCAGTAACGGCGGATAATTTCCGGCCTGCTGTTCTGCCTGCCGGTAGCTTTGCCGTTAATAACTTCGTGCCCGAATTTTGTAGTTACGGCAACCTGCCCCTTGTAAGGTGCAAGCGCTTCGCCGACGAGTTCTTCGTTAATAAGCGGCCCGTAAATAATGGCGGTGTCAAATAATGTTACGCCGCGTTCAACCGCCTCGCGGATTACTTTAATGCACTCTTTGCGGCTGGGCGATACGCTGCGGTTGTAGTTCATGCCCATGCACCCAAAGCCCAGTGCCGATACCGTCAGTGCGGCGCTGCCGCTGCCCAGCGTGCGCCTGCCGCTGATGTTTATATGCCCGCTTTTATTGGCTCTGCTGCGGCCTTTGGCTTCCGTTTCCTGCGGAATTACGGAAGACGCCGCCAGAAAGGCTGCACCCATCAGTGCAGATTTCTGCAAAAATGACCTCCTGCTCATCAGCTGCGGCTGTTTTTCTTTATTATCTGTATTTTCAGCCATAAAATTCCCTCCAGTAATTTTTACTGTATTGCAATACAAAAACCGTTTGGCACCGGCCGTTTTTTACGCGCGCTTACGGCAGCGGCGCCCGGCTTTCTGATTCCATTTTATTACCGGCAGATGCATAAATCCAATACTTACCTTTTATAACACGATATGCAAAGCGGGCATGGCAAAGCTATTGCGCGCACGCGTTAATGTATTATAAAATAAAAATACAGATACAGCCTGTAAATATGTAAGGGGATGTTACGCCATGGAACTACGGACATTAAAGTATTTTTTAACAGTTGCCCGCGAAGAAAACTTTACCCGGGCGGCAGAACTGCTGCACATAACCCAGCCCACGCTCAGCCGCCAGCTTATGCAGCTGGAAGAAGAAGTAGGCGCGCAGCTTTTTAACCGCCTGTCGCGCAAAATAACGCTTACGCAGGCCGGGCTTATTTTACGCCGCCGCGCGGAAGAAATAGTAGGGCTGGTGCAAAAAACCGAAAAGGAAATCAGCACCTGCGACGAAATGGTAGAAGGAGAAATTTCCATCGGCGCTGGCGAACTTTATGCCGTGCAGTATTTGCCGCCGCTTATTAAATCCTTCCGCGAAATTTACCCCAATGTTACCTTTGAAATTTACACCGGCAATGCCGACCAGATTAAAGAGCGCATTGAAGACGGGCTGACCGATATCGGCGTAATGCTTGAACCCGTAAGCATTGAAAAATACGAATTTATACGCCTTAAAGACTGCGAGCGCTGGGTAGTGCTTATGCCGCCGGACGACCCACTGACGGCCAAAAGCGCAATCAGCCCGCAGGATTTGGCAGGCAAGAACGTTTTTATGGTAAGCCGCGGAACCGTACGCAACGAAATTGCCAGCTGGTTCGGCAGCAGCTTTAAGGATATTATCATTACCGGCGGCGGCAACCTGCCTGCCAACAAGGCCATTATGGTTAAAGAAGGGCTTGGCTATACGCTTATTATCGGCAGCAGCATTACCTTTTGGGATGAAAAATACATTGCCTGGCGACCGCTGCAGCCGGAAATGCGCACAAGCAGCGTTATAGCATGGAAGCGCCATCAGCCGCATACACCGGCCGTAGAAAAGTTTATAGCCCATTTAAGGGACAACCTGCCGCAAAACTGAAAAGGGCATAAAAAAAATCTTCTTCCAGAAAAGGAAGAAGATTTTTATTTTATATTATTTGCGCAGCACAAGTTTAATAAATACCCTGCTGCCTTCATATAATAAAATCATCGGCACTGCCAGAAGTGTCTGCGTTACCACATCAGGCGTCGGCGTAATAATTGCCGCTAAAATAAACGAAGCAACCACCATATAGCGCCGCCCGCGCTTCAGCAAAGCAGAAGTTACCACACCCATCTGCGCCAGCACAATAAGCACCATGGGCAGATTAAAAATAAAGCCGAAAGGCACAACCAGCATCAGGAAAAAGTCCAGATAGCTTTCTATCGAAAGCATCGGCGCAATATTGCCGCCTGCAAAGGTTGTAAAAAAATGCAGCCCCTGCGGAAATACAAAAAAGTATGCAAAAGCAATACCCGCCCAGAACAAAAGCACCGACGAAGGCACAAACAGCATCAGCGCCGAGCGCTCCCTGCCGGTTAAAGCAGGCACCAGAAACGCCCACAGTTCATAGAACAAAACCGGGGCCGCAAGCAGCACGCCGCAGGCAAGTGCTATTTTTATGTAAATAAAAAACGCTTCCGCCGGGCGCATATAATACAAATTGGTGGCAGGCGCCGTCAGCACTGCCACAATTTCATCAATATAAAAGCTGCTTACCAGCGTACCGGCGGCAAGCGCCGCCAGGCTGTGCAGAATTCTGCGTCGCAGTTCGCCCAGATGTTCCGTTAAGGTCATTGCCTCATCATTGTTATCTAACGGACGGCCATTATCCATAGCTTGCGCCGTCACTTTTTGGCTTCCGCCTGTACAGTTTCCGCACCGGCAGACGCAGCGTCCTTCGTTTCCGCGGTTTCGGCAATTTCACCTGCTTTTTTAATTTCTGTTTCCGTGCTGTTTACAGCCTGCTTAAATTCCTTCATGCTTTTGCCAAGGGCAGAACCGATTTCCGGCAGTTTGCCGGGACCAAAAAAGATAAGCCCTATAACCAAAATAAGCAAAAGTTCGGGTAAGCCTAAACCAAACATAATAATTCCTCCTTGCAGCCGCTTTATTATAAGTTTTATGCTTTGCTACATATATAGTAACACTTGCAGCTAACTCTAAGTCAAGCCTTATTTAAAATTTAATCTCGGGCTAACCTTCGTTTTACTTATACTATACAAAGTGCCTTAATCAATGCTGATAAGTTCGTAATTGGGGTTGCCCATTTTCAGTTCTTTCATGTAACTTAACTGGCGCAGGCCTTCGCGGCTTTCAATGCGCTCAATCAGGTCTTTGTTGTCGCCTCCCGGTTTGTCATAAACCATGTCCACGCACGCCTGGTCAATCGCCAGCAAATCGGTGGAAGCCACCATGCCGATATCACCGATGGTCGGTTCTTCCGCATCAGGCCCGGCGCAGTCGCAGCGCACGGACATACGGCGCATAACGTTAACATAAGCAATGCGTTTGCCGAAAAAGTCCGTTACGGCTTTGCCGGCTTCAACCATGTGTTCCATAAAATGCGCGCCGCGGATGGAAAAATCGGCGCCGCCGTGCTGCATGGCCTTGCCTACTTTGGCATCGGCGCAGCCAATGGCGATGTTTTTAAGAGAGCCGCCGAAGCCGCCAGAAGCGTGCCCTTTAAAATGCGTCAGCACAATCATGCTGTCATAAGTGGGCAGGCTTTTGCCGACGTACATTTCTTTAAAATGCTTGCCGCCGCGTACCGGCAGGGCAACGTTGCCAAACTCGTCCATAATATCGACGGGACAGAAATCCCAGCCGTTGTAGGCAATGGTTTTACGGTGCAGCTCCGTTGTGTGGCGGCCGCGTTTATATAAAGTGTTGGTTTCTACAATGTTGCTGTCTGGTATGCGCTGCTGTACGGCTTTAACAAATTCGCGCGGCAGAAAGTTTTTGCCGCCAATTTCGCCGGTGTGCATTTTAATGGCAACCTTGCCGTAAATTTCGCTGTTAACCAGTTCGTACAGCTTTACAAAATGTTCGGCATCAATGTGTTTTGTAAAGTACACCTTGGCGCTGCTGCCGGCTGCCAGCGGCGCTTTAAGCTGCCTGCTGCCAATAACCGGCGCCTGCGCGTAAGCCCTGCCAAAATCAGGCAGGCTGAACGCCGCCGCACTGATTGCCGCCGTACCGGCAAGTTTTAAAAAGTCCCTTCTTGTCAGTTTATCCATTGATACGACCCCCTTTAACAAACCATATAATAAAAGCATCAGCATACCTTACAGTTTCATTATAGGTGTTAAAGTGCACTTGCAGTCAACGACAAAAACTGTGCCATTCTGTACAAAAAGGGCTGTTTTAAAAAGTTTCACACATTTATCAGTTCATAATTGGGGTTGCCCATTTTCAGCTCGCGCATATAGCTTAACTGGCGCAGCCCTTCGCGGCTTTCAATGCGTTCAATCAGGTCTTTGTTATCGCCGCCCGGCTTGTTGTAAACAAGGTCAACGCTGGCCTGGTCAATCGCCAGAATATCCGTTGAAGCGAGAATGCCGATATCGCCGATAGTGGGCTCTGCCGCACTGCGTCCGGCGCAGTCACAGTCTACGGACATACGGCGCATGACGTTAATATAAACAATGTGCTTGCCGAAAAAATCCGTTACGGCTTTGCCGGCTTCAGCCATGTTTTCCATAAAAGCGGCATTGCGTACGCTAAAGCCCTTGCCGTGCTGCATTATTTTGCCAACCTCACCGTCGGCGCAGCCAATGGCAATGTTTTTAAGCGAACCGCCGTAGCCGCCCATGCTGTGCCCTTTAAAATGCGTCAGCACTACCATGCTGTCGTAATCAACAAGGCTTTTGCCTACGGACATTTCCGTAAAGTGCTTGCCCCCGCGCACCGGCAGCATTACCGCGCCGTGCTCGTCCATAATATCCACCGGGCAAAAATCCCAGCCGTTGGCCATAATGGTTTCACGGTGGCGCGCCGTAGTGCTGCGCCCGCCGCCATAGGCAGTGTTGGTTTCAACAATCACGCTGCCGGGAATTTGTTCCTGCACGGCTTTAACAAAACTGCGCGGCAGGAAGTTTTTGCCGCCCTGCTCGCCGGTGTGTATTTTAAGCGCTACTTTGCCATAAATATCGCTGTTGATTAGTTTATACAGCTTTACCATGCTGTCTTCATTTATTTTATCCGTAAAATACACTTTGGCGCGGCTTACGCCGTCCGCCGCACTGCCTGCCGCAGCACTAACCGGCTGCCCGGCAGTTGCCGCTGTCTGCGTGGCCGCGTCGCCAAACTTGCAGCCTGCCAGCCCCAAAACCGTAAAGCCTGCCAGTTTTAAAAAGTCTTTGCGTGAAATCCTGTCCATATCAATGCCCCCCTTTTAAGCCATAACGGCATGCAATAAATTGGATTTGCCTAAATTATACCTGCTGGAGCCGTTTCCAAGTCAAGCATAAAAGCAATAAGTTTTTAATATTTTCAAATTTATAAGGCTTCCTTTAACGCCCGCCCAAAGCAGCAAAAGAGGGGTACGCTAATATTTTAGGCAGCTATGCCGCACTTTATATTAATAAAAAAGAGGACGGCGAAAAGCCGTCCTCAAAGGGTTATGTGTCAGAAGAACTGAAGTTTTAAATTAGAAAGTGAAAGTTACATCAGTCCACAAGGTCTGGGTATCTTCACTGCCTTCACGGGATTCCATATCAGCATATTTAACATTGAATACAATGTTTTTAGCGAGAGTCAGGTTAGCACCTACATCATAGCCCTGATAACCGTCACCTGCTGCGGTATCTCCCGGGAATACAGCATAGCCGCCTGCAAACAGGGTAGGTTCAAGGAAGGTTGCGAGCGGACGGTCGCTGTAGTTAGCATACAGGCCCCAGCTGCCAGGTTTAGAAGCTTTAGCACCACGATAAGCAAGGCCTACCAAATAACCGCTTTCATCACCATCGTAGCCATTAACATCACTGTCACCATAGAAATAGCTGCCACGCAGGGTCAAATCTTTAGCAATTTCGCCATCAAGAGCGAGTTCCCAAATATCCTGTTCACGAGCAGTATCAGCTTTATAGTAATGGAGGTCAGCACCAACTACACCAAATTTTCCTTCAACACCGGCTACATATACACGGTCGCCGTCTTCTACGCCGCCATCAAAGAAACCATTGCCGGTATTTGTCCAAGCACTGCTGGAAGCCTTATAAGCCCAGCCGATAACTTTAACATTGTCGCCATAGCTGAGTTTTACACCATCGCCGCGGTTATCGACTACATCACCCATTACGAAGTCCTGACGGCCGGCTTCTACTTTAACGCCGCCGATAGGACCGGAAACATAAGCCCAGTTCAGGTCGATTTCATCATCGCTGTCATGACCGGACCAAGTTTGGTCGGTATAATACTGACGGTTTTCAAGACGGCCAACATAAGTCCAATCTTCGTTAATCTGACCATTCAGGAACAAACGGGTACGCAGATAACCTTCGTTATTGCTGGAAGCACCATCAGCATTACGATAGCTTGCACGAATCTGACCGGTGATTTTTACATTGTCAGATTTTTTCTCGAGGCTAGCAACGCGAACGCCGAGGCTGTCGAGTTCGTCAGCAAATTCAGCAACTAATTTATCAACATTAGCGCCTTTTGCCATTGCTTTTGCTACAATCTGAGCCATTTCATAGCGGGTCATAAGTTTGTCGCCGCCGTAAGTGCCGTCGGGGTAACCGTCTACAACACCTTCTGCAGCCAGTTTGTTAACTGCATCATAAGCCCAGTGGCCTGCCGGTACATCACTGAACGGGTTTGCGGCATAAGCGCTTGCGGTAACGCCGAGGGCCATTGCCATTGCCAAAACTAAAGATTTTTTCATTGCGGATTCCTCCCAAAAATAAAAAATACACAAATTCCGCTGTCTGTGAAAAAGGAAGCGCAAATTTGTGTATTGTAGCCTTAAATGCACATCACCTGCAACCTTGCCGTCCCTCGCAGCAGCCGGAAGCGTTAAGGGCAGCGATCTGACTTACGCTTTGCAGCGCTCACAGTGGCGTGACCGTGCCGGAATTACACCGGCTTCCCTTGATTTAAGCAATTAAGCACCCTTAACATACAATATTAACTTATGCGGCTATTATAGCACTTATTACTATTAAGTTCAATACATTTTATAACTTTTTTATCAATTAATTTTATAATCTTTTTATTTAGTTTGTACTTAAGGTATATATTTTTATTTGAACAGTTATTTAAATAATGTAATATTACTTTGCTTGCTTCAAATTATAAAAAGGTACGGTTGTCCCCACGTTGTCCCAATGAGGTGCGGTCTTTCGTCCCCACATAAAAACAAAAAAAGGCACAGAACCAGTCTGCGCCTAAGTTTGCAAGTGGCAGGGGCAGTAGGAATCGAACCCACAACCAACGGTTTTGGAGACCGCTACTCTACCAGTTGAGCTATACCCCTAAATAAAATGGAGCGGAAAACGAGATTCGAACTCGCGACCCCCTCCTTGGCAAGGAGGTGCTCTACCACTGAGCTATTTCCGCATTGGCGACCCGGATGGGACTCGAACCCACGACCTCCGCCGTGACAGGGCGGCATTCTAACCAACTGAACCACCGGGCCTCATGTCAGTGTCCTGACAGATATAAATATTACCATAAAAATTTATTTAATGCAAGCCTTTTTGTAAAATTTTCTTAATTTGCTTTTTTATTTACATACCGGCGTGCCAAAAATGTTTTTAAGTTTTTTGCAGCCATTTATGCTATAATGTTATTCAGATAATTTACCGTTTCATATTTAACTATACAGGAGGTTACCTTTATGCTTACAGCACCGGACTGGGCTCTTGGCAGCCGCTATCTGCGTGAAAACGCACCTGAACTTATTCCGTTTATTGAAAAATACGGTCCTTGCAATTTACAGCCGGAAGCCCCGGAAAAATATTTTGGCACGCTTGTTACCGGTATCATTTCCCAGCAGCTTCCGCCGGATGTCAGCCTGGCAATGGTTAAATGCCTGGAAGAAACCGTCGGAACGCCCATAACGCCGGAAGCAATAGCCTCTGCCGCCGAAAGCGATTTATGCAGCTGCGGTATTATGCCGCAGAAGGTAATGTATCTTAAAGGCTTTGCCGAAGCGGTTTTAAACGGCGAAGTTACAATGGATAAATTTGCCGGTATGACCGACAGCGAAATTACCAAGCAGCTAATAAAAATAAAAGGGCTTGGCCAGTGGACTGCGGAAATGTTTTTGCTTTTGGCGCTGTGCCGCACCGATATTGCCCCTACCGCCGATTTTATTTTTCAAAAACGTGTTAAAGAAATTTTTAACCTTAACGCTATGCCCAAACGCAAGCAGATTCTGGAACTGACAGAACACTGGCGCCCGTGGCGTTCACTTGCCGTATGGTATTTGTGGCAGGAAAAATAACAAAAAAACAAAAAGGCTGTGCCGTAAAATAATTACGGTGCAGCCTTTTTTATATTAATTTTTCTGATACAAAATTCTGATGGAATTTATTACGCACAGCATGGCAACGCCGGTATCGGCAAACACAGCCGCCCACATTGACGCAAAACCGGCAAGGCCTGCTATCATTATCACTGCTTTTACGCCCAGCGCAAAGATAACGTTCTGCCAGGCAATGCGCCCCGTGCGTCTGGCAATATTAATTGCCTGCGGAATGGCGCGCATTTCGGATTTCATAAATACCACGTCTGCCGCTTCAAGCGCTGCGTCTGCACCGCTGCCCATAGCCGCGCCAACATCGGCACCGGCAAGCACGGGTGCGTCGTTAATGCCGTCACCAACAAACATTACGCTGCCGTATTTGCTGCGCAGGCGGCCAAGTTCGTTAAGTTTATCCTGCGGCAGCAGTTTGGCACGCACTTCGTCTATACCTGCGGCAGCAGCCACTGCCTGTGCGCTTGCTTCCGCATCGCCCGTAAGCATGGCCGTGGTAAGCCCCATGGCCTTAATTTCTTTAACTGCTTCCACAGCGTCATCTTTAATGGTATCGGCAATAACTATATGCCCCATGTATCTGCCGTTTTGGGCAAGCAATACTTCCGTGCCGTAGGCAGAATTTTCAAAACCGCCGCAGCTTATTTTGTAACGTGCCATAAGTTTTTTGCTGCCGCAGATAACGGTGCCGTTTAAGGTTTGGGCAACAATGCCCTCACCTGCTATTTCTTTAAAGCTCACCGGGCGCACCGGCGTAAGCCCGCGCTCTTTGGCCGCATTTACAATGCTTACGGCAATGGGATGGGCAGATATTGCTTCCACATCAGCGCAAAGCTGCAAAACCTCGGTTTCATCCACGCCGGGGGCAGGCATTACTTTCTGCACAACAAAATTGCCTTTGGTAACGGTGCCGGTTTTATCCATTACAACGGCGTGTACGTTTTTAAGCGCTTCCATTACGGAGCCGCCCTTAAACAAAATGCCGTAGCGCGAACCCGCGCCGATACCGGAGAAAAATGCCAGCGGCACGCTGAGCACCAGTGCGCAGGGACAGCTTATTACAAGGAAGGTCAGCGCCGTGTAAATCCAGTGCTGCCAGTTGCCGGTAATATAGCCCGGCACAAGCGCCGTAAGCGTTGCCACAATAACCACAAACGGAGTATATACCCTTGCAAAGCGGGTAATAAAACGGTCAATCTGCGGTTTGGAAGCCGCTGCGTTTTCCACGCTGTCCAAAATACGCGTAACCATGGATTCCGAAAGCACTTTTTCCACGCGTATTTTCAGCATGCCGTTGGTATTAATGCAGCCGCTGGTAATTTCGTCGCCGTAATGCTTGCGTACAGGCACCGGCTCGCCTGTTACAGGCGAAGTATCAACAAGGCTGTCGCCTTCTATTACCACGCCATCCAGCGGTATACGGTCACCGGCGCGCACCAGCAGAATATCGCCTACATGGGCGTCTGCCGCCGGAATTACGCGTACTTCTTCGCCTACAAGCAGGTTAACGGTTTCCGGGCGCATATCAACCGCATCCATAATCTGCCCGCGGCTTTTTTCCACCGCACGGTGCTCAAAATATTCGCCCACACGGTAAAAGAACATTACGCCGACAGCTTCTTCATAAGCGGAAATTACAAACGCGCCCAGCGTTGCAATGGTCATTAAAAAGTTTTCGTCAAACAAATTGCCGCTTAAAAGATTTTTAACAGCGGCCAGAACAACCCTGCCGCCCAAAAGAACATAAGCGGCAACCAAAACATATAAGTAATAAGCTTCCGGAATAAGCCGTTATAAACAGCACGCCGCCAACAACAAGTTCCGCCAGCGTCATAGTTTCGGAAGAAAGCGAAAAACTTCCGCGTTTGCGTTCTTCAACATGCGGCGCCAAAACAGCAGCTCCTTCGCGTTCTTTTACGGCAACGCCGCTTTCTATGCCGGAGCAGATTTTTTGCATCTGCGGCAGCAGCCCGTCAAAATCACGCGCCGTAACCTTAAGCTGTTTGGTTGCAAAAGTAATGGTGGCTTCGCTTACCTGCGGCAACTCATTAATGGCACGCTCCATTTTAGCGGCGCAGTTGGCGCAGCCAAGGTTTTCAAGCACATAAACCTGCGTTTTAAAATTAAAGGGCCCTTCGCCTTCACGCGGAACAACTTCAACGCCGCTTTCTATCGAAGTGCAGATTTCCTTTATCGCAGGCAAAACAGCTTCGTGGTTAACCGCCGAAAGACGCAGCTGTTTGGTAACGTAACTGATATTGGCATATTCAACTCCGGGCAGTTCCTTAATGCGGTGCTCCATTTTAGCAGCACAATTGGCACAGCCCAGATTTTTTAATATATAAACCTTCTTCACGCAGTGAGCGTCCGGCATACGGCAGGTACAGTTTTCAA
>OHIR01000508.1_pt1 | contig 25713 bp, 27 predicted proteins | sample 1568301 | NCBI WGS metagenome assembly OHIR01 (sample SAMEA3879539, study PRJEB24766) | human gut metagenome | biome: human-associated habitat; feature: feces | place: USA | collected 1985/1987
AAGAAAAATGCTCCGAGAAACGGAAGTTTCTCGGAGCACTTTGTCTACGGTCTGAGAAGCACCGACGGGTGCTTCTTTTTTTCTTATAGGGGGAATATGGCATTCAGGGTTGTATTGATTGAGAATGAAGTAACGATAAAAGTAAAATTAAATAATCTTATTGTTACAAAAGAGGGAGAAGATATATGGATACCTTTAGATGATATTTCAATGATTGTTCTGGACAATCTGTCATCTATGCTTTCGGCAAGGCTTTTGTGTCAGTTGTCTGAACAGGGGATAGGGTTAATGATATGCAATCAGAAACATTTACCAACAGGCTATTATAGTTCATATGATAATCATAGCAGAGCCTCGAAAGTGATCGATTATCAGATAGAAAAAAGCAAAGAATACTATGAGCCACTATAAACTGTGGAAAGATATTGTAACAGTGAAAATTCAAAATCAGTCCAAAGCGTATTTACGATTAACAAGTGATCAGGAAGGAACACTGGCGATTAAAGAGTTTTCATCAGAAATAATCAATGGGGATCAAAGCAACAGAGAGGCTCATGCTGCAAAAGTATATTTTAATCTTTTAATGGGAACTTCCTTTTCCAGAGGAAATGAGGATATTTTATTAAACAGCGGATTAGATTACGGGTATGCGGTACTGCGAGGATATATTGCAAGAGTGTGTGTTGGGTATGGATTAAACACACAAATTGGTATTCATCATAAAAACGAGTATAACCGGTTCAATCTTGTGGATGATTTAATGGAGCCTTTGAGACCGATGATAGATATTGTTGCATATGAAAGCATGAAAAATGTTTCAGCTGATAAATAAAGATCTTAGTCATCTGGGTGATGTTGAATTGACGTATGCCGTATCGGATGTCTGGGATATGGTTCAAAAATCGAATGTTGTAGGAAATGGACAAACATCATTAGAGGATAAAAATAATTTTGAATTATTTACAATTTTTTTGAATCTGATTGGACATGTAATGGAAATAAATCCAAGAAAATTGCTGATCATAGTAGAAAATATTGACCATTTAATTTCGAAAAAAGAATATGAAGTTGTTTTAAAGCAAATGCAACAAATCTGTATCAAATATGATGTCTATTTTATTTTGTCGACAAGCCTGGATGGATATGTGGGTTGTGACGGAAAGCTATGTTCAGGAATAACGGTATTGGGAGAAGTAGATTTTCAAATGCCGGAGTTCAATGAAATAGAAACATATATAGAGAATAATTATCCATGCAACAGGAGATTTTCGGAAGAACAATTGCAGGAAAATTTGAAGAAGATTATCCAACACATAGGGCAAACGGAATATTTATATACAGTGGAAGATAACGTTATCTGTAAATTGATAAATCAGACGTTAATGTTGAACGATAGATGGGAAGATACAGAAAAAAAGCCAGAAATAGCTTTTTTGAAAGCATGAAAAATGGTATAATAAACTCAAGGGCAATGGCATACAAAAGTAGGGAATATTAAGTTTGATATTTTAGTACCTAAACAAATTATGTGACTGTAAAACCAATGTTTGCCTGGTCCTGCTTTGTTGCAATTTTAGTACCTAAACAAATTATGTGACTGTAAAACTCGAAGAATATCCAGCGTGTGTTTGATTTATTTTAGTACCTAAACAAATTATGTGACTGTAAAACAACTTGTGATTTCTCCTATTTCACGCATAGATTTTAGTACCTAAACAAATTATGTGACTGTAAAACTTGTGTTGCATTCCGTCATTTCGTATTCTATTTTAGTACCTAAACAAATTACGTGACTGTAAAACAAACCGGACGCACGATGTAAGCATCAGTGAATTTTAGTACCTAAACAAATTACGTGACTGTAAAACTCAAACTTTCGATTGCATCCACATTCCCGTATTTTAGTACCTAAACAAATTACGTGACTGTAAAACCAGAGGCTGATAAAGCGGATCTGACACAGCATTTTAGTACCTAAACAAATTACGTGACTGTAAAACCTGCGCAATTCCTTGTGCTTGCTGAATTCATTTTAGTACCTAAACAAATTACGTGACTGTAAAATACGTTGTGGAAGATTAATTTTAGTAACAAATAAATTGCGTGACTGTAAACTTAAACTAAGATTAATTAAAGTGTAATTTTGATAAATAATATGATTAAAAGTATATAGCTTAATTATATGTGTTGAAGGCAGGTGTTGATTTGAACCTTGGTATTGAAACAGAAACTTTGGAATTTAAAAAATCGACCGGTGAATTAAAAGAAGCAATGCATTCTATTTGTGCAATTTTGAACAAACATCAGCACGGGGAACTTTATTTTGGAGTCAAACCCGATGGAACTGTTGTGGGACAGGTTGTGACAGAAGAGTCTTTGCGGGAAGTGAGTCAGAAAATAAAAAACTTCATTGAACCAAGAATATATCCGGAAATCAGCAAGGTTGTTTTGGATGGTCGAGATTGTATTCATGTGAAATTCTCGGGAAATCAGATACCGTATTTTGCATATAATGTAGCAAGAATCAGAGTGGCTGATGAAGATTTGGTTATGTCCAGAGAAGAAATAACGAAATTTCTTCTTCAAAGTGGACAGGAAGGTAATCGCTGGGAAAACCTTGTGTCGAACAAGACGGTTTATGATGTCGACCAAGAATTGCTGAAAAAATATGTAGAACAGGCACATGATGTTGGACGAATTGCAATTTCTTATACGGATAAGAAAACAGTTTTGAATCAGTTGGAGTTAACCGAAGGAGATATGTTGTTAAATGCCGGGAAGGTACTTTTTGGGGATGATATACTTCAGGATGTACAGATGGCTATATTTGCAACAAATGAAAGATTAACTTTTAATGATATTCAACGATATCATGGACCGGTGCTAAAACTTGTTGATATAGCAGAAAATTACATTAAAAGTAATATTCATTGGAAAGTTGAATTTACTGGGGAATTACAACGAAAAGAGATACCGGAAATTCCAGTAGACGCGATTCGGGAGGCATTGTTAAATTCATTTTGTCATAAAGATTATTCTTCTGGAGAGAGCAACGAAGTTGCGATTTATAAAAATCGTATTGAGATATATAATCCGGGGACATTTCCAGAAGGTCTGGAGCCGCAGGATTATATTGATCATATAGAACGCCCGGTTCGGAGAAATCCTAAAATTGCAAGAATTCTTTATTATTCAAAAGAAATTGAAAGTTTTGGAACCGGATTGAAGCGGATCGCGGATGCCTGTAAAAATGCCGGAGTTCGGTATGAATTTCAAAAAAAGAAAACAGGATTTGTTGTTTGTTTTTATCGATCAGAAAATGGAAATGAAAGTATAAAAGCTGATGCAAGTACGGATAAAGTACGGATAAGTACGGATAAAGTACGGATAAGTACGGATAAAGTACGGATAAACAGGGAAAATTTAAATACCTATCAGAAAAAAATTTTTGATTTTATACAGAAAAATGGACAGATTACAAATAAACAGGTGCAGGAATTATTGGGAGTAAAAGATTCCAGGGCGCTGAAAATTTTGAAAGAATTAGTATCTATGGGAGTGATTTTAAAACAGGGAAAACTAAAAGGCAGTTATTATATTTTCCGGGAAAATATGAGAATAGACAAAAAACGATAAGTAATAAGCAAACATATCCTTGCATAAACTGTACAAACACAGGAATGCAGGGGTATTTTTTTGAAAGCTTATATTGAAGAAAGAGCCGTGGAAATCGCAAACTATATCATTGAACATAAGGCAACTGTGCGGCAGGCTGCCAAACATTACGGAATTTCAAAATCGACCGTTCACAAGGATATCACAGACCGGCTGTGCCAGGTGAATCCGGCACTTGCGGCAGAAACCCGCAAGATTATTGATGTGAATAAATCCGAACGTCATATCCGCGGAGGAATGGCAACAAAGGAAAAATATGCACATTTGCATGCAGTATAGATTTTCTCCTGTCGTGCGTGTTATAATGGGATAACATGCAGGAGGAAAAAACAGTGAATAATATGAAAAAAGAACAGCTCCGCCTTTATGCGGTGACCGACCGCACCTGGCTGGGCAATGAAACATTATATGAGCAGGTAGAGAAAGCACTGGAAGGTGGCGCCACTCTGGTACAGCTGCGGGAGAAGGAACTTCCGGAAGCGGATGTGCAGAAGGAGGCAGAAGAATTGCTGGAACTTTGCCATCGTTACGGGGTGAAACTCATTCTGGATGATGATGTGGAACTGACGGCAAAAGTCGGCGCAGACGGGGTTCATATCGGACAGTCCGATATGGAACTGGCGCACGCGCGTGAGATTCTCGGACCGGATAAAATCATTGGTGTGACGGCAAAAACCGTGGAACAGGCGAAAGCCGCAGAAGCGGGAGGCGCTGATTATCTGGGAAGTGGTGCTGTGTTTGGCTCTACAACCAAAAAGGATGCCATTCCGATGAAGCACGAGCTGCTGGAAGAAATCTGCCACAGCGTGAAAATTCCGGTTGTGGCAATCGGGGGAATCACGGCAGAGAATGTTTTGCAGTTAAAAGGCAGAGGCATCGCGGGTGTCGCAGTTGTCAGCGGCATTTTTGCCTGCGAGGATATTGAGACAGGCACCCGGCATCTTGGAGAACTTGTAGAACAGATCATATAAAGGGAACAAAAGAGGAGTAAAAAAGTAAAATGAAGAATCATCTGCAGATAAAAAAATTGACATTGACGGCACTTTTTACGGCGGTGGCTGTGGTCGGGAGTATGTTTTCTTTCCCGGTATTGGGCTCAAAATGTGCGCCGGTACAGCATCTGGTGAATGTACTGTGCGCGGTAACGGTCGGACCATGGTGGGGGCTGGCACAGGCTTTTATGGCGGCATTGATCCGTAATCTGACAGGGCTTGGCAGCCCACTGGCATTTCCGGGAAGTATGTGTGGTGCACTGCTTGCAGGACTGCTTTACCAGTATGGGAAAAAGCTTCCGTTTGCATATGTGGGAGAAGTGTTTGGAACCGGTATCATCGGCGGAATGCTTTCTTATCCGATTGCGTATCTGATTATGGGGAATAAAGCAGCGGCATTGTTTACATTTGTAGTGCCGTTTTTGATCAGTACCTGTGGTGGTACGATCATTGCAATTATCGTGACCATTCCAATGAAAAAGGCAGGAATTCTGGACGGTGAAATACAAAGACGGGAGAAACTGTGATGAAATTTTCCGGGGAAAAAGTGGTGGAAATTTATGAGAAAATACAACAGAAACGTCCGATTATCCACTGTATCACAAATGCCGTGACGGTCAACGATTGTGCGAATATCCTTCTGGCGGCAGGTGCGTCACCGACGATGGCACACCATCCCTGTGAGGTGGAAGAGATCACGGCAGGTACAGCGGCACTGATCTGTAATTTCGGGGCCATCTCGGATTATGAGGCGATGAAGACTGCCGGAAAGCGGGCGCATGCGCTGGGACATCCGATCGTGATTGATCCGGTCGGGGTGTCGGGGTCTTCCTATCGGCGTGAAAAATGTCTGGAGTTGATGAAAATAATCCATCCGACCTGTATCCGGGGAAATTATTCGGAAATACAGGCATTGCTGCACAACTGTGGAACGGTTACCGGGGTGGATGCAGCCGAGGATGCGTTGGCGGAAGCAGAAGAAACGGATTTGCCGGAGCTGATGAAGCAGTATGCAAAGGAAAATCAGATGATTCTTGTCGCATCCGGAGAAACTGATCTGATCACGGATGGAAACTGCGTCTACCGGTGTCATAATGGAAGCCCGATGATGGCAAGGATTACGGGAAGCGGCTGTATGTCCACCGTGATGCTTGGTGCTTTTTTAAGTGCGGAAAATTCGGTGGAGAGTGCAGTGGCATGCTGTGCGTTTACTGGCATTGCAGGAGAACTTGCGGCGAAAGAAACGACCGCGCAAAAGAGAGGGACGATGACGTTTCGCAACTGGTTTATTGATGCCGTGTCTTTGATGACACCGGAACAGTTGGAACATGGAACAGATGTGGACTGGTTTTAAAAGTACGAACGGAGAAGAGGATATAAATGGAAAATATAGTATTGAAAGCGTTCGACGGTTACGCGCTGAGTCTGGCGGTATTTGAACGTGAGCATCCGCGGGGATACATTCAGATCATTCATGGGATGGAGGAACATAAGGAGCGTTATGAGGCTTTCGCTGAACAGCTGTGGCAGGTGGGATTTACGGTGGTGACATCGGACATGCGGGGGCATGGGGAACATGCTCCAAAGCTGGGGTTCTTTAAAGAAAAAGACGGTGACCGTTATCTGTTGTCGGATCAGGTACAGATCACGGCATATATCAGGGAGCGGTTTCAAACGGAAAAGGTGATGATTTTTGCACATTCCATGGGAACCATCATTGCAAGGAATCTGCTTTGTACCCAGTCACACAGTTACGCAAAGGTGGTACTGAGCGGATTCCCGAATTATCCGGGAACACAGATTATCCGCATAGGGTTTTTCCTGACAAATCTGCTCACAAGGGCGCGTGGACCGATGTATCATTCCAAGCTGGTGCAGCAACTGTCGGTGGGAAATTTCAATAAGCAGATAAAACATGCAAAAACCGAAGTGGACTGGATCTGTTCCGATGAGCAGGTGGTACAGGCATATCTGAAAGATCCGTATTGCGGGCACGGATTTAGTGTTTCCGCTTTTCACGATCTGTATATGCTGACAACTGCCATGCATCAGGTGTCAAATTACCGGGATGTAAATGAGACATTACCGATTCTGATGATCCGCGGCAGCGAAGATCCGTGCACCGGGTATGAAAAAGGTGCCAAAGACAGTGTGGACACGCTGAAACAGGCAGGTTTTTCCAATATTTCCACAATTACCTATCCGCATATGCGCCATGAAATACTGAATGAGAAAGAAAATGAAAAAGTTTACGCGGATGTGATTGCATTTTACGAGAAAACGTGAGGTTGTGACTTGTAAAATCACAGGGGCTTTATTATAATGGTAGAAAAATGGTGTACTTTTGAAAAATGCACCACATAAATGCAAAAATGCATTTTAGAAAACAGGAGGAAACACAATATGGATCAGGAGAAAGTCATCGTCATTGACTTCGGTGGTCAGTACAATCAGCTGGTTGCACGCCGCGTCCGCGAGTGCAATGTGTACTGTGAGATTTATTCTTACCGTACCGACATCGAACAGATCAAGGCAATGAATCCAAAGGGAATTATCCTCACCGGCGGCCCGAACAGCTGCTATGAGGCAGATTCCCCGACATACACGAAAGAATTATTTGAACTTGGCATCCCGGTTCTCGGTCTGTGCTATGGTGCGCAGCTGATGAATCATATCCTCGGTGGAAAAGTAGAAAAGGCACCGGTACGTGAGTACGGAAAAACGGAAGTGTTCGTGGACAAGTCTTCTCCGCTTTTTGAGGGAGTGGCAACGGATTCGGCAGAAGGATCTACCATCTGCTGGATGAGTCATTTTGATTATATTTCCAAGCCGGCACCGGGATTTCAGGTGGTAGCACACACCGCTGACTGTCCGGTAGCGGCAGATGAAAACCCGGAGAAAAAACTTTATGCAATCCAGTTCCATCCAGAAGTACTGCATACCGTAGAGGGAAGCAGGATGCTTCACAACTTTGTAAGAAATATCTGTGGATGTGCCGGCACCTGGCGCATGGATTCTTTCGTGGAGCATACAATCAAAGAGATCCGTGAAAAAGTCGGTGATGGAAAGGTTCTCCTGGCATTATCCGGCGGTGTGGATTCTTCTGTTGCAGCAGGACTTCTTTCCCGCGCAATCGGAAAACAGCTTACCTGCGTATTCGTCGATCACGGTCTGCTCCGAAAGAACGAAGGAGACGAGGTCGAGGAAGTTTTCGGACCGAACGGACAGTTTGACCTGAACTTTATCCGTGTCAACGCGCAGGAGCGTTATTATGGAAAACTTGCCGGTGTGACAGAACCGGAGAAAAAACGTAAAATTATCGGAGAGGAATTTATTCGTGTCTTCGAGGAAGAGGCAAAGAAGATCGGAGCCGTGGATTTCCTGGCACAGGGAACCATCTACCCGGATGTGGTAGAGTCCGGACTTGGCGGAGAATCCGCAGTGATCAAGTCCCACCACAACGTCGGCGGTCTCCCGGATTATGTGGATTTCAAGGAAATCATCGAGCCGCTGCGCAACCTCTTCAAAGATGAAGTCCGCAAAGCGGGTCTGGAGCTTGGCATCCCGGAGAAACTTGTCTTCCGTCAGCCATTCCCGGGACCGGGACTTGGTATCCGTATTATCGGTGAGGTAACTGCAGAGAAGGTTCGTATCGTGCAGGATGCCGATTACATTTACCGTGAGGAAGTGGATGCCGCGGTAGAGGAATACCGCAAAGAGCATGGAGAGGCACCGGAGTGGATGCCAAACCAGTATTTCGCCGCGCTCACCAATATGCGAAGCGTAGGTGTCATGGGCGATGAGAGAACGTACGATTACGCGGTTGCACTGCGTGCAGTCAATACGGTTGATTTCATGACAGCGGAAGCTGCCAATATACCGTTCGAGGTGTTACAGAGAGTTATGAGCAGGATTATCAATGAAGTGAAGGGGGTAAACCGCTGCTTCTATGATATTACCAGTAAGCCGCCTGGGACGATTGAGTTTGAATGACCTTTTGTGAAAAACAAGCCATTATTTACAACCGTTCCAAACAAAAAAAGTTAAGTTTTGGCAACGATTTGGCAACACAATCTAACGCAAAAGTGTTAAGCAAAAAAATAATGTAAATTACAATATGAAAGAAGACCTTACTGATTTTCTTTTCCAAACTGGAGAGGAATTTCGGTGAGGTCTTCTTTTTATCTATCCGTCACTTGTATGGTCTGTTGCCATTGGAAAAGGAATTAAAGCAGACCACTTTTTTTCATTTCTTCTGATAGTGCATCCTGGAGTTCTGCATCCAAATCATCAGAAATGGCATTTCTTACAAAGCCGGTTGTCGGTTCAATATTAGGGTAGTTATATCTCCAATTGTCATATTCATCCTGTGAGAGCTCGCCCTGTTTTAACTTGGAATATTGAGTAAGCCAGGCGAATAGCATAGGCGCTATTTGGTCATAAGCCTGATGCTCTTCGTCGAGAGTGATACATGGTAATCCGTTTTTGTCGGTACTGATCTTAAATCCATATTCGTCCTCAAGGGCGAAGAAGGTATGCATCAATCCGAGATATGAATCAATATTAGGTACTGTGATTGCTCTGGGGGTGACACCAAAGATATCTGCGAGTTGTTTGATAAGATCATCTTTTGGAGTACGGGCTTCCGTTTCGTATTGTGCGATACGAACATCAGATGTTTTGCCCATGAATCCAACCATCTCGCCAAGTTCTTTCTGCTTCAATCCTTTTCTGCTTCGGAATAATCTTATTCTTTTTCCTAACATAGTTGCCTCCTTTTGTCTGTTAATGTTGCCATTAACAAAATAGTTAAATCAATTTGTTTAAGTCTAGTATAACACCTGCAAATAATGTAATCAAGAAGAACTTTAACAAAAAAAGTTAATTATTTATAGAAAAGGTCTTGACTTAACTAAAAAGAGTTAATATAATAACAGTACAAAACTTAACTAATAAAAGTTAAGTGAAAACTAAATGAGTGTACGAAACCGAACAAACCGCCAAGATCTTCGATATGAAGCGAGCGCCTGAGTACAAATAAAGAAAGGTACAAGGGATGGCACAGCGCCGAGCAGGGTTGCCTGTCAGAACGGGGACGAGAATACAACAAACAAAATCTTCAATGAAAGGAGGCGAAACAGATATGGAAGAAAAGACATTTTTAACAGTGGATGAAGTTGCAGAAATCTTAACAGTTTCAAAGTCAAAGGCTTATGAGATTGTAAGACAGCTTAATAAGGAATTGAAAGAGAAAGGACTTATTACAGTAGCTGCAAGAGTTAGTAAAGCATATTTTTATGAAAGAATGTGTTATAGCAAAGAGTAGAGGAAGGAGTTGATTATATGTCAGTTTATAAAGACAATGCCACCGGTAAGTGGCGAGTGATATACCGTTACACGGATATCACAGGGAAACGAAAGCAGACACAAAAACGCGGCTTTGAAACAAAGCGAGAAGCGGTAGCCTGGGAACATGAGATGATGCTTAAGTCTCAGGCGAAGCTAGATATGACCTTTGGCAGTTTCTATGAGATATATGAAGCAGATAAGGCATCCAGATTAAAACAAAGTACTTGGGAAACAAAAAGTCATATCATAAGAACAAAGATTTTACCATATTTTGCAGACCGTAAGATTGATGAAATTGAAGTTAGGGATGTGATTGCATGGCAGAACGAGCTTCTGGCAGCCTTTAAGGACGAGGGAAAGGAAGAAAGATATTCCCAGGACTATTTAAGAACGATTCAAGCCCAACTTACAGCAATATTTGCACATGCTGTGAAATATTATAATCTTCCAAAGAATCCGTCCTCACTGGCAGGAACTATTGGTAAAGAGGTGCCAAAAGAGATGCAATTTTGGACGAAGGAAGAGTATCTAAAATTTGCAGAAGAAATGATGGACAAGCCACGTTCCTATTATGCATTTGAGCTTTTATATTGGACAGGAATTCGTTCAGGAGAGTTGTTGGCACTTACACCGGGTGATTTTGATTTTGAAAAGCAGACATTGCGAATTAATAAAACATTCCATCGCTCTAAGGGTAAGGATATTATTACAACACCGAAGACGGTAAAAAGTAATCGAATTATTACGTTGCCCCCATTCTTATGTGATGAGATTAAAGATTATCTTGGAATGTTTTATGAGATAGGTGAGAGTGAGCGAATGTTTAGTTTTACAAAATCATATCTTGGACATGAGATGGAAAGAGGCTGTAAGGCATCGGGCGTGAAAAAAATAAGAATTCATGATTTGCGTCATAGTCATGTTTCACTTCTCATTAACATGGGCTTTAGTGCATTGGCTATTGGAAATCGCGTGGGACATGAAACGGAAAAAATCACTTATCGTTATGCACATCTGTTTCCTACTGTGCAAAATGAGATGGCTGAGAAACTGGAAGTTGAGAGAATGACGAAGGAGGTATGAAAGTTATGGAGAAGAATTTAGATGCCAAAGGCAGACGGAGAAATCGCAATGTGGGATTTAGAGTATCTGAGGAGGAAGCAAAGCTTTTAGATAATTTAGTGGAATTATCAGGACTTGTAAAGCAGGATTATATTCTGCGAAGATTATTAAATCGAGAGATAGTGGTTCAGGGCAATCCAAAGGTATTCAAGGCTTTGAAGCATCAAATGGCACAGATATACGAAGAATTGAAACGCTTGGAAGCTGTCAGTGGTGATAATGAGGAATTACTGATTACTACCCAAATGGTAGCGAAAATTATGAAGGGAATGGTGAACGAGTATGATGGATAAGACAAAAGAAAAGGTTGCCCATACTCCGGCTGTTGGCGTAGCCGGTGAGCAACCTTCCTATATGTATAACAACACAATTATAGCAGATGCAGTGGATTATGGCAATTTGCAAACCACAGAGGGAGTATCAATGTTTGAAAGAATGGGTGGGCAGTATGAAGAAAGAGATGGCATCTTATATCCACTCATTTCTATGGAAGAAGAGCATGTCGATGTGGGGAAGTATGGACTTCTTTGGATGGAATATATGAAATCTGAGTATCTGCAGAGATATGTTGGCCTGAAAAGATGTTGCAGATTAAGAGAGAAAGCTTCAGAAGTAAACGAAGAAGCGTATAGGATTCTTGATGAGATTACAGATAAATATCTAAAAGGCAAAGTGGAACATTCAGATTCTACAATGGAAATGTGGAAGCTTAGAGAACAAGCCAGGATGATGGCAGAAGAGATAATTTTTGCTGAAATTGTAAATCAATTTCATTAAAAGATTGAATAATATATCAAGGAAAGAGAGGCAATTATGACAGAAAAAAGAAATATAAACTACTACGCAGTTGATGGACTTATTATGCAGGGAGAGCATGTGGATGTAAACGTGCCGATTAAAATAGCATTAGATCATGGATGGAGCTCTATAAAAGGAGAACACCTTTTTATGGAGAATCTTGTCACACAGGTAGATTATACGCCGCTTACTAATAACGGATTATTAGAGTATCGTGGCAGGAAATATATTATCGGTCAGGGAAGATTAGGAAAGCAGGCAACCAAGACAGAAAACGATAATTATTTTCTCTTGACGATTGCAGGAATTGCAAAGGAGCTTAACTATCAGAAGCGTGAAAAGACAACGCATGTTGAACTATATGCCGGGGTACCACTTACGATGTTTGGTGCAGAGAGAAAAGCCTTTCGTGAATATCTATGGCACAAGGAACAGCTTTCCTTTAACTTTGAGGGTGTGCATTATTGTTTTTATCTAGATAAGGTGAAAATTTATGCTCAGTGTTATGCGGCGATTGCAAATCGTATGGGAGATATGAACCGGCTTCGATGTGTGGATTTAGGTTCTTGGACAATGGATGTTTTAAGTGTAAAGGATAAGATACCAATGGATAAGGATGCCTACACCTATGAAGTGGGACTTATCACAGCCTTTGAACGAATTAAAAAGGATGGACTTCCAAAAGTGCATTGTGAAATTCCAGAAGAAGATATTACAGATTATATTAAAGGGACTAGTGTAAATGATGAATTTATCCCAATTATTGAAAAGGGATTGCAGGAATATGCTGATAATGTTGAAGCAAAGCTTAGGGAAATTAAGGTAGATTTGAAACATGAAAATATCATTTATGTGGGTGGTGGTGCCAGTGTGATGAAAAAGTTTGGAAGAACTAAGGGAAGAAATATTCAATATGTAACAGATGTGAAAGCAAATGCAATTGGCTATCGTTATCTTGCAGATAATATCGGATAGGAGGCACTATGAAAAATTCTATTACCTTTCGTTTGAATCCGAAACATGCAGAGGATAGAGAAATTATGGAATGGTTAGATGAAAATGTGGCTGAGGAGGGTGGTCAAACTACCCTCGTCAAATCAGCATTGCTATCTGTCATTCATGATGATAAAGAAGCGGACTATTATCAGAAAATGCAATATGAAATTCAGAAGACGATATCAAAAGAAAATGAAATGTTTTCGGATACTGTAAAAGAAGTGATGCAATCTATGGTAAATCAAATGTTTGCCGGTTCTCTTGCAATGATTGGACAAACTCAGAAACCGTTACAGGCGGCATATCCACAACAATTATACTCGTCTGAAGCTGCATTAGATTCCATAAGTAGTACGACGGAAAAAACACAAGTTGCTGAGGTTAAAGACCTTGAGGCGGATAATTGTAAATCTATGGATGATGATACAAGAAATGCTCTAGGAAGTTTGTTTGATGATGAGGATTAATCAAAAAATAAGAGAAAAACTTATAAAGGTGTTAGCTAGACTGTCTTACAAAAAGGTTCATTGTCAGCCAAAATGTAAGGCAGTTTTTTATTTGAACAATTTGAATCAGACGAAATGTCTTACGGGGATTGTCAAGCCGAAGAGTGAAAAATCCGGCTTAAAAAGCTGGATTTTTTAGCTCACAGGCGGGGATAGCTGGGGCTTGGGGATGCAATCCCCAACAAGTTCTGCCCTGTGTACACACAGGGCGGAACTTGCTCTACTAATAGCGACTTTAATGGAGCACCCGCCGGCTTTAGCAGGATTTCATCAGGGAATGAAAGAGTTCTTATAGAAAAAGATGCAATGGCTATTGGAAGATTTCAATAGGAAATAGAATATAGGTGATTTCTGTAAGACAAAGCGTTTAACAAATTTGTCCATATGCACCACTGGCGAATAGCCGTTTTGTGGTGCAGGAACATTTCACGGTTTACGATATCCACGAAACGCAGTGGAGTGTATCACGAGCGAAGCGAGTTATCCGTGAGTGACCATAGGGGAGCGAGCGTATAACCGGAGGGAGGAGCAACAGCGACGGCGAAAAATATTGCCGTATCCGGCATTAATAAAATTGTAACTGTTAAATAAGCAGATAAAGTGAAATGACTTTAATGTCTGCACCATCAATGGAAGGAGAATTGTAAATTATGATAAAAGACACAGATAAAAAGAAAGAAGCCATGACACGTATCGAGATGCGTATATCCAAAGATGATAAGGCAATCATTGAACAAAAGGCAAGAAAGATAGGTCTTACCACATCGGAGTTTATCAGGAGAAGTGCTCTTGGAAGACGTCTTCCGTGTTATGGAGATACCACACTTTTACAGGAATATTCTATGCAGCTTGGTAAGATCGGTTCAAATTTGAACCAGATTGCAAGGTGTTTCAACCAGGGATTTATATCGGATAGTCTTAGAGGCGAAGTTAGAGAGGCCTGCAGGGAGCTTTTGAATTTGAAGTTTCGGATTCTACCGGCACTTGAGGATGTAGTCTGTGGCAAGAAATATCAAAAGAAAACAAAAAGTACAGCAAGCGGCAAAGAAAGTGGGTGATTAAATGGCTATATTAAAGCATATTCCGGTTAAGAACCGTTATTATTCATCTGCTGTAGAATATCTAACCTGTCAGTTTGATGAATACACCAACAAACCGATTTTCGATGAAAAGGGAAGAATTATGGAACGGGAAGAGTATTTGATTGAGGGTGTGAACTGTGAGGTGGATACTTTTGGAGCAGAATGCATTGAGACGAATCGGTTTTATGGTAAGAATAATGCAGTGAAGGATGTGAAAGCACATCATTATATTATATCCTTTGATCCCACAGATAATATAACGATGGAAGAAGCTCTTGCATTTGGAAAAGAGTGGTTATGCGTCTTTGCTCCAGGGCATCAGGCAGTGATTGCAGCACATCCGGATGGTCATCATGGCAGCAAAAATATGCATGTCCATATTGTGCTAAATTCCGTAAGGAAATACGCAGGAAAACAGGAGCAGTGGCACTATAAGCCCTGTGAGTGGAAGCAGGGATGTAAGCATAGAAGTACAGGAAAAATGATGCATTATGCTAAAAAGTGGGTAATGAGAAAATGTTTGATTCAGGGATACGAGCAGGTGGATCTCCTTACGAAAAAGCATCGTGATGATTATTGGGTAGAGAAACGATTAATGAAATCCAATGCTAAGGAGGGTGTTGGAATGACTTCAAATAAAGAGCTGATACGAAATACCATTGATAAGTTGATACCGGCGGTAAAATCATTTGATCAGCTGGTGGAATGTCTGATCAATATATATGGTTGGGAGATTCGTGTAACAGATAAAACAGTAACATTTACTATGCCGGATATGAAGCGGGGTATCCGTGGCAATAAGCTTGGAGATGGATATGGAAAAGCAGAACTAATGGAACGAATTGATGTTGCTATCAAGGAGAAGGCTGTTGCAGAAGCTAAGAGGATTGCAGAAGAAAAGGCAAGAGAAGAAGCCAGAATTGAAGCAGAACGAAAGGCGATGTCTGAAAGAGCAGAGCAGAAGAAAAAAGAAGAACTGTCACAGAAAAAGAGAAAATTGGCATTTGAACGAAATGGTATTCAATTTGAGTATTTTATGGCAAATTCTAATTCGGATGATTGGAATTCAGATTATGCGAAGTATCTGATGGCAGAGAAGATTACTGATTTTGATGCTAAAAGCATTGAAGAGTTGTCGAAACCGATTTTAACAAAGGAAGAATTCGAACGAAAGCAGATTGAAGAGCAGCAGAAAGAAATTTGCAAGAAGGCGCATGAATTATGGAATGATACTCTCAATAATATTGATGGGTTAGTATATCCTCACAAGTGGGAATATCTGAACTATTTAGAAGAGATAAGGTATCGAAAGGCTTCTACACTTACCTTACAACAGGTAAAAGAGCCAATTCTATCTTTTGAGGAATTCAATGAAATGATGGAACGTGAAAGTGCTAGGCCTGTGGAAGCAGTTGGAAACGTTCATGATGCTGTAGTGGTAAAGGATGCAGAAGAAATAGAAGAAACAATTGGAATTGAAAAGAATCCTACAGAAGATCTTGAGGTTCAGGATATTTCAATACTGGAATCAACAGTAGAAGAGGTGGCGGTCATGGAACCGGTTATTGAAAGACCATTAACTATCGGGGAAAGGGCAAAAGAAATATCAACAGTTATTCGTAATGATTATGGCAGATATGATAATGTGCCAGTAAAGGTGAAAGCAGAGCTATTCCAATTTTCTGTTGATGATTTTGAAGCGGATATGAAACTGCATTCATTGGTGTTAAAAGAGATTAATGTGAGAATGTATAGTTCGGAATTGTATGATGATTATATGAGTATTGTAGATGCAACGGACAAGAAGAAGTTGGGTGAACTACAGAAAGTTGATCAGTATAGCAAAGAGAAAAGGTGGAATCAGAGTAGATAAAGAATTTTTGGACAGATAATTTATATGAATTATCTGTTTTTACATACGAGTTTTAACATATCTTAAATGTAAGTATCAATTGAAAAATTAACTGATTTGTGTTAATATAGCTAGTACAATAAGAAACTAAAAATATAGCTAGGAGATAAATATGGATTATACGTATTCTGACAAAGACATAATTTTGGAAATAGAACAATATATGAATGACAAAGGTGAAGCTTTAATTTCAAGAATGAAATATATAATAGACAAATTTGAAGTGTATAAAACAAAAAAAACAGAAGAAGATTTCAAAATGGAATTTACTCCGGTTTTGATGGATGTGGCAAATGCTATTGGTGTTGAATTTAATCCTAAATATGAAAAATATGTAAAAAGTGGAAGAATGGATTGCTTTTATAATTGTATTGATTTGGAATATAAAGTACCAGGTGCAATCGAACCCCAAAATGTATATTTTGCTCGTAAATCAATGAATGATTCTTATTTAGAAGAAGTTCACAGACAAATTGAAGGATATTCTATAAAAGAAAAAGTAGATAAGCGGAAAATACTTGGGATTATTTTTGATGGCAAACGTATAATATATACATATTATTTGACAACTGATTGGCATAATTCTGTACCACAGGAAGTTAATGAAAGTTCTATGGAAAAGTTTCTAAAGAGACTTTTTTCTTCTAATATTAAAGGAAAAGCAGTATGTGTATCTAATTTGATTGAAGATTTTGGGGTTGATTCGGAACTCTCAAAATCAATTGTAAAGTGTTTTTATAACAAGTTAAATGAATGTGAGAATTGTAAAACAAAAATAATGTTTGAACAGTGGAAATCTTTATTTAGAGAAGTATCTGGATATAATGAAGAAACTTTGAAGTTGGATATTGGAGAAATTGTTGAAACATATAATTTTACACGTTCGAATATTGTAATAGATCATCTTATATTTGCAATTCAGACATATTATGCAATGTTTATCAAATTGTTAGTAACAGAAATGCTTAATCAGAAAAAAATGAAGGTGAATATAAATACGCAGATGAATTTTTCGTCTAAGGATTGCGCATATAAAGAGTTGCAAAATATAGAAAATGGGCAATTGTTTGTCCAGTTTGGCATCAATAATTTTATAGAAAATGATTTTTTTGGCTGGTATTTGGATGAATGGGATACGGAGATATATGATGAAGTAAAACAGCTTTTAAGAAAGATAGGTGATTACAATTTCTATGAAACCACAAATCTAGATGATAGTGGTTCTCAAGATTTATTAAGAAAATTGTATAATTATCTAATGCCAAAATCTTTGCGTCATGCATTAGGAGAGTATTATAGTCCAGACTGGTTGGCCCAGAGAACATATAATGAAGTGGGAATTAATGGCGATATACAAAAGAGTATATTAGATCCAACGTGTGGATCTGGGACATTTATCGTTATTGCAATAAAAAAAATGATAGAAACAAATAAAGGAAAAATGCCAGATGAAGAGTTATTAAAACATATTATTGAAAATGTTCATGGCTTCGACTTAAATCCCTTAGCTGTAATAACTGCAAGAGCAAATTATTTGTTAGCATTAGGGGATTTGATTAATGATACATCATGTGATATTGAAATTCCAATTTATCATTGTGATGCAATGCTTACTATATTGGAGGAGAACAGAGAGGATCATTATGTAAAAAAAATAGCTACTAGAGCAGGAATTTTTGAAATACCCAAAGAATTTTGTGTTCATAAAACAAGTTTTTTTAGCTTGTTGGATGAATTAAGAAAAGGAATAATAAAGCAGAAAGATTTTGAAAAAGAACTTTGGATAGAAATATCAAAGAAATTCAAGGTGGATGCACAAGATTTAAAATTAAAGGAACTAACGTTAAATTTTTATCAACAATTAGCAATATTAAATAAAAAAGGAATATTAAATGTTTGGTTGCAAATCATAAAAAATGCATTTATTCCACTATTTCATAAGAAAGTTGATTTTTTAATCGGAAACCCACCATGGGTCAACTGGCAAACACTACCAGAAGATTATAGGGAGAGTATTCACAAACATTGGTATGAATATAAAATTTTTGATTTTACAGGATTGAAAGCTCGGCTAGGAAATGCACATGATGATATATCTGTTCTTTTGACATACGTGGTTATGGATAATTTCTTAAAAGATAATGGAACACTTGCATTTATAATTAACCAAAACCTACTTCAAGCGTATGGAGGAGGAGAGGGATTTAGAAAGTTTTTGATTAAAGGTAATACTCCAGTAAAAGTTATTAAAGTTGATGATTTTGTTTTGGTTGAACCATTTTTGTCTCTAGGGGCAAGTAATAGAACAGCAGTTATATATATGAAAAAAGGAGAAAAAACAATATATCCTGTTCAATATAATAAGTGGTATAAATTAGAAAAGGGTATAATTGATGCTGAAGATACATTAATGTCTGTTTTGACCAAAGTAGATTTTACTTCGTTAATAGCAGAACCTGTAAATAATATTTATAATTCGTCTTGGATGATTGGAACGGAAGAACAATTAGAGATTTTTTCAAAAATGCAGGGTAAATGTAATTATTTGGCGAGAAAAGGTGTTGATACAAGTGCGAATGGAATCTATTGGGTTGAAGTGTTAGACAAACTACGAGGAAAAGTTATTATCAGGAATACGCCAGAGAATAGTAAAAAAGCAATACCTCAATTTAATGGTGCAATTGAAGAAAAATATCTTTATCCGTTAGTACGAGGAAAGGATATTCACAAATGGAAATATGTTACGCCTTATAAAGTGATAATTCCATATGAAGAGAATATGAAAAAGCCGGTGAGTAAAGATACTTTGCAATCAGAAAGTGAGAATTTGTATAAGTATTTTTATGATTCAAATTTTAATCCTAATTCTGAAATGTTTTTGCAGATTTTAACATCAAGAGGTATTTATAAGAAACATTATGAAAATGTTAATGTTCCAGAATATGTTTTATATAATATAGGAGAATATACTAGTGCACCATATAAAGTGGTTTGGAAAGCATTGGCTTCAAAAGGAATGGAGGCATGTGTTATTTCTTCTGAAAAGGGAAAATTAATTATACCAGATCATAACAATGTAATGGTTCCTTTTGAAGATAGAGAAGAAGCATACTATTTTTGTGCTATTGTCAATTCTAAACTAATTGGAGAATTTATTGATTCATATATATCATGGTTTAAATCTAATCATATATTGGAGAATATTAGTATTCCAAATTTTATTCCGGAAAATTCTGTTCATCATAGATTAGCTATACTTGGAGAACAAGCACATGTTGAAGTGGAAAATAAAAATAAATTAAAGAAGATTGAAGAGGAGATTGAAAGAACAGTAAAATTATTATTTTTGTAGGTTTGAAGAAGGGTATATGGCTGGAATTGATATTTATATGATTTTAGTAAGATTTTGTAGAATATTTGAATGATGAATTTGATAAAGGAGTGACTCCGAATGATATATATATATACAGAAAAAAAAGATTCCAAAGACTGGATACTTCAAAACGACTTGTATTTCAATTTGAATACAAGTAATGAAGAAATGTCCTCAAATGAAATAAATCTCATTCAGCAAGTAGATGAGGCAAAGTTGACACCAGATAAGCATATTGAAACAAAATATGGTTTAGGTACAATCCGTAATTTGTCATCTGGCTGCAAGACATTACTTAATATTGTAAAGCATCCTGATAAGGTGGTGAATGTAGAAGAATGTGGTCCGAATGTGCTTAAAATAATTTTTACTATGGATAATATAAAGATTTATATGTCCAGACCATCGCTTTTTGATATCCCGGATGATGTGCAAATCAGATTCAATGATTCTGATATAGTGACCGGAGGGAGAGGATATAATGCCTGGTGGGGCAAGGAGTATGAAAGGAGAGAAGCAGATGATTTATAAGAATATCACATTTAAAGCAGATCCATTTTCATACAATCTGGAATTTGACGATAGAATAACTCTTGTTGGCGGAAATAGCGGTACCGGTAAAACAGTGCTTTATGAAATGTTAGAAGATTTACGATTAACTAATGAATACAAAGCTATAAAATTGTTTAATTACAAATCAGATAATTTCTCAGAATCGATTGAACAGTGCAGAGATAGTTTTATTGTAGTCGATAATGCAGATAATTTGATTAATGATGAGGTCAGACGTTTTATTAATTTTGAGCCGTCGAATCAATATATGCTTTTCTTACGAAATTGCGACGGACTAAATGTATCTGATAAGAGTTTTAAGGTGTTGAAGTTTGACAATAATAGGATAACACTGGAAGAGGAGTTGTGATATGAAGTATTTATGGACGGAAGATACCGGCGCAGGACTTCACTTCTGGAAATTGGTTAACCAATTTTTCTTTAATGATGCACTTGTGGTCGAAAGTAAAGAAAGCAATCAAGGCTTATTGGATGCATTGGCAGAGATAGATATGAAAGAGGACGATAAGTATTATATTTCGTTTGACTATGTGGTTGATAATCAGGATATTCGTAATAAGTATCGTATGTTGAAATCAATAACAGATAAGGCAGAAGGAAAGATTATCATTCTGGATATGATTTGTTTTGAATATCTGATTCTTGCTTTTGATAAGCTAGTGGTATGGACAGGCACCGGAAAGACAGATAAAATTAAAATTCGTGAAGAAGTTTTATCAGTGATTGAAAATCATAGAATCAACTTGTCAAAGATTGATGATGAGAAGACATTGCAGTACTTGGCAGGTTTTAAGAGATACTCTACAGAACGGGTGATGAAATCATTGGTGGGTGAATTTACTCAAAATGAGAAGTGGTCCGTTAAGGGGGAACTTATGGGTGAGTGTTGGTATAAGGATTGCTGTGTGTCGGAACATCTAGATAATCTGAGGTGTGGTAAGCCGGAGATTGAGGATGGAAATAAGAAGATGAGGATGTTGATACAGTCGGAGGAAGTACATCGCATATTAGAGTTAATGTAAATTGGTTATTTCTGAGTAATATTAAATTATTTGAAATAACTATGAAGGAAAAGTGGCGGAGGCGGATTATTGAAGGAGAAGGATATATTGAAGAGGCTTGTTAAGAATGATGCCTTGTTCAGAAATATACACGTAATAACACAAAATTATGATATTATTCCAAAGGACAAAAATCACATGGGAGCTTATATTGAATTCCAAGATTTGAATGAGTTACGTGAAGATTTTTTGGAGGAATTGATAGATTCGATTGTTGACTGGATATATAGCTCCGACAAGTTTGCGGAGTTGAAACAAAAAGCAATGGATAAAGGAAAATCAGATGCTGCAGCAACTCAGGAGGTTGGTAGAAAAGCAAGGCAGAAGTTTAGAGCTGACCATAATACTGATGAATTGTTAATCCAGGGGCAGTTCGGAGAATTATTATTATTTCATTTTATACAAAGATTTATGCAGGCAACACCTTTATTGAGAAAAATGAAAATAGCTACATCTTCAGAACATGAAAGATTTGGTGCGGATGCAATTCATTATAAAATTCAGGATGCAAAAAATATTATAATCCTCGGAGAAGCAAAAACATATAGTAGTAATTACAAATTTGCCACAGCATTTTCTGATGCATTAAATAGTATTATTAATACATATAAAGAGCATAGGAGAGAGTTAAATCTTTATGTGCATGAGGACTTTTTGGATAATGAGATGAATCAGGTTGCAGAAGATTACTTGAATAATACACTTGAAAATGTTGAGGTTCATTTAGTTAGCATAATTACCTATAATGAAAAAAAGAAATTGAAATTTGATACGGAGACAGGGATTAAAAATCAAATAGAGACGATAATTGCAGAAAGATATCATTTGTTTGATAATAATAAAATTGATGTTGAGAATAATCCTATACTGAGGCGGATAACATATATTGTTTTTCCCGTATGGGATTTGAAAGGTTTGGTTGAAGAATTTCAAAAGATGATATGATTCAAAATGAGGTACATGATCTATGGAAGAGAAGATGAAGCAAGTTCTTTATAAATGGCTTGAAATTGATCTGGTTAATATTGCTAAAAAAATGGGACTGTCAGACAAAAGTTGTGATGTAAATTTAGAGTTACTTATGGATACAATTCGTTGTCTTGATTATGAATCTGTTATAGTTGAAAAACCATCAATCAATTATATTATATTATTACTGTTATTGGTTTAATGTGGGAGCATGTTGATCATACTAAATTTGATTTGAGAAAATTCGTTATTAAGATTTTATCACGTATCGGGTATCCTACTTCCGCAATAATATGTGATAAAGATTTCGATAAAGAAAACGGAACTTTTTCAGGATTAGATAGTTGGATAGATGAAGTTTCTCTGACGATTAATCAAATGAAAAATGAAATTATGGTTGCTAACCAAAAATATCTTCTTACAGATTATCAAAAACAGATATGGGATAGTATGGATAGCGATAAGGTATTGGGAATATCGGCACCGACATCAGCAGGGAAATCTTTTGTTATTTTATTGAAACTTGTAGATAGATTGATAAATGATAATATAGATATTGTATATATTGTTCCGACTTTAAGCTTATTAAATCAAGTAACTGAGGATTTTAATAGAGAATTGAAAAAAGTTGGAGTAACAGATTATTGGATTTCAAATTCATTTGATGATCAACAATTATCGAATAAAAAGAATATTTATATTATGACACAGGAAAAAGCCATAGCAGCTTTTTCTGATACAGAGAAGGCCTTTACAAAAAGATTAATACTTGTAGCAGATGAAATTCAAAATATTGAAAGAATAAGAGAGGACAAGGATCAAAGAGCTAAAGTTTTATATGACACTTTAATTGAATTTAGATATAAAGATAATGTTGAACAAATTATTATATCTGGCCCTAGAATAGAAGAAATTGAAAAAGTTGGTAAAAGTATTTTTGGCATTGAAACAAAAGATCATACAACGGATATTAGTCCGGTACTCAATTTAACATATAGCATAAAAAAAGTTGATAAAAAATATTACTTGAAACAGTATTGTGCATTGACGCATGAACCTTTGACTTTAGAAATTGAAAATGCAGAAATTATTGAGGGATATGGGAAAAAACAGTATACGGATAGGTATTTGTCATATCTAAACAATGTAGTAAAAGGAGTAGGTGAGAATTGTCAAAATATAGTTTTTTCACCGACTTCAGATTCCGCGAGAAAGATTGCAATGGCATTAGGTGACACAAGTAACGGGATTGAAGGAGAACTTATTGAGTATTATGGGATGACGGTTAGAGAAAATTATTCTCTTTGTCAAACATTGAAAAAAGGGGTTGCGTATCATCATGGAAAGTTACCTATGCATGTGAGAAGAACCTTAGAAAAAGCTATAGCAGATAAAAAAATAAATACGGTTGTGTGTACGACTACCTTATTACAAGGAGTCAATTTGCCGGCTCAGAATGTTTTTATTAGGAACCCACATCTTTATGTTAAGAAACAAAAGGAATCTTCTGAATTGACGAATTATGAGATGGCTAATTTGCGAGGTCGGGCAGGAAGATTGTTAAAAGATTATATAGGTCGAACATTTGTGATGGATGAGGATGAGTTTATAGATTCGGAAGGCTACGAGCAACTTGAATTATTTGAAGATGTTACCAAGGAACTTCCTTCAGGATATGAACAAAAGTTTGAAGAATATAAAGATTTTATAGAGGAAGCATTAGATAATAATACGCCAGTAGATGCAACTATGAAAAAATATGGATATATTATTTCATATATAAGACAATCTGTTTTGAAGTATGGTGCTGAATCGCGTGGTCGTATGAAAAATGTTGGAATAAAGCTTACACAAAAACAGGTTGCAGCAATTATATTAAAACTAGATTCAATAGACGTTCCTAAAGAAATTTGTTATAAAAACAGGTATTGGGATCCGCTTGTATTGGATTATATTTATAATGAATATGATGGAAAACTTCCTAATACACCGATGGAGAAAGGTGCAAAAAGTAAGTTGGATAATGCAATGCGTTTTCTTAGGGAAAATGATGTAACGGCTGAAATGTATGATAAAAATATACCTTCATCATATAGGAAGGGGACAATGCGTAGTATAATGTCTAGCTTATCATTGCAGTGGGCTAATGGAAAGGCACTTTGTGAAATATTGAACAACTCAAGGTATGAGGGAGACGATGGCGCGGATAATATTGATAGTACTATAGAATTGTTGCAAAATACAATCTCGTACAACTTACCATTGTTGCTAAAACCTCTTTATGATATGAAACAATCAGAGAGTCCTTTTTTGAAGTGCATGCAAGTAGGAGCTTTTGGTGTAGTAGAAAGATGCATGATTGAAATGGGAGTTCCAAGGGAATCAGCATTGTATCTGTATAAAGAGATATTTGATGAAAAAGAAATTAAAGTCGAGAATCGATTAGAGTTAGAACAGATAATAAGAGAAAAGATTCGATTAGAATATAAAAACATACCATATTGGATACAGGTGCAGTTGGATTTTTTGATTTAGAAATTTATTTGGTATTATATTTTATGAGAAAAATTTTTATATATGCATCTGATCTAATGTTAAGCAGGAAAACAAAAGTTTGAAGTTAGCTCTTGGATGTTTGATTTTATAAAAATATTATTGGAGAATTTAATGAATCAAAGATTTGAAGATTATATAAAAGATTATAATTCTAATTTTTCGGAAATAAGCAAATGTGCAAACAGTAAAGGCATTGTAGCAAAATATTATTCCTCAACAAAAGGAAGATATAAAAAATTTTTTGACGAAAAAGATAATTTTGATATAGAAAAATTTGTAATAAGGTATTATAGAGCAAAAAAGGAAATGTATAATTCTTCTCAAATGCTTATTGAAGCAAAAAGAAATAAAGAGGTTGGTTGTATTATAGGACATTTCTTTTTATGTTATTATGCCTTATTTCATGCAATGCAATCATTATTGTTCTTGAACCCTAACTTAGATAGCGAAAAAGTACTTGATTTGTCGCACAATGAAGTAAAAAAATATTTTGAAGATTTTTATTGTAAAGGAAACAATTCAATTATGCCACCAGAAATCATAGATATATTTGTTGTTTTGAAGGAATATAGAGAGTTGTACTCTTATACAATGCCTTTTAATAATCCACAAAATGTTATGATTGAGATGGAACACTTGGAATATTATATTACACTATGTTTTCAGTTGCTTAGTTTAAAGTCTTTCATCATATTGCATATTCCGCAAAAACAGAGCACTCGCTCCGCATGAGCGGAGCGCTGTTCCGC